>Ga0075024_100000588_pt1 | contig 13525 bp, 17 predicted proteins | sample Str013_2_FD_71389 | JGI IMG/M metagenome (GOLD analysis project Ga0075024, IMG submission 71389) | Freshwater sediment microbial communities in response to fracking from Pennsylvania, USA - Straight Creek_MetaG_SC_2013 | ecosystem: Environmental > Aquatic > Freshwater > Creek > Sediment... | reverse complement strand
CTCTCCATTAATAAGGGTGATGACGGTATCCGGCGCGTTCTCCACGAACTTGATCAGGTCGGAGTTCAACGCGATCGGATTGCCGTTCAGACGCGTCAGTTGGATCACAAAGATACCTTTCACAAGAAACATGGATTCCGGCCCTACCTTTATCGGCACTCCAGGGACAGACCATTAAGCCGACAAAGGCCACGCCTCACGTAGGGGCGGACGCCTGGTCCGCCCGGCGGAGCCGACCTCCGCGAGTTTCGCATTTAGATAAAGGAGGACCGTCGAACTGCGCCCGACCCCGGGTGGACGAGGGCGTCCCCCCTACGCGAGCCGTCAAGAGTAACTGTTACCAGCGTCACTGCTACTAAGGTCACTGAGCCTCGAATGATGGGCCACAGGGGAATTGCCGATATACAGGCCCGCAACAAGTAGCACCACCTGATCGACCGAAGCGGTGATTGGACTCGGAGAGACCGCAGGGGTACCAGGCGGAAACCCAGCAAAGGAGCTTTGAAATGTCACTCAGTATTTTGAACAACGTTTCATCCCTTGCGGCGCAGAACCAGTTGTCCATGACACAAGCGTCGCTTCAGAAAACCCTCTTACAACTGTCGTCTGGTTCCCGTTTGAACTCGGGAGCGGATGATGCCGCCGGTCTGGCCATTGCAGACGGTTTGCATGCCAACATCACGGCCCTCACTCAGTCAGCCCGCAACGCCAGCGATGGCGTCGGCTCGCTGCAGGTGGCGGACGGTGCATTGGCCCAGGTCACCGCTCTTCTGAACCGCGCCGTGACTCTGGCCACTGAAGCCGCAACGGGTACCGTTAGCGACCCGCAGCGCACCACGATCAACGCCGAGTTCACCGCGATCAAGGCTGAAATCGACCGCATCGGCAGCAGCACCAACTACAACGGTGGACAGGTATTCACTGCCACTGCGACCGCCATCTACCTCAGCGACGGCACGACCGGTGGATCCAGCTCCATCACTGTTACGACCGGTGCGCTCTCCAGCGCAGCGATCGGCTTCAGCGGCACCCCGGTTGACATCAGCGGAAACGATCTGACGACTGCAGCCAACGCTCAGACCGCGCTGGGTAACCTCACTACTGCTATCGCCAACGTTGCCGGCGATCGTGGCGCACTCGGAGCGGAAACGAACCGCTTGCAGAGCGCTTCCAGCGTTATCACCAACCAGGTGCAGAACCTGACCAACGCCGAAGACGGTATTCGCGCTGCTGACATTCCGTCAGCTGTTGCCAATATGTCCCGGCTGACGATTCTGCAGCAGACCGGTATGGCCGCACTGCAGCAATCCAACCAGATGCAGCAGTCGGTTCTTAAGCTGTTGCAATAACCTCGCGCTACCTTCCGGCGGGGCGCAACAAGCCCCGCCGGAGCGAGGTACTCCGTAATCCTCCATGCGCATTGATGGCCCCAATCCGGTTCCTCCCGCGGTCGCCCAGCCAGCTGCCCGGGTAGCCAAAGAACAGCCCGCGCCTGCCACGAAGGCCCCCGTGGTCAAGGACCATGTAGAAGTGCAGCCCAAGCCGGCCGTCAGCCCCACCAACGTGCTGGTTGAAATGCAGCCGGGCAACATCGTGGTTTACAAATTCGTGGATGAATCCAGCGGCAAGGTCATCCAGCAGATTCCTTCGGAACAGATGCTGAGCCTGTCCGAGGCTGTCGATTCAAACGAGAAATCCAAGAAGCAGAAGTAACGAAGGGCTTACAGACATGGCGGCTTCCTCTTCATCTTCGATTTTGAATGCATTAAGCTCGTCCGGACTGGGCACGGGACAAGGCATCGACGTCACCGCCACAGTCAACCAGTTGATCGCGAACCTGCGCGGTCCTGAGCAAGTCTGGCAGACTCAGCAACAAATCTTGCAGGGACAGGCCTCTGCGTTGACCCAGCTGAATACCGAAGTTACGGCCCTATCTAACGCGATCGATAGTCTCAACGATCCTGCAGGAACCCTGAGTGCTCGCGCCGTAAGCTCATCGCAACCGACCATCGCAACTGCTACCGCCTCGAACTCCACGCCTGTGGGCAGCCACACCGTGGTGGTAAACAACCTGGCGAGCAGTGCCTCTTACTACTCTGGAGCAGTGGCAAACAGCACCACGCCACTGGCGGCCGGCACGTTTACGATTCAGGTCGGCAGCCAACCCGCGACTACCATCACGATTGACAGCACCAACAACACCATGGACGGATTGGCGGCAGCCATCACCAACGCGAACCTGGGCGTAACCGCAAGCGTGGTAAATGACTCCAACGGCGCTCGCCTGGCAATCGTGAGCAATACTTCGGGCGCAGCCAGCGATTTGACCGTCAACAACGTGAGTAGCGGCCTGAGCTTCACCAAAGGCGCCACCGGCACGGACGCGTCTCTGACCGTGGACGGCGTTCCCATCAGTAGCGCAACCAACTCCATCTCCGATACGGTCGCCGGCCTGACTTTAAACCTTGTAGGAGCGGCCCCGAACACGCAAGTGCAGATCGCAGTCAGTCCCGATACCACGAAGGTGACGCAGGCCGTCACGGACTTTGTGACTGCATACAACACCATCATCCAGGACCTGAGCAGCCAGTTCACCTACAACACATCCACAAACTCCGCCGGACCGCTGGCGGGAGATGCCGGAGCTCGCATGGTGCAAGGCGAACTGCTGGCAGCAGCTACGTTTACCGGGACTGGCAACTCGATCAATACCCTCGCTCAGCTTGGCGTGACTATGAATAACGACGGCACCCTCACCGTTGACAATTCCAAACTGAGCGCCGCTGTGAACTCCGACTTCAACGGCGTGCAGAACTTTTTCCACCCCGTAACCGGAACCGGCTTCGCCGCTTCCCTGAAGGCTCAACTGGATCCGCTCACCGATCCTACGCAGGGTGCATTCTCCATCGAACTCAAGGGAATGTCCGACGGGCAGAAAAGTTTCCAGGACCAGATCGACAACTACGAGATCTACATCGCGACCGAGCAGACACTGCTGACCCAGCAATACACTCAGGTTGATCTAGCTTTGCGCCAGTTGCCCTTGCTGCAGCAACAGATCAATTCAGAGTTGAACTTTTCGTCGAACTCCAACTCGAACAAAGGCTGATCCAGGAAATTTCGGACCGAGGCTAAGGCAAGCAAATGAATCCCAATCGGACCCAAGTCGCGTATCAGGAAGCAGCCGTACGCAACGCCAACCCGATCGAGTTGGTCATCATGCTCTACGACATTCTGGCCCGCGATCTCCACGGCGCGATCGAAGCCATGGAAGCCGGAAGTATCGAGACTCGCACCACGAAGCTCAAACATGGCTTTCTGGCCTTGCAACAGCTCGAGGGATCGCTGCCCATGGAGGAAGGTGGAGATTTGGCCGCAGGCATGTCTCGCTTTTATTCCATGCTGCGCGTCCAGATGATGAAAGCCCAGGTTCAACAGGATCCGGCGATCCTGCGGGAACTGATCCAGTTGTTGTTCAGCGTGCGTGAGGCTTGGGTGGAGCTAAACAACCGGCAAGCATCGCCAGAGGTAGCCACCGCGGCAGCCTCTACGTCCGCTCCAGAGCAACTCCAGTCCGCAAGCTGGAAAGCGTAAACGCCTCGCACAGGCCCAGGCACTGGGTCCGAGCAAGCAGAGCTCGCCGATTTCGATATCCGGTCAGTTTGAGCTGTCATCCTGCGCCCAGGATGACAGCCTGATGCTGCTGCGCGGATTTCCCCCGCTTCCACAACACCACCAATTCCTGCCAACACCCCTACCGCCCTTATTCGTGATATAAAAACGACCTTGCCATCCTTCGAAATCGTGAGCTCGTCGATGAAATCAATCTTGCGTCTCTTTCTACCTGTAATCTTCGCCGCGATGGGTAGTCATCCGTTCGCACTGGCTCAGAGCCGCTGCGATAGCGCGCCCGGATATTTTCAACCCACCACCAGCGGCGACGGCCAGCGCTATCCCCTCACCATCGGACCCCTGGTTTGGCATCTCGTCGGTTCGGGCGTGTATCCAGTCGACGGGTCGGATGGGTTGACGCACGTAGCGTTCGCAATGCAATTCACAAACGTATGGGGAATTCCCGCAACGATTGATTCCGTGGATGTCGTAGATCCATCGCAGGACAACGAGCATACCGGCATCAACCGCGTGGTTTCCGCCAAAGACGAAGATGTCACCGGGCAGGTCAAACTGCTATCGCTGCCTTCGACCCTGGACAAGGCAAACTACTCTTCAACGCTTAAGGGCGGCCTTAAACGGAAGATGCCACTCTCCCGCGACCTCGTCAGTTTTCAGTGAGTAGTGTTGCGACTCAAAGACATCACCCGGAACGGGTGTTGTCCTGAGGGACTTCAGTCCCGAAGGATCTGGCGTGCAGCGGCACCGGCACCGCCAACTTATTTCAGATAATCCAGCAGGCTCGTGGGCAGAATCTTCGCTGCAGCCGCCAAGGCTGCATCATGCGCCGTTGTGGCTTTGGTCAGGTCAGTCGCAGCTTTGGTAAGGTCTGCACCGATCAGCGTATTCTCCTGCGATTTCAGGGTTACCTGTTCCTGTTGCAAATAGGTCTGAGTAGAGTTCAACTGGTTGACCGCGTTTCCGTAGAAGATCCGCTGGCCCGTAATGAAATCGAAAGCACTACGCAACTGGTTGGTCGCAGTGCCCGCATCAGTGGCGGTCCCGCTCTGCAGAGACGTGATCAATTGTTGCAGGGCGCCAAAAACATCTCCTGCGGAATTTTGGAACAACTGGCTGCCTGGCAGGTTGGTCTGCAGGTTCAGACCATCAGCAACTGTCGCCGTGTTGGTCCCGGTGTTGCCCCCATACGTAACGCCAGACGGACTGGTCGCATCGAGCTTGTAGGGAGGCGTCGTTGAAGCAGTGCCTCCAAAAAGATAGTTCCCGCCTACGGACGTATTAGCCAACTGCACCAGTTGACTCTGGATGCCTTGCAGGTTCTGCACGATCTGCTGGCGATTTCCCGCCGACAACGTTCCGGTTGTGCCCTGCACGCCTAAAGTGATGGCCTGTGTCAGCGCCTGCACCACGGAACTCAGAGCGCCGTCCGCAGTCTGCAGCTGACTGGTCAGGGTGTCGATGTTCTGAAGATACTGATCGGTGCGATTCGACTGGTCCTGGTTGCCGACCATTTGAGCGGCAGCGAGCGGATCGTCCGACGGCACATTCACCCGCTTGCCCGTGGACATCTGCTGCAGGGCTGTATTTTCCTGGCTCTGGGTCTGCCAGATCGCAGCCAGGACATCTCCGGACATATCAGGATTTACTCGCATTATCTCGTCACTCCCATCGCCATCAAGGTATCGAACATCGAGTCCACGGTGGTCACAACACGAGCACCAGCCTGGTAGGCCCGTTGGTAGCGGATCATATTGGTGGTTTCTTGATCCAGCGATACACCGGAAACCGAGGAACGCTGATCGGTGAGCTGTTGCACGCTCGCATTGCTGGACGTCACGTCGGACTGCGCATTCGCGCCGAGATTGCCTACCTGCAGCACCAGGTTCGAATACATATCAAGGGGGCTCGCCCCCGAGGGCAGCTGCTGATCACGTAACGCAAGCAGTTGCGTGAGATTGCCGCTGCTGCCGGCTGATCCGTCAGAGCTGGCTGCGATCAGGCTGGGATCGGTAATCGCCACACCAAAGTTCGCGGCCGCGTCCGTAGTCGATGCCAGCGGAGTAAAGAAATTCCCGCCCGCATTCCCCGCAGCATCAAACCCTGCTTGGTGCGTGGTATTGAAGCTGGCCGTGAACTGGCTGGCCAGGTTGTTCAGTTGCGTGAACAATTGCGGAAGCACCTGATCGCGAATCTGGATCGTTCCTCCGAGCTGGCCGCCTGTGATCTGACTTGTGATGTCCTGACCCTGAGCGCTGTACACGTGCTCCAACACTGTGTTGGTAGCGTTCGCTTGCAGAGCGTAACTCTGATTGGCCACAACCAGAGGGACGCCGTTCCCAGTGGTCAGTGTCAGGCCGTGTTCACTCTGGGTGACGTTGACGTTCACCAATCCCGAGAGCTGGCGAATCAATTCGTCTCGCTGGTCTTGTATGGTGCCTGGGTCTTGTCCCAGGCCCTGCATCTGCGCGACCTGGCCATTGAGCTTTGCAATCTGCGTGGTCAGCCGGTTGATCTGGTCCACAGTCTGCGGCACCGATTGATCCAGCCCGGTTCCAATCGTGTTCAAGCTTGATACCGCCTGATGAAACGAACCGGCAAGATTATTGGCAGAGGTCAACACTGCCTGGCGCGCATTGCTATCGGTCGGATTGGTAGATAGCTGGCTGATGCTGTTGAAGAATGCCGACAAAGCTCCACCGACGCCCTTTGTCGGATCGGAAAAAATCCCTTCCACCTGGTTCAGGGCGTTGAGCTGGGTCTGGGAGTTGCTCTGTTGCTGCGTCTCCTCGTAGATTCGCAGTTGCAGCAGTTGATCGCGAACACTCTGAAATTGCTCCAGCGTTACTCCGCCGCCAAAGATTGTGCCATTTTCGTTAAAGGTGGGCGCCTCGTTCAGCACCGCGACCTGGCGGCTGTATCCCGGCGTATTTACGTTGGAAATATTGTTGGTGGTAACGCTCAGGGCTCCCTGCTCAGCCTGAAGGGCCTGGACTGCGATGGAAAGCGATGTGTTGAGTCCGGGCATGTGTTCAGGCTTCGCACGACCAGCCGGTCGCTGCGGCTGGCTCAGATGCTGAAGGAAAATTCTGTTTGTAGGTTTGGCACAAAGATGCACGCAGGCGGGTGGTGCGCAAAGCGCGTTGCAGCAACGACGAATATACCCGGGTCAGGTTGATCAGCGCCCTGACGTCCGAAGAGGAAACTTTTATGGCGGATCCCTGATCCTGTTTCTGGACCCGAAACCAGTCCTGCAATTTGTCTACGAGAGTTTCCTGCACTGCAGTGGAAGTTTCAAGGGCGGCTACGTCGTTAGAAGCCAAGGCGGCAATGGCGCGCTGGAACTCGACACACAACTCCCGAATCTCCGCCACACCGGCGGACGGGTTGAGTTCGCGTTCCTCGCTGCTCTCGATGGCCAAGACAACTCACCTTATTACTGTGTTCCAAATCACTCTGCGCGCTTGTTCTGCTGCAGAATCGCTTTCGCCGTCTTGTCGGCTTCCAGCTTGTACTCGCCGTTCTGGACCTGCTGCCGCAAGGCTTCGACTCTGTCCTGCCGGACACTTGGCGCCTCCATGGCCTGGGTCGTCAGCGAGGAGACACTCAACGTATCCGACGAAAGGCTGGTCTTGTCCTCGACGTTCGGCGCATTGGGAGACTTGCCCCGCGCTTTGCGTGTCTCTCCCTCGCGCTCTACCCCGTTCATCAGTATGTTGTTTAGGTCGATCCTCATATTCGCTCTCCTGCAATACCGCGCAACTGCTTTATCGGCAATTCTAAGAAAAACTTTAGTCCAATCTTCACTTAGTCACCTTCGGGGTAACCAGGGGTTTGATCGAAATGGGCGGCATCCCTAAGTCATTCTTAATGTTTGGGTTAGCAATCTCAACCTTTGCGGCATCCTTGTGGGCCGCCTGAGCCTCCAAATGCTTGGCTACCATTTTCGCGATTCCCAACCCGCCATGGCCTCCGGTCAAAGCGCTGCCCACAGCCTGCATGGCGATGGCGTGAAACTGGTCCCGGCCAGGGTCGGCGTCAGGGTCCTGATCTGATCCCGGAACCGAAGCGAAGGATTGCTCGGCTTGCTCCAGCCAGTGCGAAAGCAGGACCGCTTCAAACTCGCGCGCCGATTTCTGGATCTTGGCCGCGTTTCCTGGGTCTGCGTTCTTCAAGTTATTCGCCGCCTGCGTCCCGCGAACTTCGGACAGACTGACCGCCGGCGGGATAATGCCGATTGAACTCACAATACCTCCAACTGAGCTTGCAGCCCGCCTGCCGCCTTGATAGCTTGCAGAATTCCAACAATGTCGCGCGCCGTGGCACCCATGGTCTGCAGTCCGTTGATCAGATCTTCGACACTCGCGCCTTCTTCCAGCTTGATGGTCTTCGCCGTGGTTTCTTTAGCCTGCACATCCTGTTCGGGCACAACCACAGTTTGCCCACCCTTCGAAAGCGGTTCAGGCTGTGACACGGCAAACTTGGTAGAGACTTCGACGCTCAGACCGCCGTGGAGCACCGATACTGCGGAAAGCTTCACGTCCCCGCCCATCACGATCGTGCCGGTGCGTTCATTGACCACAACTTTCGCCGGGGGACGAACACTAATCGATAAATTCTGAATCTGCGAGATCAGGTCTGGAACCGCTGTCCCCGACGAACTGATATTTACGTTGATCTGCCGGCTGTCAATTGCAGTCGCAATCGTCTTGCCGAACTGATGATTAATAACGTTGGTGATTTCGCGCGACGAAGTAAAGTCGGCATCCCTGAGGACGAACGAAACCGTGCTGAGACGAGTCAGGTCGACTGCTGTGTCCCGCTCCACCGTTCCCCCGTTCGGTATGCGACCCACCGTCGGATGGTTCAACTGTTTGCTATTGGCCGAACCGCCTGCCGAATATCCTCCGAGCGTAAGAGGCCCCTGGGCTTCCGCATATACCTGCCCATCTGGCCCGCGCAACGGAGCCAGGAGCAACACGCCTCCCTCAAGACTCTTGGCGTCGCCAATGGATGAGACGGTTACGTCAAGCGCCATGCCCGGCCGCGCAAAAGGAGGAAGCGAAGCAGTCACGAACACCGCCGCAACATTTTTTACTATGACCGCACTGGCCGGAATCTGCACACCCATGCGCTGCATGACGTTGGCCAGGGTCTGAGTGGTGAACAGAGTTTGCTGACGGTCCCCGGTACCATTCAGTCCGACCACAATGCTGTAGCCGACCAGCGGATTGTCACGTACTCCTGCAATGGTCGTGATATCGCGCACCAGTACAGTCTGTGCTCCCGTCACGGCACCAGAAAAGCGTGCCGCGGCCAGTAAGCAAATCAGCAACCCGAATTTTAGAAACCGATGAACCATAAGAGAGCTCGTATCAGTGGATTTGGCGGGCGGGTCGCGTCGGATACGACTCCTTTGCCCTTCAATTCCACTTCAAGATTCGAAAGCACGGTCGACAGAGCGCTGTTATCCGGCTTAATGTCCCCGGGACGCAACACGCCGCGCACCAGCATGGTTTCTTTCTGATTGTTGATGGCGACCATACGCTCGGCTTCCACCACCAGATTGCCGTTGGGCAGGACCGCAATCACCTGTCCTGCGAGATTCGTATTCATGGTCGTGCTGGCGTCGGTTGAACCCGTGCCCTTCAGCTTGGTCGACGATTGCGCGGTCAGCAGGTTAGACAATGCGCTGGTTGGCTTGATGTAACCCGCTAATCCCGAAATTCCCGACGACGTATTGAAATCGCGTTGGGAGCCAACATTGCCCGTGGCTTGCGCCGTCGTCCGCTGTACCACGACAATGGTCACCAGGTCATTGATCCGGCTGGCCTTGTAATCCGACTGAATGTTGGTTAATGCCCCACCCGAAACCCAAAGGCTGCCGAGGGTCGCATCGGTCGCCGGAGGCGAAGTTTGCTGCTGCATGCGGGACACGTAATCCGCGCGAGTCTTTTGCGGATCCTTGGTGACCTTGATCTTGGACATGACGCTGGCGGTCGAAACAAAACTGGATAGCACGAGCATGGCTGCCGCCAGCCGCACTCCCCGAATTATTAAACTCGTTCTCATAGAGTTCTCGTCACTCCGACATCGAGGTTGTCACCACGCCTGGCCCGGTTACCCGCGCCACATACCTCTTCTTGGTTTCCTTGCTGATCACTCTGACTCTCTGACCGCGCCCGCCGCTTTGCAGGCAAAGCACTGGTAGAGTCATGTGAATGTAGTTGCCGTCCAGGACCAACTTGACGATCTTCCCGCTTCGGACCAGCAGGTTTTGCGACCTCGATCCATACGGCGCTGAGTTCTCGTCTGACTGGCCGGGCCGAGAGCCGAACCTCTCTCCCGAAGGTCCCCAATGCACCAGGACGTAGAACGGAAGACAAGTATTCGGATGTTCGCATCGCAGGAGAACCTTGTCGGACTCTCCATCCATCATGTCAACACTGAGTACTCTCAGCAGAGGATTGGGCTCCGCCGCCGTCATCTGCGACAGTTGCTCCATCTGTTCGGCTGCAACCGGTATCCCGGAAGAATGAAGAGCTCCCACAATGCGTTCACGGCTGATCAGCGTTCGCCCGTTGTCGTCGGCGCGAAGGGACGATATGGTCCCCACCAGCAACAGCGCGCTGAGAACCGCGAATAGCTTTGTCGTTCTAAATGTCATGACGTTCTAACGCGTAAGGCTGTTCAGGTCCTGGAACATTTCGTCCGCGGCTTTCACCACTCGTGAGTTCGATTCGTACGAACGCTGAGAAAGAATCATCTCAACAAACTCCTGCACTACGTCTACGTTCGACTGCTCGACGAAGCCCTGCTGTAGGGACCCGAGTCCTTCGGTGCCGCCAGGCGTGCCGACGATCGGATCTCCAGACGCTGTAGTGGCGAGCATCAAATTGTTGCCTACGCTGTTCAAGCCACCGGGGTTCGGAAACAATGCCAACTGAATATTTCCCACCTGGGTCGCCTGAGTCTGGCCGGGCTGCGTGACCGAAACCGTGCCGTCCGCACCGATCGTGACCGAGAGAGCGTCAGGAGGAAGAGTGATCGCGGGCTCCAGGGGATTACCGTCCGCGGTCACAATGTTGCCTTGCGAATCCAGATGGAAAGTCCCGGAGCGCGTGTAAGCCAGCTCGCCGTCGGGCATTCGCACCTGGAAAAATCCCGTGCCTTGAATCGCAAGATCCAGCGGGTTGCCGGTCTGGCTGAAATCCCCTTGAAGCTGAAGCACTTCAGAAGCACCTGGCTTGGTTCCCAAGCCAACCTGCAGACCGGCCGCGTTCGTAGTCTGCTGCGTGGACGCCGATCCGGGCATCACCATGTTCTGGTAGAGCAGGTCGGTGAACTGCACGCGCCGCCTGCGAAAGCCTGCGGTGCTGGTGTTGGCCAGGTTGTTGGCCACGTTGTCGAGATTCAGTTGCTGCGCGTTCATGCCGCTTGCGGCTGTGTACAGGGCGCGGAACATAGAACTCCTTTACGGGTTGACCTTCGGCAGGTCTTCGGTTGCAATGCGGTTGAATTCCGTGTGAAACATCGAAAGCGCACGCTGCATCATTTCTGCATAACGCTGTACGGCGACAAGTTCGACTGCGCCCGCCACCGGATTCACGTTCGAGCTTTCGAGCGAGCCTTGCACCATGGTGGACTGCTTCGCTGGCGTCCCAGTATTCTTGGGCGCGCTGTAATAGGTTTTGCCGACGCTCTCCATCGCGGTCCCCGGAGGAAATTCCACCAGCTTGATCTTGCCGGCAACGGCACCTTTGACCGAAATCGTGCCATCGGCGCTTACAGTCACCGGGCCTCCGAGAATACGAATGACACCTTGCTCGCCCATGACTGGATCGCCTTGCGCCGTCATCAACTGTCCTTGCGTCGAAACCTGAAAATTTCCATTGCGGGTGTAGACGGGCCCATTCGCGGTCTGGATTTGAAAGAATCCCGGCCCTTGCACTCCGAAATCGAGATCGTTACCGGTGTGCTCCAGGTTGCCCTCGGTCAAATCCATCTGGCTGCCACCCGAGATGCCAAAGTCATTGACCGCCTTGTTCAGGCCCGATCCTTGATGCCCCGACGCGGTCGCCAGGAAAGATCGAAAGATGTTGTGCTGTCCGCGAAATCCGGGCGTACTGGTGTTCGCGAGATTATTGGCGACCAGATCCAGCGCCTGACTTCGCGCCATCAGCGCCGCGCACGCCGCATAGAATCCACTGTCCATAGAGGTTCCCAATAGCGATGAAGCACGACGACTGCCATCGGGGAACCGCCTGTCTAGCTGGTAACTCGTTGAAAAGTGGTTGAGAGTTGCGGGTAGATGAGAGCTGGATGAGAGTCTTAAGAGTGTCGCTAACCGAGTGGCGTCGAAGAACAACTGATTTCTAATCGCCCACTATTTTTTCGCGCTCAGTTGGCTTTCAACCGGAACCGGGTTTGCCTCAACGACTCGCGCAGCCGCTCGATGCCGATTTCCACGATGTACTCGTGGACGCTGGGTTCGATTCCATCCAGGGGTTCGCTATCGTGGGCCAATTGAAGGACGTGGGTCTTCAGGCCGCTATCCTGCGCGACAATATCCAAAACGGCGCTGAGATCGACCACCCGCTCGCCCAACAGGAGTTCCAGGCGGAGCAACGCTTCCGCGCTGACAATGGCAGGTCCCGTATTTTGATTCGGATACATTGCTTTGGCCATACCATACATCGGCCAAAGCGCTTGCGAACTTTACTTGGGGTCGACCACTTCTGTGACTCGCAGGCCGTAGTTACCATCGACCACGACAACTTCTCCTCGGGCGATGATCCGGTCACCCAGCAGCAATTCGGCTGGGTCCTGTACGTATTTGTCGAGTTCGATCACCGATCCCGATCTCAACTCGCCAATTTCACGCAACGGAAGCCGTCGTTCTCCGAACTGGAGGACGACATCGATCTCCACATTCTCCAGCATGCCAACGTCGAGGCCCTTCAGTCCTTGCGATGGTTGAGCAAGTGCTGTCGCGCCCAGCTGAGGCCAGTCCGCGGTGAAGAGCATTTGAAATTGGACGCTATTCGACGTGCCATTGCTGGCCGTCAACGAAACCTGTTTGGCCGGAGCCCAACTAACGGCTTTCGTAAGTTGCAGCTTGACCTGCGTTCCTTCCAGCAAAGCCGCTGCGTTCCCGCAAGCCTCAGCCAGTGCCCCACGCACAGTTTGCGCGTGCTCAGGTTGGAATTGCGTGGGGACCGTGCCAGCTCCACCCAGCGCACCAGCCAGTAGCAGAGTGCCTTCCATGCTGAACTGAATCGCGGCCTCCGCCTTCGATGGCTCCGCTACCAAAAGCAAAGTCAGCAATTGTGTGCCGGCGGGAAAGAGTTTTAGTTTTTCATCTACCGTGATCGTCCACGGTGATGGCGCCTTCTTCGAAAGAATCGGCCCCAAAGCGGCCGGCAATGCTTCCACAAACTGATCAATCGGATTGCGACTCATAGTGTCTTCCCCGTTTCTGCCTGACTTGTCGGTACGCGATCCAGCAATTGCGCTCCACGATGTTTTCCGCTGCGGACCGGTACCGCCTTGAATGCGTCATGACCGCCGATTTTGAGCACGCCGGGGGTTCGCACCGAGACTCCCAGCGGCAGAATCTTACCGACGCTCAGGTTTAACAGATCGGTCGCGGACACTTTGCCCCCTACCAGCGTGAGCTCAAGTGCGAAACTCCAGTCCAGCGACTTCTCGACGAACCGGGCGTTCATGGTGCCCTTCCGGGAAACCTCTCGGATTGAAACCGTCTTGGAGCCCAAAAACGCACCCAGACTGGCCGTCGGCAGCATCAACTGCATTCCCCCGGCAGCCGACTGCATGGTCACGGCAAAGTTGAATACCAGGGCATTGTCGGTGGCTGAAAATACGGTCTGCAGAT
>Ga0075024_100000586_pt1 | contig 13543 bp, 12 predicted proteins | sample Str013_2_FD_71389 | JGI IMG/M metagenome (GOLD analysis project Ga0075024, IMG submission 71389) | Freshwater sediment microbial communities in response to fracking from Pennsylvania, USA - Straight Creek_MetaG_SC_2013 | ecosystem: Environmental > Aquatic > Freshwater > Creek > Sediment... | reverse complement strand
ATCTCATTATTATGCAAGACGCCTTTGATTGAATTATTTTCAAACTCTTATCCGCAATATGTCAAAGAACAAGAATCTAATCAACTAAACCTCTTTAGTTTATAACGAGACGCTAGTGATCCAAAATGTAAAATCAGAAAGCACAAAATGGATCAATGATCAAAAATTAACTCCCGCAAAATTCGCCTGGCAGGAAGGATACGGCGCTTTTTCGTATTCTAAAAGCCATTTGCCGCAGGTTATAAAGTATATTCAATAGCAGGAGGACCATCATTGCAAAAAAACATTTTTACAGGAATACAAAGATTTTCTCAATGCTTTTGATATTGGATATGACGAACGATACATTTTCAAAGAACTTGAATAGCAATCAATCGTCCCTACGGGACAATTATTCAATCAAACAATTACTCCACGAAATTTTTTTCATTCCAAAATCGCGGTTCTATTTTATTATCTTTCTTATCTTATTTGCATTCTCCATCAATTCGACCAGGTAATTATAATTTTCCTTCTCCAAAGAGCTTTTGAATTTACGCAACTGGCTAATATGTTCATTTAGCACATCCAGTACATTTTCCCTGTTCTGCATAAAAATCGGCGCCCACATAGCCGGGCTGCTTTTTGCCAGCCGGACCGTACTTTCAAAACCGCCTCCTGCCAATTCAAAAATAGTATCACCCTCTTTTTCTTTTTCCAATACCGTATTGGCGAGTGCAAAAGATGTGATATGCGAAATATGGCTCACATATGCAGCATGCACATCATGACTGACGGGATCCATATATACAAGATTCATCCCTAACCGCCGGTACACTTCTTCAATGGTTTCGACTGCATCGGGATCACTTTTTTCTTTTTCGCAGATCACACAGGTTCGTCCCGCAAATGATTCCTTTACTGCAGCTTCCGGGCCGCTGTATTCGGTTCCCCACATGGGATGCGTAGCTACAAAGCGACGACGCAACGGGCGCTCTGCCAAGGCCGCACATAAAACATGCTTGGTAGATCCGGCATCAGCTACAATCTGTTTTTCTCCTATGATATCTATTATTTGTCGCATAACCGGAACCGTTACATCAACTGGGATGGCTACATAAATGAGGTCGCTTTTTTTAACAGCCTCTTCAAGCGACAGCGCTTCATCAATTATACCCAGTTCCATCGCTTTGTCGATACTTGCCCGGGTGCGACTCACCCCGATTACATTTTTCACCAATCCCCTGTCCTTCAATGCAAGGCTGAAAGAGCCGCTGATCAGCCCTACCCCAACTATAGTAATTGAATCAAACATCAAAACAAATTTTATTTAGCTGAAATTTTTTTTACCCTTTCAATACTCTCCCGGATCTTTTCCTCCGTACAACATAAACTTACCCTGATATATTGATCGCCCGCATTGCCGAAAATTCCGCCCGGTGTAATGAACACATTTGCATTGTAAAGAACATGATCGCTTAATTCGAATCCACTTTTATATTCGGGCGGAATGCGTGCCCATAAAAACATGCCGGCCTGCTCTTTATTAAACCTGCAATGCAACAATTCCAGCAATGCAAGCACTTCGGCTCTTCGCTTTTTATATACAGCATTCACACTTTCATACCATTGCCTTGGCAAACCCAGGGCTCTTGCAGCGGCCAATTGTACAGGCAAAAACATACCGCTGTCCATATTGCTTTTGAACCGAAGCACCTCATCAATTCTTTCTTTTGCACCAACGAGCATGCCTATGCGCCAACCCGCCATATTCTGTGATTTACTCAATGAGTTCAATTCGATTACATTGTCTTTCGCATCTTTTACCTGCAACAAACTCATAGGTGTTTCATTCAGGATAAAACTATATGGGTTATCATGAACAACGAGGATATTGTGTTTTCTGGCAAAGGCAACCAATTGCTCAAAAAATATTATTGTCGGCAACTGCCCGGTAGGCATCTGCGGGTAATTGACGAATAATAAAGCTGACTGCTTATGTCCTGCTGTTGTATTGCTTTCAGCAGACTTTCGTTGAAATGAGTTAGAACCAGAAAAAATCAATTGCTCCAATTCATTGAAATCAGGGAACCAATTATTTTCTTCTTTCAGGTTATATTCAACTACCCTGCCTCCTGCCAGCTTTGCGGCGCTGCGGTAAGTTGGATATCCGGGATTCGGCACCAATACCATATCGCCTTCATCCAGATAAGTCATGCAAATATGCATGATGCCTTCTTTTGAACCAATCAGCGGCAATATTTCCGTATCAGGATCTAATGTTACATCATACCATTGCTGGTACCATTGTGCGATGGCATTGCGTAAAACAGGCGAGCCCTTATAACTCTGATAGGCATGAACGTTAGGCTTGGCGCTTTCTTTCTGCAATACCTCAATTACATCTGCATGGGGTGGTAAATCCGGGCTGCCAATACCCAGGTTGATAATATTCTTTCCCGCTTTATTCAATGCATCGATCTCTCTCAGTTTTTGGCTGAAATAATATTCGCCGATGCCTTCCAGTCTTGCAGATGTTTTCATTATTTATTTTTTTGGGTGAATCGTGAGACGATAAACGTGAAAAAACGGTATCCCTCCTCACGTTTCACGATTCACCATTCACGATTATACCGTTCTCCCTTTTTTATACACTCCATAAATTCTCAATCCGGCCGTAATCGGCTTGATGCTTTCAATGACTTTATCAAACTGTTCCAATGTGGCAAATTCCATATCTGCATGAAAAGAATATTTCCAGTCGCTACCCGGAATGGGAAATGACTGCAATTTGCTCAAATTGATGCCGCCGTCTGCTATTTTTGTCAATACCCTTGCCAGGCTGCCTCTTGAATGGTCCGTGTGAAAGTTCACAGATGCCTTATCTGCATTTTCCACTTTTGCCGCCACTTCTCCTCGTTTCAGAATAAGAAAACGTGTATAATTATTTTTCATCGTTTGAATATTGGGCGCAATGATATGCAGGTCGAACAAATCTGCCGCGAGTTTACTGGCAATCGCCGCCACGTGTTTGCTTCGATGCTGGTGAATATGTTTGGCACTTAACGCCGTATCTTCTGTCTCGATCAATTTCCAATTGTATTGATGGAGATAATCTAGGCATTGTTGAATAGCCATGGGATGTGAGTGCACTTCACGTATATCCTCCAGCGTTATTCCCGGGTTTACCAGTAGATTTTGCCTGATTTGTAAATAAATTTCACCGACAATGCGCAGGCTGCTTTTTTGTAATAAATTATAATTGGCAAGTATGCTCCCCGCGATTGAATTTTCGATGGCCATTACACCTCCATCGCTTTCTTTTTTATTTGACGCAATTTTTATCACTTCGTAGAAAGTGCCGCACGGAATGATTCTAATATCTTTCCCAAAAAACTGCCGGGCGGCCACCTGGTGAAAACTGCCTTCATATCCCTGGATAGCAACTGCCCCTACCCGACCTCCCATGTTGGTTGAGTGATTAGAAATTCCTGAACTGGTTGTTTGTTTGTTCATATAAACCATTTTGTCAACTCATCCTCCATCTTCAGTCGCCGCAGACTTGACAAAGACAAAGCCGATGGAGTCAAAAAAAAATCCCGGTCTTTTGACCGGGATTCTTATGTTAAATCGTTCTGTTTTTATTTACTTCTTAACAAAAGTATTCCCGGTCCACTTGTAAAGTAGAAATAAAAGTAAAAATAACGGTATGCTCTTGTTGTAATCATATTAAGAACCAAAAATAAAAACTTATTTGGAATAATAAAATTATTTTTTAACTGGTCGTAATTCATCGTGAGACGCGATACCAATGCTAACTATTGCAATCTGTTCGCTATCTGTTGATCAATTTTTTTGAAAAGGTGAAAAGGTTTGTAAGTGCGCCAGTTATCGAGTTCAATCATCTCAATATACCGATCCAACCTGGCTTTTCTGAAGTCATATTGTGTTTGCTCAGGCATATTGAGGCAGGCGACCCATCCTTTTTTATCTTCGGCTTCTTCATACCACTCTTCGTAGTAATCTTTGTCGCCGCTATGAAAATTGAGTACATTTTCAGCTACCAGGATGAACTTATTGATACCATGACTCAAAAATTTATCAGCAACATCACGCTTCAGGTTCATGATATCGTTTTCAATGGCATCGTTCCATTCACCAATCAATTCTATTACCGCATAATGCTCATCATAATCCGCCAACAACACTTTCATATATAAAGTCCGTGATCCGAACTCATCCCATTGCGGATGAATATAGTAGTTATATATTGTCTGTGAATACTCAAACTCGGAATACACCCTTCCATAAAAAGGTGATCGCTCATCTTCTTCGCTCACATACAGGTGACGCCAGTTATAAAATGGTTCAATATCGTGCATATCACGGATTGAAGGATTAAATTAGTTATACGGGTTTGCGAATTATAGAGATATTAGAATTGAATAGCGAATTTTAAATATTGACTATTGAGTGTAGGATATTGATTATTGAATATTCAATAATCAATATCCTACACTCAATAGTCAATTCAGGGCAATCCATTACAATTCTGTAATCTACGATGGCAAGTTACATACTCGAAAAAGCCATCTCCAAAAAAATTATTTTAAGAAAGCGGCATCAATTGCTTTTTTAACGCTGCCATATTTTAATAACAATTCCTTAGCTTTTTCATAATCTGTAATACCTGTTTCCTTCATCACCATCCTGGTTCCGCGATCGATCAATTTGGAATTGGTAAGTTGCATATTCACCATCTTATTATCTTTCACTCTTCCGATCCTGATCATTACCGTGGTTGAAATCATATTTAACACCAGCTTTTGAGCGGTTCCACTTTTCATGCGCGTACTGCCGGTAACAAATTCGGGCCCTACGATCACTTCAACCGGGTAATCGGCCAATGCCGCCAATGGTGTACCGGGATTGCAGGTGAGGCATCCCGTTATAATTTTTCTTTCCCTGCTTTTTTTCAAAGCGCCGATCACATAAGGTGTAGTGCCGCTGGCAGCTATGCCGATCACTATATCTCGGTGATCAATCTCATGATCTTCTAAATCGAGCCAGCCCTGTTCCATATCATCTTCCGCATTTTCAACCGGTCGCTGAATGGCTGCTTCACCGCCGGCAATGATACCCACAATTAATCCATAGGGCATGCCAAAAGTAGGCGGAATTTCACTGGCATCCAATATTCCCAGTCTGCCGCTGGTTCCGGCTCCAACATAAAACAATCTTCCTCCATCCAACATTTTTTCAGCAACTACCGTCGTTAATTGCTCAATCTGTGGAATTGCCGTGGCTACTGCATCGGGCACACCCTTGTCTTCCTGATTGATGAACGTAAGAATCTCATGTATGGTCATCTTTTCAAGATGCCGGTAAATTCCTTCTTCCTCCGTAATCTTTTCAAACGACATTGATAAATTATTTAACTGTGATATGCTATCAATCCATCCATCGGTTTTTTCAATATGCGTCCCAACTCCAATTCATATGATCGGCATAATTCTTTCACTACATCCCGGAAACCATAAGCAACACTTCCCACAAAATGAATAGGCAGCTTCCAACTTTCACCGTATTTGCAAACATGATTGAAAAAAAAATCATTCAATCCGTCTTCAATGATATTTTCAATCATATAATGACCACGATTCTGAGCCAAAAACAGCGCAAATGATGCCAGGTAGCGGTTGGGCAAAGGTTTTTTATAAACATGTTCCAGTATCTCTGCTGGTGTAGTAGTATAACTTGCATCAAATTTATACCGCAGTTCTTCATCAAAAGTATTGTATAAATAATACTGCAGTACTTTTTTGCCAAGGTAAGCTCCGCTGCCTTCATCGCCCAATATGTATCCCAGACCTGGGCTGTTTTTAATTATTTTTTTCCCATTAAAATAGCATGAATTGCTTCCGGTACCCAATATACAGGTAATGCCTTTTGTTTTGCCGCAAAGGGCCCGTGCCGCACCGATCAAATCGTGGTTGACATGCACACCAGCCAAAGGAAATATTTTTTTTAAGGCCTTCCTGATTATTTCCCTGTTTGCTGCATTCGCACAACCAGTGCCGTAATAATATATTTCATCAACATTCATTGCTCTCAGTTTCGGAAGAAGTTCCTTTTCCAATATATGTTCTATCTGCCTCCCGTTCACAAAATATGGACTCATTCCCTGTGTTTCCACGATTTTTTTCTTTTTTCCATGAAGCAAACACCATTCACATTTTGTGGATCCGCCATCAGCTATTAGAATATTCATAACACAGTAATTGTTATAATTTAATATGAATGCTGGGCGAAGATAAAATTCGTACCCGACAAATAAACACGAAATCGTTTCAATTTACGTTTAAGTAAAACCTCAGAGCTAAGTTTTCCCAAGTTTAAAACTTTCAAAAACTTAGCTCTGAGGTTTTGCTTAATTTGCAGGCCTGATTTATATGAAAAGAAACTGAAATGAAAAAAATAAAAGTCTGGATACCAGTACTCTTTGCAATGGTTATGATTGTCGGCATGCTCATCGGTTATCGCCTCTATGAAAATACCAATACAAAAGGCTTTTTCAAAACGCGGAAACTGAACCGTGTACAGGAAGTTGTGGACCTGGTGAGCATGAAATATGTGGATGCAGTTGATACAGACTCATTGGGGGAAGAAGCCATCCAGGGAGTTCTGTCGCACCTTGATCCTCATTCCTATTTTATCCCTGCAGTTGACCGGGAAGAAATGAATGAAGATCTGAAAGGAAATTTTGAAGGCATCGGAATCGAATTCCAGATAATTGATGATACGGTAAATGCAACATATATACTCCCCAATGGACCGAGCGATAAAGCGGGTTTGAAGATAGGCGATAAATTCATAAGAGTAAACGATTCTGTAGTTGCCGGCAATGGCATCAACTCGGAACGCATCAAGAAATTTTTACGCGGACCCGGCGCAAGCAACGTCAACATAACTTTATTGCGAGATAATAAAATAATGCAATTCCCGATAACGAGGGGTACCATTCCGTTGCCTGCACTGGATGCAAGCTATATGCTGGATAAAGAAACAGGATATATCCGCATCAATAAATTTTCGCGTACCACGTATGGCGAATTCCTTCAGGCCATGGAAAAATTACAGCAACAAGGCCTGCAAAGACTGGTGCTTGACCTGCGCGGCAATGGCGGTGGTATCGTGGATCAAGCTGTGGATATCGCAGACGAATTCCTAGACAATGATAAACTGATCGTATATACTGAAGGAAGAAAAAGCCCCAGGAGGGAATACAGGGCGCAAAAGCCGGGGCTCTTTGAAAAAGGAAAACTGATCTTGTTAGTTGACGAAGGAACGGCATCGGCCAGCGAAATTTTAACCGGCGCATTGCAGGATTGGGACCGGGCAACAATCATGGGTAGACGAACATTTGGAAAAGGGCTGGTGCAGGAACCTTTTCAACTGACTGATGGCAGCGAACTGCGGTTGACCATTGCAAGGTATTACACCCCTATCGGTCGCAGTATTCAGAAACCTTATAATAAGGGCCGGGATATTTATAATGAGGAAGTGATAGAAAGATATCACAACGGAGAAGTGCTTCATGGCGACACTACAGTGAACCACACAGGGCCCGTATTCAAAACAAAAGGTGGAAGAATTGTTTACGGAGGAGGAGGCATCGCCCCTGATATTTTCGTAGGCCTTGATACAAATAATACCTCAAAAAGTATTACCTCGCTTTATATAAATGGTACACTCAACAGTTTTATATATACTTATTACATGGGGCATATTTCAAATTTCCACCAGTTTAAAGACCCCGCTGATTTTGCCGCCAGCTTTCATGATGAGGAAAAAGTATGGAACAACCTCATTGAATATGCAGCAAAAGACACTATAAATATCAGGACAATTTCGCCGCACGATAAATCAATATTACAAAGCCGCATCAAATCTTTATTTGCCAGACTGATCTGGCGCACAGAAGGATATTTTGTAATAAGCAATAGCAATGATCCGGTGATTAAAAAAGCAATGGAAGAAATGGATGGCAAAATTGAGATGCCGGCGAAATAAGGAAAAGATTGAGGTTGAGGTTAAGGCGTGTGGGTCTTAACCTTTACCTTTACTTTTACCTCAACCTCAAAAATGAAATAAGATTTATCTTGTCATGTTATTGCCCCTGGCTTTTATCTAACAGTTCCTTTTTTTCGATCCGGTAAGAACTTATCAGTCCCAAACCGCCGCCAATGGCGATCAGTGCGAAATAAATCGGCACATTAGCCCCGGAATCCCAATCATGATTAATGTTGTTATGAGCAACCCTATAAAGAACAAAATTGTCGAGGAGATAAGCGGCAAATAATCCAACTCCGGCCCCTACCAATAACAAACCCCATTTCAGGTTCCTATAAGGAGCAGGACGGTTGGCATTGAGTTTCGGATCCATTCCTTTTTCTATCATCGCCATATTCTCTTTATTACGGAGATATCTCAAGCCAAACACCATTGCGAAAGCACCCAATCCTGAAATTATTAACCACAAAAAGACTAACTGATCTGGTCCCATTTTATTAAATTTTAATTGTTTTCAATATTATTTACCTGTTTCTGTATCAGACTACCGGAGAGGTTTAGAGGTTACACTTTCTTTTATTTTACAAAAGCTCCGGCGCATTTACAGGAAATAAGACTGCATACCAAAACAACAGGTTACAGATTGCCGAAAGATTGTTCTTGCACGCTGAATGCTGAACGCTGAACGCCGAGCGTCAAAAAGGAGATTCACCTAAGGCCATGTTCATCATCAACCGTTTAGCGTTCAGCATTCAGCATTCAGCGTTAAGCGTCCAGCATTCAGCGTTAACCATTCAGCGTCCCCGCAACAATATGGCGCAAAAATAAACTTACTTTGTACTGTAACCTGGCTCTTAGAACATTGTCTTATACAGCAGCCATGCATGCCGGACTAACCGATAAAGAAATTATCAGCAGGGTTCTGAAAGGAGAACAGCAGCTCTTTGCGGCATTGGTTGACCGTTACCAGAATTATGTCTTCACCCTTGTTCTGCGTTTTACAGAAATCCGAGAAGATGCGGAGGAACTTTCACAGGATATATTTGTAAAAGCTTATCGTTCGCTGGCTGATTTCAGGGGTGATTCCAAATTCAGCACCTGGCTATACACGATTGTACGAACCAGTTGCATTACTTTTTTACGCAAAAAAAAGCTTGAGACCACCTCAATAGATAACGAAAAAACCCTTATTCAACTGGAAAACAGGGAATCTGGTTTTAAAGCCAACCTGGTGGAATCTAAATCAAGACACGCAATGGTCAATGAAGCGATTGGGTTACTGAATCCTGATGATGCACAAATCATCACGTTATTTTATAAAGCGGAACAATCACTAGAAGAAATAGGAAACATCATCGGAGCAGAACCCAATACGGTCAAAGTAAAACTTCATCGGGCAAGGCAGCGGTTAAAAGAAAAAATGGAAAAATATTTCAGCCATGAAGTACATGAAATACAGGGTGATTAAAAAAACAAGATCCGAAATTGAAAATTGGTCGGAACTTTGTATCAATAAGCAATTAATAAGCAATTGTATGAACACTCAACAAAATATGGAAGATCGTTTGTGGGATTATATAGATGGTGCAGCAGGCGCAGAAGAAAAATCTGCTATCGAAAAATTAATCGATACCAACCAGGAATGGAAACGCACTTACCATAAATTACTTGAAGTGCACCAATCGATAAACAGTTCGGACCTGGAAATGCCTTCTATGCGCTTCACCAAAAACGTTATGGAGGAAATCGCAAAATATCATGTTGCTCCTGCCACCAGCAGCTATATCAACAAAAAAATCATCTGGGGTGTTGCCGGTTTTTTCCTTGTAATGATTCTTGGGTTTCTTATATACAGCTTTGGCCAAATCAACTGGGCAAATAACCATTCCGCCGATATCATATCCCCCAATCTGAATAAATTAAACTGGGGTAAATTTTTCAATAATACTTATACCAATATTTTTATCATGGTCAATGTGGTGTTGGGATTGATGTTACTGGATATGTACCTGCACCGCAAAAAAGAACAATTGAAAAAGAATTTCTGATTTACTCTGATCAATTTCGCAAGGAGCCAACAGAGAAAAAGAGAATATTCTCTTTTTCTCTGTTGGCTCCTTGCGAAATTATTAATTCAACCTACAAAACTTATCTGTGTAATCAGTACAAAGCAGAAGTTCCTTACAGACTCATTAATGTATTTCCGATTATTTGATTTATCTCAGCCGAGCGGTTCATGATCATGAGATGTCCGCCTTTTGCAATGATATGTGTTGGCTTTGTAAAATATATTGGCAATACCTCATCGTGAGTTCCATGAATATGTATATAAGGAGAAGGCAATCTCTCATTTTCCCATTTCATGACCCCATAAATTGACCATCGAATGAAATTATTATCACTCTCTTTTATCATGTTTTTTAAAACTATCTTATCATCGGGCGACTCAGTGGTAAATGATCTCTTTATTATAGCTGCAAATTTTACCAACCTGACAGGAATCATCTTGTGAATATTCAATTTTCTTCCAAGCCTTATATATGAAGGCAAATGAGAGGCAGCAGGAATACTGGAAATAATAATAGTTGCAGCGGGTTTGTATTGCCTGGATATTTCGGATGCAATCATTCCGCCCATAGATAAGCCAAGGATAGCAAAAGGGCGGCTGATATCTATTCCTTCTGCCAATCTCAATGCATAATCCCTAAGTGATTCATCTTTTAAAGGAGTTATCCAGTCCAGATACACGGCTTCAAATCCTTGTGGTAACAAGACATATTTAAAAACTCTTTTGTCTGCCGCAAGGCCACTGATAAAATATACTTTCATAGATGGGGGGTGAAGTTGGAGATGAGGTTAAGGCTAAACCTTAACCTTAGCCTCATCCCTTTTCTCTCAATACAAAAATGTAGCTTTGTATTCAATAATTCAGATATGAATATTAAAAATAACATTCTCGAAACAATCGGGAACACGCCACTTATCCGTTTAAATAAAATTACAAGGAGCCTGCCATGCGAAATTTTGGCCAAAGTGGAATATTTTAATCCAGGGAACTCTGTCAAAGACAGAATGGCCGTGAAGATGATTGAAGTGGCCGAAAAAACAGGGAAACTAAAACCTGGAGGAACCATTATTGAATGCACCAGCGGCAATACAGGAATGGGACTGGCCCTGGCAGCCTGTGTGAAAGGATACCGATGCATTTTCACTACTACGGATAAACAGTCAAAAGAAAAAATGGACATTCTGAAGGCGGTTGGCGCTGAAGTAATTGTTTGTCCAACGAATGTGGAACCCGATGATCCGCACAGCTATTATTCAGTTGCAGCCAGGCTCGCAAAAGAAATCCCGAATTCATTTCATTCCAATCAATACGATAATCTCGCCAATAGATTGGCGCATTATGAAACCACCGGCCCTGAAATATGGGAGCAGACAGACGGCAGGATCACCCATCTTGTTTGTACAGCAGGCACAGGTGGAACAGTGACAGGCACGGCTATGTTCCTGAAAGAAAAGAATCCTGAAATAAAAATATGGGCCATTGATGTATATGGCTCGTTGCTCACCAAATATTTTCGTACGGGCGAAGTAGATATGAACGAAGTGCACCCTTATGTTTCCGAAGGCTTTGGAGAGGATTTTGTGCCACAGAATTATGATATGCATGTCATTGATCATTTTGAGCAGGTAACAGACAAAGATGGGGCCATCATGGCCCGCCGCCTGGCAAAAGAAGAAGGGCTTTTTTGTGGATACAGCGCTGGAAGTTGTTTGCAGGGATTGATGCAATTAAAAAATAAATTGAAGAAAGATGATCTTGTAGTTTGCATTTTCCACGATCATGGAAGCAGGTACGTGGCAAAAATCTATAATGATCAATGGATGATGGAACGCGGCTTCCTGGATGTGAAAACATTCGGGGATATAGTGAATGGCCGGGGAACCAAAAAGCTTGTTACCATTGAACAGGAATTAACTGTCGGAGATGCAATTGAACTGATGAAACAATTTAATATTGAAAATATACCTGTATTAAAAGAAGGAAATCTTGTCGGCGCCATCAGCGAAACTGGTTTATTCAGTAAAATGCTGGGGAATGGCCAGGATATAAAACAGAAAAAGATCGACGAGGTACTTGAACCAGCATATCCCATTGTGGCTTTTGATACACCGCTTGAAAGAATCAGTTCCCTTATCAATAAAGAAAATGGAGCAGTTTTGGCGAAAGATGACAGCGGCAACTATCATATCGTTACCAAATACGATGTAATTCAATCCCTCCGTAATTAATGTGGAAATCTGAAAATATGAGAATATCAAAATGCAAAAAAATACCAGCTGCTTGTATATGTAAGTGTGAATATTACAAGTTGCTACTATTTAACGTTTTACAACAATTCTCATATTTTCAGATTTCCATATTTCACATTACTCAAGTGTTTTTACTAGTTATTTTACTGGAATTTTACGATGGTACGCGTATTTCATGCATACAAAAAATGAGGCAAAACATCTATTGTTATTAACAATGTGGAAATCTACTTTTGGTGTAGAAGTTGATTGATACACTCAATCACCAATATCCAAAAAACCAATTTATCCTAATCCAATATCTAAAGAAATTCCGGTGTAAATCCAATATCAGTCAACTTCTTTTTTTTTGAACATTACGTTATATAAGATATCCTGTTATCCTAAGAAAGCCAAAACTTGTCCTTGATTAACCAATCAATATCCAAAAAAAACCGTTTTAAGTAAAATCCAACATCCGTCCGAAAAACCAGTTGAGCAGTATCCAATACCATGTAAACAACCAACTGCTTTAACTCCGGTGCCCTCCTGTTAAATTTATGCTCTGATTACATAACAATTTAGCAGGAGGTTCCCGATAACGGAAACCTCACTTCTTTACTCCTTTTCCCATCTACAGTAACTTGCAGCAAATTGATTTGTCGAATGCCTTTCTATAAAGATCAGCTTGGCAGAGTTATACAGTTGATGGATCCCCCAGCAAAAATCATTTCCCTGGTACCCTCTCAAACTGAATTACTTTATGATTTAGGGCTCGACAAGGAAATTGCAGGCATCACCAAATTCTGCACTCGCCCCCAACACTGGTTCCGCAATAAAACCAGGGTAGGTGGCACAAAGCAGGTCAATATGGAGATCATTCAGGGTATCCAACCCGATCTCATCATTGCTAACAAAGAAGAAAATGATAGAAGCCAGGTAGAAGAACTAGCAAAAAAATATACGGTTTGGATAAGTGATGTTTCAACGCTGGAAGACTCGATGCAAATGATTGAGGAGGTTGGAGCAATGATGGGCAAAAATCAACAGGCAAAAAAAATTATTACAGAGATAAGAAATAAATTTTCCGAACTTTTCATGAATCGAGCACAGGCTGACAAACAAAATGATTTGTCGGCTGCATACTTTATCTGGCGCAATCCCTATATGGTAGCAGGAGGCGACACATTTATAC
>Ga0075024_100000585_pt1 | contig 13554 bp, 10 predicted proteins | sample Str013_2_FD_71389 | JGI IMG/M metagenome (GOLD analysis project Ga0075024, IMG submission 71389) | Freshwater sediment microbial communities in response to fracking from Pennsylvania, USA - Straight Creek_MetaG_SC_2013 | ecosystem: Environmental > Aquatic > Freshwater > Creek > Sediment... | reverse complement strand
CCCGCGACGAGCTCCACCGTGAGCGGTATGTCGGCCGCGCACAGCGACTCGACGAGGGCCTCGCCCGACGGGCGGAGATCGTCGTACTCGCAGAGCATGACTAGGGTGCGGGGCAGTCCTGCGACGTCGCCCAGCCCAGGGAAGGCGTAGGGCACGTCCGGCGGGCTGTCACCGAGGTAGGCGGCGTTGATGAACGCCATCGACTCGGGCGTGAACCGCAGCGCGACCGGCAGCGCCGCCATGCGCTCACGGTGGTCGCTCGACGCGCGCGGCACCGGGTCGTGGGCCACGGGGTAGGCCAGCACGAGGGCCTCTGGGACCACACGACCTTCGTCGCGCAGTCGCTGTCCGACCCCTGCGGCCAGGTTGCCGCCGGCGCTAGCCCCACCGAGGGCCCATGAGCCCCCAAGCGTGAGAAGGCCGGAATCTGCTGCGGCCCACACGAAGGCGCTGTGCACGTCGTCGTGCGGGACTGGGAAGTGGACTCCGCCGTGACAGAGGCGGTAGTCGACCGAGACCACGGTAACCCCCGCGTTCGCGAGCTCGCGTGCCACGACGTCGGCCTCAGGCATGTCGAGGTTGCCGAACTGAAAGGCGCCTCCGTGCGCCCACACGAGTCCGCGACTGCTCCTCCCGTCGAGCGGGCGGTAGACGCGGACCGGCACCACGCCCTTCGGCCCGGGCGCGACCACGTCGGTGACGTCGGCGTCCGGTGCCGCGTAGCCGTCGACGGGTGCGGAGAACGCCACGAAACGCCGCATCTCCCCGGCCGTCGGTGGCTCGGCCCCGAGTGCAGGAACGCCGTCGAGCAGGTGCAGCCGTGCTGCCAGGACGGGATCGAGGACGAGGTCGGTCACGCGCGTCTCCTTCACCCCGAGGTCACGTTCTCTGTACGCCGTTGGCCCGGACGATCGCCGCGTAGACACCGGCGCTCGGCTTCGGCGTCCGCACGAACGTCTCGCGATCGACGGAGTGCAGCCCGAACTGGAAGTCGTACCCGAAGATCCACTCGAAGTTGTCCATCAACGTCCAGTGGCAGTAGCCGAGTACAGGGACGCCGTCCTCGATCGCATCGAGCAACTCGGCCAGCGACGGAGCGATGAGTCCAGCCCGCAGCGTGTCGTCGTCTGTGCCCATGCCGTGCTCGGTTACGAGGACCGGCACTCGCGACACCTCGTACACGTACCGCACGGCACCCGCAAGCGAGCCCGGCTCGACCGGTGACCCCATCTGATTCAGCGGCTGACCCGTGGGCGGGGGCACTCGCCCCACGCCGTCGTAGCCGATGCGCTCGTAGTTCTGGACGCCGATGAAGTCGTCCTCGCGTGCCAGCTCGAGCCACCTCTGGTAGACCTCGGCCCGCTTGCGGTCGCGCACGCCGGGGTCACCTCCGACGACGACATCGTCCATGACGGCGAGCGAGAGTCCCACCGGCAACTCCGGCACGAGCTCCTTGACCACGGCTCTCGCGGCCCGGTGGCCGGCGGTCATGCCGGCGGCCATGGCGTCGAAGTCCTCCGGCAGCATGACGTTGGCAGCGCGGTAGCGCGGCACACCGGCAGACTTCGAGGCAGCCTCCAATGTGGCGCGCTCAAGGTCTCGTACGAAGTCGGGAAGGTCCGACCAGGCGAGCATGTGAGGCAGGTCCGGCTCGTTGAACGTGATGACGAACGCGAGGCGGTCGCCGAACCTCTCGATGACCCGCCGCGTGTAGCGCGCGAACAGGTCGGGCGCCTCCGGATCGAGCCAGCCGCTGCGCTTGGCGAACCAGTGCGGCGAGGTGAAGTGGTTGAGCGTGACGACCGGCGCCAGGCCGTGTGCGAGACAGCGGTCGACAATCGCCTCATAGTGCGCGAGCGCCTCGTCCGAGAACTCCCCTTCGACCGGCTCCACCCGCGCCCACTCGACGGAGAAGCGATACGCGTTGAGCCCCATGGCGATCGCAAGATCGACGTCGCCAGCCCACAGCTCGTAGCCGTTGCATGCTCTGCCCGACGGGGCGCGGAAGACGGTCGGCTCAACGTTCTCGAGGAACCACGTGTCGCTGTGCACGTTGTCGCCCTCATTCTGATGACCGGCGCTGGCAACGCCCCACAGGAATCCGGGAGGAAAGGTTCGGTCGGTCATGCGCTGCTCACTCCAGAGGTCGTCGGACGGGCTGGTCGAGTCGATGAGATCGGGATCGAGCAGGTGAACGTATGGGACCCCGAGCCGACGGCATCGAGCCTCTGGCCGTCGGGGAGGCGCACGTCGGCCGACGTCCCCGGCGGGACGACGAGGTCGAGCGCGAACACTGAGCCGTCGAGCCGCCAGGCGACCGAGGCCTCGCCGTACGGCGTTCGGTGGCTCGCGGTCGCCCAGGTAATCGCGCCGCCGGGCCGCGGCGCGACGATGAGGCGTCGATACCCGGGCTCGCCTGGAGCGAGGCCGGCCACGGTCCTGTGGAGCCAGTCGGCTACGGACCCGAAGGCGTAGTGGTTGAACGACGTCATCTCGCCCGGGTTGATCGACCCGTCGGGCAGCATCGAGTTCCAGCGCTCCCACACGGTGGTGGCGCCGAGCGTCACGGCGTAGAGCCACGACGGACATTCCCGTTGGAGCAGAAGGGAGTACGCCGCCTCAACCTCGCCCGCGTCGGTGAGCGCGTCGCAGACGAACGGCGTCCCGAGGAACCCGGTGCCGATGCGGAACCCGTCGGCCTCGACCTGCGCCGCGAGGTCGGAGCCGGCGCCTGCCCGCTGGTCGTGGTCGAGGAGGTCGAACTCCAGGGCCAAGGCGTACGCCGTCTGCGCGTGGTCCACGAGACGACCGTCGACGCCGACGTAGGCCGCCCGGAACCGGGCCGCCGCTCTTCCGGCCAGACCGGCGAAGCGCGCGACGTCCGCGGCGCGGCCGAGCACGTCGGCGATGCGGGTCATGAGCTGCGCCGAGCGCGCTAGGTAGGCCGTGGCGACGAGCTGCCACGGCACCCGCGCCTTCCACGGCTCGTCGTCGGGGGCGGCGGAGTCGAGCCAGTCGCCGAGCATCATGCCGCCGTCGGGGAAGTCCAGGTCGCGGCCGGCGCGCGCCTCGAAGACGCGCATCCAGTCGCGCATGCTGTCCCACTGCCGTGCCAGGAGGCCGGCGTCGCCGGTGCGCTCGTAGAGGACCCACGGGACCACGACGGCCGCGTCGCCCCAGCCGGCCTCCACCGGCCACCTCGGGAACTGCGGCGGCATGATGTCGAGGAACGGCACGAAGAGCGGGACCACCCCGTCGTGCTGCTCGACCGCGAGATCGCACAGCCAGGACGTGAGCATCCCCGAGGTGTCGTAGAGGAACTGGGCCGTGGGCGCGAAGACCATGAGGTCGCCGGTCCAGCCGAGGCGCTCGTCGCGCTGCGGGCAGTCCGTCGGCACGTCGAGGAAGTTGCCGCGCATCCCACGCACGATGTTGTCGTGCAGCGTGACCACGTCCGGCTCGGAGCAGTCGAAGGCTCCCGTGCGCTCGAGGTCGGTGTGCAGGACGACGGCCTCGAGGTCGGCGACCATCAGTGCACCTAGCCAGCCTGACACCTCGGCGTAGCGGAAGCCGTGGAAGGTGAACCGCGGCTCCCATGTGTACGGACCGCGACCGTCGAGGACGACGACGTCGGTGGCGCGCGCCGTGCGGAGCGGTCGCGTACCGAGTTCCCCGTGCTCGAGCACCTCCGCGTGCCGGATCCGTATCTCGGTTCCCGCCGGTCCGTCGGGGAGCCGGAGGCGGACGCGACCGACCAGGTTGACGCCGAAGTCCACGAGCACCGCGCCCGACGGCGACCGGACGATTTCCACCGGCGACACCGTCTCGATGCGACGCACGGGCGGCCCAGTCGGCGCGACGAGCACCGTCGAGTCGAGGGGCTGCGCCGCGGTCGCTGGCCAGCGGGAGTCGTCGAAGCCGGGTCGGGTCCACGCATCGTCCTGGAGCCTGAGGTCGCACGTCTCGCCGTGATAGAGGTCGGCAGCCACGATCGACGACCGGCTCCAGCGCCACGAGCCGTCCGTGACGACGACCGTGCTCGCTCCGTCCTCGTGCTCGATCTCGAGTTGCGCGACAGCCGCGACCTGGTCGCCGTAGAAGGCCTTCTCGCCGGTGAAGCCCAGGTGCCCGCGGAACCATCCGTCGGCGACGACCATGCCGAGCGCGTTGGGACCGACGACGATCTCGTCACCGACGTCGAAGGACTGGTAGCGCAGCCGGTGCGCGTACGACGTCCATCCAGGCGCGAGGACGTGATCACCTACGATCCGGCCATTGAGCATCGGCTCGTAGACGCCGTGAGCCGTGACGTAGAGCCGCGCTCGGACCACAGGTCGATCGACCACGAACTCGCGGCGGAATAGCAGGGCGGGCTGCTCGTGGGGACCGAGCCCGGGCGAGGCCGCGATCCGCTGTGCCGACCAGTCCTCGGGCGACAGCAAGCCGGCTTCGATGACGAGCGGCTCGCTCCATTCGCTCGGGTGCTCGTCCCCCTCGCCCCAGACCCGCACGCGGACGAGCCGACGGTCTCGGCTGGTCAGTGGAGGAGCCGACCAGGGCACGAGCGTCGACTCGCTGCTCGCGACCGGACCGCTCAGATACGCATCGACCCCGCCCTGCACGACCTCGACCTCGAAGGCGGACTGCTGCCACCCGGGAACCGCGGTGTCCACTCGCCACGACAACCGGGGGGTCGCCTCGCCGATGCCGACCGCCTCGCGGTGATGCTCGACTCGGACGTCGCGAACCTCAGCCGTCACGGCCGGGTCGCTCGTCTCGTGACGGACATGCGGCGGCTCCTGACTGCGACGGACGTGCGCGCGGCACGGTCCGGCGAGCCTGACCCAGCGGGGGGCGTCAGGTCAGAGCCGTTGCCATTGATTGGCAGGTTTCACCAGGGGGCGGTGGCTCCGACGGCCATCGGCGCACCCATCGCACGCGACACCGCTCGAGCCGTGGCCCGCAGCGCCGGTTCGAAGCGGTACAGCTCGATGCTCCCCGCCGGGACGACCACGGAGATGGCGGCGACGACGGAGCCCTGCTGGTCGCGTACGGGTGCCGCGACCGAGGCGATCGGCGCCGTCGGTCGGCTGAGCATGGCCAGCCCGGTGCGGCGTACGCCGGCCAGCTGAGCGCGCACGTCCTTGGCGGCAGGACGAGAGCACTCGTGCAACGGCCACCGGAACGGCCCGGACAGGACCTGGTCCTGGAACTCGGCGGGCGAGTGGGCCAGCAGCACGACTCCTGCAGCACTGGCGACGAGCGGGATGCGCCCGCCGATGCGGTAGGAGATGGCCGGAAGCTCCACGTCGCCGAGCCGCCGGTCGAGGACCAGTGCGTCGGTGTGGTCGAGGACGGCGAGCTGGACGTGGTGGTGCGTCACGGCGTGCAGGTCATCGAGGAACGGAGGTGCCTCGTCGCGCAGGCTCAGTCCTCGCTCGGCCAGAGACGCGACCTGCCAGAGCCTCAGGCCCACGCTGTAGAGGCCGGACTCGTCCTTCTCGAGCGCACCCCACGCCACGAACCGCACTGCCAGGCGCCGTGCCGTGCTGACCGGCATCCCGCTGCGGCGGGCGAGGTCGGACAGGCTCAGCCTCAGGTGCTTGTCGTCGAAGGCGGCGAGCAGCGCGAGGGCCCGGTCGACGACCGGCTCGCCCTGCGGCGGCCGCTTTCCGCGGGCCACGACCGTCTCCGCGGGGAGCACCTCCAGCGTCATCGGGGACCTCCGTTCGTCACAGATCCGAAACGTTTCACACATCTCTTTGCCAGTCAATGGCAACCCTGGCGACCGCTGCGGGGGGTCTGCCCAACCCTTCTCGGCAGAACGGAGGACCAGAGCTCTCCAGGCCCCTCCGCCCAGCAGCCAGAAGGAGCCCCATGACCCCGTCCGTCCGAAGCCGCACGCTGGCCGCCGTCGCCGCGGTGGCCGCACTCGCCCTGAGCGCATGCGGCAGCAGCAGCTCTTCGTCAACGTCTCCGGCGGCGTCGTCCGCCTCCACCTCGTCGTCCGCTTCGGCCTCGCAGAGCGCCGCGCCGAAGCCGCTGCGGATCGGATTCCTCCCCCCGACCATGGGGGTCCCTGCCTTTAAGGGTCTGGCGGACGGCATGACGGCCGCGGGCAAGGCTAACGGCGACACCGTGGTCACCGCCGAGGCGAAGTTCAACCCGGCCACCCAGATCCAGACCATCCAGCAGTGGGTGCGGCTCGGTCAGGTCGACGCGATCTGGGTCATCCCAGTGGCGGCCAAGGCCATCGCACCCTCGCTGACCGAGGCCACGGGCAAGGGCATCGTGGTACTCGCCGGCGGCGCACCCGCCGACTACGGGTTCAACGGGATCCAGCCGGGCATGTCCTTCTCCGCCATCGACCAGGTCGCCTTCGGCAAGGGCATCGGCGATCTCATGGCGGCCTGCGTGAACAAGCGCCTGGCCGGCAAGTCGACCGTCATCTATGCAGGACCCAACGCCGCCGCGCAGAGCACGACCGACATCAACACCGCCTCCCAGGCCGCGCTGGCCTCGGGCGCTCCCGGTGCCACGATCGTGCAGAAGCTCGTCGCGAAGTCCGACCTGGCCTCCGACCAGGTGCTGATCGCCAGCGCGCTCCAGGGCAACCCGACGTCGGACGGCTTCATGGCCGGCGACGCCGAGGCGACCATGGCCGGTCTCAACGCCTACACGGCAGCCGGCAAGGACGCCACGAAGATCTGCATCGTCGGCAACGGCGGTGAGCCCGACCAGCTCGCGGCGGTCAAGACCGGGAAGCTCTACGGCATCGTGGCCTTCGACTTCATGGCCGACATGGGCCAGAACCTGGGCCAGCTGCACACCATGGCAGCGGCGCCGACAGCACCCGGCACCCAGCTCACCGTGCCGATCAAGACCGTCAACAGCTGATCCACGACGTGACGACGGAGCCGACGATGGCTGACGCCTCGACCCAGCCCGGTGCCCCCGCCCCTTCGGCGGGGGCACCGGGGGCTCCGGTCGACGCAGGCGGGTCGCGCAACGTACGCGCCCTGGTGTTCCTGCGCGACCGCGGCATCATCATCCTCTGGCTCGTCCTGGTCGCGTTCTTCGCCGTCTGGGCACAGCCGTACTTCTTCACCCTCACCAACGCTGCTCTCGTGGCCAACGCCGCCGCGCTGGCCGGCATCTTCGCGGCTGCGGTCGCGTTCGGCATCCTCTCCGGTGCCCTCGACCTCTCGATCCCGGGCACCTCAGCAGTCGCGGGGGTCGTCGCCGGCCTGGCCCTGGCCGCCGACAAGCCGGTGTGGCTGGCAATCCTCGCGGCGATGCTCACCGGAGCAGCGGTCGGCTACGTCAACGGATGGCTCGTCCAGCGCGGACTCAACGCACTGGTGGTGACCATCGCGATGCTGACGGCCCTCGGCGGCGTCGCCAACCTGCTGAGCGACGGGGTGGCCATCACGGGACTCACCCAGCTCACCTGGTTGGGCAACGGCGACCTGTGGGGCGTCCCGTCCATGGTCATCGCCGTGGGTCTGCTGTTCCTGGTGAGCATCTTCTGGCTCAACCAGTTCCGGTCCGGATCACGGCTGCAGGCGGTCGGCAGCAACATCGAGGCGGTCCGCCGCGTCGGCCTCCTCGCGGACCGCTACCGCATTCTCGGGTTCGTGCTCTCCGGGATCTGCGGTGCCCTCGGAGGGATCGCGGTCCTGGCCACGACGTCGCAGGCCTCACCGGCGCCGTCGGTAGACCTGCTGTTCGCGGCCATCACGGCAGTCGCGCTGTCCGGTATGCCGCTGACAGGTGGCCGAGGCAGCCTGGCGAAGGTCCTCGTCGGAACCCTGATCATCGCCACCATCAACAGCGCCCTCATCATCAAGGGGATCCAGCCGTACTGGACGACGGTCATCACCGGGCTGCTCCTGGTGGGCGCGCTGGCGTTCGACAAGGTCATGACCTCGGCAGTCACGGCCCGTCTCACCGCCTCCGCCGTCGTCCCCGACGGCACCGACGAGTCGAAGCAGGCCTGACATGGCGACGTCGAACACACCCGCACTTCAGCTGCGTGGCATCGAGAAGCACTACGGCTTCGTCAAGGCGCTGGCCGGCGTGGACTTCGAGGTGCATTCCGGAGAGGTCGTCGCGCTCGTCGGTGACAACGGCGCCGGCAAGTCCACCCTGCTCAAGGTGATGTCGGGTGCTCACCCCGCGACCCACGGCACGATCCTGATCGGGGGCGTCGAGGTCACCTTCGCCAACCCCCGCGAGGCCGCCGACGCGGGCGTCCAGATGGTGTACCAGGACCTGGCACTGGTCGAGGGTGCCGACATCGCGAGCAACCTGACGCTCGGACGCGAGCCGGTCCGCCGCGGTCCCCTCGGGTGGTTGGGCATGCTCGACAAGAAGGCGATGCGGCGGGAGGCCGAGCGCGAGATCCGGGCGCTCGGCGTCTCCACCGCACCGGTCACCCGCCCCGTGGAGATGCTATCCGGCGGCCAGCGCCAGGTGGTGGCGCTCGCCCGCTCGGCCGTGCGCGTGGGCGACCGGGAGAACGGCGTCCTCCTGCTCGACGAGCCGACCGCCGCGCTCGGCTACGCGCAGACACAGCAGGTCGGCAACCTGATCCGCAACATGGCCGAGCGCGGCATTGCCGTCGTGGTCGTCACCCACAACCTCCCACTGTGCTTCGAGGTTGCCGACCGCATCAACGTCATGAACCGCGGCCGCAAGGTGGCAGACGTCGCCCGGACCGAGACCGACAACGACGCCGTCGTCGGCTGGATCACCGGCGCCCGCCCGCCACAGGAGCACCTGCTCGCCGGCACCTGATCCGCGGCGTCGCCGGACGTGGCGGCAGGAGGGTCCGCCTCCTGCTCGCCCGTCCGGCCGCGTCAGCCGACGACGAGCACCTCGAGGCGTCGTGGCCCGTGGACGCCCTCGACCCGGTTCAGCTCGATGTCGCTCGTCGCACTCGGTCCGCTGATCCAGGTGAGCGGTCGGGTCGGGTCGAGCCGCGTTAGAGCCTCGGGGACACCGAGCACGACGTCCGTCCGACGTACCACCACGACGTGCAGGTCGGGCACGAGCGTCAGCGCGCGTCGACCCATGCCACGGCCTGCGTCGAGGACGATCGTCCCGGTGTCGGCTATCGCGACCGCTGATGTGGTGACAACGGCGTCGATGGCGTCGAGCTCGGCTGAGGTGAGGGTCGGGTCGTCACGGACGAGGTCCGCTCCGGAGGGCGTCGCAGACGCGGGGAAACCCTCGGGCACCACGACGCGACGCACCGCGTGCCGGGCCAGCACACCGGAGATCGCTTCTCCCAGAATCAGTTGCGAGGTCGTGGTGACCACGGCCTGGTAGTCGACGAGCCGGTCCACGAGCAGCTCGACGAGCTCGTCCGCGGTGCGTACGCCCTCGCCCGCTCGGCGATAGCCGCGCGAGGGCGCGTCACGACCGGGCGCAGCGCCGGCCACCTGGGCGCGGCGTACGCGCGACAGCATCTCCTCGCGGGCGCTCATCGCGACGCCCACCAGGACCGGAAGGACTGCTTCGGCGGTGCCGGCAGGTCGCGCGACGCCGTCCAACGCGACAGAAACGGGAGCTTCACCCGGATGCGGTCGTCGCGTGCCATCAGTCGTCCACTGCGGCTGCCGAGGAGTGCGGCGCGCCAGCGGCGCGAGTCCGACATCACCCACGACGCCGAGCGCATCGCCGCAGCCTCGGGCGTGGGCACTCCCCCTGCCTTCGACTCGACGACCTTGCTGCGCAGGTGCACGAGCATGGTCGGGATGTCGATCTCGACAGGGCACACGTCGTAGCAGGCGCCGCAGAGCGTGGAGGCGAACGGGAGCGACGGGTTGTCGGCGACGCCGGTGAGCTGCGGTGACAGGACCGCGCCGATCGGGCCGGGGTAGACCGAGCCGTAGGCGTGGCCGCCGACCCGCTCGTAGACCGGGCAGACGTTGAGGCAGGCCGAGCAGCGGATGCAGCGCAGGGCCGCGCGACCGTCGGCGTCGGCGAGGGTCGCCGTGCGCCCGTTGTCGAGCAGCACCAGGTGGAAGTCCTGGGGCCCGTCGCCGGGCGTGACGCCGGTCCACATCGAGGTGTAGGGGTTCATCCGCTCGCCGGTGCTCGAGCGCGGGAGGAGCTGGAGGTAGACCTCGAGGTCGGTCCAGGTGGGCACCAGCTTCTCGATGCCCATCACGGTGATGAGGGTGTCGGGAAGGGTCAGGCACATCCGGCCGTTGCCCTCCGACTCGACCACGGCGAGCGTGCCGGTCTCGGCGACCGCGAAGTTCGCGCCGCTGATCGCGACGGTTGCGCGCAGGAACTTCTCGCGCAGATGGAGGCGCGCGGCCTCGGCCAGTGCCGCCGGGTCGTCGGTGAGCCCGTCCGGTGCAGCGCGCCCGACGCCGGACATCTCGCGGACGAAGATGTCGCGGATCTCGGTGCGGTTGCGGTGGATCGCGGGCACGAGGATGTGGCTCGGCTTGTCGTGACCGAGCTGCACGATGAGCTCGGCTAGGTCGGTCTCCCAGGCGGAGATCCCCGCTGCCTCGAGCGCCTCGTTGAGTCCGATCTCCTGCGTGGCCATCGACTTCACCTTGACGACCTCGGCCGCGCCCGTGGCCGTCACCAGCCTGGTGACGATGGAGTTCGCCTCCGCCGCGTCGCGTGCCCAGTGCACCGTGCCGCCGTGCGCGGTCACCTGCTCCTCGAGCTGGACGAGGTAGCGGTCGAGGTTCGCGAGCACGTCGTCCTTGATCGACGCCCCCGCGTCACGCAGCTCTTGCCAGTCGTCGACCTCAGCGACTACGCGTGCCCGCTTCTCTCGGATCGTCGCAGTGGCTCGCCCGAGGTTGCGTCGCAGCTGCGTGTCGTCGAGGGCATCGGTGGCTGCGGCCGGGAAGGGGCGCTCACCGCGCAGGTTTCCGACGCCCACCGACGCGGTGGGGATTCCGAGGAAAACGGGACGAGTCACGACCCCACCTCCCAGGGCTCGGCCCGGGTCCCCGCGAGCACCTCGGCGAGGTGGACCGCACGCGCGCCGGTCTGCAGCCGGCTGAGGCCGCCGCCGATGTGCATGAGGCAGGACGAGTCACCTGCGGTGCAGACCGACGCACCCGTGGACTGGATGTTGCGCACCTTGTCCTCGAGCATCGCACTGGAGACCGCGTGGTTCTTCAGCGCGAACGTTCCGCCGAAGCCGCAGCAGCTCTCGGCCTGCGGCAGCTCGACGAGGTCGATGTCCTCGACGTTCCGCAGCAGGGTCAGCGGTCGGTCGCCGACGCGCAGCATCCTCAGCGAGTGACACGTCGGGTGGTAGGTGACCCGGTGCGGGTACCACGCGCCGACGTCCTCCAGGCCGAGCACGTCGACGATCAGCTCGGTGAGCTCGTACGTCCGGCCAGCCAGGGAGCGGGCGTCGGCGGCGAGCACCGTGTCTCCACCGTGCTCGGCGACCATCGCCTGCTGGTGGCGGACCGAGCCGACGCACGACCCGCTCGGCGCGACGATGACGTCGACGGAGTCGAACGCCCGCACGTGGTTGCGCACCACGGGCAGCGCGTCGGCGAGATAGCCCGTGTTCACGTGCATCTGGCCGCAGCACACCTGGGCTGCAGGTACGACGACCTCGTGGCCGAGACGCTCCAGCAGGCGCACGGTCGCGCGGCCCACCGACGGGAACATGCCGTCGACGAGGCAAGTCGTGAATAGCGCGACGCGCACGGTCAGCCTCCCGACGGCGTGGGCTCGTACCGCTGAGGGCGATGCGTGGACCGCACCAGTGCGCGGAGACCAGCCAGATCGCCGATGACATCACCGTGCGCGCGGGCCTGGACCAGGACGTTGCCGAGCGCGGTCGCCTCGACTGGTCCGGCGAGTACGGGCAGCCCGGTCGCGTCGGCGGTCAGGCGGCAGAGCAGCGCGTTGCGCGAGCCGCCGCCGACGATGTGGACCACGTCGACCTCGCGACCGGACAGGCGCACGGCGTCTGACACCGTACGCGCGAATGCCGCTGCGAGGCTGTCGACGATGCATCGCACCGTCGCCGCCTGCGACGTCGGCACGGCCTCGCCCGACTTGCGGCACAGCGCATGGATGCGCGACGGCATGTCGCCGGGAGTGAGGAGTGATACGTCGTCGATGTCGACGATCGGTCCGTCATACGGCAGCTGCTCGGCCTCGGCCAGCAGTGACACGAGATCGGCGGGCAGTCCCTGCTGCTCCCAGGTGCGGATCGACTCCGACAGCACCCAGAGACCCATGACGTTGCGCAGGTAGCGGACCGTCCCGTCGACGCCCGCCTCGTTGGTGAAGTTGGCCTCGCGGCTCGCGTCGGTGAGGACTGGCTCGTCGAGCTCCACGCCCACGAGAGCCCAGGTACCGCAAGCGATGTAGGCGAACCGCTCGGTCTCGGCGGGCACGCCGACGACCGCGGAGGCGGTGTCGTGCGAGCCGACCGTGGTGACGACGACGTCCGGACCGAGACCGGTCTCCACCTGCATCGACGAGAGCAGCGGACCGACGACCTGACCGGGTGTGCGCAGCGGCGCGAGCAGCGACGGACTCAGGCCCGCGGCGTGCAGCACCTGCGTGGACCACTCCCCCGTCGTCGCGTCGAGCATCCCGGTGGTGCTGGCGTTCGTGCGCTCGGCGCCGGGGACGCCGGTGAGCCAGTGCACGAGCAGGTCGGGCACGAGCAGGATCTGCTCCGCGAGCTCGGTCTGCGCCGCACCCGCGCCGGCGAGCAGCTGGTACAGCGTGGTGAACGGCAGGTGCTGGAGTCCGTTGATCCGATAGAGCTCGTCGGCCGGAAGCGTGGTGAAGAACCGCTCGGCGACGCCGTCGGTGCGGTTGTCCCGGTGGTGCCACGGGTTCCCGAGCAGGGCACCGTCACGGTCGAGCAGACCGTGGTCGATCGCCCACGAGTCGATGCCCACGCTGGTGAGAGCGCCGCCGTCGTTCGCGCGGCGCAGTCCGACGAGGATCTCGCGCCACAGGTGCAGGATGTCCCAGCGGTAGCCGTCGGGCAGGAGCACCGGGCCGTTGACGAAGCGGTGCACCTCCTCGAGCTCGAGGTGCCCGGGTCCGACCGTGCCGACGACGACGCGCCCCGACGACGCCCCGAGGTCGACGGCGGCGTAGCGACCGGTCATCGCGATGCCGTCAGCGCAGGAACGCGGCGGCGACGCCGGCGTCCACGGGGATGTGCAGGCCGGTGGTGTGCGAGAGCTCGCCGCCCGTGAGGGCGAACACGGCGTTGGCGATGTTCTCCGGGAGCACCTCACGCTTGAGCAGGGTGCGCTGCGCGTAGAACGCGCCGAGCTCGGACTCCTCGACGCCGTAGACGGCGGCGCGGTTCGCACCCCACCCGCTGGCGAAGATCCCCGAGCCGCGGACGACACCGTCGGGGTTCACGCCGTTGACCCGGATGCCGAACTCGCCGAGCTCCGCGGCGAGCAGCCGGACCTGGTGCGCCTGGTCTGCCTTGGCAGCGCCATAGGCCACGTTGTTCGGTCCGGCGAAGACGCTGTTCTTGCTGGAGATGTAGACGATGTCGCCGCCCATCCCCTGCGC
>Ga0075024_100000578_pt1 | contig 13624 bp, 9 predicted proteins | sample Str013_2_FD_71389 | JGI IMG/M metagenome (GOLD analysis project Ga0075024, IMG submission 71389) | Freshwater sediment microbial communities in response to fracking from Pennsylvania, USA - Straight Creek_MetaG_SC_2013 | ecosystem: Environmental > Aquatic > Freshwater > Creek > Sediment... | reverse complement strand
GCTTTGGCTACGCCGCTGTCGTCTCGGTGATCCCTGGCGGTCCGGCGGAAAAAGCCGGCGTAACGCCGGGCGATATTCTGGAATTTGTGGACAACCAGAGCACGCAAGGCATGTCATTGGCCGCGCTCAAGCTGCGCCTGAGCGGCGAGCCGGGTTCGCGCGTGGAGTGCGCCATTATCCGCGCCCGCAAAGTGGAACCACAGAAAGTAACGCTGGTTCGCGAAGTGATCGCGCCTCCGGCCGTGACCGAACAAGTGATGGGCGACGTGGGCTACGTCAAGGCCCTGGCCTTGACCAAAGGCAAAGCCCAGGACATCGCAAACAAAATCAAGTCCCTGCAAAAACAGGGAGTAAAGAAACTAGTGCTGGACCTGCGCAATGATTCGCTGGGCGACGAAGAAGAAGGCGTGGCCGTGGCCAACCTCTTTCTAAGCAAAGGCACCATCGCCACCCTGCAAGGCCAGAAGTACGAAAAAGTCACCTACACCGCTGACCCGCAAAAGAAAATCACTGACCTGCCCGTGGCAGTGCTGGTGAACCGCGGATCGGCAGGCGCTGCTGAACTGGTGGCGGCCGCCATCTTTGAAAATCAGCGTGGCGATGTGGTCGGCGACAAGACCTGGGGTGAAGGCTCCATCCAGAAGCTGATTGAAGTTCCAGACGGCTCGGCGCTGATTCTTTCCATCGCCAAGTACTACACGCCAAACGGAAAAATCATCCAGGACACCGGCATCACGCCGAACGTCCAGGTAGCGATGGGCGACGATCTGGCTGCTGCGCTGCCGGACGACGATGACGGCGCCGCTTCTCCGGATGAACCGCAGAAGACCACCCCGGCGACCAAGGAAGACGACCAACTCCGCAAAGCAATTGACGTACTAAAGGCGAGAGCGCAGAAAACGAGCTAAAACTTACCGCTGATGACGCTGATTGGACTGATCAGCGCACAGCAGAGATAGATCAAATGGCCCGCCAAAAGGCGGGCCGTTTTGTGTTTGCAGAAGGAAATCCTACCGCGGATTCACGCGGATGAGCGCGGATAAGACGACAAGCATCGGAATCTAACGAAATTCGGGGCAGCGACTCCCTTACGTATTCTTCCCCTTGTTGGATCGTTGCGCCACAACCGTCGCAAGACTCGAGCTGCCCGTGCTCTCGTTGGCCTTAGGACCTTTACATTCTCATACTTGCTCATGCAATCCCAGCGCGTGTTTTGCCACATTGTAAGGGAACCCGTGTAGCTTCCACCTAATTGATTTTTCAATGAGGAAGTTTCATTCGGGTCGGGTTCAACGACGCTTCCGCCGTCGCGGCCTGCGGCGCAAGGAGGCAAGGCAAATTATCGCTTACCCAGCACTTATCTCCTTAGCGCGCGAATGCGCGCCTCGGCGCCATGCTGGGCTAACTTGTCTTCGCGCCTTACGGCGCTGGATTGTCCTGGGGCACCAAACGGTCGCTCACCTCATCAGCAAGTTCTGGGGAATGAGGCGATTTAGCAAGACGGAACGTTCGCTCGTGTGAGCTGCAGATTTACCGAAATATAGGACGCTGTACCTCAGGACACTTGACACGCGTGCTGAGCAATGAACTTATTCGCCGTTGCTTCTCAAGAAAAAGCACGGTAGGATCGGGCAGCCCTCAGGGGAAGGGGATCGCCGAAATCGCCGAAATCGGGAAAAGCAGATTCCTCCCTTCGGTCGGAATGACAATTCTGAATGGCTCCCTTGGGGTGAATCGTGTAAGTCCTTTAAACCTTGGGATAAAGAGGGAGGATAGGAGATCGCCGGAATCGCCGACATCGCACGTCATCGCCGTAATCGGGAAAGCAGAGTCCTCCCCTTCGGCAAGCTCAGGGTCGGAAATGACAATTCTAAAAGAGCGTCCCTTGGGATTGAATCGTGTAAGTCCTTTAAAGCTTGGGATGACCAGGGGAGGGGTGCAGCCATCCGTGCTATCCTGAGAATGATCTTACCCGACAAACGCGACGACTTTCCTGCCATGAAGTTTCTCAATTTCCAACTTCCGTCCTTTGAAATTGCTGGGAGAAAACTGGTTGGACGCGTTGGCTTTGGATTGCTGGCGATCATTGCCGCGTTTCTGGGCACCATGGCTGGACTGCTGATCGTTTATTCCACTGACCTGCCGCAGATTGGCGATCTGGAACGCTACCGTCCCAGCACCATCACCCAACTTTATGACAGTAACGGACGGGTGATTGGCCAGTTTGCCTTACAGCGCCGTGTGCTGGTTACCTATGACGATTTTCCCAAGGTTCTGCGCGATGCCATTATCTCCACGGAAGACAAATCTTTTGAGCGCCATTGGGGCATTAATTTCTGGCGCGTGTTTGGGGCCACGTATCGTGACGTGACGTCTGGTTCGCGGGCGCAGGGCGCTTCCACCTTGACCATGCAGCTTTCCCGTAACCTGTTCCTTTCTCCGGAGAGGCATTTCAGCCGCAAGGTACAGGAAGCCATGCTGGCCATGCAGATTGAGCGCCACTTCACCAAGGAACAGATTTTCACCCTGTACTCGAACCAGATTTTTCTGGGATCGGGCGTTTACGGATTTGAAGCCGGCGCGCAATATTACTTCAACAAGCACGCTCGCGACCTGAAGCTGGAAGAAGCCGCGCTGCTGGCGGGATTACCCAAAGCCCCGGCTAACTATTCTCCAGTCAATTTTCCTGACCGCGCGCTGAAACGTCGCAACCTGGTGATCAACAATCTATTGGAAGACGGCAAGATCACCGCCGAAGAAGCCAGTCGCGCCAAACAGACGCCGGTACGGTTGAACATCCAGCAGGAATATTCTCCGGCGCCGTATTTTGTGGAAGAAGTCCGGCGGCATCTGGAGAAAAAGTTTGGCTCAGACCAGGTGCATGAAGGCGGACTGCGCGTCTACACGTCACTGGATCTGGACTTACAAAAAGCCGCGACCCACGCGGTGATGGACGGCCTGGCCGCGTACGAACGCCGCCACGGCTGGCAAGGACACTTGAAAAACATCATCGCTCTTGGAGAAAAAACCGATAAATACCAGGAGCCGGAGTGGAACCAGCCGTTGGAAGCGGGAAGTTACGTCCATGCGTTGGTGCTGGATGTTGGTTTGCAATTTGCCAAAGTCAAAATGGGAGCTTATAGCGCAAACATCGGTCCGGCTGAACTGGCCTGGACGAAACACAAGCTCCCTAAACAGATCATGAGCTTGGGCGACGTTGTGTACGTGAAAGTGCTGGCCTTGAACAATGACGGCACAGCACGCGTTTCCCTGGAGCAGGATTCCGGTGCGCAGGGCGCGCTGTTAGCTATCGACAACGCAACCGGCGACATCAAGGCCATGGTGGGTGGCCGCAGCTACGACGAATCCAAGTTCAATCGCGCAACACAAGCGCAGCGGCAAGTGGGATCGTCATTCAAAGCGTTCGTCTATACCGCCGCCGTGGACCAGGGCGCCACTCCGGACGACTTGATCGTGGACGAACCCACCACCTTCAACAGCAACGGCACGCCGTATGCTCCGCATAATTTCGATCGTCGCTTTGCCGGGACCATCACTTTGCGCCGCGCGCTGGCGGAATCACGCAACGTGCCTGCGGTAAAGCTGGCGCAGAAAATCGGCATGGCCACGGTTTCTGATTACGCGAAACGGTGTGGCATTATATCGACGATTCCGCCGTTCCTGCCGTCCGCTCTGGGCGCGGCTGACCTGAATTTGTTTGAACAGACCGCCGCGTTCACCGTGTTCCCGAATGACGGCTTGCGCATTGAGCCGCGTTACATCCGCAAGGTAACGGACTACGAAGGCCATGTGCTGGAAGAAGATTTTCCGGACGCACGCGATGCCGTGAGCGCTCGCACGGCGCGCACAATGGTCACCTTGCTGCAAGGAGTGGTCCAGCATGGCACCGCTGCCGCGGCCCGCAAGCTCAACCATCCCGTGGCCGGCAAGACGGGCACGACCAACGACTACACGGACGCCTGGTTCATTGGATTCTCTCCATCCATCACCGCTGGCGTGTGGATAGGTTTTGACGAAAAGAAAGCCCTGGGCAAGGACGAAACCGGCGGCCACACCGCGTTGCCCATCTGGATCGATTTCATGCGCTCTGCACTTGCTGATCCCGCGCTCAAGACCGAAGCGTTTCTGGCTCCGATCAACGATCACAAGAAGAATGCAACTGCGGTGCGGCGGGCGGCGGCCGCGTTACCGCGCACTGGCGCTGGCGACCCGGAGGCTCACTAACGTGCTGCGCAAGCTTGGCCAACTCGTCTTGAAAAGCCTGGTGCTGCTTTTAATATTTCTTTCCGCAGCGCTTTTGGCCATGCGCTTTGCTATCCATGGACGCGAAGTGCGTGTCCCAAAACTTACCGGGCTGACTCCTTCCGCTGCCGAGCGCGCGGCCAACGCAGACGGCCTGATTCTTTCCGTGGAGAGCCGTTTCTATAGTCCTGACGTGCCGCAAGGCCGCATCGTTTCGCAGATGCCTCCGCCTAACGCCGCCGTGCGTCGCGGATGGAAAATTCTGGTGGCAGAAAGTCTGGGGCCGCAGCGTGCCGCCGTCCCTAACCTGGTGGGACAAAGCGAGCACGCCGCCAGCATTAACCTGCGCCGACGCGGTCTGGAAGTTGGCAATGTTGCGATTCTCCACCTGGACGGCGCAGCGCCGCAAACGGTTGTCGCTCAGGACCCTCCGGCGAATGCGCAGAACCTGGCCTCACCCAAGGTCGATCTTGTAGTTTCCCCCGCGGACAACGGTCAGTCTTACGTAATGCCCAGCTTTGTCGGCAAGCCAGTCGCGGACGCGGTGCCGGCCTTGGAACGCGCAGGACTGGTCGCTGGAAATGGGTTGGGTTCAGCCGCGCGCGCTAAGAGCGTGAAAACCGCGAAGCCGCTCAGCGGAACCATAATCAAGCAGATTCCCGCAGCCGGCAAGAAAGTAGTTGCGGGGACAACGGTGTATTTTGACGTGAAGAAGTAAAGAGCCCAAGCCTAAACACAAAGGACACGAAGAAACACGAAGGTTGGTAGAGGTTTCGAAACGATTCGCGGCAGTAATCCAAAATATATCTCACGGTGAACAGACCGGCCAACAACTCGAAACGAGGCTACCTTTGTGTTCCTTCGTGTCCTTTGTGGTTTGGCGTTTTTTCCATTACCGATGCGAAGAAACCGTCGCACGGCTGGACGCCTGGCAGAGTGCGAAGGAAGTCACCACTTACCAACTGAGCAACATCGCCCAAAACGATTTGGCCTGCGTCTTTCAACGTGCGCAATTGTTCGTGGACTGGAATGATTTGAAATTCCGGTTGATCCTTCAAACAAGCCGCAACCACCTGCTCGTTTTCTTCCGGTTCCAAGGAGCACGTGGAGTAGATGAGCCTTCCGCCGGAGACAACATGCCGCATGGCCGCGCGCAGAATCGCGATCTGGCGGGCCTGTAAATCGTTGATATCTTCCGGTGTTAGCCGCCACTTAATTTCCGGATTGCGCGCCAGCGTGCCGGTACCCGAACAAGGAACGTCGACGAGTACGCGGTCGAACTCGGCGCGAAACGGCAGATGCAGTGCGTCGGCGGTTACGATGAACACATTTTCCTGCAGGACTAGCCTGCGCATCAGGCGCGCGCGATGCGGATGGATTTCCGCAGCGAAGATTTGCGCATGTGGCCAGCGAGCGGCCATGGCCGCCGCTTTTCCTCCCGGCGCGGCGCAGCAATCGAGGATTTTCATGCCTTGGCGCTCTTGCCCGCCAGCGCTGACGAGCGCCGCCACCAGTTGCGAGCCTTCGTCCTGAATAGCAACGCGGCCCGCGCGGAAAACTTCTGTCGCAATAACGTCACCGCTCTTCACCACGCGCGCATTTCGCATCAGGGCACCAGCGCCAAGTTGTACGCCTTGTTGGGCCAGCGCGTCGGCGTCTTCCGGGTGAGTCAGCCGCAATACCGTTGCTGGAATTTGCTGGTCGTAGGTGCAAATGAGATCGGCGCGTCCGTAGCCAAAGTTGTTTACCCATCTTTCGGCAAGCCATCGCGGATGGGCGAGAGCGTCCGCGAGATAATCGATTCCTTCAAGCCCCGAAGCATAAGGATCGAGACTTGGTTTGAGCTTGCGCATCACGGCGTTGACCATGCCGGCTGCTGATCTTTTGCGTGCCAGTTTGACCAGTTCCACAGTCTCGTTGACCACGGCGTGCGCAGGAATGCGAGTGAGCTTTGCCAATTGGTATGCGCCCATGCGTAGCGCCGTCAGGACTTCGAGATCAAGCTTCGCCAACCCGCGCGGCACAAGGCCGGCGAAGGTTGCGTCCAGCGCAGACCGCCAACGTTGCACGCCCATCACAATGTCTGTGGCCAGATTGCGGTCTGCCGGAGAAAGATCGTCGAGAAGCGCTGAGTGGAGCAGTTCAACCGCGTACGCTGACTCGCGTTCCACGCGTATTAAAATCTTGAACGCCGCCACGCGAGATGGAGAGACAGCCACGGTTATCCCAGCCGCTCGCCGTGCTTTGGCTGATAGCCGACGGCAAAGTCATGCGCCGGCATGGCCTTCTTACCTTCCAGTTGAACCTGCTGCAACTCAAGGATCGTGCCCTGGCCGCAGCCGACCAGCAACTTGCCACGTTCGCTGCGCAGTTCGCCGGACGGCAACGACGCTGAGTCAGCGGCCGGGCGAGTTGCAATGATCTTCAAACTCTTGCCGCGAAACTGCGTGTACGCTCCGGGCCAGGGCTGAAAGCCGCGCCGGCGATTGTGGACCTCCGCGGCGGTGCGGTTGAAATCGACAAGAGCATCTTCCTTTTTCAGAATGGGCGCAAGCGACGACCGCGAATGGTCCTGCTTTGTACGATGCACGGTGCCCTGTTCCAGTCCGCGCAGAGTTTCCATTAAGAGATCGGCGCCGATTTCCGCCATGCGCGGCGCCAGCGTCACAGACGTGTCGTCCGGCAGAATGGGCATCTCGCGTTGCAGAAGGATGTCACCGGTGTCCAGGCCTTCATCCAAATGCATGGTGGTTACGCCGGTCACGGTTTCGCCATTCGCAATGGCCCACTGGATCGGCGCTGCTCCACGATACTTCGGCAGAAGAGAACCATGGACGTTGATGTTGCCATACGGTGGAAGCTCGAGCATCCACGAGGGAATGATGCGTCCGTAGCCGACGACGATGATCGCGTCAGAACGCAGCGCAGTAAGCTGTTCGCGAAATTCCAGGTTGTTCTTTATTTTTTCCGGCTGCGTAATTGGCAGGCCATGTTTTAGAGCGGCTTGTTTCACCGGCGGCGCGGTCATCTCCATGCCGCGGCCTTGCGGACGATCGGGCTGCGTCACCACCAGTTGCACATTGAAGCCCTGGACAACGAGCCGCTCCAGAGATGGGACGGCGAACCGCGGCGTGCCGCAAAACACCACGTTCATTTAAGTCCACTCGCCGGCGCGCATCAGCTTCTTGATCTTGCGTTTCATAATGTCCCGCTTGAGCGCGCTGATATGGCTGATATACAGCCGGCCTTCCAGGTGCTCGGTCTCGTGCAGCAGAGCGCGAGCCAGCAGTTCTTCCCCGGTGTGCTCAAACCATTTGCCTTCCTGGTCCTGTGCGCGGACGGTGACCACGTTGGCGCGCGTGACGTCTTCGCGAAAGTCCGGCAGACTCAGGCAGCCTTCCTGGCTGCGCTGCTTGCCTTCCCGCTTGATGATTTCCGGATTGATGAGCACCAGTTTGGCGTTGGGATCTTCCTTGAAAGTTACGTCGATGACGGCAATGCGTTTGCCGACACCGATCTGCGGCGCGGCCAAACCAACGCCGTGCGCCGCGTACATGGATTCAAACATGTCTTCGACCAATTTCTTCAGGTCCTGGTTAAATTCAGTGATGGCTTGCGCCGGCGTTTCCAAAACCGCGTCACCATACTTCACGATGGGATAGATCATTTGTCCGCTTTGTCAGAATTTTTCGAGCTGTTGTTTGTAGCCTGCAAAATTACGGAGAGTTTCCAGCATGGAGTCTCCGCCAAACTTTTCCAGAGCGCAGCGCGCCAGCGTGAGCGCCACCATGGCTTCAGCCGCCACGCCGGCCGCCGGCACCACGCATACATCGGAACGCTCGTACGCGGCCTTCACCGGTTCGCGCGAAGCAAAATCGACGGAGCCCAGCGGCCGACGCAAGGTGGAAATTGGTTTCAAATATCCGCGGACCAGAATGTTTTGTCCGTTGGAAATGCCGCCTTCAATGCCGCCCGCGTGATTGGACGAGCGGGTAAACCCGGTAAAGCCCGCGGCAGGCTTGGACTTCTCATAGCCGATCTCGTCATGCACGGCGGACCCAAACGCCAACGCCGAGCCAACGCCGGTTCCGATCTCCACGGCTTTCACCGCTTGCAGCGACATTACAGCTTGCGAAAGCAAACCGTCCAGGCGTTCATCCCACTGCGCATAGGTACCCAGGCCAGGAGGAACGCCGTGGGCGACTACTTCAAATACCCCACCCACGGAATCGCCGGTACGCAGCGCCGCGTCCACTTCGGCTTTCATGCGTTCTTCGGCTTGCGGATCGGCACAGTTCAGCAGGATTTCTTCTTTCGCATTTAACGCCCGCAGTGTTTCCCAGGGGACTTCAGTGTTTTCCAGCACCGCTTTGCCCACCGCGATCACATGGCTCAGGATTTCAATGCCCATTTCGCGAAGAAACAATTTGGCGAGCGCGCCAATGGCAACGCGCGAAGTTGATTCCCGCGCCGACGCGCGTTCCAGCACATAGCGGGCTTCTGGAAAATTGTACTTGAGCGCTCCAGCCAGATCGGCGTGCCCAGGACGCGGCGACGCCACACGTTTGTGTTTTTCCGGATCGCCCGGACCAACCGGCAGCGATTGCTCCCAGTTTTTCCAGTCATTGTTGGCCAACAAAATGGCAATGGGCGAGCCAATGGTCTTGCCGTCGCGCACGCCGGAAACGATATGCGCCGTGTCACGCTCAATCTTCATGCGGCCGCCGCGTCCAAATCCCTGCTGGCGCCGCCACAACTCGTGGTCGAGGAAGCGCTGCTCAACGGCCAGGCCGGCGGGCAGTCCGGAAAGGAATGCCACCAGGGTCTCGCCGTGCGATTCTCCGGCCGTAAAGTAACGCAGCATAAATGTTGGTCAAGACTCCCGACCTCGCTCTTGGCGCGGTTCCGCGCAACCAGCAAGGGAAACCATTGATTTTAGCTGAAAGTGCTCAGGGAACAGTAACGATCAAGGCACTACATGCGGGTTTACCCACGCGCCCATAACCGTGGCGCACACTGGAGTCAAAATACACGGAGTCGCCTTCTGCCATGCGGTGCGTGTCCGACCCAATGGTCAGGTCCAGCCTGCCACGCGTAACAAACAGAAATTCCACGCCGGGATGCTGGTGGCCGCGGGCCTTTCCCGGCGGCGCCGGCTCAAAGTCGGCATAGAAAGCGTTGAGCTTGCGCTCCGTGGCCATGAAATCCAGGCTCTCAAAAAAATAAGCTGAGCTCAGACCAGGACGCTCTGGAAAACGGATGCGCTCGCTCTTGCGCATCAGGGCCACCACGTGCCGCTTGCGTTCGTCAGCAAAAAAGTAATCGAGGCTCACGCTGAAGACCAGGGAAATGCGCAGAAGGGTGGGCAGCGTGGGGACCAGTTTGTCCCGTTCCAGCTTGGACAACATCGCCGCGGAAAGGCCGGTGTGATTGCTCAGTTCCATGAGCCCCATGCTTTTCTTAAGGCGCAGTGCGCGCAGCTTCGCGCCAAGGGAATAAGGCTTAAGACCATCTGTAATTGTTTTGCTCAGCGCCATGCCGGTCCTCTTTTTAACCTACAGTCAAATTTTTGACCCACTTTTTCCTGGCAGGCAAACGAAGTTGATCTAACTGTTCTCTTGTCTTCTGAAGAAAATATATTTGATTTAGAGTAAAAGTCAATGAACGCTTATTCATTAAGCGCGGGCTGGTTGACACCTGCGGTGCTACCTAGGGGGTGGCGCAACATAGGAGCAGCCAGCCCGGTTTTTTAAGAACTTCTCGGTTTTTGCCCGTGCCGGTAACGCTGGCAGCGTCGCTATAACCAAGCCGGGCAAGCCAAGGTCCCTCGCGAAAGTGGGGAGGGCCGCGTAGGTGAGGGAAAGGGTATCGGGCTCATTCCCTCACCGCTTGATTTATGGTCGCTCCGGGAGGATTATGCAATCTCTTGGAGACCAAGCCATCCGCCCCGAGCATTTTGGGATGTTCGGGGGAGACAAGCAGGTTTCGCTAGACAGCCCTAAGGGTCGGGATTAGCCGTTCGTGTTGGATCTCTTTATCGTCCGGCGATGGGTCGCGCGTTTAGCTTTCTTACGTGCGTGCCGGGCTTCAGCGTATTTATCAACGGCCGGGTTCTTTGCGGCATGCTTCGTTGGACTTGCAGCGGCCTTGGGCTCTGCTGCGACTGCTTCTGATCCGGTAACTGCGGTAGTTTCCATTCTTTGTTTCTCCTTGGCGTGGCCCAGGACCATCGTGCGTCCGGGGAACAACGGTCTTCTCCGTCAAATCTTGGCGGCGCTCAGTGCGCCTGGGTGAACAACATCACGACGCACAGCCAATCCCTTGGCTTGAATCCACAATCCCACAACCTACCGGGCGCTGCAATGATGCGCTGCCTCGGCAATGGCCAGACACTCAGGCAGCGGACTGGCTGGTATCATCAATTGGCACATCCTGCAATGCGACTCCACCATGCGTTGGCAGCCATGCCTCCATCACAAGGCAGGCAGTGGCTTGCCGCACTGCACACAACAGGACTCTGACCGTGGTGTAATGCATCCACAGGCCTTGCACATTCTTTGCGATCCATAGGCCGCCACGTGGGTAATCCGCGCCGTCCATATCACGAAAAGGCGGCGGATGGCGAACATGGAGACCACGGCCACAAACGCTGCGAATACGATCGTGCTGTCATTCATCGAGGCACCCTTATCTGAAAACAACGCGAGCCTCATGAGCCCGGCCACTGGAGCGGACGTACAGAAAAACTGGCTTGAGTTCCTGATCGGACCCTTACCGTTAATCGACTGCGCAGAAGGCCGTCAGCGAGAGTGGAAGAGTGGAAATCCAGAGGGCGACGGAGAGATGCGTACGACTCCTTTAAGACTAGTCTTCGGCAAGAGGGAAAGCAAATGAGGGGGTGACTGGTAGACGGCTTGGCCGCTTACGGGACCCTCCCAATTTTCGATCTACCTTGGCCGTATAATTTGCGAGAACCGCATCTTAACCACAGTAAGGACCGAGAAAATGAGTAAGGTTCCTGGCCGGACAGTTCGTCTTTTTCTAGTAGACGGGTCGCAAACGGGATTAGTAACCGCCGAGATCATTAACTGGACCGGTCATGTATTGGTCGCTCCGCGTTCGAATATTGGCGACGCACTCAAGCGTGAAGAGGCTACAAGAACCGGCGTGTACTTCCTGGTAGGGGAAGACCCAGAGCAACCCACAAAACAGAAGGTCTACCTTGGCGAAGGAGACATTGTCGCTGACCGTATCAAGATGCACTCAAAAGATGATTCGAAGGATTTTTGGACGCGCGTCTGCTTTGTTACATCTAAAGACCCGAATATCACAAAAGCACATGTGCGTTATTTGGAAAGTAGGCTTGTCGAAATGACCAAGGCTAGCGGCAGAGCAAATCTCGCCAATGGTAACGAGCCGAGTTCCAAGTCGCTACCTGAATCCGATCGGGCTGATATGGAGTTTTTCCTAGAACAGATCGAACTAATTCTGCCCGTTGTAGGGTTTGACTTCTTACGCCCCTCGCCGAGAGGCAAGGCAGTTGCGCACCCGACAACCGAGAATGATCTACCCGACGCTGGCTTAGAGCTAGTCATTGTTAGCAAAAAACACGGGCTTGAGGCTCATGCGGTTGCTTCTGGTAACGACTTTGTCGTACTTAAGGATTCAGGCGCTCTAGCGGAAAAATTCGCAGTAAATAGTTATCAAGCTTTGCGCGAACAGCTTATCGCCGATGGTCGTCTCAAACCAGGCAAATCCCCCCAACTGCTAGAGTTTGCGGAAGATGTCGATTTCGCAAGTCCAAGCGCAGCGGCCGCTGTCATCTTCAACCGCAATACTAATGGCAGAACCACTTGGAAGGTGAAAGACAGGGACACGACGCTTCGAGATTGGCAAGATGAACAAATTCCGAAGGAATAGGCAATCAACTTGGATTAAGCCACTCGACCAGCTGGTGCGTCGAGTGGCGCTGCCTCTGGCGCAGAACGATCCCTGCCGGGCAAGAATCTCCAGCGGCTTGGAGCGCAGCGACATGATTATTTGGTGGCGGCGGTAGGACTCGAACCTACGACCTACGGATTATGAGAAGGTAGGTCGAAAAAAACTATCCGTGGTTCGATACGCCTATGGTAGAGTCTGTTAGTCAACCCTGGTTTCGGGATTTAAACGGTCCCGGTACCCCGGATTTTCAAGAGATCAGGCCGATTCTGTCCAAACGGGTCGGCCTTTTCTATTTCTACAGACAACAAGACAATGCACTACGTGCATGTTAGTTGTCAATTAATTTTTTGCAAAGAGTTGATTGGAAGTAACCCCGCGCAGGAACCTATCCCGCGTTCTAGTTTCCCCGCCGAATATTAACTACTGTCGGCACAACAGCTTCTGGGCGCTTTTTGCCCGGCGCATAGGTACGCTCCACGGCCCGCCGCTTGGCCTGCTCCGAGATATGAACATAGTGCTGTTGCATCTTGCGGGTGAAGTGTCCAGCCATCGCCATGAGCACGTGGATCGACATGCCGTCCTCGGCGTAGCGGGTACATCCGGTGTGGCGCAGATCGTACGGAGTAAACCAGGGCAAGCCCGCCGCGCGGCGGATCTCATTCCACTGGAACTTGACGCCGCTCACCGTCATGGGACGATCAGGATCGAACTGGCCGCGCACCACGCGAAACGGAAAAAGGTAGTGCTGTGGTCCGGTGCTACCCAGCGCGTTGGCGCGTTCGATCAGCCTCTCCGCCGCCCAGTGTGCCTCATCGGTCATCGGGATGGTCCTGGTGCGGTACTTGTTCTTGGACGACGTGGTCCTAATCAGCAATACCCGCGAACCTAGGTTTATGTCGCCCAAACGTAAACTGCGTTCCTCTTTCGTGGAGAGCGTGCAGTGGATGCCCAGCACGGCGTAGCCGTAGACGAATTCGCTACGCTCCTGAGCCACGCGCAAGAAGAGGGCTTGTTCATCCGGCGAGAGCGCGCGCGGCACATCGGATTCCTGGTGTTGCAGCGGTTCGTAGCTCTCCTCCATCTGCGGAGTCCACACGCCGGCCGTTCTCAAGATGCGGACCAGCATGCCAGCTTCCTGATTGATTTTGTTTGGCCCCACCTCGCGTTGCGGATAGGCGGCGACTTGCGCTTCCACGATGGCCAGCATCTCCGGGTTGGCCTGGACTTGCTCAACGGAAACCTTGAGCCTCCTGGCGAGCTGGGCGGCAAAGCGGGGAAACAATTCTTCCCTGCCGGTGCCCAGCAGACCTTCGGCGCGTTCCTGCTGGAATCGGCGGATGTGCCCCAGATGGATGTCCTTCAGCCTCAGTTTGCCAAAGAAGCGGACCAGCGCATGGTTGTACTCTTCAAAGTCCCGCAG
>Ga0075024_100000577_pt1 | contig 13657 bp, 19 predicted proteins | sample Str013_2_FD_71389 | JGI IMG/M metagenome (GOLD analysis project Ga0075024, IMG submission 71389) | Freshwater sediment microbial communities in response to fracking from Pennsylvania, USA - Straight Creek_MetaG_SC_2013 | ecosystem: Environmental > Aquatic > Freshwater > Creek > Sediment... | reverse complement strand
AAGGCATCGTAGAGCGGATCATCATAGTCCGCGACGGCAGGGTTGCCTGGCATCATCACGCCTTTGAGACCCAGGGCCTTCATCTTGCGTAGAGCGGCAATGCCTTCATCGATCGAGCGCATGGCAGTCTGGCCCTGGCCGATCAACCGGTGTGGATAGGCGGAGCAGTACTCCGCGATCCATTCATTGTACGCGTCAAAACACGCCTTCTTGTAGTCGAAGTCGGGATGATTGCAGAGCGTCATGCCCACCGTGGGATACCGCACTTCCGCGGCGCCGCCATCTCGCTCTTGGTCGGCGAGGCGTGCATGCGGGTCCCAGCCGCCCCGATGCAACTCTTCGAACTTCGCACCAAACGCTTTTAGCTCTTCTGCTTTTTTCCCGGCGGCGGCGACCAAGCCCATGGGGATGGGTTGCTTCAGTCCGTCGACGATGAAGAGATCGCCCTTCTTGTCATCCCGCACGATATGCGGCGCGCTGTCTTTGTACTTTTTTACGATGCGGTCGACATAGGTACCGGGTGGCTCAGTGATGTGGGAATCGGCAGAAATGATCGGCTTCAACATGACAGACTCCTATTGAGTGACTCTTGATCTCATGTCCGCAGTGGACGCCCACGGCGGACTGCTCCGAGGATGGTGCTTGTATACCTGACACCCTGGTGAGGAGCTACGGGATCTGTCACTGAGAGAACGGCGGTCAGCGGTGCGCCTGCGTGCGAGGCTAACCATGGACTGTGACCAGCCCTGACAATACGAAGGTGAGGAGTAATACGTGCCGCGTATCCTTGGCTATGCAACCTTGACATACACCGCATTTATCAGATCTTTTGCTCACAGTGAGAGACTCTACCCTTCTCACCTTCGTCATTGCCGGGTGCCTGCGTCTGCGAGCGGTTAAAGCAGGGACTGGTGAACATGGAGGCGGCAAGGTTGGTCAGTACCACGGATATCCTATGTGCACTGCGTCTTTGGTGACGACCCGTCTTTCTTCAATCTCTGACCGCTTGGGCATGAGGATATCGGGTAGCGAGTTGGAAGAAGTCATCTTGCTCTCAGCTACGCCTTTACCCATTCTTGCGACATGGGCGGCTCCATGACGGGTGGTTCTTGATCTACGCGATAATACCCAGGGCGGGTTAAGCGCAGTTCATGGTAATACGTCGCAAATTCGCTCGCATGCGGTAACATCTGCGCTATACTCTTGGGTTGCGCGACACCTTCTCGCCAGGCCCGTTTCTCGACTGTGCCAATAAAAAGAGTTATGTCAGCAAGTGCTCGATGTCGTGTTTCTGCCCAATCAGCAGGTCGCATGCGCGACAGAATCGACAGGTATAGTTGAGGGCAATCAGATGTAATGGGCCGACATGAATCAGTAACGGCACTTTGTGCTGGCCAGTTTTGCGCTCACAGAGCGGACACCGCCAGACCCGTCGGTCGGGATAGGGATTGAGCATGAACCCGTAACGCGGTGGCAGGCCACTCAAGCGCTTTTTCTTCGTTACCTCCGTCTCACGGTACCTTTCAGTCGTTTTGCTTGTACACAAATATCTGTACCACTAAAAGTGATCACTCTCCTCGTGAGCATCTTGCGCCCCTGCGATACTCAGTACGTCACTACGGTTTCCCCTTATAGGTCGAGGACCAGCCGAACAAGGCACGTAATTTCTGTCCAGGGTTAAACTTGAAGACGGTACTCGCTCGCCGCCGATCCACATAGAACCCGCCAAAGCCCGGTAGCGAAATCCCTTTGCCGGACTTAAACACCTCATACATCGTGTCGACGATACCATCCATCCAGCTCTCGGCAGTTGCTTCGTCAGTTTTCATTTTTTTGGCGAGGCGACGAACCAGTTCTGCTTTCTGTATGCGCTCAGCCATTTTTCCACTCGTTCTTTCAGGCTCCCGTGGTTTCGTCCGCCGTGCGATAGCAGCCAGCAAGATCGTATTCGTCAAAGACCTCTTCCGCTACGCTGTACGGTGGGCCGATTAGGTCACGCGGATCATTGCTCAGAAAGCGCCGTTCCTGCCACGTGCCGCGTTCATCACGGGAGCTTACCACTGTTTCACGCGGCTCCAGAGACATCGCCACAATGACCCGTGTGCCAATATCGGTGCAACGCCATTTCAACACAATTGGCAAAGTCTCCACGGTACTCCTGTCGCTTGCTACTAATGAATATTTTTTCGGCTGAGTTCGTCTGACTCTACTTCCATCTCGTTCCGTGGGAATGAAATCCCGGGAAGCGGGATTATAGTCCGTAGGGGAATCTTGCGATGCGTGCACAAACTACGACTCAATGTAGCTTCATTCATCCGACGCGACGAAGTCTGTCGTTCTGTCGGCAGCTACCGGTGTGGTTTTCCGCTGCACGCGGGTAACAACGAACGTCCGTTTCGCTACGGTTTCAAACAAGTCCTAATGCCCGACTCCTGTTGGCGTAGGTGCCAGCATTGCTTTTTCTTCTGGTGTCGTGTCCCGACGGTGTTGATCTACACGGGGCGCGAAAAGACCGGACAGTCAAAAAGATATCCGTCGTACAGTGTGTGCTACGGTGCTGCGCACGGTGCTACCCGCTCTACGGCACAAGCCCTCTCTTCTTTCCACAAGAGAGGAGAAACTGGTGAGGTATGGCTGATCCACAGCAACAGTTGTTGTTATACGAAGCCTTGGAACTACGGGCGGAATATGACGCCCGCATGAAGACCCTCAAGGACTGCTTACCTGAAGGCCAGCAGCCACGCGATCGCTTTGCCTTTGCGCACGCTGATGACAGCCGTGCTCGGCCCAGTCCGGAATTTGATGTGGCAGTAGCCCGCGAACAACTGCGCACGTTGGAATTCAAGCGGCGGAAATTGAACAATGCGATTCAACAGGCCAATTTCCAGCACCAGCTGGAGATTGGGGGAGAGGTGATCACGCTCAATGAAGCGTTGGAGCTCCGCAAGGGTTTGAATACCCAACTCGGCGAGTTGCACACCCAAGTGGTCAAGGCAGCCTATCAGCGGGTGATCTACAAAGAAGATCGTGACATCGTTGAGCCCACCGACCTTTCGTATACCCAGTGTGTGCAGGGGCTTGGTGACGCCCGTGTAGCCTTCCGTGAGGTGAATCGCAAGATCCGGGCGGCGGCCTTCGAGGTGCGCGTCGCGTTCCGCGACGAATAGGAGTGACACGATTATGGGAGACAGGGGAGCAGGTGCGAATGTTCTGGTGACGGAACATAGCCCAGACCGTGGCAACTGCGACTGCCAATACTGTAGAAGGAGCTGAACCTTCCCGATCGGTAAAGCCCGACACTGCAAACGTCAGACGCTACACCACTATGAGCTGTAGAGCGTCAGAGCTGTATGGCTCCGCGTCTCCCACCGCTGTCGATGCGAGTAGAGAATACTCTCACGGTGTGAGAGCACCACGTATTGAGTAAAGGACGAGTATTATGCGAGCAGATATGGCAAAAGTGATCGTGGAACGTCCCCGCCGTGGCGGCGATCGTAGCCGCAAAGGGCGGCTTGGCGACATCGAGTTCCTCCCCGCCAAGCAAGGGATGCGGCGCCGGTGGACAGACCACAAGTCGTTGAATGAAAATCTTGCACCCTTACGGCGCTTTTTGGTGAGTCGGGTCGGACGGCGCTGGGATGCGGTCTATGCCGAGGTCAATGAGCATCTTGCTGTGCGGAACGCCGTCCAGCAGCATGTGCGCACACATATTGGCTGGTTCGTGGCCTTGCAGCTAGAAGTTGCTCCAGATGGTGGTACCCTCTACGACCATGGCTGGCGTGGGGCCAACTGGCGTGATGGCTATGATCTCTACGTTGATCCACGGGACGGCATTCTCAAACGATCTCGCTCTGACAAAGCGTATCGTCGTGAAGCGCAACAGCGTCACCAGCGACGCTCCGCACAGCGTGCGAAGGCCGAGCAGATCGTGCTTGGGCCGCTCCGCGAACTCCAGCGTCTCAATGGCGTCTGGTATGAAATCGAATTTGCCCGCGTTCCTGCAATTGGGGTTTCGTCGCTACAGGCGAGAGGTCACAGCGCGCCTCGGTGTGGGGTATATGATGTGATCCGTCGTGCGTTTGTCACTGACGGAGAGCGATATGCGGTGAGCAAGCGCCAACTGACAACCAAGGAACTGCGCCAGTATGGTGCGCAGAATCTGCGGGATTAACCAGATGGCGCCTCTCGTTGCCCCTCCCACGAAGGGCAACGGCAGTGGAACCGGAACCGCCCAACGGACGCTTCAGGCGGATAACGAGGGGTGAGTAGAGGCACGTATGACTGATCACCAACAGACCGTGAAGGTCTGTCGTTACATTGCCGAACTGGAAGCTTTCTTCGTGGCTGAAGCGTACCTCGAGATGGTGGCAAAGGTTGCACCGAAGCCAGATGCAGATCAGGGGTAAAGAACTCGGAGCGTTCGTTGCGCGACGGGAACACGCTCCTGCATCACGCTATCGTTTGTGTCAGCATGAGCAAGCAGAGCAATGAAGCAGTACAAGAAGACCCAGAGCCTACCACTCCTCATTCGTACATTGAAGGCTGGCTGGCATGACAAAGACACCGTGATACTTCATGCAGTGTTCCAGTTATTGGTGGACTTTGTGGAGCAAGAACAGCCTGACAAGTACATTGACTGGAATCACGATAGTACTCTTAAACAGGCGTGGAAGGAGATCCGCAGCCTGTACCGATGGTGGACGACGACACGCCCAAACCGGCGAGATCCTCTCGATGATAAGAAGATCGTCAGACCACCGCTACGCTTTGAAAAGATTGCCGGAACCACGTTCAGCAGGTCAGTACCGCCAGATACGAAGAAGTACGCCGCGTATTATCGGACGCTCAAGCGCCATGCTCGGCTGGAGCAGAAGTGGCGGGAGGAAGATCAACGCAATCTCCATCGTCTGATAGAAATCCGCGAGTTCTTATGGACGTGAACGCAGCATGACGCATCGCGCGTTCGCTGTTGACACGAGACTTCTTCTGGGTGACCCTTACGGCTGGCATGCCCATGTGCTCTTGCTCATCCACTGCTCGGTTGGTTTCACGAGGCCAAACTTTGCATCAGATCTCGATCTTACGGAATGGCCTCACCATGAATTTTTACGCCCATCGACCCAATCAACATCTCAATCGCAGCGAGCGCCCGCTTATGCGTATCGCCACCGAGCTGACGAGCTTCTTGCTTAAAGCTCAGCGGTCGCTGACGTTCGAGACATTGTATCTGTCGAAACAAAAACGCGAGGCCCTCGCTCACATTCTGGTGGAGTTTGCTGAAGACCTGTGCTACGACATTGGCATCTGGCGCAGTCTGGAACAGCACAGTCTTGAGTTCTTTGGTACGAAGCTCCCGTGCATTCATCCAGCCGACGGTTCGCTCGATGCACAGCCAGTGACTCCCGCATGGGTGCAGTATCTGCTCTGGACACTGTATAGCGAGCTCGAACCCGAGTTAATTCTCGCCCCTCAGCATCAGGACCTGCTGCGATTATCGGTGTCGATTGCCGCGTTTCTGTGTGATCGATTTACTCACTTGCAGTGTGACTCAGGCGTGAAAACCTTTCTTGCGTCGCCGAATACCTATGGATGGGACATCAAGAGAAAACTCATCTGGTTAGGCCAACACTCGTATCTTTTTCGCCTGAGTTTCGGCAACTACGCGCATGCGCAGGGTGGGAAACCCGACATTCCGACCATTGATGATTTTGTGTGTCAAGCAACGACCTGTTGGTCTGGCCTCGGCGTGATCGATCTGCTGGCCGCGCTGCTCGACATTACGGAGGAACAACGCGCCAGCCTGCGCAGTTGGTATGAACGCCATACCGCATATTTCCGCGTGGTTGCGGTGCGCGAACCGTTTGTGGAAATCGTAAACCTGCTTAATGAGCGGCCCTATACGGTGAGAGTGGAAGAGGAAGCGAAGCGGTTCACAACAGGGAGCCTGATATACGGCAGTGTCGTACCCTGGGATGGCGGCTGGTATTGGTCTGGAGTGTAGCAGGTCTTTGGCACTGTTACCGATGACCTGATCCCACGCCTATGCAAGGAATTTTCTCTCAAGGCTCCGCATATCGTCTATCGCTATAGTGAACCCCTGGCGGCGAAAGCCCGCGAGATTGTAAGCAAACACTATGAGCAATTTCTTACTTACTATGGCAAGGAGCTGGTCCGGTATCCTGATAGCCGCTCGATGGCAGAGGATGCGCGTACGTTCTTTCGTTACCAAATGGAACAGACACTCAAGGACCTTCCCGCTACAGAGCGCCAAAAGTACAATCGTTCCGACCCCCGACCGACGCCAGAGCTACCGCCGGAACTCCTCAACATGAAGAATGGCATTGGCGTCTATTTTAACCCTGCAGAGGGCCAAGAGATGATGGCCAGCTTCAACGCGATTGTCAGTGGCTTGCAGAAGCACGGCGAGCAACTGACCGACGACGAAGGCGAAAGCATTCGCGCCTTCCTCCAGGCAGACGCCATAAGCCCAGACTTCGTCAGAACGGTCGTGCGCGAGCATGGCGATGCCTCGGTTGCCGCTGCGTTTTTGATCCAGCGTGAGACAGCTCCTGAGTATCTGGAGTATCTGCTGCGGCGCTATAAGGGACATTTCTATCGTCGCCGCTATCCCAGCCTCACGTTGGTTGACTACTGAGAAGCGATCCCCTATGCAACCACCGAAGGAGGAGCAATGAAGTACGAAGGGACGTGGCACATTACCGAGATGGAAATGTGGGATGATGAGTATCTGAACATGGAGGTGCAAGCGTATATCCAGATCCGTCGTGACGGTGGCGGTCAATTTCAATTCGGGCTCGTTTCGGGACAGCTTGACGGCGAGGTGGAAGTGACAGCCAGTGGCGATCGGTTCACCTTCACGTGGGATGGCAATGATGAATGCGACCCCGCTGCTGGCAGTGGCTGGCTCGTGCTGGTGAATAAGAATACCCTCGAAGGCAAGATCAAATTTCACCAGGGAGACAGCTCAACGCTGGTCGCAGAGCGCGCGACCAAGGGAAAGTCACGCGGGTAACGGTGCCACTCTGGTGGTGGCGTGCCTGCGTTGATACTGAGCGGACGTCTATCCCTTCCTCACAGGTTGAGAGAATGATCAACGACTGTCGTTAATCAAGGCCCGCAAGTCGACCGTTATGAAGTGCGCGGCATCGGGTGGTTACGTCCGACCAGTCACGCTCTGCCAGAATCGACGCAACAGACCTGGGAAGAGCTTCTTGTGCAAGTGCGTGGTTAGCGGGAAATCCGGAGCGATTTGCTGGGGAAGATTGTCATAGTGTTCTGCCAACTCGCGCTGACCGATTGCGAGGAAATAAAGCCCCGCGATCCCCATAAAGTTAGCGACTTCTGAGAGATGAAAGCGCTTCCGCTGCGGATAAAGGGCATGCAGATCAAAGGTGTGAGCAAAGATCTCAGCCACCTGGGCATAGTCTCGCCGCGCTAAACACACTTCCGCATAGTTCAGCCGCGCAAACAGGTAATCTGGATTCCGTTGATAGGTCTCCGCCACCACCGTTTCTGCTTCCTTCCGTCGTATAGCTCGTGAATATGACACACTCGGATAGTTATACAGTTGTGGGACGCGCGGATAGTGTTTGATGAGCTCAGACAACTCAGGGATGGCTTCACGAGGGCGACGTTGGGCAACGTCGTGGAGTCGCTCCATTGCTTCTTTGACGTAGCGCGGGAGTCGCTGATAGTGGCGATCTTGCATGGGTTCAGTCGTAATCTCGTAGCGGGAGATCGAGATCGCTGGTGGTTGCTCCCCAGCGTGAGGCACTCGTCGTTTCTGGGGTATCGTCACGCTCCTGGGCGGATGATTGTCTTGCCACGCTGGACTTCTGGGAGTCGTGATCTCTGGGTGTTGTTGTACCTGCCCGTGCTCCTCACTTGATGAATTGATTCACAAAGGTGACATGCCCTTGCTGGCCACCCCGCTTGTTCCAGCGCTCCACTGAATTGCGAATACGGCGCAGGCACGCCACGATCTCTTCGACAGTTTTGTCTTGGGCAGGCGCCTGCTCTGCGGCCATACCGAGACCGCCGCGCCCGAGCCGTAGGTCACAGACTTCCCGGACCCGCGCAAAAATCAGCGCCTCGGTCTCAGGCAATTTCAGCGACTTTGGTGTCTGGCCTCGTGCCTCCGCGCGGTAGGTGTCGATCAAGGTTTCGATCGCCCGGAGGACAACCGAATCCCGCACCTCCGGGTGTTGGCGATAGACGCTGATGATCGCGAATTCGATGTTCTGTAACACGTCCAGATATTCGTCTTCAAAAGTCATGATTCACCTTCCGGCGATGTCCATCACTGCATCATGGTAGACAGACAGAGCGATCGCCTGAAGCGTTGCGGACCGATGAAAGCCAGGAGACGCGCCGAGTGGTATCCGTTCCATACTCTCTTGCTATTTAGTACAATATACCACATAGTATATTCCTCGTATGGTAGCGGCACGAAAGCGGGGTAGTGGGAAGCGGAGTCGAGGGTTGCAGTGGTACCGTGTCGTTCTTAAGATACGAACCCAGCGAAATGAGGTATTGCCGAGTCGTGCAGGCCGTTTTCATGAGCATATGGAGACCGAACCGACAACCTATGCTGCTGATACAGTAGAGACGGCGTGGCGTGAGATCGCCGCCCATTTGGGGAGTGTTCCAGCGAACCCGGCCGCGTTTCGGCTTTATCAGCTTGCGGCCCCCGACCTTCGGCTCGTCGATCTTGGTACTGCCCAGGAACGCAAACGCTATCGCATCACGGCCGAAGAACTCCGCTCTGATCCCCCGTCGCCACGGTGCCACGAGGTCGCCAAAGCGATTCGTGACGCGGGATATGACGGCATCTTGTACCCGTCAGTGCGCAATCCGCCCGCTGGACGGTGTGTCGCATTGTTTTTGGAGCAGGTTGAAGCTCGGCTTCTGCTGGAACCCGCGGATCAAGAATGGGAACACTTCATCGAGCAAGGGAGGCTATGAATATGGCAAGAGCGATGACGGTCCGATCCCTGACTAAGCAAAGAACTCCGGTTGTGGTACGGAAAAAAGCCGCGCGTCGGACCGCCGCGGCCCCGTCAACGGTTATGAGAGCTTCCGCGAAGGGACTCACGGCAGACGCAATTCGTGATCTCCGCGTCCAACTCTCTCCCGACCCTCCCAAGCTGCTCTCGCAGCAGCGCTTTAGTCAACTACTGAGCGTATCGTGGAGCACCATTGCACGGTGGGAGGCAGGGGGAGCGATCGACACGCGCCATGCACAGAAATTGGTTCGGTTGCAGCGGGCGTTGACCGTGCTCGACGATATGGTCGCGCAAGAGTATCGACTTGCCTTCTTCGAACAAGCCCACCCCTTACTGATGCAGCTCCGCCCGATTGATCTCCTCGATACTGAGGAGGGGACAGCAGCAGTGCTGCGACAACTAGAGGCCGCAGCCACAGGAGCGTTCGCGTAGACGTTCCCAAATTTGACATATACACGGGTATCGGTCGTTCAGGAGTTACGGTTTTCCTTGCTCATCAACGGGTGAGAGGGAGAGGCGAATAGAAAACAGACTGTGATTCCATTAGGCGATTGTTTCATAGCCCCTTGCCTGGGACTCTGTCATGCTTCTCTCTCCTCTGGTGTCAACTGATGTGGTTGTTGCGTGGGACCGTATCCCCCTTCCACAGGAAGGATCTCACGAGCCTCGCACAGGCCTCCCTGCGTATGCGCCATCGCCATGTCACAGGTAGTGCGTGAAGTGGCGAACACGAGGTGCGTGTCACTGCTCATGCCACACAACGGAAAACTGGTCGCTATCGACTGGGTCGCCATCGCGCAGGTTGTGACGATGATGCGGCTGTGGCGGTGCCGAGGGGCGGAAGCGATAGGTAACGTCGTCGCCACAGTAACGGACGGACAGCGTGCTTCGCATCTGGTCATCAGAAGCATTGCCACCTGAACCATGCAGGGTTTTGTCATGGTGCACGATCATATCGCCGGGACGAGTCGCATAAGTCACAATGTCGTATCGCTCACGCTGCGATTCAATGTCCGGCAATTCGGCACCATCGGCTGCGTAAATATACCCACGTGTGACAAAGATGTTTGGTTTATAGGTGGGTCCCCACACATGTGACCCACGCACATATTGCATCGGCCCCATTTCAGGCGTGATAGGGTCTGGAGATACCCACATCACACAGGCTTTGTTGCCATTGATGTGAAAGTACGATTGATCCTGGTGAAAGGTGGTATGGTCAGCCGTGTCATGCGTCATCCCCACGTTCACAAACCCCCGGTTGCGTTGCACATCATAGGCTCCATACGGAATGGCGGTTCCCGCACTCAGCGAGGGAAAATCATAGACGTTGACCACACGCGGATGTCCCTGGGGCCGCCAGGTGCGTCCGGGATTTTTGGACTCGCCGACGCGTTCTTTCTTTTTGGTATCGATCGACAACACCGGCGCCTTCACGGCCAGGAACTGGCGCACTTGGGGGGCGAGATACTGAAATTGCGCATCGCGCGTGGCAGGGGAGTTGCCTTCATACCCCTTGCGGTTGGCCTGGAGCGAATACCCCAACTCTTTTAGCCGCCGCCGCACCGTTTCATCACTGATTGGATGGCCTTGGCGGGCTAACTCCGTGGCGATCCGCGCCGTCGATTTGTGTGTCCATCTCAACAAACTCATCGGATCCCCCGCCGTGCTCTCCTCCATAAGCCGTTCCAGCGCACCGGTCAGCGCCGGATCGGCGACCTCCAGGCATTTCCGCCCCCCACCAGCGTGGCGCACCCGCTCCGCGCTGCCCAGGCTTTGCCCGGCCCGCAGTTCGCGCATCCCCTTGAGGATAGTGGGCCGTGACATCCCGCTTAGCGCATGCATTGCTTGCACGCCACCGCCTCCTAAGGTAATCACAACCACGCCCGCGTCGAGCAGGGCTGCTACCGCTGCACTTTCGATAATGCGTTGCGGTTGGGGGAAGCCACAACACGGCGAAACCCACGATCGGCGTCACGCACTACTGGAGTTGCACGCGCTAATTCCGCGGCTTCCACTTCCGAAAGAAACGGACCAATCGGTTTGCTCGGGTGGAGAAAGGCCGGATCCTGTCGGTCCACTGCAACCACAGAGAGGAGGGTGGCCACTGATCGATGGAGGCCGTGCTGTTGTATCGTCTCGAGCAACACCCGCTCTAATGCGTACCCGATGTTGCCCTGTGACTCCGCGCCGCACACATCCAGTGGCATCGTCGGGACAGTTGATCGTGCGATTTGGTGACGGGTCAGGATATTGCCGACAATCGGCCCGTTGCCGTGGGTGAACACGACCTGCCGCTCGGGCGTGAACAACAAGACTATGGCTTCCATTGCCTCTCGACTCCGTGTCTGTTGCTCCTCGACCGTCCCGCGATCGCCTTTGCGTAACAAGGCGTTCCCACCGAGGGCCACCACGATGCGTTCCGCTGCTGTCTCCATGCGCAGAATCCTCACGTGGTGTGCTGGCGAAGAAATTTATCCACGATCGTCCCAAGACCAGGAGCGCTGATCTCGTCGAGATCATACTGCACCTGAACATAAGGTCGTGGCAGCGTGATAAGGCGCGGGAGATCGACGGGCGTAGCGATGATGATCGTGTCACACGCAGTGGCGTTGATCGTCGTGCTGAGATCCTGCAGTTGTTCGGCTGAATAGCCCATGGCCGGTAGGGCGTGCGCGATCCACCGATACTGTCGAAAAGTCTCAGTGAAACTCCCACAGGCGGTGAGCCGGGGATCGACAATCTCGGCGGCACCGTAGCGTTGCGCGGCGATCACCCCTGCACCATAGCCCATCTCTCCATGGGTCAGGGTCGGACCATCTTCGATAACGAGCACGCGCTTGCCACGGATGAGTTCCGGCTGATCGACCGTGACTGCCGAACGCGCCTGAATGACCGTTGCGGTGGGATTGGTGTTGGCGATATTGCGCATGACTTCCTGGATCTTTTCAACGGGTGCCGAATCCAATTTGTTGACAATCAGTACCTGCGCCCGGCGAAAGTTGGTCTCGCCTGGATGATATGCCAGCTCATGTCCCGCGCGATGGGGATCAAGTATCACAATCTCCAAGTCTGAGCGAAAGAAGGGCCAGTCGTTGTTGCCGCCATCCCACAGGATCACATCCGCTTCTTGCTCTACGGCACGGAGGATGCGTTCATAGTCCACGCCTGCGTAGACGGCCGTGCCCGCGTGAATGTGCTGTTCATACTCCTCGCGCTCTTCGATCGTGCACTGCTGCGCATCACAATCGGCGACCGAGGCAAAGCGTTGGACGGCTTGCTTGGCGAGGTCGCCGTAGGGCATGGGGTGACGGACAACGACAGGTCGTTTTCCTCGCGCGCGCAGCAGCGCGGCAAGCCGACGGACGACCATGCCTTTGCCACATCCCGTACGCACCGCGCACACGGACATCACCGGACGAGTCGAGGCGAGGAGACTATGTTCCGGCCCAATGAGGCGGAAGTCCGCGCCTGCGGCGAGTACTCGCGACGCGAGATGCATCAGGGTGACGTGAGCAATGTCACTATAGGCAAACACCACCTGATCGATGTGCTGCTGGCGAATGAGGTGCTCAATCTCCTCTTCAGGAACGATGGGGATACCCTCGGGATACTGTGAGCCACTCAGCACGGGTGGGTACAGACGATCGGCAATGCCGGGAATTTGCGCAGCCGTGAAGGCTACGACGTGGTAGTCGGGATTGGCCCGAAAGTAGGTGTTAAAGACATGAAAATCACGTCCTGCTGCACCCAGAATCACGACATTTTCAATTGTCACCGTAACACTCTCCTATGGACCTCACACAGATGGACTACTTTGTTTACTATTGTGGTCGGGATCGATGCGAGGAGCGTACAGACCGCGCGCAACGCATTCGGCTATGTTCCGTCGTGTGTGGGTAGTGCCGCGTTCGTTGTATATTGATTGCGTAGGACCATAGTGCACGGCAGCATACGTCAGTCCCATTCCATGGGAAAGGGAGTAACCAGTCCATATCACACGAGCAAAGAGGCACGGCGCTCAGTGGTCGATGCTGTTCTCTGGCTGATAAACGATGCAGTCTTGCGACGAGCTATCCTCGTCGATTGAAGATAACGAACAGACTGCGCTCCTCGCGTCGGACGAGGAGGAGTACCGTTAGTTGCCCATTGGCTTCTGTGACGATCTTGGCGAAGTCGGCCAGTGAGCGTACGGCCTGACGATTGATTTCCTCGATGACATCTCCGAGTTGTAACCCCGCGTGTTCCGCTGGACTGCCCGGGGCAATCTCGGTAATCACGACGCCGTGTTGTGTGGGAGCAAGGCGAAACGCTTTTCTAACGTCTGGAGTACGGTGACCGTCACACGCGCGCGACACAATCTGGAACGGGGTGAGGATCGCTCAGGTGGCCTTTGGATGAATCTGGACTCCCCTACCAGCTCACGCCGTCGGGTACCTGTATCGAGGGTGAGTGGGATGAACTGATGCCGCTCATTCGTCAGTGTCATGAGTAGGCGCGGAAAGCCTCGCCGCAGGTGGTGACGCTGATCAAGATTGAAGATGATTACGGCGAACAGCATCAATTGACGCGCAACGTTGCCTCGATTGAGGAGAAGATCGGTCATCCTCTGCAACAGACTGAACGAAGAG
>Ga0075024_100000576_pt1 | contig 13665 bp, 12 predicted proteins | sample Str013_2_FD_71389 | JGI IMG/M metagenome (GOLD analysis project Ga0075024, IMG submission 71389) | Freshwater sediment microbial communities in response to fracking from Pennsylvania, USA - Straight Creek_MetaG_SC_2013 | ecosystem: Environmental > Aquatic > Freshwater > Creek > Sediment... | reverse complement strand
GGTATCGTGTAGTCGGACGTATCGTCGACGCTGTAGGGTTCGTTGTCTCCGATAATGAGACTTTCCCGGCTGCGCAAAAGGTCCAACACGATATGTGCAAAATGCGGATTGCGGTTATAAAGAACCCCGGCGTGCCAAGGCCGCGCAATGCCTTTGAAAGCCGGCGTAAAGCTATGCATGGCAACCAAAACGGTTGGCCGCTTTTTTTGCTGTCGCCGATCCAATTCCTGGCCAATCGTTTCGTGGTAGGGTTGGAATACCTGTTCAATCCGGCTCTCTATCTGAGCTTCGTCGATCCCGATGTTTCCCGGCACCTGAGTATGCTCGCTCAGCTCGACGATGGAGGATTCCGACCGCGGCGGCCGATTGCAGTCGATGACGAGACGGGAAAAGTTCTGCCGTATCAGTACCGCATCGAGAGCGATTGCCAATTGCTCACATACCGCGCCCGCTCCGATATCCCAGCAAATGTGCCGCTCGCTGTCGGCAGCGCTGATGCCGAGCCTTTGAAGCGAGCGAGGGATATAGTTGCCCGCGTGATCAGCCAGAATCAGGTAAGGGGATTTTCCTCCGACGTTTGTCACGGTAACCGGGCTTGGTTCATCGGGCGCGATGAGCTTTGATGGCCCACTCATTTGGGATCTTCCTTTCCCGCATCGACCGGGCCTGTGGTATGGTACCTTTGCACTGAACGGCTGCGAGGTATCAAGCACGAGTTGGCCCAGCAGGACGATCATTTCGTTGTCGTATTGGAATTGCCGAAACGTTTGTTGTCGGATCAAAACTCGATGTTCGTAGATGCACGTTGGCGCGCCGCACAATGACTGGCGTCGCCGGTCGTGCCGAGGAGAGCCGTTTGGAAATCGGAGTTGGTTATGAGCTGATTTACGATTGTCCCCAACCAACGCCGATGATGCTGGTGTTGAACATCCATTATTCTCGCGCTTCCGATGTTGTCATTCCCGATCACGTCACGACCACACCGTCGGTTCCGTTATCTGCTTATCGAGACGCCTACGGCAATTGGTGCACGCGCCTCCTCGCCCCGACAGGAAGAATCCGGATCGCGAGCGCGGCGACCGTACGAGACTCTGGCGTTGTCGACATCGTGGCGTCGTCGGCACAGCAACATTCGATCCAGGACCTGCCCGAAGAAGCGCTCGTGTTTCTACTGGGGAGCCGATATTGCGATACGGAGAAATTGACCGAGACGGCATGGAAATTGTTTGGCCAAACCCCATTGGGGTGGAGCCGGGTGCAGGCCATTTGTGATTTCGTCCACAATCATATTTCATTCGGCTACGAACATGCCCGAGCGACACGAACCGCATCAGAAGCCTTCCACGAACGGAAGGGCGTGTGCCGGGATTATGCGCATTTGGCCATCTCATTTTGTCGGTGCCTAAACATACCGGCTCGCTACTGCACCGGTTATCTCGGCGATATCGGGCTTCCCCCGCCTTATGCGCCGATGGACTTCGCCGCTTGGTTCGAGGTGTATCTCGGCGGACGCTGGTACACCTTCGATCCACGCAACAATGCGCCCCGGATTGGTCGCGTGCTCATAGCACGAGGCCGCGACGCCATCGACGTGGCCATCACGACGACGTTCGGCCCCACCACGCTCGTCGGTTTCAAAGTTTGGACGAATGAGGTCAAGAAAGACTGAATTGGCCGGTGCGTTTGTCGAGATGCGTTCTGATCGCAGATTGTTTGACCTGCTCCCCTGAAATCCCTCCACGTGATAGTTGAATCCATCCGTGGAGTGAGGAGCATGAGGAAGAGTAGGTTCAGCGCCAATTGCGCACTGCAAGGCACTCGCTGAAGACGACGTCGTCCGACTTCATTTGTCATTGCGAGACTCGTTCCGGCAGATGGAGTGATGCGGCGGCTGGATACGAAAATTGAATCGTAATTCTAATCACATAGGTGTTCGCACTTTTATCCTGTATGGCGCGCCACTACACATCATATTGTGCGAGCGATTGATGAGCTTGTGCATGCCCATTGACGGGCGGCCGCATGCGGCATCGGTCTGCTGCCGGATCGTGGATTGGGATATTGACGCCGGCACCTGCGGGGTGGCATTTGCAAGTCGCCAGCCTGGCTCAGACGCACCGGGAGCCCGCGCACGCGGCCGTCGCCGGCGGCAGCCGATGCACAGCTGTTCCGATCACGGAGAATACACATGAAAACATACGCGATCGCGGCCATTCCCGGCGATGGCATCGGCACGGAAGTGATTGCCGCCGGCATTGAGGTGTTGCACGCCTTGGCCAAGCGCGACGGCAGCTTCAAATTCAAGGTCGACCATTTCGACTGGGGCTCGGAGTACTACAAGACGCACGGCGTCATGATGCCGGAGCATGGCCGTGATCAGATCAAGAAGCACGACGCCATCCTGTTCGGGTCGGCAGGCAGCCCGGACGTGCCAGACCACATCACGCTGTGGGGCCTGCGTCTCGCGATCTGCCAGCCGTTCGATCAATATGCCAATGTCCGCCCGACGCGCATCCTGCCCGGTATCACCAGCCCGCTGCGCAACGTGCAGGGCCCCGAGCTCGACTGGGTGATCGTCCGCGAGAACTCGGAGGGTGAATACGCGGGCGTCGGCGGCCGCGTGCACAAGGGGCTCGCGCTGGAGGCAGCCACGGACGTCGCCATGTTCACTCGTGCCGGTGTCGAGCGCATCATGCGTTTTGCTTTCAAGCTCGCCCGATCGCGGCCGCGCAGATTGCTGACCGTCGTCACCAAGTCGAATGCGCAACGCCACGCCATGGTGATGTGGGACGAGATCGCTGCCGAGATTGCGGGCGAGTTCAAGGACGTAACCTGGGACAAGATGCTGGTCGACGCCATGACCATGCGCATGGTCATGCGGCCAGAGACGCTCGACACGGTGGTGGCGACCAATCTGCATGCCGACATCCTGTCGGATCTTGCCGCCGCCCTCGCCGGTTCCCTCGGAATTGCACCGACTGCCAATCTCAATCCCGAGCGGCGCTACCCCTCGATGTTCGAGCCTATTCACGGCTCTGCGTTCGACATCGTGGGTCAAGGCATCGCCAATCCGATCGGCACGTTCTGGTCCGCCGTCATGATGCTGGAGCACTTCGGCGAGACGGCTGCCGCGGCGCGATTGATGCAGGCGATCGAGCGGGTCACGGCGGACCGACGTTTCCATACGCCCGACCTCGGCGGCACGGCCAGGACAACCGAGGTCACCGAGGCAGTCAAGAACGCCATCCACGGCGCGAACGTCTGACGCGGCTCGCGCAAGTCCGGCGCTCGCACACACGCGGGCATGGCTTGCGCGATGACGCTTTCAAATAGCACTCAGCCGTATCAGTGTGAAAAATGGCTCCGGGCAATCACGCCCAGAGCCTTTTACAGTCAGCTTGCTCTCCCCTCGCAGACCGCCAGCCTATTTGAGCTGATCGGCGATCTTGTCGATGCCGGCCTTGACGCAGGCCTCGTCTTTCTCCCCGCCCGGCGCCCCCGACGCTCCCGCCGCCCCGATCGTCTCTTCGCCGATCTTGATCGGCAGGGCGCCCTGATTGGCAATCACGTTGCTCAGATGGATCAGGCCGAGGGTCGGATCGTCCTTGAGGCGCTTCACCAGGTCGCCCGAAGGTATCCGGAACGTGCGGGCGGTATACGCCTTGCGGAAGCTGTTCTCGATCGTGTGCGGGCCCGTATTGTCACCGCGCAGTTGCGCCAACACCTCGGCATTGCGGCCGACCACGGTCACCGACACGGCATAGCCGTTAGCCTTGCAGGTCTCGATGGCGGTCGTGGCAATCGTCAGTGCGGTGGCGAGCGACAAGTCCTTGCGCGCCAGCATCTGTGCGTTGGCAGCAGGGGCGAGCGTGGCGGCCAGTAAAACCGATGCAAGCAAACCGATGCTTTTTCCCATAGGACGACCTCCCGATTTGTGTTGTACGCGATCGACGGTGGAGGTTAGGCACGGTTCCAATGCATGACAAGCCGGCAAATTGCAGCCAGGAAATCGCGCAGGTCCTGGCCGGGCTCGTCAACAAGTTCAAATGGAATGGCCCGTGCAGGATAGGCCCTGAGGGCAAGTCAGCTGTTCATCGCCGCTAGGGTTGGCGACACGCCCTCATCCGGCCTCCGGCCGACTCTCCCAAGGGAGAAGGATGAAGGAACGGCGCGACCGGGGGCGCGCGAGACGATCCTGTCTTTCCTCTCCATGGGACCCCTGGGAGAGGATGTCGCGGAAGCGACAGGTGAGGGGAGCTTAGGCCGCTCCGAACAATAAGTGCTCCATTTTCCAGCACCGTTTCCGAGCGCGTATTCCTCAAATGTTTCGTATGTAATTTTCTCATCACGCTCCACAATTTTTGAGACGTGTCGTGGGTGGCCGCCTTCGCGGCCATGACGGCTGAATGAGGGTCTTGGGAGGAGTATCAATCTGCTCCCAATCGATTCACTTAATGTTCGGGCTGTCCTTACGAGTGCCTGCCGTCACCGGCCTTTCGCCTTGCGCCAGAGGGCGAAGTCGGTCCTGTAGTTCTCGTCGGTCGGGGGATAAAGGCCAAGGATGGAGCGGCCCTCGAACACCTTTTCCGCAACGAAGTCCTCGAACGTGGTCATCTCGACAGCCTCATCGGCGATCTCGTCGGCCAGATGCGCCGGAATCACGACCACGCCATCCGAATCGCCGACGATGACGTCGCCCGGGAATACCGGCGCGTCACCGCAGCCGATCGGCACATTGACGTCGATCGCCTGATGGCGGGTGAGGTTGGTTGGCGCCGAGGGCCGGACGTGGAACGAAGGCATGTCGAGCCTCGCGATTTCGGCGGCGTCGCGAAAGCCGCCATCGGTGACGATGCCGGCCACGCCGCGCACCTGCAGGCGGGTTACGAGAATGTTCCCCGCGGAAGCTGCACGCGGATCCCTGCGGCTGTCGATGACGAATACGGCCCCTGGCGGACAGTCTTCGATGCCTTTTCGTTGCGGGTGCCCCCGATCATTGAACACGGTGATCGGGTTCAGATCCTCGCGGGCGGGGATATAGCGCAGCGTGAACGCCTCGCCGACCATGGTCGGCTTCTTGGCATCGAGCGGCACCACATCCTGGATCATCTGGTTGCGCAGGCCGCGTTTGTAGAGCGCGGTGCAGATCGTCGCCGTGCTCACGGTCTTCAGCTTGTCGCGGGTCTGCGGCTTGAGCTTTGACATGTCAACTCCGATCTCCTGGCCTTGTTGGCGAGATGAAGGTGCCCCGGTCCTGATGGCAGCCCTCACGGCAGATCGATGATCTCGACCCAATTGGCGCCATTGCCGACGGGATACTGGCCAGCCGGCGAAAGCGTGCCCGCCCCTGCATCGATCTTGTACACGGCCAGCTTGTCGGATTTTTCTCCCGAGGCGACGAGGTAACCGCCGCTCGGATCGATCTTGATGCCGCGCGGCTGCTTCTCGGTTGCATAATTGGCGACGTAGCTGAGCTTGCCGGTGCCGGCGGCGATCGCGAACAAAGCGATCTTGCTGGTCGTGCGCTCCGTGGCATACAAGAACTTGCCATTGGGCGTTATCTGAACGTCGGCGGCCCAGATTTTTGGCTTCTCGTCGGCCTTGGGCGCAGCGACGCCGGGCGAGGCCGTGGCGGTCGGGCTCAGCGGCGCCTGCGCCACGCCTGGAACCAGACCCGCATCCGCCGGCACGGAGCCGACGCTGTCGATCTCAGTGAGCGTGCCCTTGGCCGGATCGATGCCGAATTGGGCCACATGGCCGGACAGTTCGTTGAGCACGTAGAGATATTTGTTGTCCGGCGAAAACGCGAGGTGACGGGGACCATGGTCGGGGCGCGCCTTGATCAGTGGCGGATCGTTCGCGGTGAGCTTGCCGCTGGTGGCATCGAACGTGAATTGCAGGATTTGATTGGCGCCGAGGTTGGTCGCATAGACGAACTTGTTCGACCGGTCCGCGCGGATCGCGTGTGCGTTCCTGCCGGTCGCGATCACCTGGATCGCGGCGGCCTCGATCAGGCCATTGTCGCCGATCGGGCTGACCGCAACCTTGTCGCCTCCATAAGAGGCGGTGAAGAAATAGCGGCCGCTCGCATCGGCCGAGCCATAGGCCATGCTGTCGGGCAACGGTGCGGTGGCCTTCTGGGTGAGGGCTCCCGTACCAGCGTCGATCGTGTAGCTCACCACCTTGAAGGGCTCGGAGCGGATCACGGCGTAGAGGAATTTCTTGCTCGGACTGATGGCCAGCGGCATGACGAGTTTGCCGGCCTCGGTCTTGCCGATCGAGGTCAAAGCACCCGTGCTCGTGTCCATGGCATAGGCATCGATGTTGCCGTCCTGCGCGTTGGAGACGTAGACGAAGGTCCGGGCGGCAACCGGCGTCATTGCACCTAACCATAGTGCACACATGGCTACCCCCACTGTTCGCATGGCTCGTGTCGGTCCGGGCATCTGCATTCTCCGCTAGGGCACTTCACTTGGTTTGGGGGCAACCGGCAAGGATCAGTAGATGTCGGGCTCCCGCACCGGCTGGCCGAATTTGGTCTCCAGGAAATCGAAATCGCAACCGTCGTTGGCTTGGCGGATATGGCGGCTGAACATCCAGCCGTAGCCGCGCTCGTAGCGTGGCTTGGGCGCCGGCAGCGCGGCGCGGCGCTTGGCGAGCTCGGCGTCGGAGACTTCCAGGCTGAGTGTTCGCGCGGGAACATCGAGACTGATGCGGTCACCCGTGCGCACCAGCGCCAGTGGCCCGCCGACGTAGGATTCGGGTGCAACGTGCAGGATGCAGGCGCCGTAGCTGGTCCCCGACATGCGCGCGTCCGAGATGCGGATCATGTCGCGCACGCCCTGCTTCACCAGCTTGGTCGGGATCGGCAGCATGCCCCATTCCGGCATGCCGGGGCCACCCTGCGGGCCGGCATTGCGCAGCACCAGCACGTGGTCGGCCGTCACGTCCAGATCTTCGCGGTTGATGTTGGCCTTGAGCGCGGCGTAGTCGTCGAACACCAGCGCGGGACCGGTGTGTTTCAAGAGGCGCGGCTCGCAGGCGGACGGCTTGATGACGCAACCGTCGGGGGCCAGATTGCCTTTCAGCACGGCCAGCGCGCCTTCGCTGTAGATGGCCTTGTCGAGCGGCCGGATCACGTCGTCGTTGTAGATTTTCGCGCCTTCGAGCGCTTCCGACCAGGGCCGCCCGGTGACGTTGATCTGCGACAGATCGAGGTGGCCTGTCAGGCGCGACATCAGGCCGAGAAGCCCGCCGGCGTAGTAGAAATCCTCCATCAGGTATGTGTCGCCGGAGGGCCGGATGTTGGCGATCACCGGCACCTTGCGGCTGGCGGCATCGAAGTGCTCGAGCCCGATGGCGCGGCCGGCGCGGCGCGCCATGGCGAGCACATGGATGACGGCGTTGGTCGAGCAGCCCATCGCCATGGCGACGACGATGGCGTTGCGGAAGGCGGCTTCGGTGAGGATCTTATCGGGCGTCAGATCCTCCCACACCATGTCGACGATGCGGCGGCCGGCGGCGGCGCACATGCGGATGTGGTTGGCATCGGCCGCAGGGATCGAGGAGGTGCCGGGCAACGACAGGCCGAGCACGTCGGCGAGCGCGGTCATGGTCGAGGCGGTGCCCATCGTCATGCACACGCCGTAGGAGCGGGCGATGCCGACCTCCATCTCGCCCCAGTCCTTGGCCGAGATGTTGCCGGCCCGCCGCTCGTCCCAGTATTTGAACGCGTCCGAGCCCGAGCCCAGCACCTTGCCGTGCCAGTTGCCGCGCAGCATCGGGCCGGCCGGCACGAAGACCGCCGGCACGCCGGCGCTGGTGGCGCCGAGGATGAGCCCGGGCGTGGTCTTGTCGCAGCCGCCCATCAGCACCACGCCATCGACCGGCTGCGAACGGATCAGCTCCTCCGTCTCCATGGCGAGGAAGTTGCGGTAGAGCATGGTGGTTGGCTTCACCGTACTCTCCGACAGCGAGATCGCCGGCAGCTCGACGGGGAAGCCACCGGCCTGCAGGATGCCGCGCTTGATGTCCTCGACACGCGTCTTAAAATGGGCGTGGCACTGCGCGAAATCCGACCAGGTATTGATGATCGCGATCACCGGCTTGCCGGCGAACTCCTCCACCGCGTAGCCCATCTGGCTCATGCGCGAGCGGTGGCCGAAGGAGCGGAAATCGTCTGGCGCGAACCAGCGGGCGCTGCGCAACTGGTCGGGAGCCTTTAAACGCGCCATGAGTGACCTGCAGGAAGCTTGGGGAACTGCAGGGAAGCTTACGCCCAATCCATGCGGATTGAGAAGCCGCTTGGTGCCTACGCCATCGCCAAGTTATTTGGCGACGGCGATGGCCGACGTCTCCACCGGCCGGTTTTGCGGCAGCGAGGGCGGCGCGGCGAACCGGTAGATATAGGTCATCGCCTCGGCGAGGCCGGGCCGCCACACCTTCCAGGTGTGTCCGCCATCGACGACCCTGAGCTTGACCAGGGCCGGGCGGTCGTCATAGAGCCGCTTGAACAGCAGCGCGGTCTCGTAGGCTATGCCAAGGCCATCGTTATCGCCCGATGCGAGATAGAACGGCACGCGCTGCGGCTGGGCGAGATAGCCTGGCAGCAGGGCGGTGTAATTGAGGCGCTTCCAGATGGCGGCGTCGAAGGTTCCGGCAGCTCCGAAAAAGGCCGGCTGGCGGATCGCCGCCGATGCCGCCGGGGGCAGCTCCGAATAGACCGCGGGACTGAGCGCCGCGGCGGCGGCGATCCGGTCTGGAAATTTCAGCGCGAAGCGGACCGCGCCGTAGCCGCCAGCCGAGTAGCCGGCAATCAGCCGGCCATTGCGGGCGCGATTGGCCCTGTACATCTTCTCGACGATGGGCACCAGCTCGGACCAAAATGCCGTTTCCGCCTTGCCCGCCCCGCCGTCCACCCACCAGGTATCCTTGCAGCCGGGCATCACGATGAGTGTCGGCGGAATGGCCTTGCTGGCAATCAGGCGGTCGGCGGTCTCCCTGATCTGACCATTGCGGACATAGGAGCTCTCGTCGCCGCCGGCGCCGTGCAGCAGATACAACACGGGATAGCCCGTCATGGCGTTGTCATAGCCGTCGGGCAGATACACGAGATAATTCAACTCGCGGCCGAGCGCGGCCGAGTTGAGGCTATGCTGGCGGACTTCGCTGGCCCAGCCGCTCGCGTGCGAGAGGATCACGCCGATGGCGATGGCCGCCATCCTCACCCAGGTTCGCATTCGACCTCCCAACTAGCGCCGTTCCGGCGTGCCCTTCACATAGGGGGTTACATCCAGCTTAGGCATGCCCGACACGGGCGGCAAGCCCTGAATCCGGACGCGCCTCATTTCCCATTGCGATGAGCATGCGGGGCACGAGCGACCCCGTGTGGCGACGCGGGTCGCAGCAACTTCGCAAGCGCCATACCTAGGAAGCAGGCAGCAAGCCCCCGATCAGTCTGTTGAACCGCGAGGCCGCTCTCGAACCGCACAGCCCTAACAGAACCAACGGGTCATCTGCAACCCATGAAAGTTCAGCTGCGACAGTGAGTTGCAGGCTTTCAGCGAACCGGCGGCGGTGCGGCGGGCTTTGCGAACAGGCCAATGGTGATGGCCCTCGCCACATATTCCGCCATGCAGGTATAGCCGGCTTCGTTCTGTGCGAACTCGTTGATCTGGTTGCTCCGCTCAATGGCTTGCGCCTGGTGGATGAGCTCGGTTGCCTCGTAGCGACGAATGCGGAGCACCTTCTCGGCGTCGGAGACCTGCTGGATCATCTTGCGTACCGTCTGGTAGTAGGGGTCGTGAATCATGCGGGGCGAGTAGTGCAGTCCGACCAGCACCACATCGATGTTGTGCTCCTTCAGCCAGCGCACCATTTCGGTAATGGTGGCGCGGATCTCCTCCATCGGCACAAAAGCCAGCGCGTCGTTGGTGCCGACCTGCCAGAGCACCAGGTTGGGCTTGTTGAACGCCACCTCGATCTTCATGCGCCGCGCAGCGTTCGCGGCCAATTCGCCTGAGATGCCGCGGCGGATCGGAACCACATTGAGGCCCGGGACGGCTCGCTCCAGGGTCCGCTCGATCAGATCCTGATAGCTGCCGCGAGCGGACGTATATCCGGCGCTTTCCGAGGCCCCGATCATCAAGATGCGGATCGTTTTGCTCTGCTTCAGCGCCTGCGTGGTGTTGGGCAGCGGGATGCTGCTGGGCTCGGACACGCCGGGGGTCTGGCACTCCTTGGAAAGGGGTGGCGGCGCCGGCGAGCCGCCCGCATCTTGCGCCACTGAGATGGGCGCGCCGAGCGCGACCGCCGACAGAACGATCAGGCCGCGCCCGAGGCTTGTGATTACGCTGTAGAACGCCATTCAGAAACCTTTGCAGTAAGTGAAAGCAGCAACATGCCGGTAATAAGGATGACGGTATCGGTTTGGATGCCACCACCGTAGGCATAACGCACGATTTGTCCGCCGAGGCTCAAGATGGAGGAGACGCAGAAAACATTCAGGGAATTGCGTCCGAGCAACGACAGCCAGGCCGTGAGCGCTGGTGTATGACGTTCAATATGGGGGTAGGCGAGGCTGCCCACCGCCACCAGCGCCAGGAACTGCACGAGGCGCATCGGGGTCATGAACGTCTTGTCGGCGATGTAAAACAAGCGCGGCTCCGGCACTCTGGTCGGATCGGGCCACCAATTCCACCAGACAATCGCCACGGCAGCAAGCGTGATCGGTACTCCGAGGATCCTGATCGCCCGGATATGCCACCGGGCCACGGCGCCGATTCCGGTCGGACGGGCCATGGCAAAGCCGAGCACGAACAGGAATTGCCACGCGAGCGGATTGAAAAACCACTGCCCATCGCCCGGCCAGCTGGGAAGATTGATGCGGAACACCAGCACCAGAACATAGACCGCGGCGGAAACCGGCAGCAGCCACCTCGGCACCACGCGATGCGCGAGCGCGATCAGCGGTGCCAGCAGCATCAGCACCACATACAATGGAAGGATGTCGAAATAGCCCAGCTGATGGCTGAGCAGCACCAGGCCGATATGGGCCTCGACCGGGTCAAAGAACACCGCCGCCGCATTGTGCCATTCGAGCAGCAGCGGGTCGTTGAATAGGCGCGCCGCGCTCGCCAGCATGGCGAGCGCGAGGGCGGTGATCAGTATCTGAGCGATGTAAATCTTGAAAGCGCGCTCGGTCAGTCGCGCAAGCACGGCGGACGTCGATTGGCTTTCGCCGGCTCGCTCAACCACGATCCGCAGTGCCCAGCCGGCCAGAAACACGAACAGGTCGGCCGAATCGGAGATCGAGTAGTTGCGATGCGTGAACCGCTCGTAGTAAATCCCCGGAATGTGATTGATGAAGATGGTTACCAGCGCCCCCCCGCGCCAGAAGTCCACAGCGTTGATTTGGCGCGGCATCAGGGGCTCCAGAACTCGAAGTCGGGCGGGGCGATCCCATCCCTCAAGCATTTATAAGCCAATGCGCCGGCATACAACACGTCACCATCGGGCTGCAACGGACTGACGGCGGTGGCGCCGTCTGGCTTGCGGCATGGCGCTTCACGGCTTTGCCGGGCCAGTGATCGTCGATGGCCGATCCATCCGTCAGCCGCGGCTTGACGAGCCGACCGCGAACACGTATTTCACCGGTGTGACCCGCGCACTCGGCGCGGCGCTTGGAATGCGGGAGTAGCTCAGTTGGTTAGAGCGCCGCCCTGTCACGGCGGAGGCCGCGGGTTCAAGTCCCGTCTCTCGCGCCAAATTTTTACAAATTGTGCAACCGCCAAAGCGCCATAGCACTAAACCGCTTTCGCGGTAGCCCTCATTTCGAGGTCATCGTGTTCCGATAGGGAACCCCCATTCACAGCTTGCGGCTGTCGTAGGCCCAATGCAGCAGGGCCTGCCGTTGGCGTCTGCGGCACCAGATGTCGCCGGGCTCGCAGTTGAGCTGCACCTGCCGCACGTGGCGGCGGATGGCCTTCCAGCGTTTGATCTGGCGTGCATCCTCGTCGGGCATGCGTCGTCCCTGGTAGTACCGGCAGTACCATTGGAACCAGCCTCGCGGGTCGTCGGGATGTATCCAGCCCTTTGCGCGCCACACCGACAGCGGCTGGCTGGCATCGACACCGAAGTAGTTGAGCGAGGCGTCGGCGGCGCCGGCCGCGAGCTTGGCCGCGGTGAACCAGCTGCGCGGGAACTCGTCACGGCAATCGGTCATGTATTTGCCGCCGAACACACCCAGGTGCAGCATCGCGGCCGGCGTCAGATCCGGTCGGAACCCCGGATCGAAGTTGCGACCGGGCAGCTCGACGAGATCGTACCGATAGCCCCGCTGCATCCGATCGTTGACCGTGACCGATCGCTTCGTCACTGCAGCGGAACTCCAAGGCAAAGAAGGGGATTCCTGGATTTCGGCTCAACCGGGCAATTCTCTACGTGCGCCGGCTTCCCCGCACGATGCGCGGAAAAGCGCCGATCAAGATCAATGCGCAATGCAGCGGGATCAGCATCCCGCACTTTACGAGATTCAGGGCCCTAGACCAGCTGCAGAAAAATCATGATCATGCCGATCACCGACACGGCCCAGGCAGCCGTGCGCAGCCAGGCAATGCCGGCGATGTAGATCAGGGCGTGCGCTACGCGGCCCCAGAAGAACAGCTGCACGCCGAGGACGGTCGACGCATTGGAGATGCCGGCCGCGCGCGCCGTCAGCACCAGAATCGCAAACAGCACGATATTTTCCAGCAGGTTGCGGTGGGCTCGCATCGCCCGGCCGGCCCAGCCGCCGATCGCGGGCATCTCCTCGCGGTTGCCGGCCAGCCTCGGCAGGCCCACCTGCAGCAACGCGCCCAGAACGGCGACGACCGCCAGCACCAGCGTCAGCACCGCCGACCACAGCAACAGCCTCAATTCCAACGTCATCTCCGCCTCCGAATGACTGAAGCCCGGCCCGGTGCCTCGCGCACCCGCCATGGTTATGATGGCACAAAACCGGTGCATGGCTCAGCACGCCTCGCCACACTCCGATCACGACCGGTGCATAAGTCCATGCCGACGTTCGTTCATCTTACTACGGAGGACACCGCGCGGCAGGTCCGCACGCGGGGTCTCAGGGCCGGGCGGCTGTGGCCGTCCGCGCAGGGCCGCGGTCAGGGCGCGGACCGCGGCGTATTCGCCATGCCGGTGCTCCCTGATTTCCAGGTCTCGCATCAATGGCTGCGGGAGCTGCGGCGGCGCGGGCCGCGCCAGTTGGTCGGCGTCTATTTCCGCATCCCGGACGCCGAGCCGGTGCTGGTCGGCCGGTTCAACCAGGACCACGCCGCGCTGACCGCCAGCCAGGCCGTGGCGCTGCTGCTCAACGGCTCGGACATCCTCGGGTTCGAGGTGATCATCCCCCGCAGCATCCCGGCCCGGGCGATCACCGCCGTGCGCGGGCTGCGCCAGCTCACCGGCTGGCGCTATTATCCCGGCGCCAACGGCAAACCGCCATTCTGCCGCTGCCCGTATTGCCAGCGCGGCGAAATCAACTGCCAGCGGCTGCGCCGGCAATATCAGGCCTAGCGGGTGCGAAGAGCTCTGCGCTAGCGGCGCGCGAACAGCCGCTCGATGTCGGCGAGCTTCAATTCCACATAGGTCGGGCGGCCGTGATTGCATTGGCCG
>Ga0075024_100000575_pt1 | contig 13679 bp, 8 predicted proteins | sample Str013_2_FD_71389 | JGI IMG/M metagenome (GOLD analysis project Ga0075024, IMG submission 71389) | Freshwater sediment microbial communities in response to fracking from Pennsylvania, USA - Straight Creek_MetaG_SC_2013 | ecosystem: Environmental > Aquatic > Freshwater > Creek > Sediment... | reverse complement strand
ACTTTATTCTTCTTGCTTAAAATGTATACTAAAAGATTGATTCGTTACGAACATAAAAAATAAAAAAGCATTTTGAAGATCAGGAGGGGGTTTTATCCAGGAAACCTTTTCGAACAACTGCATTTGTAATTCGACGCCTCAACCTGTTTACAGGTCTTTCCAAAAAATACCAGGAAGCAGAAGCCAGTGCAACTGTTGTCAACATGTACATAATAAAATTGATCAACGGCAAAGCAAGCACTTTCGAAAGCGGCGAAAGGTTCAGTCCAATACCCGCACTAAAAGAAGAAATCATTCCAAATAATTTCCAAAAAAGAAGAGAGGCAAAAAGATGATACAGGTAAATGCCATAGCTTATCTTCCCCATATATATCACTGGCTTGCTTTCAAGAAATTTTCCGAACAGGTTTTTAACGCCTTTGTCCGCAGCTTCAATGCAATACAAGGCAAAAAGAGCCACAAAAACTCTCCCAAAAGTTATTGTAATGATATCATACCTTGAGATGATCATGATGACGTACAGAGGAATCGAAATATAAAATATCCTGTCTAATAAAGGATTAACTTTTTTCCCAAATATATGCAGATATGCAAGGAACGCGCCGAAACCAAATCCGTCCATACAGGAAGGAGTTAATATGGTAAAAGGGACATCCTGTGTCACTGCACCTGGAACTAATATGAAATAAAAAAATCGAAAAAGAATTCCTATTGTAATCAGTGCCAAAAATAATTTTGGTAAAAATCTATTTGGAATAAAAAGTATCAGCCAGGGCCATAAAATATAGAACTGTTCTTCCACTGCAAGTGTCCATAAATGAGGCGTCGCGAATTGTTCCCAAATCTGATCAGCATAAATCTGAAAATTGGAGAGGTACAAAAAAAACATTGCTGCATGGCTCCTCAGATACATCCCTCCGATTGGCAGAAGTAACATGATCATCAAAAGATAAAAATAATAGGCGGGGAAAATGCGTAAAGTTCGACGGAATAGAAAATCAAAAGCAATAGCCATTTTTGATTGCCCTTGCTGCAAACCGATATCTTTTGCTACAATCAGCATTTTGGTGATCAGGTAACCACTGAGCACGAAAAAGAAAATAATAAATGTTGTTAAGTCAAAAAATTTATGCTGACCCTGCAATGCATTAAAATGATGGTAAATTAAAACAACAAATACAGCACAAAACCTCGCGCCATCCAATTGTGGTTTATATTCCAGAAGAGCAGGTTTCTTTTCGGAGGCTATTGCAATCGAAGTGATAACAGTTGTGTTTTATATGATAAATATATTGATTATTTGATCAGTGGTATAAGATGGGAAAACAAATTCCCTAATTTTTTAGTGCCCGGAGCCTCACCAGATTTCATCGGGTTAATAAGTAAATGGTTTACCGCCTGCCATAACTTCCTGTGTCTTTTCATCAAATATCACTTTCTCACCTGTCCGGTAAGCTGCATTCGCCATAATCACGGCAATGGCATGATTGTAGCCCGCTTCAATGGGCGCATTGGGTTGCTTGCGGTTGCGGACACATTCCATCCAATTGCGTATATGCGCCTGCGTTAAGGGATCGCCGCCGGTTTTTGCTTCAGTCGAAATTTTCACTGCAAGTTCATTGAGCGATACTTCGGGCAATAAATTTGCCTGCATGCCCATTTCTTTTGCATAATGATCATTCAGTCCTCCCTCGGCGCTGATTTTATTGGTATCGAGATTGAGTGTGCCACCATTAGAATAATAAATTTCTTTCACATCGCCCGCTGCATTGGTTTGCCTCGAGGTAAACACGACTTGGAACCCGCTGGATAAATCATTCAAAGGACCGTAATCAAATACTGCTGTGAATGTATCTGCATTCTTTCTCCCATCTTTCCACACATAATTGCCTCCGTTTACTGCAACACTTCGTGGGTGTGGAAGGCCGCTGAACCAATGCACCGTATCAATCTGGTGACACATCCATTGCCCTGGTATGCCCGAAGAATAAGGCCAGAATAGACGGAACTCCAGGTATTTTCGCGGATCAAAAGATTCATAAGGGCGGTTGATAAGAAACCGTTTCCAGTCAGTATCTTCTTCCTTTAATTGCGCAATCAATGCCGGCCTGCGCCAACGACCCGGCTGGTTAACGTTCCATGTCAACTCTACCATTACAATGGGTCCGAATTTCCCGGATTGAATGAAATCATAAGCGGCTTTATAATTGCCACCGCTTCTTCTTTGTGAACCTATCTGGACAATCTTATTTGATTCCTTCACGGCTTTCAGCACGGCCCGGTTGTCTTCCATAATTTCTGCCAATGGCTTTTCCGTGTAAGCGTCCCGGCCGGCTTGGACAGCCTCGATCGTATGCCATGCATGTTGAAAATCTGCGGTGCTGATGATTACAGCATCCACTTCCTTGATATTGTACATTGCATCATTATTCACGCAGGCAGTAATATCATGATTGAATTTACTTTTTAGATATGCTTGTCCTTCCTCGCGTCTTTTTTTCCAGATATCTGAAACAGCGATGATATCGAAATTCAATTCTTTGCCAGCATGCAAAAAAGAAGGGATATGCGCATCTTTATGCCGGTCAGAAAAACCTATAACGCCTACACGTATGCGGTCATTGGCCCCTTTTATATTGCGATAGCTTTGGGCGCTGAATCCTGCAGCTCCTGTAAAAACCGCAGTTCCGGCCATGGCACTTTTCTTTATAAATTCTCTTCGTGAATTTTTCATAACAATCGTTTAAGAAAGATTTAAAGTTATTAATTAACTTCTGATTAAACTGATTTATTACGGGTATTTTCCACGCAGAGCTAACAGAGAAAAAGAGGAAGATATTTTCTCTTTTCTCTGTTAGCTCTGCGCGGAAAATATTATACCTGCTCGAAGACCTCACATGGCAAATCAGTTTAATCTGAATAAAATCAGAAAATCTTCATAAAAAATCAGAAATTTGTACATGCATTATAAATCAAGTCATCTGCAATTATTTGCGTTGCTTTTGTGCAGTTTCCCGATTTCATTATATGCCCAAACAAGGCTGAATGTGGAAGTGCTCACTGTTCCAGCGCAACACAAGGTGTCTGTAATGATTGAAGGAAAGATTTTTACAACACTCATCTACCCGGATAGTTTGGAAAAACCTGTTCTTTACCCGATTTATGCTCCTGGTGAAGAAATCATCACAAGGGGCTTCCCAATTGTGCCAAGGCAGTATGAACCCGTTGATCATCCCCATCATGTAGGTTTATGGTTCAATTATGAGAATGTAAACGGCATTGATTTCTGGAACAATTCATATGCTATTCCTGCAGAAAAAAAAGATTTATACGGAAAGATAAAATTAGATAGCATAACACAAATAAAAAGCGGCGGGCAGGGATCAGTAACATACAAGGCAAATTGGAAGGACCGGCAAAAAAATATTTTACTGAATGAAATGACCACATTTATTTTTACTGCGTATCCAGATAAAAGAATTATTGACCGGATCACTGTCCTAACTGCGAAACAGGATATATCTTTCACTGATGCCAAAGACGGACTTTTGGGTTTACGTGTTACGCATGAATTAGAACTGCCTTCTGCCCAACCCAAACAGTTTACGGATGATAAGGGAAATATCACTACAGTGGCGGCAAACGCGAGACCAGATGTAACGGGAAACTATCTTACCAGTGAGGGAAAGGAAGGCGATAGCGCCTGGGGAACCAGGGCAAGATGGTGCCTTTTATATGGGAAGAAAAATAATCGCGCAATAAGCATTGCAATTATTGATCATCCTCAAAACCCGGGGTATCCGACGTACTGGCATGCTCGCGGATATGGATTATTTGCTGCAAATCCCCTGGGAGAAAAAATCTTCAGCAATGGCAAAGAAGCATTAAGCTTTAATTTAAAAAAAGAAGCGTCGGTTACTTTCCGCTACCGGATTGTGATTGCATCAGGAAAAGAAAGACTGACAGCTGAAAGTATTGACAAGGATGCATCAGCATTTGAGAAGATATTTTGAAAAAAGGAAAGCATAGGACATAGCATCAAGCTATACCTTAACCTTAACCTTATACTTTATCCCGTACACCCTCTACCGTAAAGCAAAATGAATATTCGTATTCAGTGAATACTGTTTTTGTACAATGGAATAGCCTGGTTCCAAACCAACACCAATAAATTTTGTTATGGGAAATACATATCGTATGCCAGCTTGCGTTTCAAACGAAGATAAATTAACAAAAGCAGGAGCCACTACGATATATAACCTGTTTATTACTTCAAACTGACCCTTCACATAAAGAGAATAATGAATTTTGTCCGCATTGTTTTGGGATTTATCTGCCGAGGAGCTAAACCATTGGAATTTTGCACCCATAAAATAGCTAAACCGGCTTTCGTCCTTATTCCAGCAACCAGCTTCAAAGCCAAGTCCGAAATTTGTTCCCGGCTGGGTAACATGATACAGCGTTATGGCACCGAAAGAAGGCACAAAACAATCGCGACAGGTTCCGGATTGTGCATTTCCGGAAAAAGATAAAGAGAGAAGCAGGAAAAAAATGGCTGCCGCTACGATACCATTAGATTTAATTTTGTGGGAATTGTTTGTAGTTTTCATGTAAATTTTTATTAATAACAGCGTATTTAGTGATAATAAAAAGATAAGCAGCTCTCATATAGAGTTCCATAGCAATGCCATGGATCAAATCAATTGATCAAATTGCCACATGAGCCCGTTTGTCTTCTACGAGGATTGATTGGAATGACTATTGAACCTGGTAAATAAAGGGATAAATCAGTTCTGAGGTATATTCAGAGGATGGGAGAACCAGTAAATGTATTTAAAATTTTTGAGTTTTAAAAGCCCCGGAGGGAATTTTTTAGGCAAAGGGTGAGGATAAGGTTGAGTTTGGGCGTAATTTGATCTACTCAACCTCTACCCAACCCCTTCAACATATCCGCTGCCTATTTTTTCAGGATATCTTCTATTGCAGACAATTCATCTTTTGAATAATCCAGGTTATTGAGTGCATCGATATTATTATCTAATTGCTCCACAGAACTCGCGCCAATCAATACGGTGGTAATGCGTTTATCCTTAAGCAGCCAGGACAGGGCCATTTGAGCAAGCGATTGATTTCTTTTTTTAGCGATATCGTTCAGTTTTTTTATTTTCTCCAATTTTTCAGGGGTCACTTCTCCTGCTTTTAGATACCCATGCGGTTTGGCGGCTCTTGAATTTTCGGGTATGCCTTTCAGGTAGCGATCTGTCAGCAGGCCCTGCGCCAACGGCGAAAATGGAATGCAGCCTACGCCATCTTGTCCCAGCACATCCAACAATCCATCTTCTACCCACCTCTCGAACATGGAATATTTGGGTTGATGAATAAGACAGGGTGTGCCAAGGCTTTTTAAAATCCCGATCGCTCGTTTCGTTTGCTCCGCAGTGTAATTGGATATACCGGCATATAGGGCCTTACCCTGCCTTACAGCAGTATCCAATGCCATCATTGTTTCTTCCATCGGCGTATCTGGATCCGGCCGATGGGAATAAAAGATGTCGACATAATCGAGCTGCATGCGTGCCAGGCTCTGGTTCAAGCTGGACATTAAATATTTGCGCGAGCCCCATTCCCCATAAGGGCCCGGCCACATCAGATAGCCTGCCTTGGTAGAAATAATGAGTTCATCCCGCAAATAGCCGGGAAAATCTTTTTTCAGAATTTTTCCGAAATTTTCTTCAGCCGAACCCGGTGAGGGCCCGTAATTATTGGCAAGATCAAAATGTGTAATTCCCCTGTCAAAGGCACGCCGCACGATGCTCTGTCCAATATCAAAAATATCCACTGAACCAAAATTATGCCATAGGCCCAAAGAGATTGCCGGCAGCAATACACCACTATTGCCACATCGGTTATATTTCATGCTGTCATATCTGTTGGAGGCAGGTGTATAAAACATACGATATTTATTAGGAAGGGAAGGTAAGAATTATGGCGAATAATCGCATAAGGGATTTCAAAACATCATTGGATAATTTTAACAATGAAGGTTCCTGTAAGTTTCCAAAAAAAAGTAGCCCCGGTTTTCCGGGGCCACTCTATAAAATCTCAGCCAGAATATTAATGAACCTTATCCACGTTATTGAATTTATCGGTATATGCTGAAGCTTTATCTTTAATATTTTTTGTTTCATAAATGGTGATGAGCAAATCATATGCATCCTTCAAAGCTTGTTTCTCCGCCTGTTTCAATTTTGCTTTAGGCCCAAGGTCCTGTTCAACTTTTTCAAAATAAGGAATGGCCTCATCAAATTTCTTTACCACTTGCGCGCGCAGGTCTACTCTCTTCTTTACATCTTCGGGTTTTGTTCCTTTTATTGCTTTGGCCTGTTGCTGCAGATCAACACCGGCATTGTAAGCAATCTGTCCGAGCACCAGGGCCGACTGCGGATAATCTGGCTTTAGTTCAAGGCTTTTCGATAATTTTTCATGCGCCTTTTTTACCAGCTCATCGGAATTGGCAGGGCGCTTTCCCGATGATGTATCCAAAGCATACTGATATAATTCTACCCCATAGTTGAAAAAATATACGCTACTGTCGGGCACGGCCTTGGTGATTTCTTCATATTTGGCGAAAAGAGAATCTTTGCTCCCTTTCTTGTGGAGCATGTCGAGCTCTGTTTCAAACCAGAATAAATCTTTGGGATATTTTGCCTTACCCTGAGAAAGGTATTTCGATGTATTGGCATCGTCACCTTTTTTATTATAATAATCAACAAGCCATTTATATATTTCGGTCATATCGCTGCCATTGATTTTCAAGATGCTCGAATCGGCCAGTTGCTTGTAATAAAACGCAGCATCATCCCTTTTATTCGCCTTTTCCGCAGAGATACCGGCATATAACGTGGATGTGGTATCGAGGATTTTTTTGATCCATCCTTTATCCGCCATAAAATTAAGGGTAGTAAGCGCTCCTTTGAAATCGGATAATGCATCGCTGTATTTTCCGGTATTATAGTTTGCAGCTCCTTTCTGGAAATATCCCTGGTAAATCTCGTTGACGGGTTTGTACTGATCCTGCATCAACAATAAATAAATTTTTTTATCATCCAGGTCTATGTATTTTTTCAGCGCGTCAAAAGACTGGTCATATGCATCAGGAACCTGGCTTTTCAACTGCTCATTCCCTGCAATGCCGAGATATATTTTGGCCTTATAATACCATGCTTCAGCATTTTTTAAATTCTTGTCCCCGGTCAGGACTTTATCAATTTCGGTTTTAGCTTCCGCTAATTTGTTGGCCTTAAACAAGTCCTTTGCTTTATCTACGCTCTGAGCAAACAAGCCTAAGCCAGCTCCAGCAAATATTGCAATTAGAAAGATTTGTTTCATGATTACAGTTTTATTTGAAGTTTTATTTGACTTACTAAATGCCGGCAATATGATCAGTATCTGCCGTCGGATCATCTTTTTCTTTTGGTGATTCAATGGTTGGTTCATTGTCATTTTTAACATCAGCCGGATGGTTGCCATTTGGTCCATTTTCGTTCAGTTGGATGATGGCTGCAATTCCATCGCCTTCATCCAGGCGAATCAGTTTTACACCCTGGGTAGCTCTTCCCTGCTCGCTGATTCCATTTACAGGCATGCGTATGGTGATCCCTGTTTTACATGTTATCATCAGGTCCTCTTTCTCTGTTACATCCAATATCCCCACCAATTTACCGGTTTTATCGGTTACATTGATCGTCTTCACGCCTTTTCCGCCACGGTTGGTAACACGATAGTCATCGATCGGGGTGCGTTTTCCATATCCATTTTCACTCACTACCAAAACCGTTCTTGATTTGTCGTCTTTATTGACACATATTATGCCAATCACTTCATCATTTTTATCATCTACTTCTATGCCAGCGACACCAATAGCGCCACGGCCCGTGGGTCGGACTTTTTCTTCGCCGAAACGAATGGCTCTTCCACTTTTTACCGCTAACATAATCTCTGAATTGCCATCAGTAAGTTTTGCATCCAATAAATGATCGCTTTCCACAATGGTGATGGCATTGACGCCATTCAGGCGGGGGCGGCTGAATTCCTCCAGCGTGGTTTTTTTAATAATCCCCTGCTTGGTGCATAATACGATATAATGACTGTTTACAAAATTCTCATCTTTCAGATCTTTCACATCTACGATTGCCTTTACTTTATCGTCTGGAGGGAGTTGAATAAGATTTTGAATTGCTCTGCCTTTGCTGACCTTATCGCCTTCCGGGATCTGGTATACATTTAACCAAAAGCATCTTCCTTTTTCTGTGAAAAAAAGCATGGTATGATGCGAGGAAGCTACAAACAGGTGTTCGATAAAATCTTCTTCTCTTGTTTTACCACCAATCGCGCCACGTCCACCGCGACGTTGCTGACGGTATTCCGTAGCCGAAGTTCTTTTGATATATCCCAGGTGGGAAATAGTGATCACCACGTCTTCTTCTTTGATCAGATCCTTGATGCGTACCTCATCATCCAGGTAAGTGATTTCGGTTTTTCGGGCGTCTCCGAATTTTTCTTTTACTTCAAGCAGTTCCCCCCGAATTACTTCAAATCGCATGGCTTCATTCGCAAGCAGCTCGTTCAAACGAATAATCAGTTTCATTAATTCGTCGTATTCAAGCCTGATCTTTTCCCTTTCCATGCCCGTAAGGCGTTGCAGGCGTAATTCCAATATTGCTTTGGCCTGTATTTCATCGAGACCCCAACCGGCGTTGATCAGACTGTCTTTCGCCATTTCCGGTGTGGAAGAGCTGCGGATCAATGCAATCACTTCATCCAGGTGATCTAATGCGATGAGATAGCCTTGAAGAATATGCGCTCTTTTTTCTGCCTCGCGGAGTTCAAATTGTGTCCGGCGCACTACCACTTCATGGCGGAATTCCACGAACTCGCTGATCATATCTTTTATATTCAGCGTTCTTGGCCGCCCTTTCACCAATGCAACATTATTTATACCGTAGGATGTTTGTAACTCGGTATGCTTGTACAACTGGTTGATGACTACATTAGCCACTGCATCCCGTTTCAGATCAATGACGATGCGTGTACCTTCCTTTTCATTCGATTCATTGTTTACATGCGATATTCCTTCAACAATTTTTTCGATCACCAATTGCCCGATACGGTCGCACAATGCATCACGGTTTACCTGGTAAGGCACTTCTGTAATAACGATTTGCTCACGGCCACTGGGCTTTGTATCAATATGCAATTTACCGCGCAATACCACCCTGCCCCTTCCGAAATGCATGGCGGCCTTTACGCCCTCCATACCATATATAATGCCGCCAGTGGGGAAATCCGGCGCTTTGATATGTTGCATCAACTCATCAATCGTAATTTCTCTGTTATTGATGTACGCGATACATCCGTCAATGACTTCAGATAAGTTATGAGGAAGAATATTTGTAGCCATCCCTACCGCTATGCCACTGGAACCATTGATCAGTAATTGGGGAATGCGGCTAGGCAATACCGTTGGTTCCTTTAGAGAGTCATCAAAATTCAACCTGAAATCGACCGTGTCCTTTTCAATATCCTGCAACATATTTTCTGCCAGGCGGTGAAGTCTCGCTTCAGTATAACGCATGGCTGCGGGACCATCTCCATCCTGGCTCCCAAAATTACCTTGCCTGTCAACCAGCACATAGCGCATACTCCATTCCTGGGCGAGGCGCACTACGGTATCATAAATGGCGCTATCACCATGCGGATGGTATTTACCCATCACCTCTCCTACAATACGGGCGCATTTTTTATACGGTTTGTTGCTGTTGCTTCCAAGTTCATTCATTCCATACAATATGCGGCGGTGTACAGGCTTTAGCCCATCGCGCACATCCGGCAAAGCCCTGCTTACAATTACCGACATAGAATAATCTATGTAGGCAGTCTTCATCTGCTCTTCAATATTGATGGGAACAATCCGGTTATTATCCTGTGTTTCTTCTGGTATTAGATTATCTTCCATAAATTTTTTAACCTGCTCAAGCTGTTGCTTATTTGAACTTATTTAAAATTTATTGATTTAAAACATGCCCCGTCTATCTCCGGAAAAGCCGGCAATTATGTGGGCAATATAAATCAAAATAAATATAAAAGCATTTACTGAAATAATGATTTCCAAGGGTGGCAAATGTACCTTATTTAGATGGGTTTTCAAGATAAAAGGTAGTGAAATTTAATATGCGGATTTGCGAATTGTCCGGACCTGGATTTTAAAAGATTATGCCTACCAATCCTGATAAATGATGAATATCGGATAGCTAGAATACATACATAAGGAATTGAGCAATGATTGCATGCTATGTAGAAATATCTGCTTTGTTGAAAGTATCTGAAGCAATATCCAACGCAGGATCAGGTAGAATATTCGCCAGAGAAAAGGAGAAAAAGGGATAATGTGCTCTTTTTCTCCTTTTCCCTGTGCGAAATATTATTTTACTTCTTTTTTGCAGGTGGCGGCGGCGTACTAATAATCGGCAAATTGCTTTCATTGGCTGAACCCAGCCCCGAGTGATTATATTGTTTATCCATTTCTGCTATTTGCATCAGCATGCGATAAGTCAGAAAAATATCCTGTGCAAATGGAGCTTGCTTTTCGGCTAAATTTCCTCCTTTGCCTTGCAGCAACATGTATGCATTGTTCGCCAGCTGGTCGTCACTGATATTGCCATCATCACCCAATGATTTATAATATTTCATTTGCTGAAGCAGGTCCTTTTTTAATGATGTCTCTACTTTCTTGGCAAGATTGGAATCTCCGGCAGCAAAACAAGCCTGTAAAAATTCCGTTGAAATACCATTCTGCTGATTGCCCCTATTGGTAGTCATACCATAAGAAAAATTGGATTCTTTTACATTCCTGTCAAAATGTTCAAGTATCTGCCTGGCAGAATCTTTTCTTCCGGCATCGGCAAGACTCATTGCAACTTCGGCATGAGCCAGGCGAATGGTATTCAGATGGCGGCGGTTTTCTTCATCATAATATACCCCCGCTTTATCGGCATTGCCATAACTGAATTTTTCCATGATGGTTTTGTATGATGCATCATTATCAACGGTACGACCAGTTGATGGCACGAGTCGGTAAGACAACCCGGCGAGCCGCACATATTTTGACAGCCCAAGATCATTCAGTTCCTGAGTGGAAGTAAAACAAATCGGCCGGTTCCATTTATTGGCAGCAATCACTGCATAAATAGCCAGGTCATTTTTCAGTAAATAATTCCTTTGCGGAAGATCGAGATGCAATTCGCTCACTACGCTGTCTCCCTTATTGACCATTCCATTTTTTTTCACCTTGTCAACATCCACTGGTACAGAAAATTTTCTCACAGGAAATAAGTTGAGGGTTTCTTCTTCCTGTTGCGCTGTATATTTCGGATCATCGCTGCCAATCACATTTTTCAGGATATCATACAGGTCATAATATTTATTCTGATCAAAGCCGGGCAGCGCATTATAGTAAATTGCATCTCTTTTATTGCCTTGTATCTGCTCAGGTGTAAAGATGATATCAAATGGCGCGCTGTTGTTCACTTTGTAACGGAGTTCATTCATATACCAGTCAGTTCCCAACAGGCTATTCACTACCACGCGCACGTCGGGCCTGATACCTTCTACTTCCTGTGCGTACCAAAGTGGGTAAGTATCATTATCACCGAAAGAAAAAAGAATGGCATTTGGCGGACAACTTTCGAGATAATCTTTTGCCAAATCTCTCGCAAGTGTTTTTTTACTCCGGTCATGATCATCCCACTCCTGGCTGGCCATCAATACAGGCACTGCAAGCAAACACAAACCTGCAGCAGCATAATTGGCGACAGCGCCTTTTATGAATTTTTCAAACCATTCCTTTACCTGTATCACGCCCAGTCCCACCCATATTGCAAATGCATAAAAAGAACCTACGTATGCATAATCCCGTTCACGCGGCTGATAGCCCGCCTGGTTAAGATAAATAACTATGGCCATGCCCGTAAACAAAAACAGGAGCGTGGTTACAAAAAAATCTTTCCGGTTGCGCTTATACTGAAAAGCCAATCCGATCAGGCCAAGGATCAGTGGCAACATGTACAGCCTGTTATAGGATTTATTATTGTTATGAATGCTGTCGGGCATTTTACTTTGGTCGCCAAAAAAATAATTGTCGATGAATGAAATGCCGGTAATGCCGTTGCCGTCGCGCGAATTTCCAAATCCCTGGAGGTCGTTTTGTTTGCCGGTAAAATTCCACATAAAATAGCGCAGGTACATCCATCCTACCTGGTAGCGCATAAAGTATTTGATATTGTCGGCCATCGTTGGCTGATCCCCTTCTGCAATGCCGCCGAAGGATTTATAGGCATCCACCTGCCCGCGCTCATTGCTATTATCCCACATGCGCGGAAAAAAATGTGCCGATGGAGCGCTTGTCCAATCCTGGGCCATTACTTTTCCAGCTATTTCATATTTATCTTTTCCTTTTACGTACAATTCACCCCCGTCAGTACGGGAAGGCCTATCCGTAAAATCAGGACCGTATACAATGGGCCAGTCGCCATATTGATCACGGCTGAGATAGCCCACTAAACTTACCGGGTTGTCCACATTGAACATATCAATTGCCGGATCGGCATTGGAACGGATGATGGTAGTGAAATAAGTTGAATATCCAAGCAACATGAAGGCGAATGACCAGATGCCGAGTTTGAGATAATAATATTTCTTTTTTACAGCATACTGGATTCCAAAAATGATCAATGTGGCCAGCAATACGAAGAAGAAAGCAAATCCGCTGAAGAAAGGCAGACCGAGGCCATTGACAAATTTGATATCAAACCATGCCGCACCTTTGATAGTATATTGAATCAAGAATTTTTGCACTACGCCGGTAATGGCGCATCCAATCACAAAAGCAATAATGGTTCCCCAGGTAGTGGCTTTATATCTCTTGAAATAATAAACAATGACAATAGCAGGAATGGTAAGCAGGTTCAACAGGTGTACGCCGATAGACAATCCCATCATATAAAAAATAAAAATCAGCCACCTGTCGGCTACCGGGTTATCAGCTTCATGCTCCCATTTCAGAATTGCCCAAAAGACCAAGGCAGTGAAGAAAGAAGAAGAACCATATACTTCACCTTCTACCGCGCTGTACCAGAATGAATCGCAAAACGTATAACAAAGCGCGCCTACAACACCGGCGCTCATGATGGTAAACAGTTGCTGGCCACTGAGGGTTTCGCTCCCTTTTTGCACAATTTTTCGTGCGAAATGCGTAATGGACCAGAATAAAAATAATATGGTGAACCCACTCGCCAGGGCGCTCATGAAATTGACACCACGGGCAGCAGTATGCGGATTATCCCCAAAAAGAATGATAAAAAATCTGCCCATGAGCACAAACAAGGGAGCTCCCGGCGGATGCGGAATCTGCAATTTATATGCACTGGAAACAAATTCACCACAATCCCAGAAACTGCCTGAAGCCTCCATCGTCATGATATAGACCATACAGGCAATTACACACACAACCCATCCCACAATATTATTGATTCTCTTAAAATTCATATAGCTTGGTTTAAAGAATGGCAAATATAAGGTTATGGAAATAATGATGAAGAATAAGGGAAGCTTTTAACGATAAA
>Ga0075024_100000574_pt1 | contig 13680 bp, 18 predicted proteins | sample Str013_2_FD_71389 | JGI IMG/M metagenome (GOLD analysis project Ga0075024, IMG submission 71389) | Freshwater sediment microbial communities in response to fracking from Pennsylvania, USA - Straight Creek_MetaG_SC_2013 | ecosystem: Environmental > Aquatic > Freshwater > Creek > Sediment... | reverse complement strand
CGCGCCGATTGGAGGAGCATGCCCTGTTCGATCAAGGTGGCCATCACGTCCACGTCACCAGCATGCCGCACCGTCACAACACACCGGCGTAGGCCGGCAAGCACGGCTGACCGCCGAGGTGGGCGTAGAGGACCTTGGAGCCAGCAGGGATCTCGCCCGATTGGATCATGCCGATCATCCCCGCCATCGACTTTCCTTCGTACACCGGGTCGGTGAGCATCCCTTCGAGACGCGCGCACGTACGGATGGCGTCGATCGTCTGCGCGTCAGGGATGCCGTACACGCCGGCCGAGTAGCCGTCGACGATCGTGATCTCGTCGGCGCGCAACTCGCGCTCGACACCGATCTTCGCTGCCGTGTTGCGAGCGATGCGCGTCACCTGCTCGATCGTGCGGTCCATCGTCGCCGATGCGTCGATCCCGATCACGTGCCGATCGACGCGGTGCTCCAACGCGAACCCGGCGATCATCCCGGCGTGCGTCGAGCCCGTCACCGTGCAAACGATGATGTGGTCGAAGAAGATCTCGTGCTCGGCTTCTTGCGCGGCGACCTCGCGCGCCCAATTGGCAAAGCCGAGCCCGCCGAGGGGATGGTCGGACGCGCCGGCAGGGATGGCGTACGGCTTTCCGCCCGCGTCGACGACGGAGTCGAGGGCGCGCTGCCAGCTGCTGCGGATGCCGATGTCGAAGCCAGCCGGATCCATGCGCACATCGCCGCCCATGATCCGTGAGAGTTGGATGTTGCCGACCTTGTCGTAGACGACATCGGGCCATTCGACCCACGCCTCTTGAACGGTGACAGCCTTCAGTCCGAGGTGCGCGGCGACGCCGGTGACCTGGCGGGTGTGGTTCGACTGCACGCCGCCGATCGACACGAGCGTGTCGCAACCTTGGGCGAGCGCCTCGGGGATCAGGTACTCGAGCTTGCGGGTCTTGTTGCCGCCGAAGGCGATGCCGGAGTTGCAATCCTCTCGCTTCGCCCAGATCTCGACGTTGCCGCCGAGGTGCGCGCTGAGGCGCTTCAACGGATGGATCGGCGACGGTCCGAACGTCAGCGGATAGCGCTCGTAGTCATCGATGCTCGCCATCTCGGTCCCTTCAGTTGGTCGGGCCCGACTATGGCACGAGCACCGCTGGCGCCACCTACGTCGCCTGGTGCGAAGGAGGGCGTCAATGACGCCACAACACGTCGATCGGAACGGCAACGAGCCGATCGCCGAACCAAGCAACGGTCTTGCCGGCGTGAAGCACCAGACCGAGGTGGAAACGGCCCGGGTCTACTTCAGAAACGTCCCACTATTTGATCAGAATGACCATTATGACCATACTGTCATGGATGCAGACGGTCGTGAGCGCAGCGGACGCCAAGGCGGGGCTGTCTGATCTGCTGCGTCGCGCCCAAGCGGGTGAGGAGATCATCGTGACGCGCCATGGTGAGCCCGTCGCCAAGATTGGTCCTGTGCGGCCCCGCGTCGGCGGGTTCCTTCGGGGCGAGGTCGTCGTCAACGACCCTGACTGGTGGCAGCCGGGCGACGAGCTTGCCGACTTGTTCGGCACCTGAGCGATCGGGCGATGCGGCGTGGACTTGCTGCTCGACACTCACGCCGCGCTGTGGTGGGCCGACGATCCATCACAACTGTCGACCGCAGCTGTCACGGCCATCGCCGACGCGACGAACGTCGTCTGGTTCACGGCGGCTGCTGCGTGGGAGCTGGCGATCAAGGTTGGCCGCGGGAGGCTCGCCGTCGACGTGGAGCGCCTCGTCGGCCGTCTCGTCGAGAACGGTGTTCGCTTGCTTGGCATCGGCATCGATGATGCGATCGCTGCTGGCTCGCTCCGGTGGGCGCATCGCGATCCGTTCGACCGGATGATCGTCGCTCAGGCACAGCGCCTCGACCTCGTCGTCGTGACGCGAGACGATGCGATCTGCCAGTACATGCCGGCGACGTCGATCGAGGCATAGGGCGGCCACGACGTCGCGTCAACGGCGAACGGTGTCCTTCTCGGGGAAGCCGGAGAAGGCGCGCAACATCTTGGCGTCGGCGGTGCGCTCGCCCGCCTCATCGCGCAACGTCAACTGACGTTCGAGGGCGGGCGTCGGCGCGGCGTGCTCGCGCCGCAATGCCCAAACTGCGAACAGCGGTGGCCGGCCGGCGCGCGGCACGATGACGTAGCGACCCCGCACCGACAACTGGTGATCAGCAGCGACACCAGCCAACCGCGACGCGGCGTCGGCGTCGCTGCAGATGACGAACCAACCGTCGGCGGCTAACAGCTGCGCCGCTGTCTCGACGTACGCCTCGATGCCACCGCGGTACTCGATGCGGGCGAAGGCGCGTTGCTCATCGAGCGCGTCCGTCGCGGTCTCGGCCGGGAAGTATGGCGGCGTGCCGGTGATCAGATCGAACGGCCCGCCCAGCGAGCCGAGAACATCGGCGTCGCGCAGGTCGCCATGGTGGACGCTCACCCGGTCGCCGAGATGGTTGTGGGCGATGTTCTCGCGTGCCAATGCGAACGACATCGCTTGCGCCTCGACACCGACGAGCGTTGAGTGCGGCGCGCACCAGGCGACGTGCAACAGCACCGAGCCGAGCCCGCAGCCGAGGTCCAGCACTCGCGTCGGCGCGGGGCAGTGCTGCATCGCCACCCACGCGGTGACGACGTCGTCGGACGAGAACCGGTGACCCTTCGTGCGTTGGAACACCGATACGCCGGCCGTCAACGCATCGAGGCTGAGCTCGTCGCCGATCAGGAGTAGATCTCGAACAGGCCAGCAGCGCCTTGACCGCCGCCGATGCACATCGTCACCACGCCCCACTTCGCGCCGCGACGTTGACCCTCTTGCAGGACGTGGCCGGCGCAACGGGCACCGGTCATCCCGAACGGATGGCCGACGGCGATCGAGCCGCCGTTGACGTTGTACTTCGCCGGGTCGATGCCGAGACGATCGCGGGCGTACAGGCACTGGCTGGCGAACGCCTCGTTCAGCTCCCACAAGTCGATGTCTTCGACCCTCAGCCCGTGACGCTTGAGCAAACGAGGCACGGCGAACACCGGGCCGATGCCCATCTCATCTGGTTCGCAGCCGGCGATGGCCCAACCCTTGAAAGCGCCCATCGGCTTCAGGTTGCGACGCTCGGCTTCCTTGGCCTCCATCATCACCACGGCGGCGGCGCCATCAGACAACTGGCTGGCGTTGCCGGCGGTGATGAAGTTGCCTTCGCCCCGGACCGGCTTCAACTTCGCCAGACCTTCGATCGTCGTGTCGGCGCGGTTGCACTCGTCGCGATCGACGACGTTGTCGACGATCGTCTCTTCCTTCGTCTCTTTGTTGACGAGCTTCATCTTCGTCGCCATCGGCACGATCTCGTTCTCGAACAAGCCGTTCGCCTGCGCCGCGGCCATGCGTTGTTGCGATTGCAACGAGTACTCGTCTTGGTACTCGCGGCTGACGCCATAGCGCTGGGCGACGATGTCGGCGGTCTCGATCATCGCCATGTAGATCGCCGGGTACTGCTCGGGCAGCGCCGGGTCCATGTTCGCCGAACCTCCGAAGCCGGGATTCGGCATCGAGATCGACTCGACGCCGGCACCGACGACGACGTCGGCACCGTCCTCCTTGATGTAGTTGGCGGCGAGGGCGATGGCGTTGAGGCCGGACGAGCAGTGGCGCTGGATGGTGGCGCCGGCAGTCGTCACCGGCAGTCCAGCGAGCAGACCGGAGAGGCGAGCGAGGTTCCCGGCCCCGTGGGCACCGTTGCCGAGGTAGACGTCCTCGACCGCGTCGGGCTCGACGCCGGAGCGGGCGACGGCGTGCTTGATGGCGTGGGCGGCCATGCTCATCGCTGGGGTCATGTTGAAGCCGCCACGGACCGATTTGGCCAGTCCGGTGCGGGCGTAGGAGACGACGACTGCTTCGCGCATGATGGGACGGCCCTCGGGTTCGGTTGATCCGCCGGTTGGCGGCGTGCCGGCGAATTGTGCGACCAGATGGTTGCCGCGTGCAAGATCAGGTCATGCCAGCCATCAACCCATCGATCAACGCAGTCACCGATCTCACCCTCGACGGCGACGTCGCCGTCATCACGCTCGACTCGCCGCCCGTCAACGCGCTCAGCTTCAACGTCCGTGACGGGCTGTACGAAGGCTTCAAGGCCGCCATCGCCGATCCGGCGGCGACGGCGATCGTGCTGATCTGCGCCGGGCGAACGTTCATCGCCGGCGCCGACATCTCCGAGTTCGGTGGAGCGGCGAAAGGGGCGAGCCTGTTCGACGTTCAGACGATGATGGAGAGCTCCACCAAACCCGTAGTCGCCGCCATCCACGGCACCGCACTCGGCGGCGGGCTCGAGGTCGCTTTGTGCGCCCACTACCGCATCGCCGTGCCGTCGGCCCGCTGTGGTCTGCCCGAAGTCAACCTCGGCCTGCTGCCCGGCGCCGGCGGCACGCAGCGGTTGCCGCGCATCGCCGGTCCGCGCCGCGCGTTGGAGATGATGACGAGTGGCACGCACGTGGCGGCGAAGGACTGCCTGGAGATGGGACTCATCGACGAGGTCGCCGGCGAAAGCTCGTTGCGCGACGACGCCATCGCCTTCGCTCGTCGCGTCGTCGCCGAGGGCGGGTCGTTGCGCAAGATCTCAGAGCGCCCGGTCGAGCCGATGTCGGCCGATGACTTCGCTGCCTTCCGTGCCGCCAACGCTAAGCGCTTCCGTGGCTTCAAGGCGCCGGAGGCGATCATCCAGACAGTCGAAGCGGCCGTGAACTTGCCCTTCGCCGAAGGCCTCGCCGTCGAGCGCAAGTTGTTCACCGGCCTGGTGACGAGCAACGAGTCGGCCGCGCAGCGCTATGTGTTCTTCGCCGAGCGCGAGGTGTGGAAGGTCCCCGACGTCCCACCGAGCACGCCGACGATACCGATCGTCACCGTTGGCATCATCGGCGCCGGGACGATGGGCGGTGGCATCGCCATGAACTTCGTCAACGCCGGCATCCCGGTGTCGATCGTCGAGACGCAGGGCGAGGCGCTTGATCGCGGCCTCGCCGTCGTGCGCGCCAACTACGAGCGCAGCGCCCGCAATGGCCGTTTCCCAATCGAAGACGTCGATCGGCGGATGGGCATGATCAGCGGCTCGCTGTCGCTTGATGCGCTGAGCGATGTCGACCTCGTCATCGAAGCGGTCTTCGAGCGGATGGACATCAAGAAGGACGTCTTCACCAAGCTCGACGCGATCTGCAAGCCGGGGGCCGTGCTGGCGACGAACACGAGCGCGTTGAACATCGACGAGATCGCATCGGTCACGAAGCGGCCGGAGTCGGTCATCGGCCTGCACTTCTTCTCGCCCGCGAACGTGATGCGCCTCGTCGAGGTCGTGCGCGCCGGCCACACCTCCAACGAGGTCATCAACACCTCGATGCAGATCGCGAAGAAGATCGGCAAGATCGCCGCGCTTGTTGGCGTCTGTCCTGGCTTCGTTGGCAACCGGATGCTCGCTCAACGCCGGCGTGAGGCGGATGCGCTGATGGACGAGGGCGTGATGCCGTGGGACATCGACCGAGCGATGTACGACTTCGGCTTCGCCATGGGTCCGTTCCAGATGAGCGACCTCGCCGGCCTCGACCTCGGCTGGGTGAAGGAGACGTCGACGGGTTCGACGATTCGCGAACGGCTGTGCGAGCTCGATCGACGAGGCCAGAAGAGCGGTGCCGGCTACTACGACTACGACGCCAACCGGAACCCGACACCGTCCACGGTGACGGAGGGGATCGTGCGCGAGTTCGCGGCCCGCAGCGGGAAGGCGGCGCGCGCCGTCGCACAGGACGAGATCGTCGAACGGCTCGTGTACCCGATGATCAACGAAGGCGCCAAGATCTTGGAAGAGGGCAAGGCGATCCGGCCGTCGGACATCGACATCATCTGGATCAACGGTTACAACTGGCCGGCGTACCGCGGCGGACCGATGTTCTACGCCGACCTCATCGGCCTCGACAACGTCCTCGCCCGCCTGCGGGAGCTTGAAGCGAGCGCCGGCCCGCAGTGGGCACCGGCGCCGTTGCTCGAACGTCTTGTCGCTGAAGGACGCAAGTTCCGCGACCTGCGCGCTTGATCCGGCGCACGGCGCACGGCGCTGCCCGGCGAGATCGGGCCGCATCGAGGAACGCTGCCATTGACGGCGCGCCGAGCGGCGGTCAGGATCGCGACGCGAGCGCACTGCCTGGGGGCGAGCGTCGCGCCGAGCATGGGGGTCACCTGTGGCTGTGTTGAAGCGTGAGGAGTGGTACGCGCTGGCGCGCCAGACGAACTGGACACCGACGTACGTCTCCGAAGCCGAGCTCTTCCCTGACGAGCTGACTGGTGCGCTCGGCGTGCCGGCCGAGGTGTGGGAGACGTGGGACGAGCCCTACAAGGTGACGTTCCCCGAGTACGTCGAGACGCAGCGCCAGAAGGACGCCAGCACGTACTCGGTGAAGGCGGCGCTGACGCGCAGTACGTTCTTCGACAACTCATCGCCCGGTTGGCGCAGCGTGTTGAAGGCGCACTACGGCGCCATTGCGATGGGCGAGTACGCCGCGGCGACAGCCGAGGCGCGCATGGCGCGGTTCTCGCGCGCTCCCGGCAATCGCAACATGGCGACGTTCGGGATGCTCGACGAGATCCGCCACGCGCAGTTGCAGCTGCTCTTCCCGCACGAGCTGTGCATCAAGGATCGCCAGTTCGACTGGGCCCACAAGGCGTACCACACCAACGAGTGGGGCGCGATCGCGGCGCGCAGCATCTTGGACGACATGATGATGGCGCGCTCGGCGACCGAGGTGGCGATCATGCTCACCTTCGCGTTCGAGACCGGTTTCACGAACTTGCAGTTCTTGGCGCTCGCCGCCGATGCCGCCGACACCGGGGACTTCAACTTCTCGACGCTGATCTCCAGCATCCAGACTGACGAGTCGCGTCATGCTCAACAGGGCGCGCCGACGTTGCGAATCCTCGTCGAGCAAGGTCACGCTGCCGAGGCGCAGCAGATGATCGACGCCACGTTCTGGCGCTCGTGGCGCTTGTTCGCGCTGCTCACCGGATCGGCGATGGACTACTACACGCCACTCGAGCACCGGAAGCAGTCGTTCAAGGAGTTCGTGCAGGAGTGGATCGTTCACCAGTTCGAGCGAGCAGTCACCGACCTCGGCCTCAGCCGGCCGTGGTACTGGGACAACTTCATGCGCACGCTCGACGACTACCACCATGGCTTCCAGATGGGCGTCTGGTACTGGCGCCCGACGGTGTGGTGGAACCCTCGCGCCGGCGTCGGCCCCGACGAGCGCGACTGGTTGGAAGAGAAGTACCCCGGTTGGAACGACACGTTCGGTCGGATGTGGGACGTCGTGACGCGCAACATCGTCGACGGCCGCATGGACCAGACGGTACCGGCGACGCTGCCTGTCATCTGCAACCTCTGCCAGCTCCCGATCGTTGGCGTGCCCGGGCCGGCGTGGTCGGGTGACACCGGCGTTCATGACCACCACCTCGACATCGGCGGTCGTCGCTACCACTTCTGCTCCGAAGAGTGCCGATGGATCTTCAACCTCGAACCGAGCCGCTACGCCGGACACCTGACGCTCGTCGATCGGTTCTTGGCCGGTCAGATCCAACCGCCCGACCTCGGCGGCGCGCTGGCGTACATGGGTCTCGCGCCCGGCGAGATGGGTGACGACGCCGAGGGCTACGCCTGGGCCGACGCGTTCCGACCAGTCGGTGCAACGAAGGGAGCGTGAGATGGCTCTGTTCCCGCTCGTCTCGAACGTCGAAGGTGACTTCGTGTTGCAACTGCTACCGGTCGACACCGACGACACGATGGATCAGGTCGCCGAGAAGGCGGCGTTCCACTCGATCGGTAGGCGTGTCGCCGCGCCCGCGGATGGCACGTTGTTGCGCGTCCGCGAGCAAGGTTCGACGACGCCGTTCGCTCGCGACGTGACGGTCGCCGGTAGCGGCCTCGTGCCGATGGCGTGCATCGAGGTGTTCGCCGAGTGAGCTGGTCGTCGCTCGGACCGGTCGATGAGCTGTGGGAGGGCGAGATGCGCGCCCACGCCGTCGACGGCCACGAGATCGTCGTCATGCGCGTCGATGGCGGCGACGTCCACGCCTTCCAAGGCATCTGCCCGCATCAAGAGCAACGCCTAGCCGACGGCGACTTCGACGGATCGAAGCTGACGTGCTTCGGGCACCTGTGGGAGTTCGACGCGACCACCGGCGTAGGGATCAACCCGGTTGGCTGCCAACTAGCGCGCTACCCGGTGGAAGTTCGTGATGAGCAGATCTACGTACGCACCGAAGGTGTCGTGCCGAGCTACTCGTACTGACGTGTCGAAAGGACGGTGTGATGTCTACCGAATCGTTGGTCGGTCCGGTCGTACGGGCCGGTGAGGTGGCCGAGGCCGTGGCCGAGGCAGCACGCCTCGACAACCCGAGCCGCGAGATCACCGTCGTCGATCACACAGCGTACGTGCGCGTCCAGTGCGCCGATGAGTGCGTGATCCGGCGCGAGACGATGGAAGAAGCGCTCGGCCGTCCGTTCTTGATGCGCGAGCTCGAGGTCAACCTCGCCTCGTTCGCCGGGCAGATCGAGACGACGAGCGATCACGTTCGGTTCTTCTACGGAGGTTCACGGTCATGACGGACGCACCCGAGGTCCTGCAACCGTTGCGGACGTGGAGCCACCTCGCCGGCAACAAGCGCAAGCCGAGCGAGTACGAGGTCGTCTCGGTCAAGCTCCACTACCACACGGCCAACCCGGATGCGGCGTGGGAGCTCGACCGCGACGTGTTCATGAACCGTTGGTACCGCGAGCATCGTGAAGGCAGCGCGCTGACCCATCCCGACTGGGATCAGTTCCGCGATCCCGACGAGGTCGTGTACCGCACCTACGTGGCGCGCCAGGATGATCAGGAGACGTACGTGACGGCGATGCTCGACGAGCACGACCGTCTCGGTCACGACGCCACGCTGTCGCCCGAGTGGGTCAGCGCGCTGGGGCGCTGGTACACGCCGTCGCGCTACCCGGCCCACTTGTTGCAGATGGCATCCGCCTACGTCGGGCAGATGGCGCCGGCGAGCACGATCACGACGCCGTGCTACTTCCAAGCGGCCGACGAGATGCGCGTCGTCCAGCACACGGCGTACCGGACGCGCGAGCTGGCCAATCGGTACAGCGACGTCGGCCTCGCGGGCGACGAGCGCGACCGGTGGCAGAGCGATCCGGCGTGGCAGGGTCTCCGCGAGCTCCTCGAGCGCGTTCTCGTGACGTGGGACTGGGGCGAGGCGTTCGTGGCCCTCAACCTGATCGCCAAGCCGGCGCACGACGAGGCCGTGTTGCGGGGGCTGGCGTCTGCAGCCGATGCCAACGGCGATCGCGTCCTGCGCTACCTGGCCGACTCGCATCTCGCCGATGCCGAGCGGTCACGGCGGTGGAGCGCAGCGCTGCTGGCGATGGCCCTCGCCGTGCCGGGCAACGGTGATGTCGTCGGGACGTGGGTACAACGTTGGGTCCCGCTGGCTGACGCCGCCGTCGACACCTACCTCGCCGAGCTACCAGGTCCGTCGGGTTTGGCGAGTGCGACCAAGGACGCGCTCGCTCGTCAACGCCACGACATCGGCCTTCCCTGACGCACCGATCGGTTGCGCTGATCGATCGACGTCTCATCCGACGAGGACCGAGTCGGTGGCGTGGGCGGACGCTTGCAGGCGAGCGACGGTCACGACCGCAGCGAGGATCGTCGCGGCGCCGAGCCACTGCCGGGCCGTCAGGTGTTCATCGAGGAGCGCGTAGCTGACAGCGAGCCCGAACACCGGGATGAGGTTGATGAACATGCCGGCGAACGCCGGCCGCACTCTCCGCAGTCCGTTGACGTAGAACCAGAACGCGACGGCGTAGTAGAGGACACCGGCAGCGACGGCCGATACCCAGGCGGTCGCCGAGACTCCGGACAGGGATCTCGGATCGCCGATGGCGAACGAGGCACCGAACAGCACGAGCGAGAACGCGAGCGCCGCCGCCTGTTGCATGAGGACCACGGTCAACGAGGACGCGTCGATCAGGAGCTTGCTCGACATCACCGTGTATGCGGCGCAGGCGGCGACGCCAGCGACCGTCAAGGCGATACCGGTTGCGCTCGCACGTGCGCCTGGTTGGAAGACGACGAGCACGACGCCGGCGAGAGCGATCGCCGCACACGTGCCCATACGTGGGGAGACTCGATCCTTGAGGACGACGTAGGCGATGGCGAGGATGAGGAGTGGTTCGATTGCCCAGAGCAGCACCGAGGTGCTCGCCGTGATCCGGGCGAGCCCGGCGAGGCTCAACGCGTAGGAGAGACCGGGGTTGAGGAGCCCAAGGAGTCCGAGCCGGCGATGCTCGGACGACCATCTGAAGCGCACGCGAGTGAGGAGCACGGCGACACCGAGCGCGCCGACGCTGACGGCAAGCTCGATTGGCAGGAGGGTGAGCGGTTCGATCTCGTCAACCGCTCGCTTGCTGATGGCTGTCGCCGTGCCCCATGACGCGGCGGCAGCGACGAGAAAGAGAGTGTGTTTGTTGGCGCGAAGCGAGCGAGACATGGATGCACCTCGACTGGATTTGGACTGACGTGGACGGCTTGCGGCAAGGGTCAGCAAGCGACGTCGTCGCCGTCACAGCACGCGTAACTCGGCAGCCGCTCTGGTCGCCAAATGAAGACGCGGTTGTGCATCACTATGAGAGTAGATCCGTCGTCAATGCCTATCGTCAGATCAGGCGGCTGCGGCGTTCGAGGAAGAGGGTGTCGCGCCAGACGCCCGCGAGCATGCCGATCGTTCGCGTCGCCCGACGATGCGGAAGCCGACGCGCTCGTGGAGGGTGATGCTGGCGGTGTTCTCCGGGAAGATGCCCGTCTGAATGGTCCAGATGCCGGCCGTCTCCGCGTTCGCGATGAGTGCTTCGAGCAGCAGGCGACCGACGCCATGACCCCAATGGTCGGGATGGATGTAGATGCTGTTCTCGGCGACGCCGTCGTAGACGCAGCGATCCGACACGGGCGACAGGGCCGCCCATCCGGCGATGTCGTCGTGATCGACGGCAACGATTCGGTGGGCGAGCAGGTGGGTCTCGTCCCACTGCTGCCACGTCGGTGCGCTCGTCTCGAACGTGGCGTTACCGGTGGCGATGCCGGCCTCGTAGATGGCACGCACAGCGGGCCAGTCCTGTGCTGTCATCGGCCGGCTCGACACGAAGGGCGCGGTCATCGGTCAGCCGAGCACGGCGCGCAGTGCGTCGAGGCGGGAGGGGACGGCGCGGTACCAAACCCACAGGCCGCGCTTCTCGCGTTCCACGAGGCCGGCGTCGACGAGGATCTTCATGTGATGGCTGACCGTCGGTTGCGAGCGGCCGGACGGTTCGACGAGATCGCAGGCGCAGACTTGGTCGGGCGAGGACGTGATCACCGACAACAGCCGGAGCCGGATCGGGTCGGCCAGCGCGGCGAACGATTGGGCGAGCAGCTCCGCCTGTCCTTCGTCGAGCACGTCGGTGCGGAAGGGGGCGCAGCATGCGATCGGGTCGACGGCGATGCGGGTGACGGTCTTGGTGCGGGACGCCATAGCTGTACTATATCGAAGATCTTCGAAGCAATCCATTGACGATCATCGATCCAGATGGCACACTCACCACATCGACGATCGTCAATGTGACGGTCCGACCTGATGGAGGAACCCATGTCCCGTGTGCAGCTCGCCCTCAACGTCGGAGACCTCGACGCCTCGATCGAGTTCTACACCAAGCTGTTCAAGACGCCGCCGGCAAAGATCCGCGAGAACTACGCCAACTTCGCCATCGCCGAACCGCCATTGAAGCTCGTGCTCATCGCCGGCCAAGGTGAGCCGGGCTCGCTCAACCACGTCGGTGTCGAAGTCGAATCGACCGACGAGGTCACCGCCGCGGCGACGCGGATGCAAGCCGAAGGCTCGGCTGTCGACCTTCAAGAGGCGACGACGTGTTGCTTCGCCGTGCAAGACAAGGTGTGGGTCTCCGGGCCGGAGATCGCGTGGGAGATCTACACCGTTCTCGCCGACGCGTCCGTCATGCACCCGGCCGAGGGTGAGTGCTGCGTCCCCGCAGAGGCGGAAGCCGATACCGTGAGCATCGGCGCCAAGCCCAGCGCGTGCTGTTGACCGTCGACGACGTCGACACGTCAGGTAGCAGACGTTGTGAGCTCCACGACGAGAGCTTGGACGCGACGATCGATCTCGTCGCGGATCGCTCGGACCGAGTCGACGTCCAGGCCGGCCGGATCGTTGAGCACCCAGTCGAGGTAGCGCTTGCCAGGGTAGAACGGGCACTCGTCGCCGCAGCCCATCGTGATCACGACATCGGCGGCGTGGACGGCGTCGTCATCAAGCTTCTTCGGATGAGCGCCGAAGGCGTGAAGATCGATGCCGATCTCGGCCATCACCTCGACGACGGCGGGGTTGATGGTGTCGGCCGGCGCGGTGCCTGCGGAGCGCACGACGATGCGGTCGCCGGCGTAGTGGGCAAGGAGCGCTGCGGCTATCTGCGAGCGGCCGGCGTTGTGCACGCAGACGAACAACACCTCGGGTCGGTGGCCGCGCTGGATGTCATTCATCGCCGGTCTCCGGTCTCCGAGGCGTCGTTCGGGTAGAGGAAGCGGATCAGCCCGAACGCGATGCCGGCACCGATGAGCTGCATGAGGATGAACATCGGTGCCGACGACGGCGCGATTCCAGCGAACGTGTTCGAGAGCATGCGGGCGACGGTGACAGCCGGGTTCGCGAAGCTGGTCGACGACGTGAACCAATACGCGCCGCCGATCCACGCCCCGACCGCGAACGGTACGGCCGAGGCGCGCCCGCTACGCACGCAACCGTGGATCACGAGGAGCAGCCCGACCGTGGCGACGACCTCCGACAGCCACAGGGCACCCGATGAACGGCTCTTGGTCGACCAGGCAACGGCAGGGAGGGAGAACATCAGGTTGGCGACGATGGTGCCGATGCAACCACCGATCGTCTGCACGATGACGTAGAGGCCGGCGTCTCGCGTGCACGTCGAGCCGATCAGCCAGTCGACGAGCGTCACCGCAGGGTTGAAGTGCGCGCCCGACACCGCCCCGAACATCAAGATCAGCCCGATCAGCGCGCCCGCGGTTGCCGCCGCGTTCTCCAGCAGCTGCAGACCGACATCATCGGGAGAGAGCCTGCTGGCCATGATCCCGGACCCGATCACGGCGATGATCAAGAACGCGGTACCGAGTGCTTCGGCGACCAGCCGCCGGGCGAGATCGAGCCGCATCTGCGCCGTGCCGGTCTCGCGCTGGACCACGAGCGCAGTGCCACTGGGCCGCAACGGATCGCTCACGAGGCGACGTTCGAGTCGACGAGAGCAGCGATCCGTTCGCGTAGTTCCGCAAGCGCATCGTCGAACGCGCTCCGCCTTCTCGTGGCGACCGGGTCCGCGATCGACCAATGCAGCCAACTGTCGTCTGGTGCGATCTCCTCGTGGGCTTGATCGCATACGGTGATCACAAGGCGAGGCAGCGTGCCGACTTGATCGAGGCGGCGCGTTGTCGCATCCCCCAGGTCGAGGCCGGCTCGTGTCCCGGCGGCGATCGCGCCGGGGTGCACTCGCGGCGCCGGGTCGGTGCC
>Ga0075024_100000571_pt1 | contig 13697 bp, 11 predicted proteins | sample Str013_2_FD_71389 | JGI IMG/M metagenome (GOLD analysis project Ga0075024, IMG submission 71389) | Freshwater sediment microbial communities in response to fracking from Pennsylvania, USA - Straight Creek_MetaG_SC_2013 | ecosystem: Environmental > Aquatic > Freshwater > Creek > Sediment... | reverse complement strand
CACCACGACAGCGTCCGGGCTGTGCCCGAGCAGGATGCGCAACTGGGCCAGGCTGAGGTCGTCCACCCCGGTCGCGACCGGGGCAGCGGGCGGCATTGGAGCGGCAGTCATCCGGCGGGCCCTTCGTCGTTCGCGCACGGGCGCGCGCATCGGCCCCGGCCGGCAGCCGGACGACCCTGGCAGGTTACTGGCGGGTCGGTGCCGCCCGGCCGGGACCTTCGGGCCGTTAGACCCGCCCCGAAGGTCGTGGAAGGATCGACAGCGATCGCCGCCCAGCGTCGGACGGCGCGCCGATCGGCTCGTCCGGCCGGTTCGTCGTCAGCTTGTCCTCGTCAGCTTGTCCTCGTCAGCTTGTCCTCGTCAGCACAGGAGTACGCCATGCCGATCGCCACCCCCGAGGTCTACGCCGAGATGCTCGACCGCGCCAAGGCCGGCGGGTTCGCCTACCCGGCGATCAACATCTCCTCGTCGCAGACCCTGAACGCGGCGATCCGCGGCTTCGCGGACGCCGGCAGCGACGGCATCGTGCAGGTCTCCACCGGCGGCGCCGAGTACCTGTCCGGACCGACCGTCAAGGACATGGTCAGCGGCTCGGTCGCGCTGGCCGCGTTCGCCGCCGAGGTGGCCGCGAAGTACCCGGTGCACATCGCCCTGCACACCGACCACTGCCCCAAGGACAAGCTGGACGGCTTCGTCCGGCCGCTGCTGGCACTGTCCACCGAGCGGGTCCGGGCCGGCCGGCCACCGCTGTTCGGCTCCCACATGTGGGACGGGTCCGCGGTACCGCTGGCGGAGAACCTCAGCACCGCCCAGGAACTGCTGGCCCTGGCCGCCGCCGCGAAGGTGATCCTGGAGATCGAGGTGGGCGTGGTCGGCGGCGAGGAGGACGGCGTCGCCAACGAGATCAACGAGAAGCTGTACACCACCGTCGAGGACGGCCTGGCCACGGTCGAGGCGCTGGGTCTCGGGGAGAAGGGGCGGTACCTCGCCGCGCTGACGTTCGGCAACGTGCACGGCGTGTACAAGCCGGGCAACGTCAAGCTGCGCCCGGAGATCCTCAAGCACGTGCAGGAGGCGGTGTCCGCCAAGTACGGCCGGGACAAGCCGATGGACCTGGTCTTCCACGGCGGATCCGGCTCCCTGCTCACGGAGATCCGCGACGCGCTGGACTACGGCGTGGTGAAGATGAACGTGGACACCGACACCCAGTACGCGTTCACCCGGCCGGTGGCCGCGCACATGTTCAGCAACTACGACGGGGTACTGAAGGTCGACGGCGAGGTCGGCAACAAGAAGGTGTACGACCCGCGGGCCTGGGGCAAGTCTGCCGAGGCGGGCATGGCCGCCCGGGTGGTACGGGCCTGCGAGGACCTGCGCTCGGCCGGTACCTCGCTGGCCGGGTAGCCGCCGTCACGCGGTCAGCAGCGCGACCGCCTCGTCGACGTCGTCGGTGAGGCGGACCAGCGCCGACTGGTCCCCGCCGGGGGCCGCCGCGAGCAGCGTGCGCAGCAGCGCCGGGGCCGGCAGGTCGGCCCAGAACCGGGTACCCAGGAACACGTACGGGCCGCTGGCCCCGTCACTGGCGTAGAACGTCTTCGTCGCCGCCTGGAACACCTCCTGGACGGTACCGGCCCGCCCCGGTGCGAACACCAGGCCGCCCCGGCACAGCCGCAGGATCGTGTCCTCCCGGATCGCGTTGGAGAAGTACTTGGCGATCCGGGCCGCGAACAGGTTGGCCGGCTCGTGCCCGTACAGCCAGGTGGGGATGGACAGGCCGCCGCGGCGGGCGAACGGTGCGGCCGGGTCCGGCCGGTACGCCTCGCGTACCGCCAGCGCCGCCGCCGTGTACGCGTCGTGGTCGGTGAAGTCCGGCGCCCGGGACAGGTCGTCGACCGCCTTGGTCAGCGCGTCGGCGTCGTACGTGGACAGGTACGCACCGAGGTTCGCCGCCTCCATCACGCCCGGGCCGCCGCCGGTCACCACCAGCCGGCCGGCCCGGGCCAGCCCGGCGCCGAGCGCGGTGGCGAGTCGGTAATCCCGCTCGCCCCGGCGCTTCTCGTGCCCGCCCATCACACCGACCACTGTGGACACTCCGGCCGCACCCGATCCCTGCTCGCGGCTGCGGGGCTCGCTTCGCTCACTCCTCGCGCTCGCCGGGTCGGCCCACGCGCGGGTCAGGTCGGCCAGCGCGTCGTCGATGCCGCTGTCGTGCAGCCGCTGCGCGAGCGCCTCCCGGACGTCGGGCAGCGCGCCGCCGTGGGACCGGAAGTGGTCGTACACCACCGTGTCGTACATGCCGGCGAAGCCCCGCCCGGCGAAGCCGGCGGCCAGGTCGTCGGGGCGGTACAGGTCGGGGGGCGAGGTCGGGTACGGCACCGTGGGGAACTCCGGTACCACGTGCGCGCCCCGCCGTACCAGTTCGGCCTCCACCTCCGCGGAGGCGAACCGGCAGCCGACGAACAGCGTGCCGCCCAGCGCCACGCCGGTCAGGTCCGGTGGGTCGGTGTCCAGCCGCAGCCCCTGCACGATCAGCCCGGCCAGGCTGCCGGAGGCCAGGTGCCGGTCCAGTTCCGCGCGGGACTCGATCTCGTCCGGGGAGTGGTCGGCCGGCTCGATGATGTCGGCGGGCGGCGGCGTCGGCATGGCGCCATCCTGCCCCAGGCACACCGCCGGCGGGTGGCCGGGTTAGATGGTGGCATGCGAAACCTGCTGCCCGAACCGCCCGCCACCCTGCTGCCGGCCGACCCCGAGGCGCAGGCCGCGCTGGGCGACGGTACCGATGTCGCCACCGCGACCGCGGCGGCCGCCGCCCACCCGGCGTACGGTGCGGCCTGGGCCGCCCTGGCCGCCGCGGCACTGGCCCGGGACGAGCCGGTACCGGCGTACGCGTTCGCCCGTACCGGGTACCACCGGGGCCTGGACCAGTTGCGCCGGGCCGGCTGGAAGGGGTTCGGCCCGGTACCGTGGTCGCACCGGCCGAACCAGGGGTTCCTGCGCTGCCTGTACCTGCTGGGCCGGGCCGCGGACGCGATCGGCGAGGCCGACGAGGCGGCCCGCTGCGCGCAGTTCCTGGCCGACTGCGACCCGGCCGCCGGGCCGGCGCTGGCCGGCTGAGCGCCGGGGTACCGCTACAGGCCCTGGGCGACCTCGGCGGCCACCCGCAGCCACGCCTCCCGGGTACCGGCGGAGAGCTGGCCGTAACGGATCGGCTCGCCGGAGTCGACGATCCGCTCGTACGGGGCCAGCAGTACGGCCCGGGTACGCGCGGCGAAGTGCCGCTGGATCGCCGGCAGGTCGATGTCCTTGCGGCTGGGCGGCATCGACACCACCGTGATCGCCTGCCGTACCAGCCGGTGCCGGCCGGACTGCTCCAGGTGGTCCAGCATCCGGGCGGCGGTCTCGGCCGAGTCGTTGCGCGCGGACATGGTGACCACGAGCTGGTCGGTGGCGTCGATCGCGGCCTGCCAGTTCTGCGCCCGGACGTTGTTGCCGGTGTCTACCATGATCAACTTGTAGAACCGGCTGACCACCTCGCGCAGGTCGCCGAACGCGCCGGCGGTCAGCATCTCGCCCGCGGTCGCCGACTCGTCGCTGGCCAGCACGTCGAACATGCCCTCGCCCTGGGCCCGGACGTACTGCGACAGGTCGCCGACCCGGCCGGCGGAGCCGCGGAAGTGGTCCAGGTCGTGCAGCAGATCCCGCACGGTACGGGCGTGGAAGTCCTGCTGGGCCCGCATGCCCAGGGTCCCCTGGGTCTCGTTGTTGTCCCAGGCCAGCACGTACCCGCCGCGCTTCTGGCCGAACGTCATGGCCAGCAGCAGGACCGCGACCGTCTTGCCCGCGCCGCCCTTGGGGTTGACCACGGTCACCTGGCGCAGGCCGCCGAAGTTGCGCCGTACCGTCTCGACGTCCTGCGCGAGCTCCCGCTCGTGCGTGCCGGGGGACACCTTGACCAGCCCGAATGTGCTCTTGCGCAGGGCACCGCGCAGGCCGGTCTGGGCCACCGGGGTCGGCGGGCGTACCGCGCGGCGCCGGGCGAACTCCTCCGCCGTGGGGATGAACGGGTCGGCTGGCCGGTCCGGGTCGGCGGTACCGGGGTGCGGGCCGGCGCCGGGCAGGTACGGGCCGGGCGGCGGGTACCCCGGTGGCGGCGCCGGGTACCCCGGTGGTGGCGGCTGGTACCCGGCGCCGGTGGGGTACGGGCCCTGGGCCGGGTACGGGGCGCCCGGGTACGGGCCCGGCGCGGGGTACGGGTACGGCGAGGTTGGCGGCTGGCCGGGGCCGTGCGGGTACGTGGTGACCGGGCCCTGCTGCGGGTACTCCCAGGTGGGTGCCGCTCCCGCCGGGGTCGCGTGCCGCGGACCGGCCGGCCCGGGCTCCGGACCGCCGGCCGGGGCGCCGGTACCCGGGTCCGCCCCGTCCCCGTCCCCGGCGCCGGCCGGCTCGGGTACCGGGGCCGGGCGCGGCCGGCGCTGCGGCGGTACGGCCGGGGTACCGGCACCGGCCGGGTCCAGCGAACCCAGCCCGGTACCGGCCGGGTCGTCCAGCGGTACGTTCGGCGGCTGGGCCCACGGCGACCGGCTGGGCTGCGGCCGGGTCGCGGGGTCCAGCGGTACGAAGGTCCGGGTCCGGTCCGGTCCGCCCGACCCGTTCGGATCCGGCCCGGCGGCACCGGCGTCGGCCGGTACCGGGCCGGACCCGGTCACCGGGGCGCCCGGCCAGCCGCCGTCCGGGCGGTCGGGCGCGGCCGGCGGTACCGGCGGGTCGGGTGGTAGCGGGTCGGGCAGGGCCGGACCCGGCCGTACCGCCGGGGCGCGGCTGGGTACCCCGGGCGCCGGCTCGACCGGTACCGGGCCGACCGGCCAGGCCGACCGGGCCGGCGGTACCACCGGCGGCGGTACCGGCGCGGCGGGGTCCCCGGCCTGCGGGCCGGACTGGCCGTTGGCGCGCGGGCTGGCTGAGATGTCGTCCGGTGGCCAGATCGGGTCGCGGTCCCCCGTCGGCACGTGACTGGCTTGCTCCACTGGCACACCCCTCTCCGGTTGCATGTTACGGCCGGCGCACGGCCCATGCGCCAACCTCGATCCACCAACTCCGCCGCCGGGCCAGCGTGCCGGCCACCCCGTCGTCGACCACGGCCACCTCGTCGCGGGGAGTCACCGCCACGGCGCGGCCGGTGGCCCGGCGTACCTCCACTCGGGGCCTGCGCCGGCCCCAGCGCCGGGCCGGTACCGGTACCGCCACGGCCACCGTGATCTGCCCGTCGGCCGGGTCGGCCGCCGGAGCCAGCGACAGCCCGCCCACCTGCGCGTACCCGCCGGCGTTGGTCACCACACACACCAGCAGCGGCTCGTCCGGCCTGGCCAGGACCACGTCGTCCACCTCCACCCGGGCGTGCCAGTACGGCTGCTGGCCCAGCACGGCGCCGCCGAGGGTGACCGAGCCGCCGTCGTGGCGCAGCAGGTCCAGCCGCTGTACCCGGCCCGCGCCCACCGCCGCCGCCACGGCCTGCGGGTCCGGTGGCAGCCCGAGCAGCCGGACCAGGTCCGGTCCGGTACCGGCCGGCCCGGGCACCGGCAGGATCGCCAGCGCGGGCAGGTCCGGCACGGTACGGCCGGCGGGCAGGTCGGCCGGGCGCCGGCTCGGCGGCGGGGCGTACCGCCGTACCAGCCGCCGTACCACCGCCCGTACCTGGCTGTCCTCGCTGGCCGCCAGCACCAGCCGGACGCCGTCCGGGGCCGGCCAGGCCAGGCCGTCGGGGCGTACCGGGCCGTCGAGCCGGGCCAGTACCGCGTCGATCTCCGCGGTGGCGGTGGCGGTCACCAGTTCCACCGCGGCACCGGTGGCGGCCAGCGCCCGTACGCACGCGGCCACCTCCTCGGGTACGGCCGGGGCACCGGCGCACGGGGCGAGCGTGACCGTCGCGCCGCCGGCCGTACCGGCGCCCGCCGCACACGCGCCGCCGCCGCCCGGACACGCCCCGCAGCCACCGCCGGCCGGGGCGTCGTCCGCCAGTGCCAGTACCACCACCTCGACCACCGGGTCCCCCTCGACGTTCGTACCGATCCCCGGCCCGTACCGAGCCGAGCCGGCCGGACCTTGTTAACCTGGCACTCCGGGCCCGCGCGGCCGACCGCGCCAAACCCGAGGCCCTGGAGGCGACAGGACATGCCAGCGATCGTGCTGATCGGCGCGCAGTGGGGCGACGAAGGCAAGGGCAAGGTTACCGACCTGCTGGGCGAGCGGGTCGACTACGTGGTGCGGTACTCCGGTGGCAACAACGCCGGCCACACCGTGGTCACCCCGGACGGGCAACGGTACGCGCTGCACCTGATGCCCTCGGGCGCGCTGTCCCCGAACGCGATCATCGTCATCGGCAACGGTGTCGTGGTCGACCCCAAGGTACTGCTGGAGGAGATCGACGGGCTGTCGCAGCGCGGCGTGGACACCACCCGGCTGCGGATCTCCGGCGACGCGCACCTGATCATGCCGCACCACCGGGCGCTGGACCGGGTGGTGGAGCGGTATCTGGGCTCGGCCCGGATCGGTACCACCGGCCGGGGCATCGGGCCGGCGTACGGCGACAAGGTGGCCCGGGTCGGCATCCGGGTACAGGACCTGCTCGACCCGGGCATCCTGCGCAAGAAGCTGGAACTGGTGCTGCGGGAGAAGAACCAGATCCTGGTCAAGGTGTACAACCGGCGGGCGATGGACGTCGAGGCGGTGGTCGCGGAGTACCTCGGGTACGCGCGCCGGCTGCGCCCGTACATCGCGGAGACCCGGGCGCTGCTGTGGGACGCGCTGGACGCCGGGCAGACGGTGCTGATGGAGGGCGCCCAGGCCACCATGCTGGACCTGGACCACGGCACGTACCCGTTCGTCACCTCGTCCAACCCGACCGCGGCCGGCGCCTGCGTCGGTACCGGCATCCCGCCGACCCGGATCGCCTCGGTGATCGGGGTCACCAAGGCGTACACCACCCGGGTCGGGTCCGGCCCGTTCCCGACCGAGCTGTTCGACGACAACGGCCGGCACCTGCGCGAGGTCGGCCACGAGTACGGCACCACCACCGGCCGGGAACGGCGCTGCGGCTGGTTCGACGCGGTGGTGGCCCGGTACGCGGTGCGGCTGAACGGCATCACCGACCTGGTCATGACAAAACTGGACGTGCTCACCGGGCTGGCGACGGTACCGGTGTGCGTGGCGTACCAGGTCGACGGTCAGCGCCTCGAGGACATGCCGATGACGCAGACCGCGTTCCACCACGCCGCCCCGGTGTACGAGGAGCTGCCGGGCTGGACCGAGGACATCGGCAAGGCGCGCGGCTTCGACGAGCTGCCCGCCGCGGCGCAGCGGTACGTGCTGCGGATCGAAGCGCTGTGCGGGGTACGGGTCAGCGTGGTCGGCGTCGGCCCCGGCCGGGACGAGAACGTGGTCCGGCACGACCTGCTCGGCCACGGTACCGGCGGCGCCGCCCGCTGACCGGCCGCGCGCCGGTACGATCGGTGCCCGTGCGGACACTCCTGCTCGGCTCCGGCGGCCGGGAACACGCTCTGGCCCTGGCGCTGGCCGCCGACCCGGGAGTCACCGAGCTGGTCGCCGCCCCGGGCAACCCCGGGATCGCGGCGCTGGCGCCGGTACGCCCGGCCGACCTCACCGATCCGGCCGCGCTGGCCGGCCTGGCCGTGGACACCGGTGCCGACCTGGTCGTGATCGGGCCGGAGGTGCCGCTGGTGGCCGGCGCGGCGGACGCGGTACGGGCCAAGGGCGTCGCCGTGTTCGGGCCGTCCGCGGCGGCGGCCGCGCTGGAGGGCTCCAAGGCGTACGCGAAGGCGGTGATGCACGCCGCCGGGGTACCCACGGCCGCCTCGCGTACCTGCACCGGCCCGGCCGAGCTGGCCGCGGCGCTGGACCGGTTCGGCCCGCCGTACGTGGTGAAGGACGACGCGCTGGCCGCCGGCAAGGGCGTGGTGGTGACCACCGACCGGGCGGTGGCGCTGGCCCACGGCGCCGGCTGTACCCGGGTGGTGGTGGAGGAGTACCTCGACGGGCCGGAGGTGTCGCTGTTCGTCGTCACCGACGGCACCACCGCGGTACCGCTGCTGCCGGCACAGGACTTCAAGCGGCTCGCCGACGGCGACACCGGCCCGAACACCGGCGGCATGGGCGCGTACGCGCCGCTGCCCTGGCTCCCGGCCGGCCTGGTCGGGGAGGTCCTGGACACCGTGGTGGTACCGACGCTGGCGGCGCTGCGCGGGCGCGGTACGCCGTTCGCCGGGCTGCTGTACGTGGGGCTGGCGCTGACCCCGGCCGGCCCGCGGGTGGTGGAGTTCAACTGCCGCTTCGGCGACCCCGAGACCCAGGTGGTGCTGCCGCTGCTCGCCTCGCCGCTGGGTGCCCTGCTGTACGCGGCCGCCACCGGTACCCTCGCCGGGCACCCGGCGCCGCGCTGGCGCAGCGGGTACGCGGTGGCGGTGGTGCTGGCCGCGGCCGGGTACCCGGACCAGCCCCGTACCGGCGACGTGATCAGTGGCGCGGACGGCCCCGGGATCCTGCACGCCGGTACCGCCCGGCGCGCCGACGGCGCGCTGGTCACCGCCGGCGGCCGGGTACTGGCCGCCACCGGTACCGGGGCCACGCTGGCCGCCGCGCGCCAGGCCGCGTACGCCCGGGTGGACCGGGTGTCCTTCGCCGGCGCGCAGCACCGCCGGGACATCGCCCGGGCCGCCGCCGCGGCGGCCGGTTAGCCGATCGGCGCGCCGCTGATGGCCCGCGCGATCACCAGCCGCTGGATCTCCGAGGTGCCCTCGAAGATGGTGTAGATCTTCGCGTCCCGGTACCAGCGTTCGACCGGGTGGTCGCGCAGGTACCCGGCACCGCCGAGGATCTGTACCGCCTGCTCGGTCGCGCGGACGGCCACCTCGCCGGCGCGTAGCTTGCACATCGAGCCCTCGCCGGCCGACATCGGCCGGTTGTTGCGGCCCATCCAGGCCGCGCGCCAGACCAGCAGCCGGGCCGCGTCGATGTCGGTACGCAGGTCGGCCAGCGCGAACGCGACCGCCTGGTGCTCGATGATGGGCCGGCCGAACTGCACCCGGGTCTTCGCGTACTCCAGCGCGTACTCGTACGCCGCCCGGGCGATGCCCAGCGCCTGGGCCGCCACGGTCGGCCGGGACAGCTCGAAGGTCCGCATCGCGGCCTGCCCGCCGCCGCGGCCGGTACCGCCGCCCGGCCCGGCCTGTGCCGCGGCGCGGGCCCGGGCCAGCCGCTCCCGCAGCGCGTCCCGGCCGCCGAGCAGGCAGCGGCCGGGTACCCGCACGTCGTCCAGGAACACGTCGGCGGTGTGCGAGGCGTGCAGCCCGAGCTTGCGCAGCCGGCCGCCGGCGGACAGGCCCCGGGTACCGGGCGGTACCACGAACGCGGCCTGCCCCCGTACCCCCAGCTCCGGCTCGACCGAGGCGGTCACCACGTGCACGCCGGCGATGCCGCCGTTGGTGGCGTACGCCTTCTGGCCGCGCAGCACCCACTCGTCGGTCGCCTCGTCGTACCGGGCCCGGGTACGGATCGCCGCCACGTCCGAGCCGGCCTGCGGTTCGGTGCTGCAGAACGCGGCGACCTGCGGGTCGTCAGCGTCGCCGAAGCACGGCGGTACCCACTCCAGCAGCTGCTCCGGGGTGGCGCTGCCGTAGATCGCGGCCACCGCCAGGCCGGTACCGGACAGGGCCATGCCGATGCCGGCGTCGCCCCAGAACAGCTCCTCGTTGGCGATGGCCAGGGACAGCCCGCTGGGGTCGGACCAGCAGGTGGCGAGGAACTCGAAGCCGTACAGGCCGATCTTCGCCGCCTCGGCGATCACCGGCCACGGAGTCTCTTCGCGTTCGTCCCAGTGCGCCGCGACCGGGCGGACGACCTCGCTGGCGAAGCCGTGCACCCAGTCGCGCAGGTCCTGCTGTTCGGTGCTGAGGTCCAGGGAGAACTCGGCCACGTCCGGCGCCGGTCAGGCCTTGGGCAGGTCGAACAGGTTGGCGATGTTGGCGGCCAGGCCCAGGTCGCCCTTGGCCTTGAGCTTGCCGGTCATGAACATCATCACCGGGTTGCCGTTGCCGGAGGACAGCTTGAGGAACTCCAGCCCGCCCAGGGTCAGCGCCACCTTCGGCTCGGCCGCCGGGCTCGGCGACAGGGCGCAGGTACCGTCGGCGATGACCAGCTCGTACGTGTCGGTACCGCCGTCGGGGCGCCCGGTGACGGTCCAGTGGATGACGGCGTTGGTACCGCCGGCCCGGTCGGCCCGGAACAGGGTGGGCATCCGGCGGAACACCGCGTCGAGCACGGCGCCCCGCTTGTCCCCGGCCATGATCTCCTTGAGCTGTGCGTCCGGGGTGTTCTTGACCAGCCGGGCGTACTCGTTCGGCTCCAGTGCGGCGAAGTCCACGCTGGTCGGGTCGGTGTCGGGCATCGATGCTCCTTCGTACCGGGACTCGCCGGCCGCGGGTCCGGCGACCGGCCTGCGCTAACTTACCCGCGCGTAACTTTACTGGCGGGTAGGTATGCTCGCAAGGTGCCGGCGTCCGCCTCTGTGCCCATCCCCAGACGGCTACCCCGCTCCGTGCGGGAGCGGCAGATCCTGGTGGCCGCGGTGGCCGCGTTCGCCCGCGCCGGGTACGGCGCCGCCTCGATGGACGACATCGCCGCCGCGGCCGGCATCTCCAAGCCGATGGTGTACGCCTACCTCGGTACCAAGGACGAGCTGTTCCTGACCTGCCTGCACCGGGAGGGTACCCGGCTGATGGAGGCCATCGTGGCGGCCGTGGCGCCGGACCTGTCCCCGCAGGAGCAGCTCTGGCGCGGCCTGCACGCGTTCTTCGGGTACGTCAGCGGCCACCGCGACGGCTGGTGCGTGCTGTACCGGCAGGCCCGCGGCCGGGAACCGTTCGCGGCCGAGGTGGCGCGGATGCGGGTACGGCTGGTCGAGGTGGTCACCGGGCTGCTGACCCGGGCCGCGGCCGGCGCCGGAGCGCCCCACCGCGACGTGGACGTCAGCGCCATCGCGTACGCCCTGGTCGGGGCCGGCGAGTCGCTGGCCGACTGGGCGGTGGACCACCCGGAGCCGGCCGGCACCACGGCGACCCGGCTGATGGGCTGCGTCTGGCTGGGCGCGGCGGACCTGCTGCGCGGGGCCACCTGGCGCGGTACCGGCTAGCCGGCTCAGGCGCCCAGCACGGACAGGCCGCACACCCGCAGCACGGTGCCGGTCACCCCGGCGCACCCCGGCCCGGCCAGGTACGCGATCGCCTCGGCCACGTCCACCGGCAGCCCGGCCTGGCTCATGCTGTTCAGCCGCCGGGCCGCTTCCCGTACCAGTACCGGCATCGGCGCGGTCAGCGCGGTGTCGATGAAGCCCGGCGCCACCGCGTTGATGGTGATGCCTCTGGCCGCGAACTCCCCGGCCAACGCCTGTACCAGCCCGATCACGCCGGCCTTGGAGGTGGCGTAGTTGGTCTGGCCCCGGTTGCCGGCGATGCCGCTGACCGAGGACACCTCGACGATCCGCCCGCCGCGCGGGATCAGGTCCCAGATGAGCAGCGCGTCGTTGATCCGCTCGTGGCTGGACAGGTTCACGTCCAGCACGCTGTCCCACAGCGCGGCCGGCATCCGGGCGATGGTGGCGTCGCGGGTGATCCCGGCGTTGTGCACCACGATGTCGATCTGCCCGTGCCGGGCCTGGAGGAACTCGGCCAGCCGGGCCGGCGCGTCCGGGCCGGTGACGTCCAGCGGCAGGGCGGTACCGCCGACCGCGGCGGCGACCTCGGCCAGCGCCGGGCCGGCCGCCGGCATGTCCAGGCACACCACGTGCGCCCCGTCCCGGGCCAGTACCGCGGCCGTGGCCGCGCCGATGCCCTGGGCGGCGCCGGTCACCAGGGCCACCTTCTCCGCCAGCGGGGTACACCAGTCGACCGGTACCGGGTCGGGTACCGCGCCGACCCGGATCACCTGCCCGTTGACGTACGCCGAGCGCGCGGACAGCAGGAACCGCAGCGTCGCCTCGACGCACTCCTCACCGCCGGGCGCCACGTACACCAGGTGTGCGGTGGTACCCCGGCCGAACTCCCGGCCCACCGAGCGGACGAAACCCTCCAGCGCCCGCTGCGCGGTCGCCTCCCGTGGGCAGCTCGCCAGCTCGGGGGCGGTACCCAGCACGATCACCCGGCCGCACGGGTACAGCGCCCGGGCGTACGGGTGGAAGAAGTCGTACAGGTCGCGCAGCCGGGCCGAGTCGGTGATCGCGGTGGCGTCGAACAGCAGGGCCGCGTTCGGCGGCGGTACGCCGGGTCCGGCGCTGCGGGCGCCCGGGTCGCGCAGCTCCACGCCGATCGCCGCGAGCAGTTTCGTCACCGGGGTCGCCAGCCGGCCGTCCCCGCCGATCAGAACCGGCCCCGGTACCAGCGGATCGCCCTGGTGGTACCGCACGAGCGCCGGGGGCCGTGGGAGTCCCAGCCGCCGCAGTAGTGCCCGGCCCGGTACGGATGCGGCGAAACTCGCGTACGTGTCACCCACGGCGGCGTCTCCCCTCCGGACTCGCCCGTCGCAAGCAGGACTTCGGGTTAGCGTACCCGCGGGTAATTTGGGCGCAATAGCCCAGCGCGAGCCTGCCGGTCGCGGCGGACCCGGCACCGCGGCGGCGCCCTGGCGGCCTGCCAGAATGGGCCGGTGGACAACCCGCCCGGCTTCCCCGACGTCCTGGCCACCCGGTACGCCTCGGCCGACCTGGTGGCGCTGTGGTCGCCCGCGTACAAGGTCCGGGCCGAGCGCCGGCTCTGGCTGGCCGTGCTCACCGCGCAGCGGGACCTGGGGCTGCCGGTACCCGAAAGTGCCCTGGCCGGGTACGAGAAGGTGCTCGACGTGGTCGACCTGGACTCGATCGCGGCCCGGGAGCGGGCCACCCGGCACGACGTCAAGGCGCGGATCGAGGAGTTCAGCGCGCTGGCCGGGTACGAGCTGATCCACCAGGGTATGACCTCCCGGGACCTGACCGAGAACGTGGAGCAGGTGCAGGTCCGCGACTCGCTGGAGCTGATCCGGACCCGTACCGTGGCGGCGCTGGCCGGGCTGGCCCGGCTCGCGGTCACGTACCAGGACACGGTCATGGTCGGCCGGTCGCACAACGTACCGGCGCAGGCCACCACGCTGGGCAAGCGCTTCGCCAGCGCGGCGCAGGAGCTGCTGCTGGCGTACCAGCGGCTGGACGAGCTGATCGCCCGGTACCCGCTGCGCGGCATCAAGGGCCCGGTCGGTACCGCCGCCGACCAGCTCGACCTGCTCGGCGGCGACCCGGCGAAGCTGGCCGAACTGGAGCGCCGGGTCGCCGCCCACCTCGGCTTCGACCGGGTGCTGGCCAGCGTGGGCCAGGTGTACCCGCGGTCGCTGGACCACGACGTGCTCGGCACCCTGGTGCAGCTGGCCGCCGGCCCGTCCTCGCTGGCCACCACGATCCGGCTGATGGCCGCCCACGAGCTGGTGACCGAGGGCTTCGCGGCCGGCCAGGTCGGCTCCAGCGCGATGCCGCACAAGATGAACACGCGCTCCTGCGAGCGGGTCGGCGGCCTGGCCGTGGTCCTGCGCGGGTACGCCGCGATGGCCGGCGAACTGGCCGGGGCGCAGTGGAACGAGGGCGACGTGTCCTGCTCGGTGGTGCGCCG
>Ga0075024_100000566_pt1 | contig 13727 bp, 9 predicted proteins | sample Str013_2_FD_71389 | JGI IMG/M metagenome (GOLD analysis project Ga0075024, IMG submission 71389) | Freshwater sediment microbial communities in response to fracking from Pennsylvania, USA - Straight Creek_MetaG_SC_2013 | ecosystem: Environmental > Aquatic > Freshwater > Creek > Sediment... | reverse complement strand
CCACGACGCTTCCCACGACGCTGCCCACGAGCTCTGCTTCGTCGGCCACGACGCTCGATGCCGCTGCCGTCAAGGCGCAGATCACGGCCAACTGGGAGCGCTTCTTCCTGCCATCGACATCGATCGCCGATCGCACCGCGCTGCTCGAGAACGGCAACGCGTTGCAGACGGCACTCGAGCAGCGGGCCAAGGACCCACTGCAGCAGCAGGCCAGCGCCAAGGTCAAGGCCATCGAGCTGACGGCCCCCGGTCGCGCCACGGTCACCTATGACGTCTCACTCAACGGCGCCGTCGCGTTGCCAGACGCGCAAGGAGGAGCTGTCCTCGAAAACGGTGTCTGGAAGGTCAGCGCCGACAGCTTCTGTGCACTCATCATGCTCGGCGCGACCGCACCAATCCCCGGTTGCAGCTGACCGTCGCGCCAGCGTCGAGGACCGAACGGCCCTAGCCGGCAGGCGCCAGTCGACGGAGCCTTGAGGCGTGAAGACCTTGACCATCGAGAGACTGGCGCGTCTAGCCGATGCCGGCAATGGGCCCGTTGTCACCCTTGTCGAGCCGGTCCGCATGCCGAACGAGCGAGCGCGCGCCGAGCTTGAATGGCGCCAGCTGCTGCACGACGCTCGCGTCGCGCTCGACGAAGCCGCGGTACCGAGCGATGTCGTCGACCGGATGATGAGCACAGCAGAGAGGCCGCTGACTGACGGTTGGCCGTCGCACGAGCGAGGCCTCGCCTACATCGCGTCGACTGACATCCACGAGCTGTTCGCTTTGACGCGAGACGTCGATCCGTTCTGGGCAGTCGGTGATCGGCCGGCGTTCCATGCGCTGATCATGTGCGTCGATGATCCTCCCGCTCAGGTCCTCACCCTCGACCTCCACGACACCCAGCTCTACGAGCTGGCCGGCAACGACCTTCGACCGGTGCCTGTCGAGCTCCTCGCGCGCACGATCGAGGAGGTCGTGCCCGCTGTCGAGCATGGCCAACACCTCACACGTCATGGTGGTGCTCACGTTGGTCGGGGCATCGTCGGGATCGTGCACGGCGAGGACGACGCCGGCATCGAACGACAGCACGAGCTGGACGTGTTCTGTCGGGCGGTGGACGACGCCCTGTCGCGCCGCGTCTCGTCCGATGAGTGCGGGCCACTGGTCGTCGCCGGTGTGACTGATCTCGTCGCTCGCCTTCGCAAGGTCGCTCGACGGCCAGAGCGTTTCGCCACTGCGATTGAGGGAAGCCCGGCTCACGTCGGTCACCACGAACTGGCGCGCCGTGCCCGAGCAGCTCTCAATGAGCACCTCGACAGGGCGGTCGCCGCTTCGGTCGAGCGGTTCCGCGCTCGTCACGGCCTTGGCGTGGCCAGTGACGACCTGATCGACATCGCCGCCGCGGCCAACGAGGGACGAGTCGACGAACTGCTCTTGCCGGCCGCACTCGGACACCCATCTGATGTCACGGCGTTGCTCGACGAGGCCATCGCCGACGTCTTGCACGACGGTGGTCGCGTCACGGTCGTGCCGATCGGACATCTCGACACCGTCGCAGCCATCTACCGCTGGTGAGATCGATGTCGGCAAGCGTGGCGAAGCGCTGGAGGCGCATCGCTTCCAGATCGCCGTACGGCATCGGTCGGCGGTTGCGGTAGACGACGTTGAAGTTGTGGAAGTCGCGACCACCAGCACCCATGATCAAGATGTTGCGCATCGTCAGCTCCCTACGGTTGGCTGTTGACGGTCGGGTCGCGGCGGCGCCGTTTGGCGACGGCATCGACGAGAAGGACCGCCGGCGCGGCAAGTCCAGCGATGGCCAGACCGCCAAGCGGTGGCGGCGCCTGACCGAGCAGCTTGGCGACTGGTGGAACACCAAGCATCATCGACAGCAACGCCAGCTCGATGACGATCGCGCCGAGCAAGAACCGATTGCCGCTCAGCGACATCCGCCATGCTGGCTGGCGCGTGCTGCGGCAGGCGAACGCAGTTGCCATCTGTCCGAACACGACGGCGGCGAACGCCGCTCCTGAGGCTTGACGGGCGATGCTGCCCGTAGGGAACGGCCGACCGGGGCGCCAGCCGAGCAGTGCGAACACGGCGACGAAGGCGACCATCTCGACGACTGCTTCGACCGGGCCGTAGCGAGCAAAGACGCGCCGCAACGTTGCCCGGTCGAGCAGGTGCTGACCCCCGATGGCGGCGGGCATGCGGTGGTCGTGGAGCGGCTCGGCACCAAGCGCCAACGCCGGCAGCAGGTCGGTGCCGATGTCGAGGCACAGCACTTGCAGCACGCCGATGGCGAGCGGGAACCGACCACCGCTCAACGCCCACACAACGAACGGTGTCAGCTCGGCGACGTTGTCGGTCAAGTGGTACGTGAGGAAGCGGCGGATGTTGGCGTACGTCGCCCGCCCGTACTCGACGGCGGTGACGATCGTCGCGAAGTCGTCGTCGAGCAGCACCAAGTCGGCCGCTTCCCTGGCGACATCGGTACCACCACGGCCCATCGCCACACCGATGTCGGCGGCCTGCAGCGCCGGCCCGTCGTTGACGCCGTCGCCGGTCATCGCAACGACGTGACCGCGCCGTTGCAAGGCGAGAGCGATGCGCAGCTTGAGCTCTGGGCTCGCTCGCGAGATCACGGCGCCGTCGCGATCGACGAGCGCGCCGAGCGCGTCAAGGTCGTCGGGCAACGCATCGCCGTCGAGGACGCGATCCTCGGCGACGAACAACCCGAGCTGGCGAGCGACGGCCGCCGCGGTCCGGGCGTGATCACCGGTGAGCATCAGCACCGATACCCCGGCGAGCCGGCAGCGAGCGATGGCGCCGACCGCCGCCGGACGGATCGGATCTTCGAAGGCGAGCAGGCCGGCCAGCGACAGCTCGACGTGCTCCAGCTCGTCACGCGCTTCGACGTCGACACCGGGGGGCAGGGCACCGGACGCGACGGCGAGGACGCGCAGGCCACGCGCCGCCAGCGCTTCGACCTCGGCAGCGGCGGCGTCGCAGTGGGGCACGAGGGCGAGGACCGCCTCAGGAGCGCCCTTGACGATCACGTTGTCACAGCCATGGTCGTGGGCGACGACGACCATCGTGCGTCGTGTCGCGTCGAACGGATGTGTCGTCGTCGGCAACAACTCGTCAGTCGAGTGCGTGCGGTGCCAGAGCGCATCGATGGCAGCCTCCATCGGATCGCCGACCGCGACCCACTGCTCGGCTTGGTGACGGATGCGCCCCATCGACGATGCACGCGCCAGCGCGGCCAGACGGCTCACCGCGTCTCGGGCGCCGGGCGCGGCGCTGAAGCGTCCGCTCGGTTCGTAGCGGACGCCTTCGATCTTGGCCGACCCTGCCGGCGTCCACACCTCGACGACAGACATCACGTTCTCGGTCAACGTCCCCGTCTTGTCGCTGCAGATCACCGTCGCCGAACCAAGCGTCTCGACAGCTTCGAGGCGGCGGACGAGGGCATGGCGCGCCGCCATCCGCTGGCTACCCACCGCGAGCGCCAACGTGATCGTTGGGAGCAGTCCCTCGGGAACGAGGGCGACGGTCACGCCGATGGCAAACAAGAACCCATCTCGCGGTTGGCGTCCAAGGACGAGCGAGATGGCGAAGAACCCGACACCGACGGCGACGGCGATGACGGCAACGAGTCGCACGACGCGATGCAACTCGTGGGTCAGCGGCGTCATCGGACGTTGGCGCGCGCTCGTCAACTGCGCGATCTCACCGAGGCGCGTCGTGCCACCGGTTGCCACGACGACGCCTACGCCGCTGCCGTCGACGACGAGCGTGCCGGCCTGGACCGTCTCGCCGATCGAGACGGCGTCGGGCACGCTCTCGCCGGTCAGCAACGAGCGGTCGATGAGCAGGCCGCGCGCCACACGCACATCCAGATCTGCGCTCACCCGATCACCGGCGTCGAGCACGACAACGTCATCGACGACGAGCTCGGCGGCGTCGATCGTCTGCGTCTCGCCGTCGCGCACCACCGTCGCCCGGCGCGGCAACAGGTTGCGCAAGCGCTCGGCGGCATGCTCGGCCCTAGCCTCTTGGGCGTAGGCGAACGCCCCGTTGAGGACGACGACGACGAAGATGGCGATGCCGAGCTGCGGCATGCCGGCGATCATCGCCAGGACACCGGCCGCCCACAGCAGCAGCGCGAAGAAGTGCGTGAGCTGCGCGGCCAACGCCCGCAGGCGCGACGGCCGCCGCGGCCTCGGCACGGCGTTCGGACCGTCGCGCGCTGTCCTTAGCGCGACCTCGGCGCGGCTCAACCCGATCAGGGTCCGCTCGCTGGTCTGCTCAACCATCGCGCTCGCGCGGCGTGAAGACTGCAGTCGCGCCCACGGTACCGGGCCGCAGATCGCCCAAGGCGTCGTTGGCATGTTCGAGCGGATAGGCACGCACTGCGGGCCGCAGCGGGATCTCCGACGCCAGTGCGAGCACGTCGCGCACATCGTGGCGCGTCACGTTGGCGACGCTGCGCAGCGATCGCTCCCACCACAGGTGCTTGCGTGGGATCGTCGCGACACGTGCGCAGCGTGGCATCAGATTCGCTCATGTGCGACGAGAACCGACCCGTCATCGCGTCCTGCTGATTTGTAGAGCGCTTCGATCTGCGGGGCGTAGGTGGCAAGCACGCTGCGTCGCTTGAGCTTGGTGGTCGCGGTTAGCTGCGCCGAGTCCGGCTGCCACTCTTCGGGCAGCACGATGAACCGCTTGATCCGCTCCGGCTGCGACAGGCGAGCGTTGACCGCCTCGACGGAGCGTTCGACCGTGGCCAGCACGTCGCGATGGCGGGCGAGATCGGCAAGGCAGGCGTTCTCGATGGCGCGAGTGCGGGCCCAGGCGTGAGCGACCTCGGCGTCGAGAGTGAGCAGCGCCACGAGGTACGGCTTGGCGTCACCGACGACCACCGCCTGGCCGATGAGCGGCTCGGCGCGCAACGCCGACTCGATGTTCGCCGGCGAGATGTTCTTACCGCCGGCCGTGATGATCAGATCCTTCTTGCGGTCGATGACGCGCAGGTAGCCCTCGTCGTCGAACTCGCCGATGTCACCGGTGTGCAGCCAACCTTGATCGTCGAGAGCCTCCGCGGTCCGCTCCGGATCGTCGAGGTAGCCCGAGAAGATGTTGCCGCCGCGGGCGAGGATCTCGCCGTCACCGGCCAACCTCACCTCACAGCCAGGGATGGCAACGCCGGTCCTGCCCGGCTTGACGCGATGCGCCGACCACGTCAACGGACCACACGACTCCGAGAGCCCGTACAGCTCAGAGATCGGCACGCCGAGCGCGCCGAAGTACTCGATGATCTGGCGTGGGATCGGCGCAGCCGCCGAGACCGCAACCTCACACGCATCGAGGCCGACGAGGACGCGCACGATCGACAACAGATCACCGTCAGCCTTGCGCCACGCGGCCTCGACGTCAGTTGGCAACGCCATGCCGGCGACGTCGGCCGCACGCTTGCGCCGACCGAGCTCGATCGCCTGATGCAGCTCGGTTGCTCGGCCTGGATCGGCCGCGGCGAGCACTTCGATCGATGAGTGCGCCTTCTCCCAGACGCGCGGCACGGTGAAGAACACCTGCGGGCGGACGTCGCGCAGGTAGTTGGTCAGCTGGCGCACGTCGGGACAACACGTCACCTCCGTGCCCTGATGGATGTGGATGTAGTGCGTCGTCATCCGCTCGGCGATGTGAGCCATCGGCAGGTATGAGACGACGCGCCGTCCAATCAGCGGTCGGTCGTAGGCCCGCAGCAGGCTCTCCGCCGTCCAACAGACGTTGCGTTGCGTGATCATCACCGCCTTCGGCGGCCCGGTCGTTCCCGACGTGTAGATCAACGTCGCCGGATCCATCGGCGCGATCGCTTCGGCGGCGACGCGCCAGTCGATCGGCGGGCGTGTTGCGAGGTGATCGAAGCCGATCACGTCGGCCGGCGCGACACGATCAGGATCATCAACGATCGCGAGGTGCGCGAGATCGGGCAGATCGTGGCGCACGATGAGCAGTCGCTCAGCGAGCTCTGGGCTGTCGACGATCGCCAACCGAGCGCCCGAGTGGCGAGCGATGTAGCGAAGCTGCTCGGCCGACGAGGAGTTGTAGACCGAGAACGGAGTCGCACCGATGAGCAGGCAGGCGAGGTCGGTGACGTGGAACTCGGGTCGGTTGCGCAGCATCAGCAAGACGCGCTGACCACGATCGATGCCAAGGTCGCGCAGACCAGCGGCGACGCGGCCGGCTTGGTTGGCGTACTCCCGCCACGTCATCGTCAGCCAGTCGCCCTGGCCGCGCCAGCGCAGCGCCACCGCATCGGGCCGGGCGTTGACCGTCTCGACGAACACCGCGCCTAACGTCCGGCCTGCCACTGTCGCATCGATGTCGGCGCGGACTGCTTCGACGTCGGTCGTCGATCCCATCGTCTCTCCTCATCTGCGAGGACTGGCGCGCCGTCGCGCGCCTCCGGGCATCGGACCGTTCAGCGCAGCGCCCGCACTGCTGCCGACGTGGTCACCTTGGTCGGCCTCATCGCCGTCGTCGCAATGCGCGCCTTGGCCGACGGACGACTGCTCTCGGCTGATCGGCCTGACGGTTGTGATCGTGCAGGCATCTCCAGCCCTCCCTTGTCGGTGCCATCGTCTGTTCACCCAACCGCTGTCGACTAGAGGCGAACGACACGTGTCGTGCCGTGCGCGTCGCGGCGAAGCAACGACGACCGCGCCCGCACACGAGAGGCTGTCAGTGGCCATTCGTGCGGCACGCAGTGACGTTGTGCTCTGTGGCCGTCCGTCCATCGCCTCGATGATGAGCAAACGAGGCCGGGACTGTGGGACGGAGGATCTCATGAAGCGTCGAGCCCGCCGGTCAGCCGAACACGAGATCGTCCTCGGGTGCGAGGCGTTCGTTGCTGGACGATACGTCGACTACTTGCAGGCGCACCACGAGACGGTCCCGTCGTGGGGTTGGCTGAACCTGCTGGCTCACGGCGGCGTCGATGATCTGATCGCCGGGTCACACGTGCGGGTGAGGATCGCGTCGTCGACCCAACGTTGGCGCGCCGCGCAGGCGTACTTGGCCCAGGAGATCCTTGGTCTCCTCGATGGCCATGCCGACGCGCTGGTGGAGCTGCAGCGAACCGTGCTCTGCCCTCTCGAACACGAGCTGTCGAGCCGCCTGGCGTTGGATTGGCGCCCGCCGCAGCTGGTGAGCTCCGTCCTCGCTGCGCTCGACGATCGCGATGCCATGCAACGCCGCGAACGTCACCCGATCGAGAAGTCGAAGCCTCCAGAGAGCTGACACGGGCCGTGGTGCATCACCTGCTCGCACCGCCCCTCGTCGAAGCGGTCGATCATCATCCGTCCGGCGACTGACTCACCGTCCTTGCCGGTCATCTTGGCCATCGCCATCTCGACGACGTCAGTGGGCATGGCGCGATGGCCGGACGGTACCGATCGGCGCGGTGCGATGCCCGGGGCGAGTGTCGGCGAGATGTGGGACTAGTGGCCCTCGCAGGCATGGCCTTCGACACCGTCGCGAGACCGGTCGTCGATGGGACCATTGCGTCGACGATCTGAGGAGCCGACGCGATGACCAAGACCCGCTACGGCGTTGCGACCATTGACGGCAACGAGGCCGCGGCGCGCATCGCCCACAAGGTGAGCGAGGTCATCGCTATCTACCCGATCACGCCAGCGTCGGCGATGGGCGAGCTGGCCGATGCGTGGTCGGCCGACGGCGTTGTCAACCTGTGGGGCGCGGTGCCCGAGGTGATCGAGATGCAGAGCGAAGCGGGCGCCGCCGGCACGTTGCATGGCGCGCTGCAGACTGGGGCCCTGGCGACGACGTTCACCGCCTCACAAGGTCTGTTGTTGATGTTGCCGAACATGTACAAGATCGCCGGCGAGCTGACGCCGGCGGTCATCCATGTCGCCGCTCGTGCGATCGCGACGCACGCGCTGTCGATCTTCGGCGACCACTCCGATGTGATGGCGGCGCGCCCGACCGGCTTCGCGATGCTGTCGTCGTCGACAGTGCAAGAAGCCCACGACCTCGCACTCGTCGCCCACGCCGCCACCTTGCGGGCACGCGTGCCGTTCCTCCACTTCTTCGACGGCTTCCGCACCTCGCACGAGGTCGCCACCATCGCGTTGCTCGACGAGGACGTCATCGGCTCGATGATCGACGACGACGCCGTGGCCGCCCACCGCGAACGCGCTTTGCACCCGGCGCGACCGGTGCTGCGCGGCAGCGCGCAGAACCCCGATGTGTTCTTCCAAGCGCGCGAGGCCTCGAATCCGTACTACCTCGCCGTTCCCGGTTTGGTCCAGGCGGAGATGGATCGGCTGGCCGCGCTGACCGGCCGCCAGTACCACCTGTTCGACTACTGGGGCGCGCCTGACGCCGAGCGCGTGATCGTGCTGATGGGGTCCGGTGCGGGTCCAGCTCGGGAAGTCGTGGCGCGCCTGGCTGCCAACGGTGAGAAGGTCGGCGTTCTCGTCGTGCGCTTGTATCGACCGTTCGGTACGGCCGAGTTCGTCGCCGCACTGCCGGTCACGACCCGATCGGTGGCCGTGCTCGACCGCACGAAGGAGCCGGGCGCAGTTGGCGAGCCGCTCTACACCGACGTCGTGACCGCGCTCGTCGAGCAATGCCCGGAAATGGCGCCGCGCGTCATCGGCGGTCGCTTTGGGCTGGCGTCGAAGGAGTTCACCCCGGCGATGGTCCTCGCCGTGTTCGATGAGCTCGCCGCGCCCCAGCCGCGCAACCACTTCACCGTCGGCATCACCGACGACGTCACGCACACCAGCTTGGCTGTCGATCGATCTCGCTGGCAAGAACCCGACTCGGTCAAGCGTGCGGTGTTCTACGGGCTCGGCGCCGACGGCACAATTGGCGCCAACAAGAACTCGGTGAAGATCATCGGCGACGAGACCGAGCTACACGCCCAGGGCTACTTCGTCTACGACTCGAAGAAGTCGGGCTCGATGACGATCTCGCACTTACGGTTCGGACCCGACGAGATCTTGTCGAGCTACTTGATCGGCGAGGCCGACTTCGTGGCCTGCCATCAGTTCGGCTTCCTCGAACGTGTCGACGTGCTGCGCGAAGCGCGCCATGGTGGCACCTTCCTGCTCAACAGCCCGTACGGCCCCGACAAGGTGTGGGAGCAGCTCCCGGTTGAAGTTCAGCAGACGATCATCGACAGGCGGTTGCGCTTCTGGGTCGTCGACGGGGCGCGCGTCGCTCGCGAATCGGGCCTCGGCGGTCGGATCAACACGGTCTTGCAGACGTGCTTCTTCGCTCTGTCCGGCGTCCTCGAACGCGACGTCGCCATCGCCGCGATCAAGGCAGCGATCGCCAAGACCTACGGCCGTCGCGGCGACGTCGTCTTGCAGCGCAACTTCGATGCTGTCGATGCATCCGTCGCGGCGATGCACGAAGCCACCGTGCCCGCGTCGGCGACAGCCAGGAGGCACAGGTTCAGCATGCTCACCGCCGGTGCACCCGACTTCGTCACCCGCGTCACGGCGATGATGTTCGCCGGAGACGGTGATCTCTTGCCGGTGAGCGCGATGCCGGTCGATGGCACGTTGCCGACTGGCACCGCCCGTTGGGAGAAGCGATCGATCGCCGACGAGATCCCCATCTGGGACCCATCGATCTGCATCGACTGCGGGCGCTGCGCGCTGGTGTGCCCGCACGCCGCTATCCGGATGAAGGTCTACGAACCGAGTGCGTTGGTGGGCGCGCCCAATGGGTTCGTGTCGAAGGAGTGGGGCGACAAGGATCTCCCCGGCCACAAGATGACCATCCAGGTCGCGCCTGACGACTGCACTGGTTGCGGGGTGTGCGTCAACATCTGCCCGGCGAAGAGCAAGGAGCAGGTAAAGCACCGGGCGATCGACATGGCGCCGAAGCTCGACCACCTCGAGCGCGAGCGGACGAACTTCGACTGGTTCATGATGTTGCCCGAGCTGAACCGTCGAGCGCTGAAGCTTGATTCGATCAAAGGCTCGCAGCTCGCTCAACCGCTGTTCGAGTTCTCAGGGGCGTGCAGCGGATGCGGTGAGACCCCGTACGTGAAGTTGCTCTCGCAACTGTTCGGCGATCGCATCCTGGTTGCCAACGCCACCGGCTGCTCGTCGATCTACGGCGGCAACTTGCCCACGACCCCGTGGACCGTCGACGCCACCGGCCGGGGACCGGCGTGGGCCAACTCCCTGTTCGAGGACAATGCCGAGTTCGGCCTCGGCATGCGCCTCGCGCTCGACGCCCAACGCTCCGAGGCACGACGCCTGCTCGCCGATCTCGCTGCCGTCGCCGATCCCGATGACGTTGCGACATCTGGCATCACCGAACTGGCGAGCGCGATCCTCGACGCCGACCAGTCGACCGAGGCCGGGATCATCGACCAGCGCGAGCTCGTCGCGGCGCTGGCGGCGCGGCTCGCCAACATCGACTCGCCGATGTCGCGTCGCTTGGCGACGATGGTCGACCATCTCGTTCGTTCTGGCGTCTGGATCGTCGGTGGTGACGGCTGGGCGTACGACATCGGCTTCGGCGGGCTCGACCACGTGCTGGCGTCTGGCCGCGATGTCAACGTCCTCGTGCTCGACACCGAGGTCTACTCGAACACCGGTGGTCAAACATCGAAGGCGACACCGCGTGGGGCGATCGCCAAGTTCTCGGCCAGCGGCAAGACCACCGGCAAGAAGGATCTGGGGCAGATCGCGATGGCCTACGGCAACGTCTACGTCGCCCAGGTGGCGATGGGGGCCAACATGACTCAGGTCGTGAAGGCCTTCACCGAGGCTGAGGCACATCCCGGGCCGTCACTGATCATCGCCTACAGCCCGTGCATCGCCCATGGCATCGACATGGCCGAGCAAATGGCACACCAGAAGATGGCGGCCGACTCCGGCTACTGGCCGTTGTACCGATACCAACCGGCTGCGGACATCGCCGACGGCCACGGCTTCCAGTTGGATTCCGGCAAGCCAAAGATCCCGTTCCGCACGTTCGCCACCAGTGAGGCTCGCTTCGCTATGTTGGCGCGCTCGCACCCCGAGCTGGCCGACGGTCTCCTCGCCCAAGCGCAGCACGACATCGACAACCGCTGGCAGCTGTACGAGCAGATGGTCGGCCTGCACCGCACGGCGATGGCGGACGACACCGATACCGAGGCCGAGACCGAGGCCGAGACGAAGGCCAGGATCGACAGGACGGTCGAGCAATGACCACCGATCTTCGCACCCGCTACCTTGGGCTCGATCTAGCTCATCCGCTAGTGGCGTCGGCCTCGCCGTTGACCGGCAACATCGACACGTTGCTGGCACTTCAGCAAGCCGGCGTCGCAGCAGTGGTGATGCCGTCGTTGTTCGAGGAGCAGATCGAGCACGACGCCATGGCTGCGCACCACGCGATCGAGTTCGGCGCGGAGCTCTCACCGGAGTCGTCGGGCGGCTACTTCCCGGAGCTGGATCGCTACAACACCGGCCCCGAGCACTACGTCGAGATGTTGCGGCAGGCACGCAACGAGCTGCGCGTCCCGGTGATCGCCAGCTTGAACGGCACGACCGTTGGTGGTTGGACGCGCTACGCGCAGCTGCTGGCCGATGCCGGCGCCGACGCGCTCGAGCTGAACGTCTACCTCGTCGCTGCTGACGTGACGATGAATTCGATGTCCGTCGAGGCGCAGTACGTCCGCCTCGTGGAATCGGTGCGAGCGACGATTGACATCCCCCTAGCGGTGAAGATCGGACCGTACTTCAGCTCGGTTGGCGCCATGGCCCAACGACTGGTCGACGCCGGCGCCGACGGCCTCGTGCTGTTCAACCGCTTCTACCTTCCTGACATCGACCTCGATGAGCTCGACGTCGTGCCGCATCTGACGTTGTCGTCACCGGGTTCGATCCAGCTTCCGCTTCGTTGGATCGCGATCTTGCACAACCGGATCAACGCCTCCCTGGCGGCGTCGAGCGGTGTGCACGACGCCACTGACGCCGTGAAGCTGATCCTCGCCGGTGCCGACGCCGTGATGATGACGTCGGCGTTGTTGATGCACGGACCCGAGCACGTCACCACGGTCCTTGCCGGCCTACAACGATGGTTCAACGATCGCGACTACCTCTCGGTCGCTCAAGCCAAGGGCAGCGTCAGCCAGCTCCACACGCCCGACCCCGTGGCGTTCGAACGCTCGAACTACATGCACGCTCTGACGAGCTACTCGCCGAGCCACTGACACGAGCCGGCCATTGCCACGCCACTCGAACGAGCAGGTTGATCACGAGAGCCGTTCGATCCGTCGACGAAGCTCAGGTCGGGTCGCCCGTCATCTCCCAGTGCTCGGGACTGCGGAACAGCGCCGAGCGGATCAAGTCGCGGATCGAACGCATCTCGCTCGGCAAGCGATCGTGCAAACGGGTGAACAGCTCCTCGTGTTGCAACAGCTCGGCGTTCCACTCGTCACGATCGACCGACATCGCCGCCAGGAAGTCTGCCTCCGCGAAGCCGTCGAGATCCTTCCAGGTCAGGTCTTGGTAGCGCGGCATCCAGCCGAGCGGGCTCTCGATCGCGAACGCCTCACCCTTGGAACGTTGGACGATCCATTCGAGGATCCGCATGTTGTCACCGAAACCGGGCCACACGAACTTGCCGTCGGCGTTCTTGCGGAACCAGTTGACGCCGAAGATCCGCGGCGGGTTGGGAACGTTGCGACCGAACGACAACCAGTGGTTGAAGTAGTCACCCATGTGGTAGCCGGCAAACGGCAACATCGCGAACGGATCCCGGCGGACAACGCCACGCTCACCAAACGCCGCCGCTGTGGTCTCCGAACCCATCGTTGCGGCCAGGTACACGCCATAGGTCCAGTTGAACGCTTGCACGACGAGTGGCATCGTGCCCGAGCGGCGGCCACCGAACACGAACGCACTGATCGGCACGCCGGTGGGGTTGTCCCAGTCGGGATCGACGACCGGGTTCTGGTGTGCGGGCGCGGTGAAACGGGCGTTGGGGTGCGCGGCGACGCGTCCAGAATCGGGAGTCCAATCGTCGCCCTGCCAGTCGATCACGTGCGATGGCGGATCGCCGTCCATGCCTTCCCACCACACGTCACCGTCATCGGTCAGCGCGACGTTCGTGAAGATCGTGTTGGCCCTGATCGTCTCGATCGCAGACGGGTTGGTGGATCGCGATGTCCCTGGTGCTACGCCGAAGTAGCCGGCCTCGGGGTTGATGGCGTAGAGCTTGCCGTCGCGACCGGGCTTGATCCAGGCGATGTCGTCACCAACCGTCGTCACCTTCCAGCCCTCGTCGGCGAACGCCCGTGGCGGAACGATCATCGCGAAGTTCGTCTTGCCGCAGGCGCTCGGAAAGGCGGCGGCGACGTAGGTCTTGTCGCCCGACGGTTCGGTCACGCCCATGATCAACATGTGCTCGGCGAGCCAGCCGTCGTCGCGCGCCATCGTCGACGCGATGCGTAGGGCGAGGCACTTCTTGCCAAGCAGCGCGTTGCCGCCGTACCCGGATCCGTAGCTCCAGATCGAGCGCTCCTCGGGGAAGTGAACGATGTACTTCTCGTTGGGGTTGCACGGCCAGGCAACATCGACGGCGCCCGGTTCGAGCGGCGCGCCAACGGTGTGCATGCACGGCACGAACTCGCCGTCGGTACCGAGCGCGTCGAGCGCCTGACGGCCCATCCTGGTCATGATCTTCATGTTGACCACGACGTA
>Ga0075024_100000563_pt1 | contig 13747 bp, 13 predicted proteins | sample Str013_2_FD_71389 | JGI IMG/M metagenome (GOLD analysis project Ga0075024, IMG submission 71389) | Freshwater sediment microbial communities in response to fracking from Pennsylvania, USA - Straight Creek_MetaG_SC_2013 | ecosystem: Environmental > Aquatic > Freshwater > Creek > Sediment... | reverse complement strand
CATGGAGGTTCACAATGTTGTCGAACTTGCAAACCTGCTCAGTCGAATGCGGAGCTAAGCCCGATATGATGATTCCAAGAGTTGCCGGCGCAACTGTTTGGCTCAGTACGTCCGCAAGTTGAAAAGCACAGGTTTCCATCGCGGGCCGATGATTTGATGTGTGCTATCTATGGTTTCGACGAAGCTGAGTAAAATTGTTTTTGTAGTTTGCTTTACGGCGATAACTGTGAGCTAAAGTCATTCTAGTGTTTGCAATTCACCAAATTGTATTTAGGCGCCATCGCATTACTACGCATTTTGCGCACGATCCCTTTTAACTCATGGATTTCGCAATACAGGAAATAGGAGGGAAGAAAGAGAAAAGCACGTTTCTAAAAATTTCCGTAAACAACTGTTTGTACGCCGTTTTCCACGTGACACACGATGTCATGTAAAAAATGGAGAACGACATGGAAGACAATCGTCAAAGCCCCTATCTCAACATAAAGGAAGCCGGAGCATTTTTACGGCTTGAGAAGCGAACACTCGACAACATGCGATGGATGGGAACCGGCCCACAGTTTCGCAAACATGGTGGCAAAATAGTTTATCACCTTGATGAATTGAAACAGTGGTCTCTTGATAGCCGCTGCAAATCAACATCGGACAACTGATTGTGACACGTGGCCGCCGCACCCCTGTTGCGGCCACGAGCATCGTCCCAAACGAATATTTTCGATATCCCGTGACTTGTTCACTCCCAACACTTTGAAGCACTTCGTATTTCCCGCGTTTCCCAATCGCAAGATTCGCCAATTCGTGCTAACTTGGGGGAGGAGCGGTGTAGCTCGTCAGGCTCATAACCTGAAGGTCGTCAGTTCAAATCTGGCTCCCGCAACCAACAAGCCCTTGAAATCGTAACCCGATTTCGAGGGCTTTCCTTTTGCTGATTCTGAAATTCACACGCTGGGGCACAGTTGGGGCACAGCAGAACAAGAATTTGCCAGCAGATTTAGGGGTATGATTTTCCTGTGGATAATTTTTTCAGCATTAACTCACTTCGTTAAATTGCACCTGAAGACATCGCAGAACCATTGATGCACCTAGTGCGTTGCATGAAATTCCATTCTAATCGGTAGGCAGAAAATAGGAAATAAGGTGAAGTTTAAAGTATCAAACCCCAATTTTTGATCGCAGATGTTTTCGAATACAGTTCTATTGCCCTATGGAAAGGCACAAGAAAATATCCACAGTTTAATTCCAAACTCAAAGTATTTGGGAGAGTGCAGGAAAGAGAAACCGCATGAGTTTTAGCAACTCATTTGAAAGGCGATAACTAGGGTCTCCAATTCGAACTGCTGCCCTATGGCTAGCGGCCTTTGAATACCATCTGCAAGCCTTGTCTTGACTTGTCAAAATTTCCCAATGACCAGACAAACGCAGAGCATGACCAAAAGGGATTAATCCCTCTGGGTAATTGTCCGCCAAGTGATGTGCGACTTGAATTAACTTTTCGAATCCATAACCAACAGGCTTGCCTGAAAAAGCACTTAAAACGCCACAAGTGATGTTGCGAAACCTCTGATCAATTTCATGTTCGCCTGGCAAAAACAAATCAAGCGAAGAAAATTTTCCCTTGAGCTCATTCCAGTCTTTTGATCGAGTGTGCCAATCGCCGACTACCTCCCTTGCTACCACAGCCGCAATTAGCAGATCACGGAGTCCCTGATCTCGCAAATCGCGCGCAACTGCGAGAGCTGTATCACGATCCCCGATAAGTCTCCGCTCCTCGCCCTCGGTATCAAACGCAAATATGCGCTGACCGATCATATCAATAGTGAAATCGTCCCACGCGACGAGTTGGGATTCCCACAAGGTGCCAATAATGCCGTCTACCATTATGGGGCGGCGAAATGCACACCTTATCATAAGGCGTCCAGCCATTTCGGAGGCCTCGGTGCTCTCCCTATCTACTACAAGAATGTTGGCGTTGTTGTTGAACAGCAGGTCATCGACCGTCAGCTGGCGGTATGCAGGATCAAAATGGGGCAAAACCCAAACCAAAAGCCCACCTTCAGATCGATAGAACATCTTGCGACCGATTACGACATCTAGAAAAGTCGTCGTCAGCTGCGCTTCAAATGCGATTCTAAGAGCGCCAAGTTTCGCTTGGATATCCGGTCTACGCAATAATGTTGGATCACGCTGGCCACGCCAAGTAGTTTCGACCTGAACGCCATCGAACCTTTGATCAGCACATAATGAGCGCTCGACTAAGCTCTTTAATCGACGATGTGCCTCACTTTCCTGGGCACCCTTATATTTCATTGCCCGCACATCATCTTCGCTCAGCCCGTCACGGGTTTGCGCCGGACAAGACCCGTCCTCAATACGATGCCGGAAAAAGAACGCCTTGTCTGGGCTTGAAACGACATAAACTGCTGTTCCGCAGATCGCACAGACTAGACGTGGGTGCCCGGAATCCATCTCCTCCTTGATCCGGCTCCGAACCTGAACGAAACGGTCGTATCGAACACTTTGGATAAATCGGCACGTGTCGAATATCTGCCCGGACTTAAGACTCCGGACCTCACCGATTTGAGGATTAGTAACGGCCGTGGCACGGGCAAGCGGGTCAATTGTTATGTTTCCGCGCATGAGCTCTCTCAGAAGTGGGGCTTATTTCACGATTATCGAATGCCAGTTCACTCGATTCAGTATTCCGTTTTTCCCTACGGTACGTCCTTATAGGTAAAGTCGCAGTTGGCCAGCACGGTCGTAATCGGGTATTCTCCATGTCCGCCTCCTCGCATTCGCCCCCGCTCAGCTAACAGATGAAGGTTTTTTCTGGCTCTTGAGCAGACGACGTAAAGAAGTTTGTTGGCACTATCTTGAGGGTTAGGGTCATTGAAATTGGGCACCATTCCCTCAAGAAGGGCGTAGGCGATAACCGCATCATACTCGGCCCCCTTCACTCCGTGAATAGTGGAGACAGTAATCCCATTCCGGCTTTCAAAAACTTTTCGGAACGCGTTAATGTCCCCAACGAACGCCGATTCCTCATTCTGAAGGCGCTGAATCCGAGCCAAGGAGCTTTCGAAGAAGGCCTCATGATGCTCCCGCAAGGTTGGCAATATTCTGAAATCGATTCCAAGCCTTAAAAAAAGTGTGTCGAAAAATTGCTCTAAATATCTGAGCCCGTCCTGCTCAGTGAGTAGGATCGAATTGCTTTCCTTCAGTAGTGATTTCCGCGTGATTTTTGAAATATCTGCACCGGCGTCGGCAAGCGCGCTGAGAACCTCCCCTGCCCACCGATGTCGTCGGACATACATGTGCGGTGATGCTTCGGTAAGAATAACCTTCGACAGCTTGTACCAAAAGTTATCAGGATCGCGGGCGAACGGCACCATTCCAGGCCCGTCGAAGCTGTACTCTGGTAGAGAAGCCACAAGCCTGCGTGTCATGCTTGCCAAATGGACCCACTGCGGAGCCAAAACACAGACCTCGTGAGGCGCGATGCCCACTGTTTCAATGTTGTAACGTATCAGTCGAATGAGTTCTGCCTCGAGATCATCCCGCTGAATCTCAGGATTGAACGAAATCAAGCTTTCGTAGTCCCTATGCTTCGCCATCGATTCAATTTTGGTCGGATAAACATTGTAATTACCAAAATATCTGACAACGCGGTTAGAACTCCGGTAGTTAATCGACAACTCCATCTCCTTGAAATCAATTCCCGCCATCACACCGAATTCGTTGGCTGTGATCGCATAACCACCAAGAGAACCATAAATGGCTTGATTGGGGTCACCTACGATGAAAGTGCGAACCTTTCCGCCAGCTGCTTTCAAGATTGAAGCCAAAACCGCATACTGTATTTCTTTAGTATCTTGGTACTCATCGACAAGGACACAGGTGAACAGAGACCCTAATAGTTTGCCGATAGAGGGTTGCTGTGAGATCAAATCTTGGGCGCACGCCAAGATCTGCTCAAAATCGATCTGTCGATTGACGAGCAAATCCGCATGATAACGATCAAGTATTTCGCGTACGCTGGCTTGTTTGTGTGGATGGCAGGTCAACTTCACTCCACCCGATGTGAAGTAATGGCCACAATCCCAAAAGGTGATGTTCGGATTTCGGTACGGAACACATAATTCGGTCAACAATCGTTCAGTGTCATGAGAATTGATTACCCGGAATCCATGCTTCAACGCCTCATGATAAATGGCGTATGGCTTGAGAATCCATTCCAAGCAAAATGAATGGATAGTACCAATCCAGAGCTTTGAAGTGTCAACTCCCAGATTTTCTACGCGTTCGTGAATTTCATCTGCAGCGCGATGGGTATAAGTGATAGCGATTACCCACAGTTTGTCCGATTGCAGTTTTGAAAGCTCGCTGGCAATTTTATAGGTGAGCGTTCTCGTTTTTCCGCTGCCTGGACAGGCCACGAGAAAAACGCTCTTTTCCTCGGTTATGGCGGCCACTTGCTCTGGATTCAGATCGTCGCAATCCCAGACAAACATGGATCAAAGCCCAGCAAAGATATTGTTGATCTCGTCGGCAGGGAATGTCTCAAGCATCTCTTGACGGATTCCTATGAAATCCAACTGCCCTTCGCGGAAAGCGTCCAGTTTTGTCTTCATTTTAGCGACTGCTACAGCGCCAGATGTTGGATCCTTGGCGAGTTCGCTGAGGCGATAGGTTAGGATATTGAAAACGACCGCAGGGCTTATAGCGCCATGGGCGAAAAAGATTGCTTTCGAGATGTACCCTGGAATGATTGTGCGGTGATCAATAGCCTTTCCCAGAAGGATCGCGAACCAACCTTTTCCAACATTATTAGCCATCGTCAACACGCGCTGGCCAAACGCAACAATGTCATGCGACTCAAGTTCGACTTTCGACGCCGCAATTATCGGAGCATCTTTGTAAATTTCATTCAAGATGGCCACCACCTTGGGAGCGTTCCCCGCCCCCACGAAGTCGACCTCAAACGTATGTGGGGCAAAAAATGTTTCGATCCACGCGTTGCCTTTTCCCAATTCCGTTAGCTTGTTTTTCCGGGTTAAGCCGATGGCCTGAGCATTTAAGACCTTTTTAGCTCTCTCTATCGCCTTGGCATCGTTCTGGTCCGGATTAGATGCGACGAGCGCAGTGTCCAGATCGGTGATGATGCTGCACCGTTTCCGAATACGTCGATCGTGAAACAACACGGCAACGTTCTCGAAACCCGTACTTCGAATATTGATCAGACTTATCCCAAGCTCGTCTAGACTGACGCCCAAGACTTTTTTCACAAGGATTGGGATCAATATCTCCTCAGCGTCACCTTCAACTAGGATAACGCTTTTGGCAAACAGGAGATTGCTACGAACGGCATCCAAGTATCGCTGGATATTGCCGATCTCTTCCGATTTGAGGCCCGTGGCTGGCTGAAAGATTTCACATCGACCTTCCACACGACCGAGAATATTCACATTCTCGACATTGCTCACTTCAGAGATATGGGTTGAGTGTGTCGAGTAAATTACCTGCGTATCAGAGTAATTTAGCTTGTCGAACAGCGTTTTCTGGATATGGGTATGAATATGAGCTTCCGGCTCCTCGATAAGCAGGAAGTTGGCAAAGGACTGTTTGACCTTCTGGTACTTAAATTCCAGTAGCTTGAGCGTTAGATAGATCAGGTTAGCTCCACCCAAACTAAGCTCATGGATGCCGCCCTCATAACCCTCGCCAGACTCGCCAACGAACAGTTTCAAAGATTGGAATAGCCTGTCAGCCTCGTCAGACAAATCCGACCGGATCGACAGGGATGATGGCGAGTATGCATCTCCAGCCGCGTCGTTGATCGTTTTACGGATATCGGTTCTGATTTCCTTGACGTCCGATAGGTTCTCAATCGCCGTATTGAGGTCCTTCACCTTTGCGGTAATCGGGCCGAATTCAGCCGGGTTGATCACACCGCTTTTGCTCTTGAGAAGGGTCAGAAGAGGATTGGTACGATTGTTCTGGAAGTCGGCAACGACATCGCGCAACGCTTGGACGAAGGTGAAGGACACCTCTTTCGTAATTGAGAATATTCCTGGAATCCGTCCGCCAAGTTCTGGCGGATCCAGTTCCTTAACAAACCGCACCTTCTCAAAATCACCAACCAAAGTGGTGTAGACATCAGGGTTTGTGAAGTCGACGCTGCTTTTGCCGGTCAGCACGCTTTCGTAATCGTCAATTGTAAGCGACTTGAGAATAACGGCTAGACCTTCTTGATCGCCTTCTTCAAGCTGAAAAAGACGGTTACGGACAACTGCCTTTGGCCGAAAAATCAAATTGTAGGTGGCTTTTCCAATGGCTCCATCATCGATATTCCCCGTTCCGTGGAGGAAAAGTGATTGGATCGCCTCATCTTGAGAAACTTCGTCAAACTCCAAGCTGATGATGATCCATTGGCCACGCCAATTGACCAGGCCCCTGTTAAAGTCTTTTTCTTCCAGCCGAAGCGCTGACCGCAACATGTTATCGTCGAGCAGCAACCTGATGGCACGAAACAGATTGGTTTTTCCCGACCCGTTCTCGCCGATGATCGTGTTAATGCCTTTGTTGAAGATGACATTCGCCTTCTCGAAATTTCGGTAGTTAACAAGTTGCAGTTTCGAGATGTGCATCAATTCACCAAATACTTGTTAGAGCTGCAATTTCTGTCTGGGCCCAATAAGCGCGATCAAGCCGACCACCAAATCGTTTTGTAAATTCGGAGAATCGACCAAGACAAATTAGTTTTTTATGCAATTGTGACCCTTTTGTTTCGAACTAGCTAGAGCGGCGAAACGTACGCAATGTCAACATGTCCTCAGGTTTGACTCCCATAGCTCCAGCTAATTTATCAACAACATCAACGGTAGGTGACTTCTCTTCTCGCTCGATCTGCCCAACATAGTTTCGGTTTATCCCCGCCTGAAACGCCAACTCCTCCTGCGAAAGCCCTTTTTGCTTCCTCAGGATACGTAAATTCCTCGCCACGATTGCCCTTAATTTCATCAAGGCAAGCGACAGCAAAACCTACTATAGTGCGACCTACTATAGTAGGTAATCTACTACATGAATGACTCAATCAAGAATCCGTCCCTAGATTTGATGCTAAAGGTACATTGGCCTGCCGAGAGGGATTTGTCGGCGGCAGGGCAGCAAGTAGTCATCGAACTTCAATTCGACAATGGTAATGCTTTGGCTTCCATGTCGGTTCCAAGTGAGCAATTGCTCCAAGCCGCTGCACAAAGGCTGACGCTGTATTCCTTGATCTCGCTGGCTGGATTTGTGTCAGTTGGTTCTGACGAACTCACGACCCCAATTTCAATCAACCATGCAATTGCCTTCGATCAACTTGTTGTAAATGCAGTTTCGGCAGACATGCTTGAAGACGAACCTGATGCCGCCGCTATGCTGGCCGAATTCCGTAACCGCCTACTCAAATCATTGGAGCACGTCGATCAAGCTATCGCGTCACTGCCCACGGTTTGAACTCAGCTCTTCCTGCGCCAGACAAAACTGAGTTGGCCATTATCCTCAAACATCGCACCGCGAATGGGTTCCGCAAAAGACGGATCGTCAATGAAGGCGCTCAAATAATCGCGCGGCTCGGCCTCGTGGGTCTTGGCATTCCAGGCTGCTCCCACTTCTTGGGATCCATACATGATCTTAAAATCCGGCCCCTCTTCCTTTGGCTTGGCGTCAACGGCAACCAACCGCAACTTGGCTTGAAACGTCAGCGTTCTGATCGACCCGATATAGCCGTCGGTATCGGATACAAAATGACCAATGACAGTCATGTACTACTCCCATCATCGCTGCCTTCAGTTCGTCGTGGCACTCGCGGTTTCTTGGCGTTTAGCGGAATGGAGATGGGCTCGACTTCCAGTTCTTTGCGGCCTTTCTTGAATCCAGCATCGGCCTTCAAGAAGCTCTCCAACATAAAGGGCACCAGTTCGGCGACGGGCTCCTGCGCGCCATAGGTGCGGGCATAGAGGGCTGCATAGTCATCAAGTGCCTTCTTCAATTCTGCATTCAGTGTAACGGTCAGCTTGACAGGAATGCGATCCGGTAATTGGGTTAACTTCAACATGGTCACTTCCTCGGAATCTGTGTGTAAGGTTCAAGAACCAAGTCCTTGTGCACAATGATGCGGACAAGCCAGCCAGGGCGGATGGTCAGGTTTGGCTGCACATCCAATTGCCGCTGCACAAATTGCTGACCGGCCTGATCGGTATTGCGGATGGCAGATTTTTGTAGCGCCGAGATCAAATCATTCTGATTGTTGCCCAGTGTCAGTTCTGAGCCAACGCCCAAGAGACTCGCCAGCGCCACGCCTTTGAGCAGACTCCAGGTGTGATAATCGACTTGATCTTCAAGCCCAGCGTAACCGCCTTCATCGGTGGCAGGGAGATTGTCGATCACCAGTGATGAGCCATCAGGCCGGATTAGCCTTTGCCAGATAACAAGGGCGCGTTTCTGGCCGAAGGCCACCACACTGTCATATTTGCCGATGATCTTGGTTCCTTGAGGAACCAGAAGATAGCGCCCGGTCACGGTATCAAAGACATTCTCGGTGACCTGCCCGATCACAAAGCCGGGTAAATCCGAATTGAGCCCTGTCACCAGACTGGCCGGAATGATTGAGCCTGCCATCAAAGTATAAGGCGACACAGGCTTCTGCAGGCTGTGTTCATTGTAAATGGAATTGTCCGGCTTGGTATTCAGGAAGGCGAGCTTTTTGTCTTGTGTGTTTTGCGGTGCCTGCTGTCCTTGCGCTTGCAATGTGTCGAGCTGGCCCAAAGCTGTGAAGGGTGAAACTGCGGCTTGAGGTGTGACAGTAGATGGCTTCTCGGCTTCACCAGTTTTGCTGGCTGTCGCAACCGTATAAAACAGCTTGGACTCACGACCCTGCTGGGCCAGCCTGACCAAGCGAATCCGGTCAGCTCTTGCGATGTCAGCTTCGGGATCGGGCTGAAAGGGTTGACCCGAGAGCGGCAGTTCTGGTGTCGCCTTGGTATCAACCTTGTGCATGGCATCACCCAAATCTCCTGGCAAAGGCGGACCCAGTTTGGGGATGGCATCATAACTGGATGGCAGGCGCCCAACTCCATCAGCCACAGGCTTGCGGTCAGTGTTGTAGAGTTCCTCGGCCAGTTGGCCTTTGCGAAAGTTTGGTGGATTGAGCGCATACCACACGGCCCCAAACAGCAGTAGCGAAAACAACGCCGTGCCGCCCATGAGGATCTTACGGTTGAAGCGGCGCACAGGCCTGGGCCGTACTCGCAGTTCAATATCTTCCGGCGGCTTTTGTGATTTTTCCACCATCACTTGTCTCCCGCACTGGAGAACAGGTAACGGCGCTTGGGCTGCACGGCATCATTGCGGGTGATCTTCACGACCGATTGCGACTTGCCGCCAAGCCGCAGTTCGGCCACCGCAAATAGACGGTCAACGATGTAGGTGTTGCCCTTGACGCGGTAATTGACCAGAGCAGGCTTGCCTTCCGAGCCTTGTACGAAGAGCGGCGGGGCTTCACCCTGCGGCAAGGACGACGGGAACTGAATATAGACTTTGGCACCATCATCAAACACGCGTGACGGTGCAAAGCTGGCCGTGCCCTCAATCCGGTAGCGGAAGTTGAGATTGTCGAATGTCTGCGCCCCATCGATCGGCACGCTATCAATGCTTGCCACACCGTCGTTCCTCTTCTTGATCGCAATCAACTCGTCTTCCGGATAGGTCCAGGACAGCGACGACATGTAAGTCGCCTCTGTCGATTCGAGTTCAAGATGATAGGTGCGCCGTTCCGAGGTGATGACCAGATTGGTTTTAAGATCAGCCGCAATGGGCTTCACCAGAATATGAACTTGGCTTGCAGTGCCTGCACCACTGGTGGTGTCACCCACAATCCAGCGCACCGTGTCGCCAGTTGAAACCGAAACCAGTTTCTCGCCTTGTTGCAGGGCGATGTCACTCACTTGATTGGTGGCCCCATAGAGGCGGTAGAGCGCGCCCTGACTGTATGGATAGACTTGGATGGCATTGACATAGCCAGCCTTGACCGGTTCCTTGGTGGCCGCAGCATTGGCTTGATCCACGCGGGCCAACGGATCATCCACCTCTTTGATCGCCTGGCCTTTCGTACCCAGCTTCTTCAACTGGCCAGGCAAAGGCAGCGGCTTCACTTTTTCGACGATCTGAACCGGAGGTGCCGGATCGGCAATGACCTTGGCTTCGATGAATGAATCTTTGCTGGGATCATCGGCAAACGTGCGGAGACTTGCTTGGTTTGCACAGGCGGACAAGGCAACAAGCGAAACGGTTACAAGAAAATACTTCATGGGCGGGCTCCTGTATTGTCATGGGGTTGGGGTGTGGAAATCGGCTCAAGCTCGCGCGACCAATTGATGGCATTGACATAGATGCCGAGCGGATTGGCCCGTAACGTTGCGGCATCGCGCGGGCTTTTGGTCACGATGGTGAGCACGCCGGTAAAACTCTGAACGCCTGCAGCAGCGCCATTCTCAAAGGCTTTCTCGCGCCACCTCACCTGAAACGATGAAGGCGAGGCCCGCACCACACTGGTGATCTCAACCGAGACTGATCTTTGCCCAATCTTGGCAAAGGGATCATTCTCGCGGGCATAGTCATTCAACGTCTGGGCCGCGCGGTCGGTGGCATAGTCATAGGCCTTGAGCCAGTTCTGCTTCACAACAACCGCGTCAGTTGAAACCTCGCGCACATGTTCGATGAAGCGGGCCAGTTCGGCCGCAATCTGGGCATCCGAGGGATCATAGCTTTCAATGGCAGGCGCCACCGCACGAATGGCACCGCCGCGTTCTACTTCCACCACATAAGGTGTGACGCGCGAGGTGGTTGAGAGGACGGCGATCTGAAGGCTCAAGCCACCCACCAATCCCAAACAGCCAAAGGCCATGAGCCGCCAGTTTCGCGCCTGGACGCGGGCCGAGCCAATGCGCTCATCCCAAACCTGCTGGGCTTTCTGATAGGGCGTGACCGGAGCTTCACTCTGGCCATAATGCAATTGGGGTCGTTTGAACTTCATCTGAAAATTCCTTGTTCACTAACTGTCAGGATTGAGGTCGGGGCCTTCATTGGAAGCGCCACGATCACCTTCACGGATGGATTGAGTGGCGACGGTTCCCGCCCGCGTCATCTGCTCACGGCGGCGCAAACGCCTCGCCCAATCGGGTTCGACCCCGCCAGACGATTTGGGTTTTGCACCAGCCGCTGATGCTGAAGAACCTGAACCACTGGTCGATTGCAGGCCGTAAGCTGAGCCTTCGCGGTAAGCATCACGAATTGGGGCAGAAGCTTTTGAAGCCGCGTCTTTTGCTGGTTGGCCCAAGGTGGCTTTCAATGCGCCACCCATGCCGCCTTGTTTGAAACCGGATTGGGCTGCCCCAGAAAGTGACGCTGCTGACGTGACGGCACGTCCCGCGCCACCAAGACCAGCACGGGCCAAGGCTCCCGCACCAGCGGCTCCGGCTACACCAGCAGCGGCAAGACCTGCGGCCGTGCCCACGGCAGCACCGGCACCCAATTGCGGGGCCCCAGAAATCAACCCCGCCGCAATGCCCGGCGCAAAGATCGCGAGTCCAAAGACCGCAATGGCAGCCAGAATATGGGCCGCTGCCTGCTGCAAGGTAATATCGCCTGTGGGTGCCGTCGTAAGCGTGCCAAAGAGTGTGGAACCAACGCCCACCACAATGGCCAGAACCATGAGCTTGATGCCGGAGGTCATGACATTGCCCAGCACCCGTTCAGCGAGGAATGAGGTCTTGCCGAACAGCGCAAAGGGCACCAGCACAAAGCCTGCCAGTGTGGTGAGCTTGAACTCGATGATGGTGATGAAGAGCTGAACCGAGAGAATAAAGAAGGCCAGCAGCACAATGAGCCAGGCCAGCAATAAAACGACAATGGTCACGACATTGTCGAAGAAACTGGTGAAGCCCATGAGACTTCCGGCTTGATCGAGCAATGGTTGTGATGCGGTGAAGCCTGTTCCCGCCACAAAGCCTGGCCGCATCAAATCAGTTGCCGTCAAGGCAGTACCCGTGGCCTTTAAGCCCAATCCAGCAAAAGAATTGAACACAACAGTCGACAGATGCGCGAAATTATTGAGCAGCAAAGCAAAGAAGCCGACATAGAGGATCTTGCGGATCAATTGCCCAATGACATTGTCTTCATGGGACAGCGACCAGAACAGGCCTGCCATGATCACATCAATGGTGACCAAAGTGGTCGTCAGGAACCCGACATCTGGCGACAACAGACCAAAACCTGAGTCAATGTAAGTGACAAAGGTCTGGGTGAATTTGTCGATGATATTGAGATCGTTCATCTGGGCAAGACTCTTCCAACGCTTGGGAGGCCCAAACGGGTGATTGGAATTTTGAGTTGATCAAACTTCAGCGAAGATTGGCCCTTCGCTAAATGGTGATGATGCTAAGGTGTGTAAGCGGTGGATGTGCCGACGAAGGTTTTGAATCGCAGCCGCGACTCTTCTTGCGATGCCAGGACACGGGCGCGTTCGAGGCCTTGAGCGCGCTGATCGGCGGCCATCAATGTTTGAAGTTGTAACTGCTGTTTGACACTGAGGCCCAGAAGTTCATTGCCTGCCTGCTGGACTTGCAGATTGCCGACGGCGGTTGAAGACTTGCTCAAAAGATCGGACAGCGCATTGCCATCTTGTGTGGTGTTCTCCACGACCTTGGCTTCAAGGCTCATGCTGCGTTTGAAAGCGGAGAGTGTCTCATCCCAGCGCGTCTTGGCGGCTTGAAGGCTTTGGTCATTGGTCATGGCCTTGGCATAGTCAGAAGGAAACAGGCTCTTCATCTGGGCATCTGTGGCACTGACATTCAGCGCAATGCCATTGGCCTTGTCGAGCAAAGCCTTGATGTCATTCATCTGGGATTTGAGATCGCCGCCGATGGATGATCCCAGCTGAGCCAGGTTCAAGTCCATCTTGGCCAGTGATTGGGCTTCATTGGTCAATTGTTTGACCTGATTTTGAATCTCTTCGAGGCTGCGCACCGCCGTCAGAATATTCTGCTCATAGTTCCAGGGATCGAAGACCACAAAGGCCTGGGCCGGCATGGGCAGCGTGCTGCTTGCTGTCAAAACCAACGCGGCTCCGAGCGCGAAGTGAATCTTCATACGTTTAAGTTTGGTCATCTTGGTTCTCCTCGGTTGGGGTTGTGCCGTCCCATGCTTCTGGAAACTCTTGCGATGTCTGGCGTGTCGAAGCTTGCCGATCAGCTTGCGATGCGTGATCGATCATGCTGGCTTCAGTCTCAAAACCTTTGGCTTTGAGAAAGGCGATGATAAAATCCATGCCGTCATGGGCTTTGAGCAGCTCATCCATCACTCTGTGATCTTGCAAGGTTGAAGCCGAACAAATGGCAAGAGCCAGTGGACCAAGATCAAGCTCGAACAGCCGGTTGCCTTTAGCGGTTTGTGCGTAATAATCCTGCTTGGGTGTCGCCCTTGCGATGATCTCAATCTGTCGTTGATTGAGGCCGAAGCGCTCATAAATCTCACGGATTTGGCTCTCGATGGCGCGGTCATTAGGCAAATAAATGCGTGTGGGGCAGCTTTCGATAATCGCAGGGGCAATGGAACTGGCCGCAATGTCAGCCAGCGACTGCGTTGCAAAAACCACCGCCACATTCTTCTTGCGCAAAGTCTTGAGCCATTCACGGATGCGGGTGGCAAA
>Ga0075024_100000558_pt1 | contig 13788 bp, 12 predicted proteins | sample Str013_2_FD_71389 | JGI IMG/M metagenome (GOLD analysis project Ga0075024, IMG submission 71389) | Freshwater sediment microbial communities in response to fracking from Pennsylvania, USA - Straight Creek_MetaG_SC_2013 | ecosystem: Environmental > Aquatic > Freshwater > Creek > Sediment... | reverse complement strand
GTCTGCAGGTCGGCCCGTAGTGGTGACGTCAACCTCAGGGATAGCCGAATTGATCGAGGGCACACAAGCCGGGCGGGTTGTGCCCCCTGGAAACCCGGTGGCACTCGCCGAGGCGCTCTTGCCATTCCTTAAAGATTCTCTGTATGCAACTCAAGTAGGAGAGAAAGCCCGAGCGGTCGTTCGAGACGGGCAAGACCCCGATAAAATCGCGGCGCGCCGCGAGGCAGTGTATGAGCAAGCTATCGCCTCCTTCAAACATAGACGGCGGATCTTGTTTCCTCTTTTGTAGACGCAATTTACATAGCTGAACTGATTGTAGATCTGAGGCGATGAGAACTTTTGCTGCATATACAAGAAAAGCGAGGGATGTTCTCTACGGCGTCAAGCCGTTTGAGTGCCCGCAACACCTCCGCGCTAACCACAAGTTACTATCTGGAGAGGGAGAGCAACAACTCACTGAATCCCTTAAGCAAAACTATTTTACGTATTCGACCTACTTTCCTGATTATGTTGAATCTTACTTGTCAACAGAACATGGGCAAGTTGACCTCAAGGATCATCTTCTCCATCGTCTAACGAGAAATAGGAAAAAAGTAATTCCCTGGATTGATAGTGTAGTTCGGATAGCGGGCAAAAGAGTTTTGGAAATCGGCTGTGGAACAGGGTCGTCTACGGTTGCCCTTGTAGAACAAGGTGCGGAGGTTCTCGCGAGTGATGTACACGAAGGGTCTCTTCGGGTTGCTGAAGATCGACTACAGACCTATGAGCTGAAAGCCCAATTAATGTGTTTGAATGCCACCGAAACGTTCAAGCAACTGGACGGTCGGTCCTTCGACATGGTGGTGTTTTTCGCCGTTCTCGAACATATGACGCTAGAAGAGCGGCTTGAGTCGTTGCAGAGCGCGTGGGCGATGCTCCCCTCAGGTGGACTCCTAGTTGTTCACGAAACACCAAACCGGCTCTGGTATTTTGATGATCATACGGCCCTGGAGCATTTCTTCTTGTGGCTTCCCGATGACTTGGCGATTCGTTATGCGAGGCGAACCTCAAGGGAAGAATATCGCGCATTGTTTACCAATGTAGATTATCGCAATCCTTCAACCAGACTGGATTTTGCTAGATGGGGAAGGGGAGTCAGTTATCATGACTTCGTGTTAGCGATTGACATCCAGCCTGCGGAATTGCCAGTTGTCAGTTGCTTGGAACTCTTCCTCAGAGAGAAGACAAAAACGAGTCATCTACACAGGAATACAACTGAACGGCAATACGAAGAGTTGTTGCATTCTATGAGTCCTGAAGTGCACCGCGGCTTCTACTTAAAATATCTCGACGTTATTTTACGGAAACCCTGATCTATTGCTCGCGTGTAGGTTTCCTAAGTCATTTGTGGAGATAAGCGCCGTCCATACTTCGACAAGCTCAGCACGAACGGGGATACTAGCAACACGCAGAACCGTTCACCCTGAGCTTGTCGAAGGGTGGTCTGGCCGCTTTTATCTCCATGTCAGATAGGATGCCTATATCCGGTGGCGGTTGTGTGGATCAGTAGCGCACCGTCTGAGTAGGTGCGACTCAATCGAGACAAGAAACGCGGTACAGATCTTACTCCTTATTCATTCGCTCTTGTGAACGGCCATCGCAGGCTTTGACGACCTCTCACCTTTTGTGTCTTTTTCGAATTATCTCGGAGGTATTCAGGCATGGAGAAACGACCTCTTGTGTCTGTCATTATTATCTTTCTCAATGGTGGCACGTTTATTCAAGAAGCCATCAACAGCATTCTTGCGCAGACGTATGAAAACTGGGAGCTGTTTCTCGTTGATGATGGGTCGACCGATGAAAGCACAGCGACTGCCTTACACTATGCGCGGCGGTATCCAGATAAAATTCAGTACGTGGAACATCCAGGGCACCAGAATCGTGGGATGAGTGCATCCCGGAACGCCGGGCTCACGCATGCTCGCGGGGAGTATATTGCCTTTCTTGATGCCGATGACGTATGGGCGCCTCGCAAACTCGAAGAACAAGTGGCCATCCTGCAAGCTCACTCGCACGTCGCGATGGTCTATGGCCCAGGTCACTTCTGGCGGAGTTGGACGGGAACGCCAGAAGATAGTCAACGCGATCACATTCAAAAATACCTGGGTGCCTCGCTCGACAGCTTCGTGCCTCCCCCCACTTTAGTGGAGACCTTCTTGCGCGATGCTGGCATTCCTTCTCCCTCTGGGGTTATGGTTCGCCATACTGTGGTCAAAGAAGTGGGAGGGTTCGAGGACGCGTTTCGTACGAACCATGAAGATGCGGTCTTTTATACGAAAGTGTGTCTCCGCTCTCCAGTGTTTATCGCGAGTCGAGTGTGGTACAAGCATCGCATTCATCCCAATTCGTGCAGTGTCACGACTGCGGGTACCCAAAAATACGCTGTTGATCGACTAACCTATTTACGTTGGGTCGAAAACTATCTGCTGCAGCATGGCTTCACCGATCACAGCACGAGGCAGGTTCTACACGAACAGTTGTGGCCCTATCTCCATCCGACCCTGCATCGAGTCCGCAGCACTACTCAAGAGCTGGTGAGACAACTCAAATTATTTCTCAAGGCCGTGGGGCGACAGATGTTGCCAGGCGCGACTCAGCACTGGTTACGCTTGCAGCGAGAAGAGCTGAGGAAAATCTCGTAATAGGAGAAGACCGTTTCTCCCGCTTTCGCTGAGATGACGACGGTCTCTGCTTGGTGACAGCCTGAACACGCACATGCGAACAATTCTCAAAGTAGTTTTTGCCGGTGTTGTTTTCCTCGTTTTTTCAGCCGTGGCGGACCTCACTCTAGGTGTGCTTGGTTTTCCGGCTGATATCCAAGAACAATATGCGCATCCGCCACGCTATCGGGAAACCATTAAGAATATAGAATTTGAATACGCCTTCGAAACCAATAGCCAAGGCTTACGGTATAAAGAGATTCCACTCCAGAAACCCACAGGAACTTCGCGCGTGCTTGTGCTTGGCGATTCGTTTGTTGAGGGACACGGAGTGATGCGTGAAGAAACATTCAGTGCGCTCCTCGAGCAGAAATTTGTCGCAGATGGATACCCCGTCGATTTTATGAACGGCGGCTTGTCTGGAACCGGACCCTTGCAACAAGCAAAGCTCCTCATTCATGTTGGCTCGCAATATCACCCGGATGGTCTCCTCGTGTGCGTGTTTCCCAATGACATTGCGGATACCCCTGAGACTGCCTCTCCAACTGAACTCGATGCAATACCTCAAATTCAGCGAAGCGGGATCAAAAGCCTGGTGTATAGGCTGTGGCCACGAACTTACATGCTCGCCGTTCAAGCCTATCGTTGGCGCTACTACCTGCGGAGAACGAAACCATCTGATATGGTCTCGGAAGTTTCTCTCAGAGCGTTAGAGGTAGGGATTCCACAGGAACGCATTGACGCATGGAAAGCTCGGTTGCCAGAAGACCTCGTCACTGCAGCGAACAAAGGGACGTTTGGTGGTCCGATATTATCGTATGGGCTTCTCTATCCGGAGTTCTGGACGGATGGCATCGATATAGACACTGAACGCGCCGAAGCAAAGTGGAAATCCATGGTCGCGCTTCTCACGGAAATAGTACATCGCGGTCGTCAACAGGGAATGGAAGTCGGTGTCGTATTTATTCCATTCGGTGGCATGTACGATCCTGCACAGTTTGATGAGAGCGTACGAAATCCCGGGCGTCAGGCTGGCATTCACCTCAGACGGGAATGGCTCACAGGGCAGAGCGAGTTGCAAAAGCGGCTCGATCTCTGGACGCGTACTGAAGGAGTCCCGTTTCTGGACCTCACTTCGGCTTTCCGAGAGGCAGCCAAGGAGAAACAGCCGCTTAACTACGTGCTCGATGGACACTGGAACTCGGCAGGCCATCATGTTGCCGCAATGGCAATAGAGCAATGGTTAAAGACTCGGAACGTGTTCACGTTTATCCCTCCCGCTAAAGGGACGCTCGCAAGTCAGTAAATCTCCTGTCGGCTCACTGCTATCTCCCAACTATTTTGTGCAAGGACAGCTCCTTGGCATTGACTGTATTCCGTTGGTGACAAGGATCCTATCTCATTGTGAGGACGAATTATGAAAAGCAATGGTCACAACTCTCAGATGAAACATTTCATTGCCAACTACTTGGAGACGTTTGAAGTATTGATAAATCGCACTGATGTTGATGCGATTGCTCGTATCGTTCGCTGTCTACATACAGCCCGTGACAGCGGGGCCACGATCTACATTGCGGGGAATGGGGGGAGCGCGGCCACCGCCTCACATTGGGTGAATGACTTGGGGAAAGCGACCAAGAGTCCCGGCCACTTGCCTATGCGGGTGATGAGTCTCAGTGATAATGTGTCATGGCTCACAGCGTTGGCCAACGACGAAGGCTATGAGCGCGTGTTTTCGGGTCAACTCGAAAACTTTGCTCGGCCAGGTGACATTCTCATCGTCATTTCTGCGAGTGGAAATTCTCCGAATCTTCTTCGCGCCGTGGAACTCGCAAAGACGCGAGAGGTCTTTACCATCGGATTCCTCGGATTCGATGGTGGCCTGCTAAAAAACATGGTTGATGACTGCGTGTGGCTTCCCTCTGAAAAAGGGGCGTACGGACTGGTGGAAGGTGCACATGGCGTGCTCTGCCATCTCTTGACGATGTGCCTTACGTCAGAGGTATCAGAAGAAAAAAGAGAGCTTAACGGCTCACAACAACTTTCCGCACAAGAGTAAAAGACTCATGACACGTATGCGTCCAACTCAAGCCGTCATTCTGGCTGGCGGTCGGGGAACACGACTCGGTCCACTCACTGAGAGTCGTCCCAAGCCGATGGTCGAGATACTGGGAAAGCCATTTTTGGCGTACCAAATCGAGCAACTGCGTGACCAGGGATTCGAGCGGATCTTGCTGTTGCTTGGCTACCGACCAGAAGTTGTTCAGGAGTATTGTGGGGATGGTCGCCAGTGGGGAGTAAAGATCGAGTACGCAGTGACAGCGGTTGAGGATGAAACCGCGCGACGACTTAAACTTGCCGCCCATCTCCTCGATCCGTGCTTTCTTCTTCTCTACTGCGACAACTACTGGCCGATGAACATTGCGAAAATGTGGCAGCGGTTTGCGTCAGCGAACACTCCTGCCATGATTACCGTGTATACCAACAAGGATGGTTATACCCGGAACAGTGTACGAGTAGATGACGATGGCTATGTTGCGGTCTACGATAAAACGTGTGCTGCGCCGCGGTTGCAAGGGGTTGAGATCAGCTATGCTTTGATCAATCGCTCGGTAATTGATCTTTTACCAAGCACCAACGTCTCAGTTGAAGAGGCCTTGTATACGAGGCTTGCCAATCAACGGCAGTTGTTCGCTTATGTGACTGACCATCGCTACTACAGTGTCGGAGCGGTGCATCGTTTGCCGCTGACCGAGACGTTTTTTACCCGGCATCCGACATTGATTCTCGACCGTGATGGCGTACTCAATAAAAAGCCACCACGCGCAGAATATGTACGCACGTGGGACGAATTCGAATGGCTCCCCGGTGCAAAGGAGGCTCTCCGCTTGCTGAAAGCGGCTGGCTATCGTGTGATTGTGGTTTCGAATCAAGCCGGCATTGCCCGTGGAGCGATGACAGAGAACGATCTTCTCCTCATCCACGAACGTATGAACGCTGAAGTGAAAGAAGCCGGTGGCCAGATTGACACGATCTACTACTGTCCACATGACTGGGAAGAGGGGTGCGAGTGTCGCAAACCGAAGCCAGGAATGCTCTTCCAGGCACAGCGGGAATTTAACTTAGACTTAAGTCGGACCCTGTTTATCGGCGATGATGAGCGCGACGGCCAGGCCGCAGATGCCGCCGAGTGCCTGTCGGCACTTGTTTCTCATGAGAGACCATTGCTCGACGTTGTGCACAACCTGTTACAGAACTCATTACAAGGGTAAAAGGACATATTATGACGAAACGTGTGTTGATGACTGGACACAACGGCTATATCGGCTCAGTGATGGTGCCGTGTTTTGTAAAGGCCGGGTATGAAGTTGTCGGGCTCGATACTGGTTATTTTGGGCCATGCACGCTGGTTCCAGATCAAGCGCAAATTCCAGCGTTGCAGAAAGACATTCGCGATATTGAACCAGCTGATCTACAGGGGTTTGAGGCGGTCATTCACCTTGCGGCGCTGAGCAATGACCCGATTGGTAATATGAACGATGATTGGACGGAAGATATCAACTTCCATGCGTCGGTTCGACTTGCAGAGATGGCGAAAGCCGCAGGAGTTCAACGCTTCCTGTTCTCATCGTCGTGCATTATGTATGGCGTCTCCGAAGCTGCTGTAGTGAACGAGGACTCTCCTCTCGCCCCGCAAACTGAGTATGCTCGTTCAAAGGTGAAAAGTGAGCGAGCGCTTTCTGCGCTTGCGGGAAACGGATTTTCTCCGATTTTCTTGCGTAACGGCACCATTTATGGGGTCTCGCCGCGGATGCGATTCGATACGGTCTTTAATGATCTGTTAGGCGCGGCAGTGACCACCAAGAAAGTGATTGTCTACAGCGATGGCAAACCCTGGAGACCGGTTGTTCACGTGCAGGATGTTGCTCGTGCGTTTCTGACGGTTGCGCAAGCTCCGATTGCTGATGTCCACAACCAAGCCTTCAACACTGGCGCCAATCATCTCAATCATCAAATTATTGAACTGGCAGAAATCGCGGTGAATACCGTACCTGGCTGTCAACTAGAGATCCAAGCCAAGTCCGGTGCTGACCAACGCACCTACAAAGCCGACTTCAGTAAATTCGCCAAGACCTTTCCTCATTTTGAATTTCTATGGACGGCAAAAACAGGCGCACGCCAGTTATATGAGGCATTCACTGCTGTGGGGCTGACGCATGACCGTTTTATTAACAAGCAGTTTACTCGCCTGAAATGGTTGCGTTACTTGATCGATACGCATCAACTGAATGACTCGTTACGCTGGGACACTGTAGCGAAGGAGGCAGCTCTATGATTGATGGAGTGAAGATCGTGCCATTACGACAAGTCGTCGATGAGCGTGGCAAGATCATGCATATGCTGAAAGCAACTGATCCGCATTTCATTCGCTTTGGCGAGATTTACTTCTCTTGCGCGTGGCCAGGGACAGTGAAAGCGTGGCATATTCATCAGACCATGACGGTTAACAATGCCGTCCTCTCTGGCCGCGCAAAACTGGTCATGTATGACCTCCGCGACGGATCACCAACCAAAGGGGAATTACAAGAAGTGTACTTCGGTGAAGACAACTACTGTCTGGTGCAGATTCCGCCGGGGATTGCCAATGGGTACAAAGCCTACGGCGATAAGATGGTGATTATGGCGAACTGTGCGACTGAGCCGCACGATCCGAATGAAATGCTCCGAATGGAACCCTTTACGAAACAGATTCCATACGACTGGGAACTTCAACATGGCTAATCATTGGCGACCTCCACGACCGAATATGGTGGTGACCCGCACTCCGCTACGCGTCAGTTTTGCTGGTGGAGGGACCGACCTCGCGGCATTCTATGAGCGCGACTATGGCGCGGTGTTAAGCACGGCCATTACCCAATATATTTACGTGACCGTGAAACGGCATGGTCAAATTTTTAACGAGCGGATTCGTCTCAACTACTCGAAGAGCGAGCAGGTGCAGGAGATCGAAGAAATTGAGAATAATATCGCGCGCGAATGCCTGCGGTTTGTAGCGATCGAACCGCCAATCTATATCAGCACAGTCGGTGATCTTCCGGCGTCGACCGGACTTGGAGGATCTAGCAGTTTTGCGGTGGGGTTGCTGAATGCACTGCACGCCTACCAGGGGGAACGCGTCTCGGCTGGGCAGCTCGCTGAGGAAGCCTCATATATCGAGATTGAAGTGTTGAAGGAGCCCATTGGCAAGCAGGATCAATATGCTGCCGCTTTTGGTGGACTCAACTTCTTCTGCTTCAAGCCTGGTGGCGCAGTCACGGTAGAACCGCAACGACTGGTGAATGGTACGTTGGGAAAGCTCTTCGACCATATTTTGATGTTCTGGACCGGTCACCAGCGCGATTCGAGCTCGGTGTTAGCCGAGCAGAAAGCCAAGACTCCGGAGAAACTGGAATCGTTGTTCAAAATACGGGGCCATGCGCAGCAATTGCAGGAATTGCTTGGGACCGGAGGCTGCGACCTCCGTGTCTTTGGGGGCATTCTTGATGAGAGCTGGCAGCAGAAACGGCGACTTGCTAGTACTATCACCAATAGTCAAATCGATACCTGGTATCAGCGTGCATCTGACGCTGGGGCTTGGGGTGGAAAGCTCTGTGGTGCTGGTGGCGGGGGATTTTTGCTTTTTGTCGTGCCGCCGGAACGGCAAAACGCAGTCCGCCAGTCATTGTCCGATTTACAAGAGGTCCCAGTGGGACCCGAAGCGCATGGTTCGCAAATTCTCTTTGTGGAGTGACGAGTATGGCCAATAATGGCACGTTGAATGGGCATAAAAGCACCTTATTGAAATGTATCGTGTGTGGAGGTGGAGCGGTCGAGCAATTCCTTGATCTGGGTGAGACGGCCTTAGCGAATAAATTCCTCGCTCAGGAAGAGTTAACCAAGCACGAGCCTACCTATCCGTTGTGTGTCGGGTTTTGTCGCACCTGTGGCCACATCCAACTCACCGAGGTCGTTCCTCCACCAGCGATGTTCGAGGACTATCTCTATATTTCCTCGGCGTCAGATACGTTAAAAGATCACTTGTATGACCTGAGTGACATTTGCGTTGAGCGCTATCACCTCGGAGCAACTGATCTTGTGATTGATATCGGTTGTAACGACGGCACCCTCTTGAGTGGTTTTCAACGTCATGGGGTACGGACGCTTGGTGTGGACCCTGCGGCAAATCTTGCAGCGTTGACTCGCGACAAAGGGATTGATCGCTACGTTGGGTTCTTTAACGCTACAAGTGCGAAGCAGATTTGTGAACAGTGGGGGCCAGCCTCCCTGATCACGGCGACCAATACCTTCCCGCATATTCCGGAGTTACAGGATTTTGTCGAAGGGATTAAGGTTGCACTCGCACCTGGCGGTGTGTTTGTTATTGAAGCGCACTACTTGATAGATATTTTGGAGCAGGGGGCCTTTGATACGATCTATCATGAACATGTCTCGTACTGGGCTTTAGGTCCGATGGCCCGCCTTTTTGCCCAACACGGAATGGAAATTGTTCGGGCTGAACGCTTGCCTATCCACCATGGCCAGGTGCGTGTTGCGGTGCAACGAAAAGGTGAGGGCCACGTACACCCGAGCGTAGCTGAGTTGCTCAAAGTTGAACAGACCTTAGGTATCGGCGAGTTCGCAACCTATGAGCGTTTCGCTCAGCAGACGCTACAGCTCAAGCACGACTTACAACGCACCCTTCTAGACCTGCGGCAACAAGGCTGTCAGATTGTCGCCTATGGTGCTCCGGCGAAGGGTAACACATTGTTAAGTTTCTTGGAAATTACTCCTGACCTAGTCGGCTACATTGCTGACCGGAGTCCGTTAAAACAAGGACGGTACACGCCTGGTACGCATATCCCGGTTGTCTCACCGCAACAGTTACTGACCGACCAACCGGACTATGTCGTCTTGCTGGCGTGGAATTTTGTTGATGAAGTGTTGGCTCAGCAGTCCGAATACCGGAATCGCGGTGGCAAATTTATTATTCCGGTGCCTCGGGTACAGATTATCTGAGTAACCAGGAACCGCATTTTCAGAGTCTCCACCCTATGGGAATTTTCACGGACCATATCGCCGTTGTTACTGGCGCCAGTAGCGGTGTCGGAACAGCAATCGCACGGCAACTTGCCTCGCTCGGGGCGGGGGTGTGTCTGGTTGGGCGTAATCGTGAAAACCTCAGCAAAGTAGCAGCTGAGGTGCAAACCCTTTCAGCTCGGGCGTTTATCTATGAAGTGGATCTCGCTCGAACCGAGAGCATCACTGAATTTGTCAATCGTCTACGCCAGGATGTTCGTCGAGTCGATCTACTCATTCATAGTGCCGGTGTTATTGCTCGGGGTACGGTTGAAACGACGTCGGTCGAGGATTTTGACTGGCACTACTCGACGAACGTTCGGGCTCCTTATTTTTTAACCCAGCAACTACTGCCTCTTTTGCGAATGCAGCAGGGGCAAATCGTGTTCATCAATTCTAGTGCGGCTGTGAACGCGCGCGCGGAAATCAGTCAGTATGCCGCAACCAAGAGCGCGCTCAAAGCGCTTGCTGATAGTGTACGCGAAGAAGTGAACACTGATGGTATCCGAGTCTTGAGTGTGTTTCTCGGGCGCACCGCTACCCCGATGCAAGCTGCTCTGTATGACAGTGAAAAAAAGCCGTATGCTCCGGAACTCCTCTTACAGCCAGAGGATGTCGCTGCTGTCGTTAGCAACGCGTTGAGCCTCCCCCGAACGGCGGAAGTGACTGATATTAATATTCGTCCCTTGCGGAAATCCTATTAACTGTTTCTGAACAGTCTACGTGGTACCCCCAACGCCCTCATAACCAGTCTTTTACGGATTTTATGAATATCTCAGTTATCGGAATGGAGCACGTCGGTCTGATAACGGGAGCTTGTTTGGCTGCCTATGGACACCAAGTGACTGGTGTCGATGTCAATTCTGAGCTTGTCGCACGGATTAATAGTGGGCGAATGCCGCTGTATGAACCAGGGCTTGAGGCGCTGGTGACACAGGCGGTGACGAGTGGCCGGTTGCGAGCGACTGAGGATCTGCGCTCAGCAGTGCTCAATAGTGAGGTCACGTTCATTTGTGTGGATGTCTCTGGAGGGTCGGATGGTATAGACCTCTCGCAGGTTATCGAGGCATCTCAGGGGGTAGGAGCGGCGCTTGCCCGGAAGTCAGGCTACCATGTCGTTGCGGTAAAGAGTACAGTTCTGCCTGGGACGACTGAGGATATCGTGCGGAACATCATAGAATCGCGGAGTGGTCGCCGCCTCGGGGCTACGTGGGGATTATGCGCCAATCCAGAATTTCTCCGCACAGGACAGGCGGTGGCGGAGTTCCTGACGCCGGATCGGCTGGTGATTGGTGCGTCGGATGACCGCACTGCAGCCACGATGTTGCAGTTGTACGAACACTACGACTGCCCACGGATCGTGACGACACCACGCACGGCCGAGTTGATCAAGTATGTTACCAATTCTCTCTTTGCCACGCTTGTCTCTTTCTCCAATGAAATTGCGAACCTCTGTATGAAAGTTCCGGGAATCGACGTACGCGAGATTTGGAATGGGGTGCATCTCGACCGGCGACTGAAAGCCTCGACGCAAAACCCTCAGCGGCCTATAGGGGTGACAGAATATCTTTGGCACGGGCTTGGTTTCGGTGGAAGCTACTTGCCAAACGATATTTATGCCCTCCGAGAGTTCGGGCGTCGCTTAGGTGGGACGACGCCGTTGCTGGATGCGGTGGTCACGATCAATACGTCACAACCGTTACAAATCGTCTCGCTTCTGAAAGAGGAGATGGAATTAGCGGGGCGCACGGTGGCGATCTTAGGATTAGCATTTAAACCTGGAACAGAAGACCTCCACGAATCCCCTGCACTGCCGATTATTGCTGCGCTCATTCAGCAGGGTGCTTCAGTTGTTGTTCATGATCCAGTGGCCATGCATCGTGCACGTGAGCAATCCCTTTTCGATGACGTGACGTTTGCCTCGCATTGGGGAACGGCTCTGCGCGGAGCTGATGCCTGTTGTATCATTACTGCGTGGCCGGAGTATCGCGCGATCCAACCAGAAGACTTTCGTATGTTAATGCGACGCCCTTTAGTCATCGATGGTCGCGGGATGTTTTCCCCTGAGGCGCTTGCGGCTGCAGGCGTGAAATGGCGGGGGATTGGGCATACTCCGCGTATCACTGAGACGTTTACCGCGAAGGATGTGAAGGTCGTGAAAGAAGTGAATGTATGAGCAGGATAAGTGGCGATGAAATGTATGCATTCATTGCTGCTCTCTATCCGATCTGCCGCAGTATTACGGGCAACGGGGTACGCGCTACATTGGAGCAGGTCAAGCAGTATATTCCACTCTCCGTGCATGAAGTGCCGAGCGGAACTCCCGTATTCGACTGGACCGTGCCGAAAGAATGGAACATCACGGATGCGTACATCAAGAATGCCGATGGTGAGAAGATTGTCGATTTTCAGCACTGCAATCTGCATGTGGTGAACTATAGTGTTCCCGTAAAGCAGAAGCTTTCGCTTGCTGAATTGAAACCGCATCTTTTTACGATTCCTCAGCATCCGCAATGGATTCCCTATCGCACGTCGTACTACAACGAAACCTGGGGGTTTTGCCTGAGTCACCAGCAGTTCCTGCAACTGCATGAAGATGAATATGAGGTTTGTATTGAGTCGTCGTTGACGAACGGAAACCTCACCTACGGTGAATATCTGCTCCAAGGCGAAACCGACGAGGAAGTGCTCATTACCTGCCACGTGTGCCATCCGTCATTATGTAATGACAATCTCTCGGGGATCGCGGTTGCGACCATGCTGGCACGCGCACTCGGGCAACAACAGCGTCGCTATTCGTACCGTTTCCTCTTTCTGCCGGGAACCATTGGCGCGCTGACGTGGCTTGCGTCTCATGAAGCGCAGGTTGACAGAATCAAGCACGGCTTCGTGCTTGCCGGTGTTGGGGATAAAGGACACCTCAGTTATAAGCGCAGTCGTCAAGGAACCGCCGCAATCGATCGTGTGTTTGCCCATGTCTTGTCACGGTCGGGCAACGCATACGAGATCATCGATTTCTCTCCATACGGGTATGATGAGCGCCAATTCTGTTCGCCTGGCTTTAATCTTCCGGTTGGCTGTTTCATGCGGACGCCGTTTGACCGCTACCCTGAGTACCATACCTCTGCTGACAACTTAACCTTTGTTGACCCGCAGTCGCTCGCTGATTCATTGGCAACCTGCTTTCAAGTGTGTTCAGTATTAGAGGACAATCTTACGTATATGAGCCTCAACCCCAAGGGCGAACCGCAACTTGGGAAACGTGGTCTGTATCGCCCGATCGGCGGAACCCCACCTCCTGACGGAGTTGATGGATTGGTGTTGCTGTGGGTGCTCAATTTATCTGACGGTCAACATAGCCTCTTAGATATCGCTGAGCGTGCGAAGTGCAATTTTGCGGACGTTAACGAAGCGACAAAGTTACTGGTGAAGCACGGGCTTTTACAGCAGTGTGAAGAGAGGGTTAGGTAAAGCAGTCCAAGCAAAACGACATGGGTATCAATAGCTCTTCGAACACTTCAATAGAACATCACCAGCAGCAGCGACGCTGGATTTTCGGGCTGATCGTAGTTCTTTCCGCGACTCTGCTGTCTCTACTTGTTGCCGAGGGCTTGACGAGAATCTTCGTGCCGCAACCGCTTGTTCTTTTGCGTCCGGATATTTGGGTGCCCGTAGAACACATTGGATGGCGGCATACGCCCAACGCTGATACGCGCGTCAACACCGGAGATCGCGAGGTACGATTCAGGACGGACGAGCAGGGGTTCCGAATCGGAGCAACACAGCCTGCATCTGACAACAAAACTCTTGTCGCCCTGGGAGACTCGTTTGTCGAAGCGTTACAGGTCGAATATGAAGATACGATGACAAGTTTGTTGGAGAATCGACTCACCGTCCGGTTGGGTACTTCACTTCGAGTGTTGAATGCGGGAGTGGGGGGGTGGGATCCGAATCAGTATCGTATCGAGCTTGA
>Ga0075024_100000557_pt1 | contig 13790 bp, 15 predicted proteins | sample Str013_2_FD_71389 | JGI IMG/M metagenome (GOLD analysis project Ga0075024, IMG submission 71389) | Freshwater sediment microbial communities in response to fracking from Pennsylvania, USA - Straight Creek_MetaG_SC_2013 | ecosystem: Environmental > Aquatic > Freshwater > Creek > Sediment... | reverse complement strand
TCACAAACATGGCGGAAAAGGCCACCAACCGCGCCACGAAAAACATGAAGGATACGCATGGGCGTGGCAGCCTTAGAACCAGCGCTCACGAACATAGATAATATCGCCGGGGTAAACTTGTGTGACCAGTGGAACCTGCGTGGTGGTGGTGCCGCGTGCATCACGGCGCGTCAACATCACGATAGATTTGTCCGCACGTGGCCCAAAGCCAGCTGCCACTGCAATGGCTTGCTGCACTGTAAGGCCAGGCTGATAAGCATAAGAGCCAGCGGTGGTAACCTCACCCAGAATATAGAAGGGGCGCAGTGAAATTGTTTGCACCGCAACTTTCGGATCACGCAGATAGCCGTTGCGAAGACGCGTTGTGATCATGCCTTCGATTTGGGATGTCGTCATGCCAGCAACCACAAGCGATTGCACATAGGGCATTGAGATCGCCCCTGAGGCATCCACCGGAAACTCTCCAGTCAAATCAGGTTCACCCGCCACCCGGATGACCAGCCTGTCGCCAGAGCCCACACGGTAACCCGCGGCATATTCATAAGCGGCCGATTCTCCGCGCGCACTATAGGGCGAAACCGGGCCGACCTTATTTGTGACGGGCAATGACCCAATAGTGGCGGCGGCCTCTGGCCCTTGAACCACTAGCCCATCAAGGCTGAGGCCCAGTCCTCCGGAAGCGGCGCTTGGGCCGCGGCTTTCAACATCCGCCATACAACCCGAAAGGGCCGTGGCAGCGATGAAGAGGCAACCAGACAGGACACGCATGACAATACTCTCAAACAAACAACTGTGGCCCCGTCCTAAACAAACATGGTGAACAATAGCTTAAGCGCCAGGCAGCCCGCGTTAAGAGAATGGTTACCATAACCGAAGGATAAGACTGGCAATCAATCGGGTTGAGTCATGTCAATAAGCAGCGAAGTAAATGAGGGAATGAGCATCGCGCAATTATTGCGTGGCATGTTCCAACGCAAGCTGTTGATTGCCGTGCCACCGCTGGTTGGAATTGCTTTGGGCGCGGCATTTTTGATGGCCAATAAGCCGCGTTATATCGCTGAGGCGCAAGTCATCATTGAAAATCAGTTCACACCATTTGATAAAACCATTGGCCCCGCCGATGGCAGCACTGGTGGCTGGCAACCCAGCGACCATATGGTTTCAAGCCAGGTTTCGGCAATGAAGTCAGAGGACATTGCGGCACGTGTTGTCGATCAGCTCGCACTTGATACCAACCCTGAATACAATGCCAATCTGCGCAGCCATGGCACATTGGGTAAAGTGGTAATTGCCCTAGGTTTCAGGGATGATCCAGCGCTGTATACACCCAAGGCTCTGGCCGCGAAAACCTTGGCTGCAGATCTCACCATCTACCCTATTCCAGATTCAAATGTGATCGGCATAAAATCCACCGCTGGCGAACCAGTTGCCGCCGCCGCCGCTGCCAACGCCATCGCCGAGACTTATGTTCTCAGCACGCGTGAAGCAGGGGCCAGCAGCACAGACCGCGCGCGTGATTGGTTGGCCAAACAAATTGAAGGCTTGCGTGCCAAAGTGGCGGAATCAGAACTGGCGGTTGAACGTTACCGCGCTGATGCAGGCCTTATCCGTGGTTCCACGGCCACGCTTGGCGTGCAACAGATTTCCGAGTTGAATACCCAAATCGGCATTGCCCAGAACGCCAAGATTGATGCACAGACAAAAGCAGACGCAATTCAGCGCATGCTTAAAGCGCGCGGTGATGTCAACTCCTCGGCAGAAGTTCTGTCGTCACCTTCATTGCAACGCCTGAAAGATGAGCAGGTTGCCGCAGCGCGTGAACTGACGCAGGCATCAGCAACCTATTTGCCAAGCCACCCGAAAATGATTGCCGCAAAAAATCATCTGGATGCCGTCAACAATCAGATCAAAGTTGAAGCCCAACGTGTGGTCGATAGTTTGCAGGCCCAAGCGCTGCTGGCTGATGAACGCGCCAACAGCCTGAATGAAGAGTTGCAGAAACTCAAAACCAACGAAACCAAGGCAAATTTCTCAGACGTGCGTTTGCAGGCTTTGCAGCGCGAGGCAGAAGCCAACCGTACGCTCTTGCAGTCCATGCTTGGGCGATACGCTGATGCCAATGCGCGCCAAGATACCAGCTTGCAGCCAGGTTTTGCGCGCATCATTCAAAAAGCAGTGGCACCTGCGGCACCCTATTTTCCAAAATCTGGCCCCACACTTCTGCTGGCAGGCTTCGCTGGCTTGTTGCTTGGCTTGGGCCTGGCCTTCGTGATGGAAGTTTTGGCACAACCGCTTTTGGTAGCCACAGGTGTGAAGCGCCGTGAACCAGAAGCAGTGATTGCGCGTGCGCCAGATGAGACATTCATTCCACAACTTCATTTTCAAGAACCTGCACCTGTTGTTCTGCCAGCAACAACACCTGTTGCAGAAATTACGGCGGCGTCCAATATTGCCGAAGCAACAGCTATGCTGGATGGTGCCTTATCCACTGGGCCTAGCCCCTTGCGTGAACAGACTGCAAAAATTGCACAGAGCCTCGAACTCTTGGCGCGTGAAAGTGGCATGAAGTCATTTGCCTGTGCCGTCATTGGCAGCCCGGCATTCAATTCCGCAATGGTGGCCCTGGCCACGGCGCGTAATATGTCAGCGCTTGGTAAGCGGGTGATGTTGGTAGATTTGGCAACGCGCGCGGCTTCAGCAGAACAGTTTATTGGTCTGGCGGCTGGGCCAGGCCTATCGGATCTCGTGGCAGGCAAAGCGGATTTCACCAAATCAGTGGTGCGTGATCAACGCTCCAAGTTGCATTTTGTGCGGTTGGGCGAAGTCTCGGGGCCAGCGCAGGAAGAGCTCATCGTTTCGCGCCTGCCAGCCATCGCTGCAGCTTTGCGAACGGTTTACGATATAATTGTTTTCAACGTGGGTGATGCGCGCCCTGCAATTGTTCAAGTTATGGTCAACGTAGATGCAAATCTGTTGCTGGCCAGCCCTTCACGGTTAGAAGAGGCCGCATCGGCCGCCAAAGCCATTGAAGAAGCGGGCACAACCAAAACCATGTTGTTCACCATGGACGATAGCCACACGGCCCCGGTGCTGACTAAAGCTTCGGCCTGATCATGGCATCGCCGGAATTATTGCGCCGCCTGTTGGATATTCTGCATTATTCTGGTGCATCCTCAATCGCGCGACCATTGTTGCGAGGCACTGGAATAATCTTTTGTCTGCACCATGTTTTGCCCGGCGGCGGACGAGAGCTGGGCTTTGCCCCCAATGCCAAACTCGAATGTGAACCAGAATTTCTTGAGGGCCTGATCAATCTGGCGCGCAGGCGCGGCTATGAGACAGTATCTTTGGCTGAAGCCATAGCGCGTTTGGAGCAGGGATCGACCAATCCATTTGCGGTTTTCACTTTGGATGATGGCTACAGGGACAATAAAAAATACGCTCAGCCAGTTTTTGAGCGGCTGAACTGCCCCTACACAATCTTCGTGGCCCCGCGCATTGCAGAAGGTAGCAGTGAGTTGTGGTGGCGTTTGTTGGAATTGGTCGTGGCAAAGGTTGATCGGTTCACTGATGCTATCGGTGACAAGACTTTTGATTTGCCTTGCGCAACCGATGAACAGAAGTGGGCAACCTGGGAACGGCTTTTGCCGGCCCTAGAGCAACAAGAACAGTTTGAACAACGCCGCATCATCCGCAATCTTTGTGCAAAACATGGCATTGATCCAGACGCCTATTGCCGATCAGTGGCGATGAGTTGGGATGAACTGCGTGAAATCAACAAAGACCCGCTCTGCACTATTGGCGCACACACGCTAAACCATCATGCGGTGGCCAAGCTGAGCGCCACAGATGCCAAGCGTGAACTTGAAGCGTCACGCCTCATCATTGGCCGCGAATTGGGCGAGGATATTTTGTTCAACGCCTATCCCTATGGTGATGAGCCCAACGCTAAGCCACGTGATTTTACTTTGGCTGGCGAGGCCGGATACAAAGCCTCTCTCACCACCCGCAAGGGGGTATGTTACAAGGGCCATGGCGCACATTTGCAGGCCCTGCCACGCATCATGATTTCGGGCCGCTATCAGGAATTGCGCTACGTCGACACGCTTATTTCTGGTTTGCCGACCCTGTTGCTCAATCGCCTGCGCAAAGTGAATGTGGCTTAAGCCGCGTCAGGCTTTGACATCCATTTGATGATCGCCATTTCCACCGGCAGCCATGCCAGGCCCGCAATCACATAGTACATGATTTCAGCCACCTGGCCCTTGCCCAGAATAAACACCCCGCCAAAGGCCATGGCGATGAGCGAATAAACCACCAGAAAAATGACGGTGAGCAATATGCCGAATGCTTTGCGGGTGCGGAGTTTCATGGCCCCTCCATAGCCATGTCTGGGGCTGCGGCCAAGCGCCACTTGATTGCACGGCCCCCACGCGCCAAATGACCCATATGAACACGAGCACTTCTGTTTCGCCATGGATCAAGCGCTGGCTTGAACTGATCGCAATAATGGTAGCGGCCATGGTGGTGGTGGGCGGGGCCACGCGCCTGACGGGCAGCGGGCTTTCCATAACCGAATGGGCACCGATCCTTGGCACAATTCCCCCCCTCAGCGAGGCCGATTGGCAAGTGGCTTTCGCCAAATACCAGCAGTCATCGCAATTCAAATTGCAAAACAGCGCGATGACCCTGTCTGAATTCCATGCCATCTTCTGGTGGGAATGGGCACATCGGATTCTGGGTCGCATGATTGGTTTTGTGGTGGCATTGCCATTGGTGTTTTTTGCACTTCGCAGAATGTTGCCCGCTGGCCTGTGGCCCAAAATCATCATTATGTTGATCTTGGGGGCAGCACAGGGCGCGTTGGGCTGGTTCATGGTGGCATCCGGTTTGGTGGACCGTGTTTCGGTGACACAATATCGGCTGGCCGCCCATCTCACGCTGGCTACCGTGATTTTGGCTTACGTGCTTTGGCTGCGGTTCACGCTAGAGGAAAAACTGCGGCCCAGCTGGCGCCTCAGCGCTTTGATTGTTGGCTTGGTGTTCTTGCAAATTGCAGCTGGCGGTTTTGTGGCGGGCCTCAACGCGGGGCAGGGCTACAACACTTGGCCGCTGATGGATGGCGCAGTTGTTCCAAGCGGCTTGTTGGCAATGCAGCCTTGGTGGCTGAACGCGTTTGAAAATGCGCTGACGGTGCAATTCGATCACCGCATGCTGGGCTATCTGATTTTTGCGCTGGCGCTCTATCAAGCTTTGCGGGGCCGTGGCTTCCCGCAGTTCATGCTGTTGGCAGTTGTGATCGGCCAGATCGCCTTGGGCATCACCACGCTTCTGCTGCATGTTCCATTGCATGCGGCCCTTGTGCATCAAACAGGCGCGCTCGTTGTGCTGGCAGTGGCGATGTGGAATTTGAAAGTGGCATCCGCACATAAAAACGCCGCCGGTGTTTAACCGACGGCGTTGAACTTCTGCTTTCGAAATCTCAGTGAGGCGACATGCGCATCAGCAATCCATCCTTATCGATGAACTGATGCTTCAGCGCGGCAATCACATGCACCGCCAATAATGCCCAAGCCAATTTTGTAAAAACGTCGTGCAATCCGCCGAACCAATCCATGGAAAAATAAGGCATCGGGAACAGGTTGAAGAACGTGAGACTGGCATATTCCGGATGGCGCTTTGCAATGGTTTTGCCCAATTCAGCCAAACCAGACAACGGGATCAGAAACAGCACAGCATAGAAGGCCCAGTGCAGCGCATGTGAAGCTTTGGCTTGCCATGCTGGCATGGGCACATCAGCAGGCGGTGGATTCATCGCGCGCCAAACCAAGCGAACCACCGTGAGAATCAGAATGAGCAAACCGAGCGAGGCATGAAGGCCTGGGTTTGACGCTGGAACAGCTGGGGTCAACCAGCGTTTGTCCTTGATCAGGTCTTCGCCCAAGGTGAGCATATAGATGATCAATGCCGCCGTCACCCAATGCAGGGTGATTGCCACTTTATTATAACGTTGTGTATTTATTGCCATTTTTTCTCCTATTAATGTCAGACGCGGTGGGTTGCCAATTCCGTTGCCACTACATCTCTAAACGATGCATTTCGATGACAGGGCACCTGTTCATCACAACTTGAATGCCCCGCGCTTCAGCTTTTGCGGCAGCATCTGCGTTGAATACGCCGAGTTGTAACCATAGTGTTTGGGGCAAATGGGGCAGCACCAAAATCTCATCCACCAAATCGCGAATGGCGTCGCTGTTGCGGAACACATCCACCATGTCAACGGGGTGGGGCACATCCGCGAGGTGGGCATAAACCCTCTGGCCCTGCAATTCCTGGCCGGCAAGCCCTGGGTTGATCGGCGTAACGCTAAAGCCACGCTGCACCAAAAACTGCATCACCCCATAAGATGGCCGCGCGCCATTGGCAGAAGCGCCGATAAGCGCGATTGACTTTGTGGTTGATAAAATTCCGCGCACATAAGCATCAGAATAAATTTCATGAGACATCGCCGTGAAAGTTCCGCTCACTCGTCGGTGCTCTCCAGCAGTTTGACCTTTTCGGTGTAATCCTTGTCCTTCATGATTTCCTGCACGATCTTCGTGTTGTTTTCAGAAGGGATGGAATTCTGCAGAGATTTGATGGTGCGGTCTTTGATGTCTTGCGCCATATCTTTGCTGGCCTTTACATCTTCAATCTGTTGTTTGATGTCAGCGGATTGATCATCAAGAATGTTGTTATAGGCCACCGAAACAGATGTGACTGCGATATTCCAATCCGAGACGGATTTAAACCCAAGCGCCTTGATGTCTTTGTCCAACGCGGGGCCTTTTGGATCCTTGTCCACAAACTCCTGCAGGTCGGTGTAATCTTCCAGCGGTGAATCCTGATATTTATTTTGAATGAGCACATAGCCATCGATGGCCTTGCGCGCGCGGTCTGCCACCAATTCTTCAGATTCTACATCCGGAATATCAGCCAATGAAACAGCATCACCGCTTTCCATGTCAGCGGCATTGGGGTCTACCGCCTTGTCGGCAGCTTTCGGATCGGCGGGTTTGGTGGCATCAGCAGGCGCTGTGGCCTTGGTGTCAGGTGCGGGGGCCGCTATTTGTGACAAGGCCCCATCGGCGGCCAATACCAAGCCACTCAATGCGGCAAACAAAAACCAACTGTGGCGCAAGTGCATGGCGAAACTCCCTGTCTGTTACTTTCTAGTGCAGCAACTTTGATTCAGCCACTAAAATATGGCTGGAACGTGAAGCTGTGAGGTAACATGTTACCGCATCAAATTCTCTTGACACTTTAGGCCCCCGCTCATACTAAGCGGGCATTCGGCGCCACCCATTCGGGGCGGTGCATTAACTTTGGATCAGAGACAGCCATGAAGACTTACTCGGCGAAAGCCAGTGAAATTCAAAAGCAGTGGGTTTTGATCGATGCTGACGGTTTGATCGTTGGTCGCCTTGCGGCCATCATTGCCAATCGTTTGCGCGGCAAACACAAGCCTACTTTTACCCCACACATGGATTGCGGTGACAATGTCATCGTCATCAATTGTGAAAAGCTTGCCTTCTCAGGCAAAAAAGATACCCAGAAGCGTTACTATCACCACACGGGCTTCCCCGGTGGTATCAAGGAACGTTCCGTAAGCCAACTCAACAGCAAGAATCCAGAACGCGTTTTGGAATTGGCTGTGCAGCGCATGATGGCCGGCGAATCCTTGAAGCGCAAGCAGATGACCAATCTGCGCATTTTCAAGGGTCCTAAGCATGACCACGAAGCGCAGAACCCAAAGGTTCTCGACATTAAGGCGATGAACGCCAAGAACGTAGTGAGAGGCTGAGATCATGGCTGAACAAACAACGCTCGCCGATTTGGGCAAAGCCATGGGTGTTTCACCCGCAGTGGTTTCCGCTGCCTTGGTTGAGGTCAAGCCAAAGCTTGATAAGCAGGGCCGTGCTTATGCCACGGGCCGCCGCAAAAACGCTGTTGCCCGTGTTTGGGTAAAGCGCGGCAAAGGCAAGATCACGGTCAATGGCAAAGCCATTGAAACTTATTTCGCCCGTCCGGTTCTGCGCATGCTCGTCCAACAGCCAGCGATTGCTGTTGCCCGCATGACGGAAATTGACGTGGATTGCACCGTTGTCGGCGGCGGCCTTTCTGGCCAAGCCGGTGCGGTTCGTCACGGCATTGCCCGCGCGCTGATCAACATGGAGCCAGGCCTGCGCCCAGCTCTCAAGAAGGGCTCCTTCTTGACGCGTGATAGCCGCATGGTTGAACGTAAGAAATATGGCCGTGCAAAAGCACGTGCACGCTTCCAGTTCTCGAAGCGTTAATTTCTATCAAATATCTGCCAAAGGGCCGCGTCACTCGCGGCCCTTTTCTTTTGGGGAATCACATGCGGTTTGGATCGGGGATAATTGCGGCTGTTTTCATGTTGGCGGGGCAGGCCCATGCCACGTCTTTCGGCGGCCCAACGTGCAACGCACATTCAGGCATGACGGCAGTGGACATGTCTCAGCCCACCAACACCATCACCACTGAATCTGGCCAGAGTGGCTATCAGGCGCTGAAATCTATGGGCGTCAAAAGCGTCATTCGCTATTATGATTGGGTGGGCGAGGACGACATTTCCTGCAAAGCCCTGTTGCCCACAGAATCCGACGCCATCATCGGTGCTGGTCTGAACATCATTTCCGTGTTCCAACATGAGAATGATGATCCTGAAAGCTTCTTTGTCAAAACCCGTGGCACGGTGGATGCCAAACACGCGCTCTCTCTCGCCCATGCCAATGGCCAGCCTTCGGGCAGCGCCATTTATTTCTCAGTGGACGGGGTTGATCAAACCATCCGCGACATGGTGTTTGAAAACGGCATGAGCAATGGCCACGCCATCAGTAAAAAGCGCAAGCGCCACTTGATCAATGCCGATCACAGCTTCAAGCGCCACATCCGCCGCTATGGCCGCTTTATGCACTATCATCGCAAAGTGTTCGGCAAAGACGCATCAGAAATTCGCGCTTCAGATATCCACCCCGCCATTGTGCGTTATTTTGAACAGGTGAACGCCGTGGTGCGCCCGGAGGGTTACAAGATCGGTGCCTATGGCAGTGGTGCTGTGTGCGAATTGCTGTTGGGCAAACACCTGGTGGATTATTGCTGGCTGGCACAATCAATCGGCTGGCCGGGCTTTGACCACTTCTTTCATTCCAAGAGGTGGACCATGGTGCAACAAAAAACCACCGTCTGTCGCAAATGGAACTTCGCCAATGGCGATCACGTCTGGCTGGATTTCAACCGTGTGAATACAACAAAGGGTGCCTGGGGCAAGAAAGACGGCATCACCGCGCTGGCCGCAGATAAAGTGCCGAAGAGCTGCAATTGAGCATCCAAAGGTTGTTCACGTCCTTAACTTTATTAATAAAAATTTAACTTTCGTTCTTGCAATCTCAACGTGCTCTTGTCTAGGCTCACTCTCGCGTCGGAGAGGCTGGTGGTCTGCATTTGCATCCCATCGAAAATGCACAGAATTCATGCGTGAATTCGACTTTGGGGAGTGAGTTTGTATGTTGAAGTCTATTTTGAAATTGGCTGCGGCCACAGCACTTTTGGCCACGTCTCTTTCTGCCGCGCAGGCGGAAGTAAAGGTCACCGAAAATTGGACGTTGAAGGGCTTTTCACACCCAGAGAGTATCGATTTCGATCTCGCCCACGGTGTGTTCTATGTTTCCAACATCAACGGCGGGCCATTGGATAAAGATGGCAACGGCTTCATCTCAAAAGTGTCGCGTGATGGCAAGTTGTTGCAGCTGCATTGGATCGACGGCCTCAACGGGCCAAAGGGCATTGTGATGCAGGGCACCAAGATGTGGGTGTCTGACATTGATCAACTCGTTGAAATCGACACCACCGCCGGCAAAATTGTGAAGAAATACGACGCACCGGGTGCCGTGTTTTTGAATGACACGGCCGTGGATGCTGAGGGCAATGTCTATGTGACAGACATCGCCAAAGCTACCATCTGGCGCATGAGCAAAGGCAAGATGGAACTTTGGTATGAAACGCCAAACAAGTTCCATGTCAACGGCGCGCGCGTGATCAAAGGCGACAAGCTGCTGGTGGCAGGTTGGGGGCGTGGCATGAAGGATGACGGCTCAACCGATACCTTGGGCAACTTGTTCACGGTTGATCTCAAAACCAAAGCCTACAAGGATTTGGGCGATGGTCGCCCCGTCGGCAATATCGATGGCCTGGAACGCGATTATCACGGCGGCTTTATGGTGACAGATTTCGTCAAAGGCGCGCTCATCCGCGTGCACACCGATGGCTCATTTGAAATGATCAAGAAGTTGAAGCCCGGCAGTGCGGATCTTGACGTCATGGACAACGGCAAAGAAGCCCTTGTGCCGCAGTTGATGGATGACGAAGTGACCTCGTACAAAATCCAATATTAATTCGGTTTTGAAAACAGCAAAGGGCGGGGGCAACCCCGCTCTTGTCTATTTGAAGCCCAACGTCGCAGCAATGGCATAGCCACGAAATGGTTTGGCAACTTCGAGGCGCAAGCCTTTCGCCGCTGCCAATTCTTGCAGATAGGCTTCTATCTCTGCACGAGGTGTAACGTGAAACTTGCCAAGCCAGGCATAAAGCGCGCTGCGAAACCACGACGGCAATTGTTCACAGCCGCCAAAATCCACCAGATGCAGGCTGCCATGTGGGGCTAAAACTTCCAATCCTTGCTGCAACGCCCCGCGCCAATTGGGAATCATCGAGAGCGTGTAAGAAAAAATCACGCGGTCAAACTTCTCTTTTTTGAACAGCTGCCGCGCATCGAATTTGGCAGCATCGGCAAGGCCCAGTTTCGTGCGGCTTTCAATGCCTGCCTGAAGAATTGACTTCCCCGCGCTCTGCAACATCTCTTGTGAGATATCCAGGCCAAACAATTTTACATCGGGATAACGCCGGGCCGCCCGAACCAGATTGCGGCCTGTGCCGCAACCAACTTCCAGAATGCTGCCACCGGCTGGCACATCGAGATTGGCTAAAAGCCCGTCTCGCCCAAGCAAATAATGGGCACGCGTGGCGTCATAGACATGACGTTGTAGGCCGTAGATGTCGTCCATGCGTGCGGCTTGTTCAACCGCAGCCTGATCAAGATTTGAATTCATAGACATGAAAGCCTCCGTAAATCGATGAACGGTCTTTGGCATGCAGCTCTGCCGAAAGTGGCGCCAGATAATTCCAATGGGAAAGAATTTGGTCATGCACACGACCCGGCAAAATTGTCTCTTCGCCAGCGGTGCGAAAGATCACCCGCGCACCGGGGCGCGCCGCAGCGGTGATGGCAGACCACAGCGCATTGAGTTGCGCATCGCTCATCCAATCTTGCGCATCAAGCAGAACAACGCGGTCAACACTGGCTTTGCCGGCCTGTTCCAAAACATGCGTCATGTTGGCCTGCTGCACAGTGAGGCGGCTGACATTGCGGCGCAAGGTGGCGAAGTTTTCATATTGCAAATAAGGTGGCAAGGGGCCTGAGGCATCAGGCGCATAGGCGCGGCCAAAAGCCTGCCAAGCGAAATAGTTTTCAGAAAGCGGATAGCCGCAGGTGAGTTTCTCCAACCGCTCTTTCAACACGTCACCCATGCTGCGCTCACCAGCCAGCGCTTCATATTGCGACGGCGGAATACCCAGACCGAAAAGTGAGAGTGGTGATCTGGTCACGCGCTTGACGAGGCGCTTGGAAAATAACGGCTCAATGTTCTTGTCGAAATAATTGCGTTGTTCAGCCATGTTCTGGCAGTCGAGAAAGTCTTTCAGGTTTAAGCCATAGATGCGCGCAGCAAGATGTCCAGCGCCAATAAAGTGGCCGAGCAGACCCTTCCGGTAAATATTTTTGCTGAAACCCTGAATGCGCTGGGTACCGAGAATGTTGCGCTTTTCCCAATAGTTGCGCGTGGTTTGATCGAGTTTGGATGAAAGAAAACGGAAATAGTCAGGCACATTGGCGCGCTCGGAAGCGGAGCCAAAAAAGCTGTAGAACTTGTCCCAGTTAGGCAGGTTTTCTACACCAGCGATCTTCAAACGCAGCAAGGCAACATGCGCTGGGCTGAGATCAACTGCGGTGATCTTCGCCGGGCCATTCACTAAATAGCTGAGCGCGTTGCAGCCACCCGATGCGATAGTGAGGATGTGGTGATGCGGCTCAATTGCCATGGCTTGCATATCCACCACCGGGTCTTCCCAAATCTGGGCATAAACCAGGCCGTTGAACAGGCGTGCAAACAACTTCTCTTGCTGGGCGCGCAAGCCGAAGCCGCCCCTGGCCCCCACGGCATCCGTAACCAATTCACTGGTGGCAAGTGTTGCAGCTGAATCCATTGTCACGAATCATGTTCCTCTTGCAATTTGAGCTGGCCTCTAAGGTCGCGCCTTGACAATTCCATGACAGCAACCTGTCACACGAACTTCACAAGAAATGGCGATGCCGCGCTGCCATGGACCAGCTTGTTTCGCCCACGCAACACTACCGTGCGATCTTTATTTCCGATCTCCATCTGGGAACCCGACGCACCCAAAGTGATTTGCTATTGGATTTTTTGCGCAAAACGGAAAGCCAATATCTCTATCTGGTCGGCGATCTCATCGACTCATGGTCGCTGCGCAAAAGTTGGTACTGGGATCAAAAACAGAATGACATCATCCAGAAGCTTTTGCGTAAAGCCCGCAAGGGAACCCGGGTGATCTATCTGCCGGGCAATCACGACGACAATTTCCGCGAATTCTGTGGTCATCGTTTTGGCCGCGTGGCGGTGTTGAATGAAACCGTGCATCACGGTGCCAATGGTAAGCGCTATCTGGTTTTGCACGGCGACAAGTTTGACAGCGTAATCTATTTCGCCACCTGGCTCGCCAAACTGGGTGACTGGGCTTACGAGCGCATCATGGATGTGAACTGGATCGTGATGTATCTGCGCCGCAAGCTTGGCTATGGCCCATGGTCACTTTCGGCGTATCTCAAACACAAGGTCAAAAAGGCGGTTGAATTTGTCTCACGCTTTGAAACCGTGGTGGTGCGCGAAGCCTTGGCGCGCAATTGCCAGGGCGTGATTTGCGGCCATATCCATACGCCCGATAACCGCCTGATTGAAGACATTCATTATTTGAACGACGGCGATTGGGTGGAAAGTTGCACAGCGCTCGTTGAGCATTTTGACGGCAGTTGGGAGATCATCAAATGGTCTGGCAGCGCCAATGCAAAGTCAACTGAAGATAACACCCAGACCCAGGCGAGCCCCAGCTCACTTGTGCGCAAGATGGCAAGCCTGGCGATGGCGAAGATCTAAGACTATTCGCTTTTCTCGCGCACATATTCACCCGGCGCATCGCCGAGCCCCACATCTTTTGGCTGGGTAGCAGCAATTTTCTCGCCAGACTTAGAACCAATCCACTCCAACCAATCCGGCCACCAGCTTCCTGCTGTTTCCTTGGCACCCTGCATCCAGTCTTCCAAGGTTTCAGCTTTTTCGTCGTTGGTCCAGAACTGATATTTCTTGAGGGCAGGTGGGTTGACCACGCCAGCAATATGGCCAGAGCCTGACACCACCAGTTTCACGGGCCCGCCAAAAAAGTCCTGCAAACGAAACACCGAGGGCAGTGGCGCGATGTGGTCATCTCGTGCCGCCAAATTATAGACCGGAATTTTCACTTTGCTCAGATCAATGCGCTGATGCTCCACCACCATATTGCCATGGGCCAGGCGGTTATTGAGATAGCATTCACGCAGATAG
>Ga0075024_100000556_pt1 | contig 13793 bp, 14 predicted proteins | sample Str013_2_FD_71389 | JGI IMG/M metagenome (GOLD analysis project Ga0075024, IMG submission 71389) | Freshwater sediment microbial communities in response to fracking from Pennsylvania, USA - Straight Creek_MetaG_SC_2013 | ecosystem: Environmental > Aquatic > Freshwater > Creek > Sediment... | reverse complement strand
GTGTAGGTCAGCGTGTCATTGTCCGGATCAGCAGCCTGCGCTTGCACCACAGATTTGTCGCCAGAGCCTTCAAACATCTTCGCCGGGTTTGGAGCTATCTTGATCGTTGGCGGATGGTTGGCCGGAGGCGGAGGAGGCGGAGGTGTACCGCCGCCGAGGCGGACCACAATGCCCGTGGCCGCGCGAATGTTGTTCTGCTTGTTGTCGAAACCGTCGTTGAATTTCGTCAACATGTAATCGGCTTGAATCAGGCGCCAGGCAAAGTGTTTTCCCAGCGTCAGGTCAACGCCGCCGCCAAACGCCGTGACGAACCCGTTTTGGGTAAACGAATGATTAAAGAAGCTGGTGCCACTGGGCGTGGTATTGGTGGAGTTGACGTGGGCGCCCCCAAACAATACATGGGCAAACGGCGTCCAGCGTTCTCCGCGCTTGGAGAACTGCGGACCAAACAGGAAAGTGGAAATGTCAGCGCTCTGGCCGGTTGGCAGATCGCCGACGCGATAGCGGGCAAAATCACCCACCAATCCTAACCAGTGATTCACATTGAAGGCCGCGGCTCCCGTTCCGCCGTGGTTGTGAAAATTTTCCCGCAAAGTGTTTTTCACGTTGAACAGATCAAACGAATATCCACCAAACAATTCCACTTTTGGATAATCGGTGTCAGAGCTGGAAGCCATGGGCGTTGGCGCTGACGGGTACAGCATGGACGGATTGCTCCGCAGAACTGCTGCCGGAGCAGCCGTGTTGGTCCACCCAACTGCTGCGTCGGTCGTGGAGCTAGTTGTGTTTTTGGCGGCATCATCAGCTGCATACGCAGACGCCACAAGAAAGAGCCCAAGCACCATTGCTACAACTCGCGCACGAGCGTGCATGTATCCTCCTGAAGCACTAAACCTTGCATTTCAACCGATCATCATACCAAAAACACTTAGGCGCGCTAGCCTACGGGAGTGTGCATCGTATTGCGATCTGGACCGCAGGGCCAACGCTGACCAGCACCCCGCGAACGCGAATGCCGGGCGACGATGTTAAAGTTGACCTGCGATGACGAACAGCGATCTGCTCCAGGAATTGAAATCGTTCATGTCCCAGTCAGTTCCCTACTGGCAAACCCTTGGTCTGGAACTAAAAGAGGTTGCCCGGGGCAGATCAGTATTTGAGGCCCAGGTCCGGCCGGACTTGATGCAGAGCAAGGTACTGCACGGCGGCGTGCTGGCTTCCATCGCGGACTCGGCTTGCGCGGTGGCAGCTATTTCCATGGTCTTCCCAGAAAACTACGCCACCACCATCAATCTTCAAGTGGCCTATCTCAAGCCGGTCATCAGTGGAAAGATCCGCGCTGAAGGAAAATGTGTAAAGGCCGGACGCAACGTCATCTTCAGTGAAGCCACGGTTTTCGACGAAAACAACGCCGTGGTGGGAACATGTACTTCACAACTGCTGGTAATCGCGCGTTAAGAAACGGGTTTTCGCCGTTCCGGCCTCAGGTCTAGGCCTTAGGTACAGGTACATTTGTGGCATTAGTACGACGCCAATAATGGCATTAGTACATGTCCACGGTTAATCATGGCTAAACCGTGCTAAGCTGTTGATTAGTTAGCAATTTGCGGAACCATCGTATTTGCCCTGCCTTTTGCATGTGTCAGCCAAACACGTTGCTTTCCGCATAAAAATGCCCTATAATAGAGGGTTTTCAAGGCAGATTCTAGGTACGCCCTGTGGGGCAATCGGGCACAGACGTGCGTTAATCGATTGAATCCAGTGGCCTGTCTCGCGAATCGAATTTGTGTAACACATAGCCTTGTAAGCACTTTTAAGTCATCTAACACATAAAAGGCAGGACCAACAAAATATGGCAAGAAGACGCGGTAATCCGAACTGGGGCAAGCCTGAGCCGATCGGGCCAGTCATCCCCGTTGTTACGTCATTCGAGCAAGCAGTGAAAGAATTCAAACTGACGCCGGACCAGTACATCCGCTCCACTCGTCTCCGTGAGTGGGCACGGCGTAACAAGAATTCCAAATACATTCCTGAACCCCTGTTGGAAGCCTGGGGATTCGAAATTGAATCTACCCTCTAAGCTGAACCCAAGTTTATGGAAGGCCGCCGGTTTCGGCGGCTTTTCCATTTTTAGCGCCCTTCCCGCCTTGCATCTCAACCTGAGCCAGCAGGAGATTCTGGCCATTGCAGTAGGCGCCAGCTTTGCCGCGGGTCTGAATGTCTACGCCACGGTGGCTACGCTCGGCTTGCTCTCGCACGCGCATGTGTTCCAGTTGCCTCCGGCCTTGCACCTTCTAAATTCCTGGGTCGTGATCGCCATTGCTGGCGTGCTTTTCATTTTGGAATTCTTCGCGGACAAAATCCCGGTCTTCGATCTGATTTGGAATGCGCTTAACACTTTTGTTCGAGTACCGGTCGCGGCGCTGCTTTCCTGGGGCGCGACGCAACAGATGTCGCCGGCGATGCAGGTGGCAGTCACGGTGCTCGCCGGGCTGATCGCGCTGGCCGCGCACGGAGGCAAGACCGCCGTACGCGCCGCGGTAACGCCTTCTCCAGAACCATTCTCGAATATCGCGCTCAGCCTGGGTGAAGACGTGATCGCCGTCGGTCTTACATGGCTGGCTACGCAGCATCCGGTTGCCGCCAGCGTGGTCGTGCTCATCGCGGTGCTTATGGTAGTGGTGACCATCAGGGCCGTTTGGCGGGCCATCAAGCGCCTTTTCAGCAGGGAAAATCTGGAAGCAAAATCTTCTGTTTGACGACTTCACAGGCGGACATTGAGTAACCTTTCCAAGTGGGCAACTCATAAAAAGTCGAGTAAGCGGTCAGAATTGACCAGTTTCTTGCCGGACAAATATCCATGATGGGGCATGAAGGTTACGGAGAAGCAGGTACTCAGAGTCCGCTGCCCTACGTGTGGGGCCAAACGCGGCGAGAAATGTGAACTCAGCACCGGACTGCCACGTACCGAACCGCATGGGGACCGGCGCTTGGCAGCGGCGGAAAAATAGCCCGTTGTGGAAAAGCGTAAAAAACCTGCTGCCCAAGTATCGGACGGTGCTCAATTGCGCCAGCGCGTCGCGCCTTTTCATGTCTTTCTAAAAAGCGACTCGACTCATTTCCGCACGTCAAAGGGTTAGGGTTAAGGGCAGGTCGATTTATCACATTTAAACGCTTACAGAAGACTAGAATTACAGTCATGAGTTTGGTTGTAGCTAGTAAGAAGATCCGTGAGTTCGACCCCAACACTTTCCTGGCCACCATCGGCGAAGGCCGGAAGAACGTGGCTATTGCGAAGAAGCAAGCCATCTTCGCTCAGGGGGACGCAGCGGACGCCGTTTTCTATATTCAGAAGGGCAGAGTCAAACTCACCGTGGTGTCCACGTCCGGTAAAGAAGCCACAATCGGCATGCTGGGCGAGAAGAATTTCTTCGGAGAAGGCTCACTCGCCGGCCAGCCGTTGCGTATGGGCTCCGCGGGCGCACTCACAGATTGCACTCTCTTGCGAATCGAAAAGAAGGCAATGATGGACGCGCTCCATCGAGAACACTCCCTCTCCGACATGTTTGTAGCGTATCTGCTATCGCGCAATATCCGTTACGAAGAAGACCTGGTCGACCAACTGTTCAATTCCAGCGAAAAGAGACTGGCCCGGGTGCTGCTCATGCTGGCTCATTTCGGCAAAGAGGGGATCCCGGAAACCGTGGTCCCCAAGATCAGCCAGGAAACTCTGGCGGAAATGGTTGGGACGACGCGCTCGCGCGTGAGCTTCTTCATGAATCGCTTCAGGAAAATGGGATTCATTGACTACGCCGGGGGCGATGACGGCGGATTACAAGTCCACAGTTCCCTGCTCAATGTCGTTCTCCACGACTAGTCCATCCAAACTCAGGGCTCTTTTAAGCAAACCAATCCAGCATTCGCCGGCAAAGTTGCAGGACAGGTCCGACGAAGAGATCGTAAAACAGGGTTCTTCCTGGATGATTCATAAAAACCTACTCGAATAGCACTGGCCGAGACCGCGAAGCGGCCCCGGCCAGGTGAGAAACTTGGGTTGGAATGGTTATTTGTCTTTGGCTTCCGCGATGGCCGCCTGATGACCGGCTTGTTTCACGGCGTGCAGGAACGGCTCCGCGCTTTCCGGTGTTGCTACTTTGCCGGAAAGGATAGGGCTGAATTCGATCTGCTTGCCGTAAATGGCGCGCGTGGAATCTTTATCTTCCTGGACAACGGCGCCTTCCAGCGTTAGGCCGGCAAAAACACCCTTGGAGCGCGAGTACGTCAACACTTCGGTGTTCATCTTCCAATCAGTTCCGGCGGAAGCATGACGTCCAACCGGGCCTGCGGCTACTGATCCTTCACCGGTGAGTTCAAATTTGCTGGACAGAAGATGCTGGAAACCTTTGTCGTTCATGACCAGCATGATCAAGTCCACGCCTTCTACGCCAATCTGCAATCCCGCGCTGCCGCCGCCAACGGAAACGAATGCCGGCGCGCTCCAGCCATCAGCCGTGCGACAGGTGGCAACGCCGCGACCGTGTTTGGCGCCAATAATGAGGCCGCCTTTAATCAAGTTCGGAACCACCAAAATGCACTTCGCGTTGCTGAGCACTTCTTCAGGAATGCCCTTGTCCGGCGTGGCCATGGCTGCTTGCAAAACGTCAACGGAGGCCTGCAGGCGAGCTACGCTGTCTTCTTTTCCGGAGCCTGCCCACGCCGTGCTGCCAACCACACCCAACAAACCGACCAACATTAACGACTTTAGTTTATTCATAATTGTTCCTTTCAGAACTTGTGCTACTAAGAAGGGGTTTTCAGATGGGCTGACTTAGCTCAGAAGACCTGACAGGGAGAACAGTAGCGCTCGTCCCTGACTTCTATGATCGCCCATCCGCAAAAGATAAACTGCTCTCAATTGCTCACTTTCACGAAGAAAAAAGAGCAATCACTTAAGACGGACCCTTCTCGAATTCGGTCCGTCAAAAAATGAGATGCTGATGACAATTCCGGGGAGGCCCGGATCAATTCGGGTTATAGAAGCAATATTCGGAGTCAAAAACGCGACATAAAAAACCGTCAGTCTGATGGCCGACTTAGTTCTTGAAAGGCCGCGTTCGTGCGCCCGCCGCGCTCAACACAAGCCCGCCGAGGATCAGCAGTCCACTAATGGTGGGAGACACACGTTCGCTGTGTGTGGTCTTGACTCCGAAGTTGATGTCCCCAGCCTTGATGCCGTGGGTTTCGGTTTGCGGTATTGGCACAATCAATGACGCGATTCCCAGCGCCAGCATCAGCAGTCCTGCATAAAGCAGCATTTTCAAAATCGAGACCTCACAAGATAGCATTACGTACGTTTTTTGATCAGTTTCACAAACAGCAGTTGAGCGGGATCAACGTATTGCTTGGTTCACGGTTGCGGTTTTCAATTCTGTGCGTATCAGCTCCTCCACCTGCTTCCAGACGTTCGGATCACATTCGATCTGGGTATGGGCCTTGGAGAAAACGCGATCGTACCAGGGATACTCGCCGCAGGCGTAAGGACTGTTTTTGTAATCGAATTTGTAATTCCCAATGATTGCGGTGTGCCCCGGATCGGCGGGACGGATATCGGACCGCCCATGAAGGAACCCGTCCATCTGGTAGAAATTCACCGCATGGGCCACGTTCGCGGGAATCACGGTATCGTTTTGACGAAGTTTTTTCACGCTGTCCACTTGAATAGTAAGCAGGACCGGAACACCGTCTGTATCTAACTTGCGGGCCAGGGTAATGGCTTCTGAGCCTCCCCAGCTGTGCCCGTAGATGATGACACGCGCGTTTGCTTTCTCCTCGGCGGAAAGAGCCCCATCGTGGTTGGTGTCGAGCAGGTCGAGCACTTTTTTCCGGGCTTCTTTTCCGTGGTAACTCTCAAACGTCTCAACGTCCACACCCAACGGGTACGCCTGGCGCAGGCGCGCGGCGAGCTGCACTTCACTATGAACGAGATTATCGTGCTGGATAAAGCCGCCAACGAATCCAATGATGATCACGTTGGGGACGGAACCGCCGGCAACAGTGGCACCGGGCGTAAAGGCTTTCAGTTCGTCCAATGAAGCCAGAAGCTTCTCCCATTGGGCCGGGTCCTTCTTGGTTTCAAAAGGCTCAGAAAGGTCAGAATAGAACAACAGGATGTTGTTGCGCAGGTCCGCGTTGGTGAGAGCAAATTTGCGGTCTTTCAGTTGTGACAGCAGCTTGGCGTACGCGTCATCAGTAAGTGAGTACTCCGCGGCCTTGGTGGCATTGCCGCTGTCCAGATCGCGATTAGGAAGCACGAGTGTATCCGTGCGTTCCGCCTCCAGAAAAGCGCGGTACTGATCAACCGTGGTGTTGATGCCCTTGAAGTACAAGTCCGCGGTCTGCGCCGTGGGGGTATTGAAGCCCAGCGCCTTGAAAGGACCGACCTTCGGCATAAAGCGCAAGAGCGTGGAGAGGACGCGGGTGCTAAAACCCGGCTTCACGTAGTCCTTGCCCCATTCTTGTTCGTACTCGGAACGCGAAAGACGGTACAGGAATTTTCTCTTGGCAAAGTCCGGCGTCTCGCGGGTGAGTTCTTTCTTGTGCGTCTGCAACGCCACCTTGGTCATTTGCGGAATCAACCGGCTGATGGCGAAACGATACGAGCCCACGGCAAGGTCCTCGTGCGTCAGTACATCTTTCAATTCCATGCCGTACACGATGGGAAAAGTTCGTTCCAGCAGCGGCTTGGATACTTTGAATCCGATGAAATCGTGGTACTTCTCGGAAGCATAACGGTTCTTGGCTACTTGCACGGTGTCAAAACCAAATTCTGTTTTTAAATGCTCTGACTTGCCCTGAGCATACCGAACAAAGTTTCCAAATCTTGCCCGCAGTTTTGGATACCGGATCGCCACGGCCTGGTTGACTCCAGGGTGGCCGGCAATGTCCGACGCATAGTGGGACAAAGCGCCCAGCGCAAACGCATACTCGTTCGCGTCCTGGCTCTGACGCAGCAATTCAAAAACGAAATCGCCGCTGCGAACATAGTGGACCAGATCGCTGAACTCCACGCTCCCGAACGGATAATAGCCCAGGTCCTGGATCACGGCGCCGCCATAGGCATAAGCGTGGGCTTCCTTGATCTGGTCTTCGGTGAGTCCGGGGTAGCGCTGGAGCAGAAGCGGCTTGATCTCGTCCGTCCAAAGTAGGTCAATGATTTCTTCGTGGGTAAGAACAGAGTGCGCAAAGGAACCGGTGCCGCAGGTTAGAAAGATCAAAATAAGCGCAAATCCGCGCGTCGCAAACACTCGCCACTTTCCGAACGCGACGTTCGACAATATCAGGTGCAAGCGCATGCTCAAATCCTGCCGATAAGTACGAGTATCACAACGATCAGAAGGATCAAGCCTACTCCTCCGGTCGGGGCATAGCCCCAGCTGCGGCTGTGCGACCACCGTGGTAGCGCGCCAAACAAAGCCAAAATCAAAATCACAATCAATAAAGTTCCAAGCATGTCATGCTCCTTCGATTCCCAATCCAGGAGAGTGAAACTTACTGACGTCCTTTTCTTCCTGGTTGCACTGCACCTAGTAACCGCGTGCGTTGCATTTCGAATATAGAGGTTTAGAAGCCCGGTGAATGGTCAAAACTGCTCACTGAAGAGCACATGAGCAAGGCGGCTCGATCTGAATCTTTTTCCAAATAGGAGCCACACTCTTCTCACAATCGAAGCAGACGCGGAACATCCGATGCTTGATCGTGAACACGCGGATTCGTAACTGTTGTTGCCGCCAGCATTTGAATCCGCCTTTCGGGTTTGACGTTTCACAGGCTCCATGCGATAGTTTCTGGTTTGTTAAGGTTGTGTTAAAGCGGCATTGTGCTCGCCAAACGCAACATTCAGGAGCTTTCAGCCACCCAATGGTCCGCTTAATCCCTCGTGATACCAAGTTCTTTGACCTTTTCGCCGAAATGGCCGCGAATCTCGGCGAAGGCGCCAAACTGCTCAAGCAGACACTGGACGACTTCCAGAACGTTGAGCTCCGCGTACAACAGCTGAAAGGCATTGAGCACCGCGGTGACGACATGACGCACAACGTCCTCACCAAACTGAACCAGACTTTCATCACGCCCTTTGACCGCGAGGACATTTACCGCCTGGCATCTTCGCTGGACGACGTGCTGGATTTCATCTACGCGGCTGGCGTCCGCCTGGTGATGTACAAGATCACCAGCGCTCCGGCCGCCGCTCCGCGCCTGGCGGAGATCGTGGTGCAACAAGCCGAACAGTTGTCACTGGCCCTGGCCAAACTGGACAAAAAAGGCGACAAGGTCCTGGAACACTGCGTGGAAATCAATCGCCTGGAAAACGAAGCGGACCAGGTAGCGCGTGCCGCCATTGCCGCGCTCTTCGATAAAGAAAAAGACCCGATTGCCCTGATTAAGCTAAAGGAACTGTACGAAGTCCTGGAAACCGCCACGGACAAAGCTGAAGACGCCGCCAACGTGCTTGAAGGCGTGGTCCTGAAGAGCGCATAGCCATCCAAAACATGCCAACCTATTTCACATGTGAGGCGCGCTAGTGCACACAAGCCTGGTCCTGGTTGTTGTCACCATTTTCATTGCGCTGTCCTTTGATTTCATCAACGGATTTCACGATGCCGCCAACAGCATTGCCACCGTGGTGTCCACGCGCGTGTTGTCGCCGCGCTGGGCCGTGGTGTGGGCAGCGTTTTTCAATTTCGCTGCCGCTGCGGTCTTTGGTACAGCTGTAGCTAAAACCATTGCCAGTGGGCTAGTAGATCCCAAGCAAGTCACCCAGTATGTGATTCTGGCCGCTCTCGCGGGGGCAATTATCTGGGACTTGCTGACGTGGTGGCTGGGCTTGCCAACGTCTTCTTCTCACGCGCTGATCGGTGGACTAGCCGGTGCGGCCATCGCCAAAGCTGGATGGCAGGTATTGGTGCGTGAACCGAAACTTACCTGGCCAATTATCGGCGTGATTCCCGGCCTGGGCGCCAAGTGGATGTCGACGCTGATCTTTATTGTGCTGGCTCCCATGATCGGCCTGCTCATAGGCTTGGCATTGATGGTAGCTGTGTCATGGATATTCCAGCGCACTCGCCCACAAACGGTGGACAAGCTTTTCCGTAAGCTGCAGCTGATCTCCGCAGCGGCGTACAGCCTGGGCCACGGCGGTAATGACGCGCAAAAGACCATGGGCATCATGGCGGGAGCCCTTCTAGTCGGTGGCTACCTTACGCCCGCGCAATTCGCTTCCGGCTGGGGCGCGTACAAATGGCACATCATCCTGAGCGCCCATCTGGCCATCGCTCTAGGGACATACTTTGGCGGCTGGCGCATCGTTCAGACCATGGGATCAAAGATTACAAAGTTGCGTCCGGTCGGCGGATTCTGCGCGGAAGGCGCCGGCGCGATTACGCTTTTTGTGCTGGCGATGAAAGGCATTCCCGTGAGCACCACGCACACCATCACTGGAGCCATCGTTGGCGTGGGATCAACCGGGCGCTTGTCCGCCGTGCGCTGGGGCGTGGCCAAGAGAATCGTGTGGGCCTGGGTGATGACCATGCCGGCGGCAGCAATCGTGGCGGCTATAACTTACTGGGTGATTCATTTCTTTGTTCCGGCTGCTTAGTCCAACAGCCTATGATTCCTTTAGAACGGTTGCAGAGGAATAACCTGATGTTCGCCGGAAGGCGTGCTCACCGCGCTTTTGATTTTTTCCACCACACCCACGCCGTACTTCAACAGAAAATATAAAGCGCCTACTCCCCTCTCCTGCAACTCTTTGTTGGGATAAAGGAGCGTGGTCAGCTCGTCCGCATGGCGATGGAGTTCTGTGTTCTTGCGGCTTTCCGCGCGTGCGGCTTTGTCACGTAGGGTTTGCAATTGGTACCGCATTTTGGATCCGGCGTTTTCCGCTGCGTCGAGCAAAGTACGATCCAGCGCTTCCAGGGGCTTTTGGATCGCCGCCAGCGCATTTTCCAGATGTGCGTTCGCCGCGTCAAAACTTTTTACAATGCTGTCCGGTAATGCGCTGGAAGCAACGGTCTCACGAAGCTGCTCCGGTCCTACGAAAATATCTGTGAGTGAGAAACCGTAACGTTCCAGCAGTTTCGCTGCGCGAGGTTCAATCAATGTGGCAAAAATTCTTGGCAGGACGGGAGTAACGCGAGAGGCAAGGTTCCGATACACGGTTTCAATCTGGGCAAAGTAGGCGACTTCCGCCGGGCCGCCGATGTAACACAGCGTGGGCAGAAGAAAGTCCTGCATGATCGGCCGCAAAAGAACGTTGGCGCTGAAACGTTCAGGACATCGTTCAGTTTCGGCCAACAAATCGGCCTGGGCAACTTTGCGCTCGCCAATCAGAAAATGGTTCTCAACGTGCCGTACCGGAGTCCGCACGCCATTCTCAAAATAAAAACATACCGTGTGCGACGGCGTGACTTTGACTTGGGCTTGATAGCCAGCGGCTTCCAGTTCTTGCGTGCGAGCCTGCAACGCCTGATTAATTTCGCTGGATTTTTCCAGCGCCCCTCGAAACACCGGTTGAGCTATCTTGTGCAATTCGGCGTCCAGCGGATTCAGGAAGATGATTCCCAAATCGGCGAAAACTTTGCTGTAAAACTTGGCGAACGCGCTGCCAAAGGTTTCGCCTTTGCAATAGCTTTTCTTGAGGATCTCAATTGTTTCGGAATCGCCGAACAAGCCTTCCACTTGGTGCACAGCGGCGGTGATTTCGTCGCCAAAGGCAATCGTCCCCACGGGCGCGCCTTCCAGATGCTCCACGTTGACGGAGATTTTCTGTAAGCGCTCAGCCGACGGAAGTCCCACGGAGTTGATCTCGGCGAAGTCGTGGTCTTCGGTGGCCATCCAGAAAATCGGGACGGCTCCGGCTTCTTCAGCCAATTTCACCGCGGTAAGCGCTTTGAGTACGCAGAACAGCGGTCCGCCAAACAAGCCAACTTGCTGTCCGGTGACTACCGCGGGCGATCCGTGGCGCAGCCTCTCAAGATTGGCAAGAGTCTTTTCACCGGCGCCAAACGCCCGGTTCTGGCGCTCCAGAACATCAGCTACGGCCTTGCGGCGTTCGGCGGGATAATCAATCTTCTTGATCTCGTCGTGCCACCAGTCGCGGCTCAGCGGCGGACGCGCATAGAATCGGCTTACTTTGTCGAAATCGTACAGATAGTCAGCAAAAAGGCGGCTGGTGTGAGGAATGCTCGTGAACGGCAAACACTGTGGTTCCAAAGTTGGAGACTCCGCCATGTGCATAAATGGATTGGACGCGCGCCAGCCCCATCGGTTGCACAAAATATCGCGTCCCAGGCTGCGTGGGTTGCCGGACGATTGTAAATGAATCGCAAGAGCCTCAGGGGGCGCCGACAAAGGTGTTCGCCCAAGGGTGTTCGCGCCAAAGACGGATAACAACGGGTTCGGTACAATTACCCGTGGTGGTTCCGACGCGAAAGGACATCCCGACATGAAGCTACTCGCAACCGCATTAACCATGACGCTGTTCGTCGGATCGCTGACGGCCCAGAAGCCAGCGCCGTCTGACAATCAGACGATGAAATCCCTAGCCATGACCACGTTGAAGCTGGTGGATGACTACAAGGCTGACGCCGAGAAGACCGGCAAGACCGATGTTCCCACTGAATCTCAAAAGCGTGCGGAACTTGCCATCAACAAGCTGGCGAACGTTACATTTGTGCAGTCCTTCTCCGTCTCCTAATGCCCTCCGGGTCATGCCCGAAATGTCCGGAATTGAAATTTGCTCCACTTTGCGCAACCGCATGGATCTCCTGATGAGTGATACGCGAAAGATTGCGATCGTCTCCACCCAGTTTCAAATCAGCCATCGCGACGACATCCGAGCGAATCTATCCCAGGTGATCAAGGAATACGAAGAAGATCGGGTGTGGGTTCTGGCCACGATTGACAGGTGGAAAACATCGAACGCCGTGGACGATCGCACTCGGTAAAACTCTACCCTTGGATTCAACGCAAGCGAGAATTCCGAACGACGCCGTCCCCAAGGAAAATGAGCCGAAGCGGCTCGTCCGTGCATCCAATGCTTGACTCGTCATGCTGGCTCTCATAAGGTAGATACAGGCTTTAGTCTTTTTACGGCCACGATCTTTTACGACCACGATCTTTAACGATCAAGTTCTTTGACAATCAGGGTTTTACGAAAAAGGTCCACAAGTCCTTTTCCGAAATGGGGGCGTCACGGCTTCGACGGAAATGCTTGCGGCCAAGAGGCATACCGGGGCGCATTCCCCCGTAAGTGGTGCAAAAACAATAATTGCTAACTCTAACCAGTTTGCATACGCAGCTTAATTAATTAAGCAGCCGCTCTCCGCAGCTTCGTCCACGGGCTGTGAAAGGGCGTCACACAGTGGGCTGGTCTTCTCTGCTAAGCCAGGGCTGGAGGACGAGACAAACGGGCTAGCGCTTTGCATTTCTTGTCCGTTCTGAGTGCAAAGCGCGAAACTGGCGGGGTAATTCCCGTCGGGTGAACTGGACTAAGTATGTAGGCTCTTGACCAGTAACATTTTCGGACGTGGGTTCAACTCCCACCGCCTCCACCATAACTAACTACTTTATTTTCTTATACTTAACACTTAATAAAATTAAGTGTGTGCGTAATACGTGTGTGATTTTGGCGCTCAATTTTGCAGAAAACGCAAGAAACGCACAAAGATGGCGAAGAACTTGCGTTTAATGCACAACGGGCTTGTTCAAAACCACAATCACTGTTCGCACGTTGGTACCAGATTCTTTGAATGCACCCTCTGGAACATCTTCGTAAGAGCCGTATGCGTCAACCAGATTTTTAAATTCGGTGCTCTTCTTGTTTTTTCGAAACGTGAACGCTGGGGACATAACGGACACAACACGACCGCTGGGGCGAAGTAGAGAGTATGCGTGTAATACGTGATCGATGTCCTGCTGTTTCGCAAACGGTGGATTCATCACAATCCGGTCAAACTCCTCGCCCTTAGTCGTTAGGAAATCACCTTGAAACACCGGGTATCCTTTATCCATAAGAACCTTGGCTTTCTCTGGATCTAACTCGCCACATCGGAACAAGCAGCGGGAAGCGTCGATTTGGTCGGCAATCGCGCCAAGTCCAGCGGACGGTTCTAAAACGTCCTGAAGTTGTTCTGCGTCATCTGTGTATTTGATTTCGGCTAGCTCCAGGAGACGGTTCACAACGTCGGGCGGTGTCTCGAAAAATTGATACTGCTTTTTCTTATCGACGGTCTTTTCGGTTTCGATAGCAGCTTGAATTTTTAGAGTCGGGTCCGAAGAAAAGACATGGGCTTTTGCTGAGCGGTTCCACTTGCCGCCGGCATTTTCGAGGACAGCGTTCACTTCCTCATAAAGCTTCCGATTCAACTGTGTCGATGGAAGAAAAAAGTTATTCCCATCGATGCGGCCTGCCTTTATGACATCAATGGCTTCCTTGCTAATCTCGGAAATGTAACCTGGCATGAAATTGGTTAAGTCTTCTTGGATTTTTTCGAGTAGCTTCTGAGATTCGGCCTCCGATTTCTTTATCTGTTCGAGAATGATGAGAGGATCTGGGAGGCTTTCTAAATCAACGGGTGGGGACTTCCTCATTACTTAAATCAAAGCACAATTTCAGGAACTTTCAAGGTATGTGGGGAATCCGGTCGAAGGTGAACGCGATTCCGGTGTGAAGCCGAACACCATTCCGTTGTGAATCCGAACAGCATTCCGGTCTGAAGATGAACACTGATTCCGGT
>Ga0075024_100000553_pt1 | contig 13854 bp, 10 predicted proteins | sample Str013_2_FD_71389 | JGI IMG/M metagenome (GOLD analysis project Ga0075024, IMG submission 71389) | Freshwater sediment microbial communities in response to fracking from Pennsylvania, USA - Straight Creek_MetaG_SC_2013 | ecosystem: Environmental > Aquatic > Freshwater > Creek > Sediment... | reverse complement strand
CATGTTGATGGTGGCGAGAGTGTCCTGCTGAAGCACTGGCGACGCCAGGGTCTTTCCCTGGGGGACGAGCGGGCGGACGGTAGACCCGGCTTGGGCCGGCGGCGCAGATGGTTGCGCGTTCTGAGGCGTTGCCGTTCCGGACGCGGAAGTATCGTGTTTGCTTTCGTTGCTTCCTTCCTGAGTTGCTGCGGGAACCGGCGGCTGAGATTCTCCGGCTTCTGCCGGTTGCGGTGAACTGTCCGCCAGGGCAGCCACGGCGGCCGCCACTTTTGCCGACGACTGCACCTTCTGCGGGGCCGCGGCTTGCAACGCCGCGTAAATCCGCCGGGTGTCAGCCCCGGTGCCGAGCATGTGGCCATCGCGGAAAGCAATCGTTTCTTCCTGTCCATTGCTCGTGAAGTCCATAATGTTCCACTCCGCTTCGCCGAGCCCACCGTTGGTGGTGAGGATCCCCACCGTCCTGGTATGGATTATGTCGAAGGCGAACCACTGCACGTCCTTGAGCGGAATCACCAGTGTCATCTTGTCGCTCTTGTACTCGATGTTCTCCCGACTGATGGTAAGCGCCCCGGTATCTTCCCAGGACTTAAGTGAGAAACCTTTCTTGGCATGCCGGTACTGGACTTTTTCAAAACTCACGGGCAGGACCACCTCCACGGGATCGTGCGCCTTGTCGTTGGTCTTTACGAACTTCTTGGTGGCTTCCTTGTTCAGGTCCGCCATCGCGCCCTCTGCCGTGGTCACATACTCCAGCTTGCCGGTGTTGACCAGGTCCTTGATCTCCTGGGGGTTGCGCTCGATCCACCAGGTCGCATCCAGCACCTTGGTACGATTCCGGCCGTTGAAGACGTATTTGTATCTCTCGGCCAGCGCCAGGAGGTAGGTCTTGCCCGCTTCAAAATTAAATCTCTGCGCTTCATTGCGCGAGGGGCCCCAAACCAGACTGCGGCCCGGCTCCACTTGCACGGCCAGATAAGAACGCTGCGGCAACCATCCGGCAGCTTTGTCATCCACTAAAACCTTGAAATCGGAAAGCCCGAACAGGCGAACGTATTCCGACCGGGTAACATACAGCAGGGCATGGTCCGGCTGGGGCGTCAGGTACACCGGCTCTTTGCTCTTGTGATAGCGGTCAGGTATCGCGTCATCGTCTTGCGCCGGGGCGATCACGGCCAGAAGCATGGTCAGGGCCACAACACCAGCCAGCCTGGCGCCAACTCTCAAAAAGTAATTCAACATGGGGAGTCCTTTCGGGCATGGATTTCATGCACCAGGAAATTCCTTCGCTTAGATAGAAGGGGTCTTCCACGTTCTTTTCGGGGGTGGACTTGAAACCCAGGACATGCAACCTTTGCTCGTCTGCGATAGCTCGTCTGCGATGGAGAGACAAGTGCTTTCAGAAGGGGGGAACAGTGTTCACTTGCCGACGATGGCGGGCGTCAAGCCGCAAAGGCTTATGTCGATGAGAATAGCTCCGAACACTAGTGCAAGAAAAGGGCAAAACGTTGCAGGGGATTCGTACAACAATTTGCATCCACGGATCGGCGTCTTCGGCCAACAGGATTCGTCGTGATTTCACGGCCCTACAAGATGTGGGGTTGATCTAAGGTCAGCCAACCCCATATTTTGTGGTTTGACGCATAGGCGAATCTAAGAGGAATATTTAGCTTGCTTTGAGATTGGTTTTATGATAGATTAAGTCGTTTAATTGCAACATGTTATATGGAGTTGACTATGTGGGATGGAAGAGCACAAGGCGGGGCGAGAGCGGTAACGCTCCACAGTTTTTAGAAGGGTATCCCCGGGGATGAATCGCGTAAGTCTATATTTTCCGGGGATGGAGGCATGGGGGGTACCCCAGATCGGGTGATCGCCGTGATCTGGTGATCTGGTGATCAGAGGTTCGTGTGCCGCCAAATTGGGATGAATTGTGTAAGTGCTTTAGATATTGGGATGGACAGTGAGGGGGCAGGAGCATAATTGGGAAACACCATGACTACTTCAGCACAAGTCGCTTCGATTAAGGGCTCGGACGACAAGACCCACGACGTCATGAACCAGGTCTCTCCGCTTACCGGTTACAACCTCTTTCTTACCGACAAGACTTTGGTCGAAGCCGTCAGGCGCGAAGGGGCTGGGTGGGCGGAAAGCCACATTGCGGAGCTTGGGCACTTACTCGGCACCGAAGAAGTCCAGCGCTGGGGCTTTGACTCCAACGAAAACAAGCCGGTGCTGCATACGCATGACGCAGCCGGCAATCGTCGGGATGAAGTGGTGTTTCATCCCGCATGGCACAACTTGATGCGGACGTCCGTGGAGCACAGGCTGCATAGCCTGCCTTGGGAAGGCGGCGAATTGCACCACGGAGACACGGAGGCACGGAGAACAACTGAACTTGGGCCGCAAGGGAAGAAGGGCATCGATGACTCTTCTGCACAGACAGGGCTCACAGGAAAAAGTCGTCCCGGCGCGCACGTGGCCCGCGCGGCGCTGATGATGATTACCGTCCAGAACGAAGCTGGACACACTTGTCCCATCTCCATGACGTTTTCCGGGATGGCTGCGCTGCAAGCCGAACCTGAACTCGCCGCCGAGTGGGGCCCGAAGCTGATGTCGCCCACCTACGATCCGCGATTCCTTCCAGTTACTGAAAAATCCGGCGCGCTGCTGGGCATGGGCATGACGGAGAAGCAAGGCGGCTCTGACGTTCGCGCCAACACGACGCAGGCCGAGCGTATCGGAAACCACAGCCGCGACTTCCTGATCACCGGACACAAATGGTTCTGCTCCGCGCCCATGTGTGACGCGTTCCTGATTCTGGCGCAGGCGCCGAAAGGGCTTACTTGTTTCCTGTTGCCGCGCTGGAATCCCGCTGGCGCCCAGAACAACTTCTACATACAGCGCCTGAAAGACAAGATGGGCAACCGCTCAAATGCTTCGAGCGAAGTGGAGTTTGCGCGGGCGTGGGCGCGCCAGGTGGGCGAAGAGGGCCGCGGCGTGAATACCATCATCGAGATGGTGAACCACACACGCCTGGATTGCGCGATTGCTTCCGCCGGACTGATGCGCCAGGCGCTGGTGCAGGCGTTGCATCATTGCCGCCATCGTAAAGCCTTCGGCAAATTGCTCATCGACCAGCCGCTCATGCGTCACGTGCTGGCCGACCTCACGGTTGAATCTGAAGCCGCGACGCTGATGGTCGCGCGGCTGGCCCGAGCTTTTGACGAAAAGTCGTTTGACGAACGGGCTTCTATTCAGAAAACCGCCGCGGATCACTCAATCAGCGGAAACTCAGATGCGAGTAGAAGTCATGCCCGCGCCTTCAGCCGTATTGCCACCGCTATTTGTAAATACTGGTTGTGCAAGCGGTCGCCCGTCCACGTGGGCGAAGCGCTGGAGTGCCTGGGAGGCAACGGCTATGTGGAAGAGTCGATCATGCCGCGGCTCTATCGCGAAGCGCCGCTCTACGGAATCTGGGAAGGTTCGGGCAACGTGATATGTCTGGACGTCTTGCGTGCACTCAGCAAAGATCCCGCGACTGCCGAAGCGCTCATAGCCGAATTCAAGACCGCCGCAGGCGCGGACTCTCGACTCGACAAGTACCTTACGGCCGTCCAATCCGACTTGCAAGCTGCGTTAGCTGGATCGTCAAGTAAAGGCGCGGCTACTGCGAACGCCGAGCATGAAAGTCGCGCACGCTGGCTGACGGAGCGCTTGGCCCTCGCGCTGCAGGCAACGCTGGTTGTTCGTCACGGACGGAAAGAAGTGGCCGAAGCCTTTGTGGCGTCGCGGATCGCCGGCGACCACGGTCATAACTTTGGCACCTTGCCCGCGGACGCAAACATTGATGCGATCATGGAAGGGCTATAAATAAAAAGGTCTTCGCGGCGCTTACTTGCCACCGCGAAGACAACCACCAAGGCAAAGAATCAAGAAGGGAGCAGAGGAATATGAAGGAGCCAGGTGGGTCCTCTACTGCCCTCCACAATGGTTCTCCGTTTGGTCAATAGTGGTATGAAGGGGAAGATCGTTTCACTTGTGAGCGCGATTTCTGAAAATAATTTCAGGCAGGGATGAATGGAACGTCCGAAAACCATAATCAGAGCATGGAACCGCGGTTTTTTCGGGACTGGTTTCTAATCTTTCTAATCAATCGCTCGAAATTGAAAGATTGGGCTCTTGCTCATGAGGGATTCACGCGATTTGCTAGTCGCGCTAGGTAGGCGTTGCGCTTTTTCGCGCAGGGTAAACGCAAGATGCGAACCGAATGATCGACCGGCTAGCTCGCTAAAAAAGTGGCCAGCAGTTTTGGCTGCTGGCCGTCAGCTTTCGCGATTCTTGAATAGGAAGGTTAGTCCTTATCGCCTTTGCTGCAAGCGGGTAGCGGAGACGGAATCTCAATGCTGGCGCGATTACCGCTCCAGCAGTTGCCCGTGCCGGCTCCGGTCCAGAAGAGATCGGATCCGGGGATACCGGGAAATTGTGAGTTCGCTCCGTTGTTTTCCGTCACGTTACCGATCACGCGCGTGTTTTCCGGCAGGGGATCAAAGCCCAACTGGAAACATTGCGCGGTGGGCACCTGGAACGGCGTGCAGAAATCGCTGATGGCGATGCCGAACGTCTGGTTGCGCTCGATCACGTTGTGGGCGATCGTGTTGCCATCGCCGGCAACCACCAGCACACCGCTGCCCGGCGGGACAAGGCAAACGTCGTCCCCAGGATTAAGGCAAGTGTTGTCTTTGTTATTGTCATGGAGCCAATTGTGGTCCACGCGGTTATTGGCGCCGGTTTCAATCGAGAGACCAGGCAGGATGAACACCAAGATGCCGCCGGTATTTCCAGTGGCTTCGTTGTGGTCCATGCGGACGTTGGTGGAATTTTCGATTTCAAATCCGCTCACGTTGCCTTTGGCCAGGTTGTGATCGGCGCGCGCGTCGTGCGATTGGCCAACGTACAAGCCGGTGTCGTTCGATCCGGTAACGATGTTATGGTGCGCGCGTCCGCGACCGACTTTGGACGGGAAGATTCCGTAGAACGCGTTATTGTTCGCCGCGTTAAACGCCAGTTCCCAACTGTCAACGCAGATCAGGCGGATTCCGCTGTGCTTAAAGCCGTTGGCGGTGAATCCGGTGATTTCAACTCCGGAAATACGCGCTGCTGGATTGTTGACGCACTCAGTCGTCGCGGACTTCGGATTCGCCGCTTCGATGCCGGCGTCCAGTCCGCCTTGGTTTTCGATCACCACTGCGTGGTCGCGATCATATTGGCCTTCAAGAGTAATGTTGTTGGAGGTAATTACCACGGCGCACATCTCGGTGGGATCGCTGGGGCAAGGCCGTCCAGCTTCGTGATAAGTGCCGGCGTCCACCACCACGCGGTCGCCCGGTTTAGCCTGGTCCACGGCGGCTTGGATCGACTGGCCAGTATGAACGTGAATCTCGCGCGCCAAGCAAATCTGTGACAAGAACAACAGTGCTGCAACCACCTTGAACTTCATGGGGATACTTCTCCTCGCGTTTAAGCGACCCTGAAAACCGAGTCTGCCAACCGGCAAACACAGTAGGGTTCCGGCCTGTGAAAGTCAACCGCGAAAGCTGGACGTTAGATGAAATTCAGATGGAAGAAACGGGCAGTGAAGCAAGGTCATCCACCAGCCCTACCTCCTTTTGTACAAACGGCTCAGCGTATTTCACGCCGGCCAAGAGTCCATAAAAACCGGCCATGGTTTCCAGACGAGTGCGGATTTCTTTTTCCGCGACGAAGATATCGCTGCCGGTATTTTGCTCCGCGTATTGTGACTTGTAAGCCATCAGCGATTGCAGTCGCGCTTCAAACTGGTCGGTGATGTCCACCACAAACGTTGGACGGACGTCATAATAAAGACTGGCATAAATAATCTTGAACGGACGGTGCGGGGCGAGTTTGGCAACGGCCTCTACTTCGGCGCCATCGCGTGAGCCTGGGTTTGAGACTGATGACGTTGCCCCCAACTTTTTTAGTCCGGCAAGAAAGCAAGCTTCGTAGCCCAAAGTTGCGCAGTTGTAATGGTCCGGATGGCGTCCCAGCCAGTAGGGGAGAATCACCACCCGCGGCCGTTGTTCGCGGATGATCCGCGCGATCTTTAAACGATTTTCCCAGGTGTTTTCTACGCGACCATCAGGGATGTTTAGCGCGTGTCGGAAGCTTACGCCCAGGATCTTGGCTGCGTCGGCAGATTCGCGCGCGCGATCGTCGGCTGTGCCGCGCGTGCCCATTTCGCCTTGCGTAAGGTCAAGGATGCCGGTGCGCTGTCCGCCTTGCGCTGCCTTAAGCAGTGTGCCGCCGCAGGTTTGTTCCACGTCATCGCGATGCGCGGCAATAGCCAGGATGTCCAGGGCGGGTGTGCTCACTCGGCCTCACTTTCGATCACAACTTTTTCGCGGACGATCAAACGATGTCCAGCCATCTCTTTAATTTTAGGCAACACGCGATCCACGTGCTCTTCTTTGTCGATGAAAGTGAGCATCAACGGAAGTTTGCCACCGGCATCCACCAGAGTCGAGGTCTTTACGCGGCTGTGCCCCGTGAATCCAGCGACTGCATGTAGCACGGTCGCTCCAGGAATTTCCTGCTCACGCAAATACTTGAGCAACTCCAAATGCAGCGGACGGCGCTGCCACTCGTCGGCTTCGTTCAGGTAGATAGTCACTTGTACCGCGCTGTTGGTTTCACTCATAGAAGATCGGACGTAGAAGTTGACGATCCGGCCGCGTCTCGTTTCACGCAAAATTCTACACGGTCGGCCTGCGCCTCACCCGGCAAAGTGGTCGTCCTTCAAAAGCGGATGTGTTGCAACGGTCGTCGGATCAAATTGCCCGTGCGATCACCGCGCCCAGCAGCACTGCGCCCAGGCACAGCAAATTGTTGGTCAGGATGTTGGCCAGGAACATCGTCCAATGACCTTGCTCAAAATACTGCATGGTCTCAAACGCATAACTGGAGAACGTTGTGTACGATCCGCAGAATCCGATGGCTACCAGCAGCCGCCACATCGGATTTGCCAGAACGCGTTCCGTGGTCCACACCAGAAAGAATCCCAGGATCATGCTTCCGGTCACATTGATAAGCAATGTGCTGTAAGGGAACGCAAAATCGCCCCAGCGTCCGATTAATTTGGCTATCACATATCTGAGATTGGCGCCCAGAACGGCGCCCAGTGAGATCCACGCGTAGGCTTTCCACTCAACGAGAGTTCGCATCGATATGGCTCCAGGGTTTAGTTGGTAGGAGTCATCAGCCATTTAATTCGTGGCGGTTCAAAGGCGAACTCCATCGCCGGAGTTTATTAATAGAGGTTTATTAATAGCACAACGGGCGTGGGACGGCGAATGGCATAAAGTACTCTGCCGAACCAGCCCGGTTGCACACCAAGTAGTGCAAATTGGCAATATTGTCTCTAAATCTTGCACCACTGCAAAACCCTCATATATCTTTATCGGGCCTGTGCCCTCGCTCATGACCTTCTTAGCAACCAAGAACCTTCCGGAATCCAAGCGCCTGGACCACCTCCGGCCGCGTCTGCAGCAGAGGTCCAGGCATCTGTCCAAGACTTTCGATGCTTGTGTTGCGCGTTTGAGTAAAGAGCTTTCCGTACGCCATGTTCACCGTTTGCGTGCGACGATCCGCAGAATTGAAAGCCTGGCGTCATTCACGCGCCCGCGCTTGAGCGGCAAACAGAAAGAGACGCTCAAAGATCTTGATGCACTGCGCAAACGCGCTGGTAAAGTCCACAATCTTGACATACAGATGGGCCTTCTGGGCTCCCTTGCCAACGGGTCTGCTGCCCGGGACCGACGGGAACTTCTGCAAGCGCTCAGTCAAAAAAGGCAACGTCACGCCCAGCGGTTACAGGATTTAATTGGCAAAGCGGACAAGCAAAAATTCCGTGACCGTGTTGGCCGGTTGATCGATAGCGCCGGCGCGGTTCGTGCTCAAAGCCGCAAACTGGATGGGCCTGACGTTCTTGATGCCATGCCCAAAGCGATTGCCCAGCTACAGAAGCTCGCTAAGGAATTCGCCGACAGACGCTCGTTGCGGCCCAAGAAGCTCCATCAGCTGCGCCTCCACTTGAAAGGGATTCGTTACGTAGCCGAGCTTTCGCCAGAATCACCCGCACAGGCGCAGTTGATTCAGGAAATCAAGTCCGTGCAAAGTGCCATCGGCGAATGGCATGATTGGGCCGGTCTGGCGCAAGCCGCGGAAAAGCAATTTGCGGATCGCGTAAATTGTCCACTGTTGGTGGAAATCCAAACGCTGCTCGCTGCCAGGTATTCGGCTGCAACTGCCGCTGTCCGTAATCTTTTTGCGTCCGTTATGCCCGCCCAAATGCCAGCTTTATACAAAGAAGGCCAAGCCGGGAAATCCGCGGTCCAACGCAGGCAGCCGAAAAGCGCTGGGGCCGTCCACGGGCTCGCGCGTAGCGCATAATTAAATCATGCCAGTCTTTGCCGCGGTTGACGTCGGATCAAATTCAGTCCGCCTCAGCATCGCCGAGTTGCGTCGCGGACGCCTGGTGCCCCTACACGAAGATCGCGAAGTCACCCGCCTGGGCGAACGCGTATTCAAGGACGGCAGTCTTGATCCCCAGGCCATGGCGCTTACCTTGAAAGTCCTGCGCCGTTTCCACCGGACGGTACAAAGTTACGCCGTGGAGCGGATTCGCATCGTGGCCACCAGCGCGTTGCGTGATTGCCACAACGCCGCCGTCTTTGCCGAATGGGTAAAGTCCACCACGGGATGGAACCTGGAAATCATTTCTGGTTTGGAAGAGGGTCGGCTCATCCATTTGGGCGTGGTAGCGCATTTGCGAACGCTGCCGCCGAAACTTTTACTCATCGACCTGGGTGGTGGCAGCTGTGAGCTTACACTCTCAGAGCGCGGACATATTAAAGACATTGTCACCTTGCCTCTCGGCGCCGTCCGGCTCACGCAAGAATTTATTCAGCACGATCCGCCGACGAAAGACGAACTCAAACGCCTGCGCGACCTGATTGCCGAAGAGGTTGCGCACATTCCGCGACAGATTGCGCGGTCAGACGTGAAGGTGGCAATTGCCACTTCCGGAACGGCAGCAGCGCTCTCCGCCGCGGCACAAGTGCTCAAACTCTCTCGCGGATCGGTTACTCGGCTCGCCGCCGGCAAGCTTGCCAAGCGGCTGGCCAAGCTGAGCCATCGCCAACGCTCGGCGATTAAGGGCATCAACCCCAAGCGCGCGGAAATTGTGATTGCTGGCGCTGCCGTCTATGCCCAGGTGATGGCCGGATGTAATCTGCGCGGCTTTCGCTATTCGCCACTCGGCTTGCGTGATGGCATGCTGGCGCAGATGGCCGCCGAGCACGACCGCCACACTCGTTCGCACCGCCAACTGGAATCCGACCGCGAAGACGTGCTGATGACCATCAGCCGTCGTTACAGTGTCGATCTGGATAACGCCCAACAAGTCCGCAAACTCGCGCTGACCTTGTTCGATCAACTCCGTTCCGTGCACCGGCTCGATAAGGATTTTCGTGAATGGATTGGCGCCGCAGCCATGCTGTATGAAGTAGGTTTTTTTGTGAACCCAGTGGGCCGCCATCGTCACGCGTACTACATCATTTCCCGTTCAGAGTTGTTCGGCTTCACGCCTCTGCAACGCCAGACCATCGCCACGATTGCGCGCTTCCAGGGCAACTCCCGTCCGCAGTTGCGAGACCGGTTGATCAAGCTCTTGCCTGCCGGCGGACGTGCAGATGTGATCAAAGCCACCACGATTCTTCGCGTGGCTAAAGCCCTGAATCATGCGCGGCGCGGCGCCGTGCGGTCAGTGCGCGTGGTGGCGCGCGAAGAGCACATCACCATCAACATAAAGCCAGGACGTGGCGGCGCGGACCTGGAACTGTGGGCTGGCGAAAAAGAAGTGGCTTACTTCCGGGAAGTGTTTGGGCGCGAGCTGAGTTTCAAACTGGTTTGAAGCGTTCGGGCAATCTTGGGCGTCACTAGCCATTGCAAAGTTCCGGTTCGTCCGGTCATTTCTACTTTGGCGATGGACCCTTTCTTCAACTCCACGCGAGCGCCGCCGGCCCCTGCGACCGTCTTGCTTAAGAACTCTGACAAGCTAGGATTGTGACCAACGATCATCACAGCTTCATACTTACGGCAGCGTGTCACCAGTTCGTGGAATTGTTCCAGTTCGCTGTCAGATCGCAGCGCGTCATCGGTTTGTACCGCGCCTTCAAAAGCCAACTCGTTGGCCACCAGGGAAGCGGTCTGCAGCGAGCGTTTGAGCGGGCTGCTAATGATCTGGTCCACCTGCACGTCAAGGTTGGCCAGCAATCGTCCCACGTAGCGGGCTTGTAGAATGCCTTCTTCGTCCAGGGGACGGCGTTCGTCCTTGGTGGCGTTGAGTTGGGCTTTACCCGCCGATGCATGACGTAGGAAATAAAAGAACATAAGCGCTTAGCTTTCCACCGTCTGTTTTTTCCGTGCCACGCTGCTGCGCGCCCGTGATGATACGGGATCGGGGATGTCCGCCGCCGTGGCATTGCCTTCCGCCAGTGCGATCAGGAAGTCCTGGGCGACAAAGCTCTTTTGCCCGCGAGGCCGGGGCACATGGTGATAGTTGCCGTTGCGGTCCAGAAAGCGGGTTTTCGTATTGTCCGCCAAATAGGCGGCCAGGATTTCGTCCTTGATACGCTGCTTGAGGTTCGGATCAAGAATTGGACACAACACCTCCACGCGTTCATAGAGGTTGCGTGGCATCCAGTCCGCGCTGCTGATGTAGATTTGCTCGTCGCCGGCATTTTCAAAATAGAAAATGCGGCTGTGTTCCAGGAATCGGTAAACAATGCTGCGCACCACGATGTTGTCACTGATGCCCGGTACGCCCGGACGCAGCGAACACATCCCGCGAATCAGCAGTTCGATCTTCACTCCAGCCTGCGAGGCCTTGTACAAGGCTTGGATCACGTTCTTATCCAGAAGGGCGTTCATTTTAGCGATAATGCGTGCCGGACGGCCAGCCTTGGCGTGCTGGGCTTCGCGTTGGATCTGTGCGAGCGTAGTCGAAGCCAGATCGATCGGTGAGATCGCCAACGGCGCGTAGTTAGGCGCTTCAGAATATGCCGTCAGGTAGTTAAATACCTGATGGACAGCCGACGTGATCTGCGGTGACGCCGTCAACAAGCTCACGTCCGTATAGAAACGCGAGGTCGTGGGATTGTAATTCCCCGTGCCGATGTGCGCATAACGGCGAGTTACGCCGTCAGTATCGTGGCGTACCAGCAGGCAGAGCTTGCAATGGGTCTTTAGGCCCACCAGCCCGTGGTAAACCTGTACGCCTTCGTCTTCCATCATGCGCGCCCACTGAATATTGGACGCTTCATCAAAACGGGCTGTCAGTTCCAGGATCGCGGTGACTTCTTTTTCCTCACCGGCGGCTGTGATCAGCGCGCTCACGATCGGTGAATCGCGGCTTGTGCGGTAGATGGTTTGCTTGACTGAAATTACGTCCGGATCGCTGGCTGCTGTCTCGATGAAATCCACCACCGCGTCAAACGAATCGTAAGGATGGTGCAGCAGAATGTCGCGCTTACGCAGCTCGGTAAAGATGTTGTTGCTGCTGGCGGGCAGGCGCAGTTCGCGCGAGACAAAGCTCTTGTACTTCAGGTCCGGACGCTCGGTAAGATCGTAAATATTGAACAGGCGCGAAAGATTGACCGGGCCTTGCGTATAGAAGACTTGCCAGTCTTCCAGTTCAAACGTCTGTTGCAGACGGCGCGCGATTTCCGTGTGCACGCCGGCATCAATCTCCAGGCGTACAGCGTCACCCTTGCGACGCCGGTGCAGTTCGGTGCGTACAGACTCCAGCAGGTTACGGGCTTCTTCCTCTTCGAGGTAGAGGTTGCTATTGCGCGTAACGCGGAACGATGCGGCCGAAACTATTTCATAGCCGCGATACATTCTGGCCGCATGAGAAATCAGCAAGTCGGCCAGAAAGATGTAGTCCATCCCGGACTTTGACGGCAACCGCACCAGGCGCGGCAGAACACGCGGCACCGTAATCACGCCCATATACGTGCCTGTGGCGCGCCGCTTGCGCTTCAAGAGCAACGCAATGCAAAGCGCCTTGTTGAGAACACGGGGGAAGGGGTGCGAAGGGTCCACGGTGACCGGAGTCAGCAGCGGATCTACTTCCTTCAGGCAGTAATTATCCACGAACGCCAGTTGTTCAGAGTCGAGTTCTTTGTAGTCCAGGACGCGTATGTTTTCTTTGGCCAGAGCGGGCAGCAGCCGCTTGTTCCAGCATTCGTATTGCTCTCGGAGAAAGTCATGCGTCTCCTGGCCGATCAGGTCGCGCTCCTGCTGGGCGGTCAGGGCGTCAGGTCCGGAATCCTTGTAGCCTTCTTCAATGCGTTGTAGCAGGCCGGCCACGCGGACTTCAAAGAACTCGTCCAGGTTGCTGGCGCTGATGGCCAGGAACTTCACGCGTTCCAGCACGGGATTGTTGCTGTCGTTCGCTTCCTCCAGGACGCGCCCGTTAAAGGCCAGCCATGAGGTTTCGCGATTGATGTAAAGCGACGGATCGTCGATGGACCGATTCATAAATGTACTGCGATAAACGATGTACTACCGCAAACAAGGCTTAGCGGACTACCTGCGAAGGCCGGAAGTTTGCTGTGAGACTGCTAGTTGGTGCGAGCCCGTTGAATCTATTGTAGCTTCTTGTGCTCCAAACCGGGAATTTCAGTAGCTAAAGTGTTACTTTAGCTACTTCCGGTAAGTGTTTGTCCTTCAGCGCGATGCCGCACGTCCGTTCCCCGTACCCAGAAGATAACGTCTTCCGCAATGTTGGTTGCATGGTCAGCCACGCGCTCCAGGTTCCGGGCAATGATCAGCGTATCCAATGCGTCGCGATGGGCTTCCACCTGGTGGGTCATGGCGTAGTCAGCGGCCTCAAAGATTTCCCGGTTCATGTTGTCCACCAGGTCGTCGCGTTCCAGTACGGACTGCGCCATCTCGGCGTTGGCTGTGAGGAAAGAGTTCAGGGCGTCGCGAACCATGTTGATGCTCAAGCTGGCCATCCGCGGGATGTCCACGTTCAGCGTGGACCGCGTCTGTGCCACCATGTCCATCACGCGTTCAGAAATGTTCACCGCCTGGTCGCCCACGCGTTCCAGGTCGGAGTTGATCTTAATGCACGCGATGATGAAGCGCAGGTCCACGGCCATGGGTTGCTGCATGGCCAGCAGATCAATGGAAAGCTCGTCCACTTCGCGTTCCGCGGCGTTGATTTGCGCTTCGTCGCGCAGCACGAGTTCACAGACCGCGATGTCGCGATTGTCGTATGCTCTTATGGCGCGTTCCACGGCCTGTTCCGCCATGCCGCCCATGGCCAGCAGTTTCTGTTTCAGGTCGTCGAGCCCTTGGTGGAAGCGAGTACGCGTCATCCAAACCTCCCGGTAATGTAATCTTCAGTCCGCTTGTCAGAAGGCTTGGTAAACATCTTCTCTGTTTTGTCGAATTCGACCATGTTGCCCATCAGAAAGAAGGCTGTAAATTCAGCCACACGCGCGGCTTGCTGCATGTTGTGCGTAACGATTACTACTGTGTACTGCTTTTTAAGTTCAAAAATCAAATCTTCAATTTTGGACGTGGAGATCGGGTCCAGCGCCGACGCCGGTTCGTCCATCAGCAGTACGTCCGGTTCCACCGCCAAAGCGCGCGCGATGCACAGGCGTTGCTGTTGTCCGCCGGAAAGGCTGGCCCCCGACTTCTTTTTCAGATCGTCTTTCACTTCTTCCCACAGCGCGGCTTTCTTGAGTGAGCTTTCCACAATAC
>Ga0075024_100000552_pt1 | contig 13868 bp, 9 predicted proteins | sample Str013_2_FD_71389 | JGI IMG/M metagenome (GOLD analysis project Ga0075024, IMG submission 71389) | Freshwater sediment microbial communities in response to fracking from Pennsylvania, USA - Straight Creek_MetaG_SC_2013 | ecosystem: Environmental > Aquatic > Freshwater > Creek > Sediment... | reverse complement strand
GTCTTGACGCGCAGCCGGCCGATCTGGGTGGTGACGGCCTCACGCTCGCGTCGCGCGGAAATGATGCCGTGATCCGAGACGCGCGACAGACTGGCCGAGAGGATGTTAAAGCCGACGCTCTGGATCAGGAACAGCGCCTGCGTCTTGCGGTCTTCCGGCAAGAGACCAAGCCCTTGGGCGATGCCCTCGCGGGGTTTTCGCATGCGGGCTGGGGCGCCGGAGATTTCGATTGCGCCAGCTGACGGCAATTCCGCGCCAAACAGCGTACGCAGAAGTTCCGTACGCCCGGAGCCTGCGAGTCCGAACAGTCCGACGATCTCACCCTTGCGCAGAGTGATCGAGGCGTCGCGCAAGAATGTGCGATCAGACAAGCCCTTGGTTTCGAGTACCACGGCGCCGGGTTTGGTGCGGCGCTTGGGATAGACATCGCCCATGTCGCGGCCGACCATATGGCGGATCAGTATTTGTGCGTTCAGGTCGCTGGCCGTGCCGTCGAACACGGCCTTGCCATCGCGCAAGATCGTGACGGTATCGGCGAGCGCGAACACCTCGCCAAGCCGATGGGAAATATAGACGAAGGCTACGCCGTTCTCGCGCGCCAGCCGCTTGACCAGCGCGAACAGCTGATCGATCTCGGCCTGCGCCAATACCGCAGAGGGCTCGTCCAGCACGATGATGCGGGCGTCGCGCACCAGCGCTTTTGCGATCTCCACCATCTGGCGCCGCGCCACCGACAGATCCTGCAACCGGGCCGCGGGATCGATGTCGAAGCCGAGCCGCTGCATCACTTCGGCGGTACGGGCGCGTGCTGCCGGCCAGTCGATGCGCAGCCCCTTGCGCGGCAGGCGGCCCAGAAAGATATTCTCGGCCACGGTCAGATGCGGCGCCTGCGCCAGTTCCTGATAGATGACGGCGACGCCGCGCGCGATCATGGCAGCGGGCGAGGGGCGAGTGAGGGCCTCGCCGAAGACTTCGATACGGCCCGCATCGGCGACATAGGCGCCCGACAGGATTTTCATCAGCGTGGATTTGCCCGCGCCATTCTCGCCGACCAGGGCGCGGATTTCACCGCGCGCCAGCGAGAAGGTGACATCGCTGAGCGCACGCACGCCGGGGAAGGATTTGCTGATGCCGTCGAGGCGCAGCACGGTTTCGGTTGCCTCCACCATCGCCCCCTCGCTACGCATTGCAGCCGCACGAGCGGCGGATCACGAGGGTGGAGGCGAGCCGGATCGATCTCGTCGGACCGCCCGGCGACTTGATGCGCGCGGCCAGCATTTCGGCAGCACGCTGACCGATCAGATCGCAGGGTTGCGCGATGACGCTCAGCCGTGGCTCGAAACTGTCGGCCCATTCGAAATCGTCAAAGCTCATCAGCGCCAGATCCTGCGGCACGCGCATCCCCGCCTCGTGCACCGCGCGCATGACGCCGATGGTGGCGAGGTTGTTGCCGGCCGCGATGGCCGTCGGGCGCTTGGCCATCGAGAGCAATTCGCGCGTCGACTGCGCCGCCTGGGCGACCGTATCGTTGGCCGGCCGCACAAGCGCCTCGTCGACAGTGAGCCCGTTGCGTTGCATGGCCACGCGAAAACCCTCGACGCGCTCCAGAGTCGACTTGAAACCGGCCTGCCCCGCAACCAGCGCAATGCGCTTGTGACTGTGCCCGGCCAGATGATCGATGAGCTGGCCCATTGCGTGCTTGTTCTGGATGCCGACGCCATCCAGCAGCTTGCTACTCAGCCGGTCGACCAGCACGCTCGGCACTTTGCTTTCCGCCAGATAGCGGATGGCGCGCTGTTCGGGATCGGCGGATGGGGCCAGGATCAGCCCGTCGACGCGGCGCTCGTGCAGCGCTCGCACCACTTTCAGTTCGGTCTCGGGGTCGTCGCGCGTGTCGCACAGCAACACCATCTGGCCGCGCGCCGCGAAAGCGCGCTCGATGGCGGCGACAATGTCGGTAAAATAATAGTTGGTGCTGACTGAGATCGCGATGCCGACCGTGTTGGTGGTCGAGCGCACCAGTGAGCGCGCCAGAACGTTCGGCGCATAGGCCATGGCCTCGATAACGCGCCGCACTTCGGCTGCCGTCTCGGGATCAACATGCCGCGTGCCGTTCACCACATGGGACACGGTCGAGAGCGACACGCCGGCGCGGCGCGCAACATCCTGCATCGTCGTCACAAGGTCCTCCCCGGACCGCCCGATCTTTTCGGGACCGACTACGTGCCGTTCCGTACGAGCTTGCAGCGGCCGATCACTGTGGACCGGCCAATGCTTGCGCGCGGAAGCGCACTGTCTTGTTGCCGGCAAGACTACCTGAAACAAGCGCTTGCGCAAGCGCTTTCGCACCAGTGCATGAAGTACCCTTGACGACAAAGTGCCGACTTGAATGTGCCGCAAGAGAGCGCTCGTCAGGATCGCAGGCCCGTGGCCAACGGGCTCGGGCTTGCCACCGGATTTGCAAAACAGTGGCAACGTGACTATAGTCAGCCTTGCCACCGGGACTGACTTCCGGTGGCAATACGAACGGGCGCCGGCCATGGACGAGATCGCACTCTCATCGCAAAGCATGTTCGCCGAGTTGCTGCAGCGCTGCCTGGACGGCGAATTCGACGAGACATTCCAGGAGCAAGGCAGCTTCGTCCGCCGCCGCCGGGACACGCGCTATTACTGGTACTTCCGCTGGGATGCGGGCGGCGCCAAGCACGAGCGTTATGTCGGTCCCGTCACCGACAAGAGCATCACCGACCGAGTCACCCGTTTTGCCCGCATCAAGTCGGACTACAAGCAACGCCGCGAAATGGTGCGTGCCCTGCTCGCAACGCGATTGCCGGCGCCCGATGCCATGGCCGGAAGTGTCGTCGAGGCGATGTGGAAGGCGGGCTTCTTCCGACTGCGCGGCGTGCTCGTCGGGTCGCTGGCCTACCCGTGCTATGCGGGGCCGCTCGGCATCCGGCTCACCGCGGCGTCCGTGCGCACCGACGACGCTGACTTTGCTCAATTCTGGGGCGTGTCAGAAAACATCGGCGAGAACATGGAGCATCCGCTGACCGTGCTGCGAACTGTTGATCCGAGTTTCCGCGAGGTGCCGGACCTTAGTGATCCGTTCGTCACGTCGCGATACAGTACAAAGACTGGATACAAAGTGGAGTTCCTGACGCCCAATCGCGGCAGTGACGATCACACAGGCAAAGCGGCGAAAATGAAGGCGCTGGCGGGTGCTGGCGCGCAACCGCTTCGGCATCTGGAATCTCTCATTCACCAGCCCGAACGCTCGGTGATGCTGTTTGGCGGCGGCGTTCCCGTGACACTCCCGAGGGCCGAGCGTTACGCCGTGCACAAGATCATTGTCGCGGTCGAGCGCAGGGATCAGGTCAAGGCGCAGAAAGACATTGTGCAAGCCGGCACCTTGATCACGGCAACGGCTAAGCGGCGTCCTCTTGAACTTGGCGAGGCCTGGCTGGAGGCTTGGAACGTTGGTCCGCGCTGGCGCGAAAAACTCGATGCCGGCCGCGAACGGCTGTCGGACGGCGAGCGCAATGAGTTAAAGCGTGTGGTGGAACTGGCCAAAGGTGCCGGGGAACGCCGGTCCGCGCGCAAAGCAAGACGTCGTGATCGTGACCCTTCTTGAGCAAACCGCAGTCGGCATTCATTACCGACTCCGGATCGTAGGTATCAGTTGGTGGCTGCCACGGATTTCGAGAAGGCGACCACTCGTACTAAGTCACTTTGCCACTATCGCGAACAGCCGAGACACTGCGATGGTGCCGATTCAATTGCTCGGAGGCTTGCATGGATCGGCAGCAGCGCGGAGAGATTTGAGGCCTAACGCAACGAGAGTTCCAGCGTGATCGGTCACGCGGCGCCGATCGGGCGTCACGGCAATATCGCTTGACCACTTGAACTACGGACCAGAGCGGTCCTGTTGACGTCGGATAGTGGGTGCTAGAATCGAAAGGTTCCCGCGAACCGGTAGTACCCGCCTTGAAAGACATCATTGGTGCCCGCGGTCGGATCGCCGGGGAGTTGTTCGAATTGTTTCCAGGTTCTCGAAAGCGATAGTTGAACGGGAAACGCCGCCGGCTCGTACCAAAGCCCGGCATCGAAGGAATGGCCGTCCAGGCGATACATGTCGGGCGCCGCACCCCAGGTGGCTTGCCGGGTGGCGCTGCCGAAGACGCGCAGGTCAGGTGTCAGCTGGTAGGCCGCTGCCAGCGTGACCTGGGCCAGCAGGGTCGTCGCCGCCGACTGGTCGCGAAGCCACTCTGCGTGCACGTCCGACGAGGCGATCAGCTTGAAGCCGTCCTTGTCCACCGGAACGACAGTGCTGAGCATGCCGGCGTGGAGTTGCACGCTGACATCGTCGCTCGAGCGCCGCCAGCCGCCGGCGTAGCCACGGATCATTGCGTTCCGGCCCAGGACCGGAAAGCCGGCACCCGCAGCAAGTTCGAGCGAGGGTTGCAACGCGTGGGACGGAGTTCCGGTCGTCAGGGGGTCAACTGACGATCCGGCTTGAACGGAGGCAACTGGCCTGACCTGGTCCAGCAGAATTCCAGGCGCAACGGAGAAGAATGCGCCATTTGCATATCTTTTATCGTAAGTCAGCGTGAGGCTTGCCCCTTGGGGCTGCCAATAGGGATCGATGATGAACGGGGCGTCAGAATGGGTATCGAGGCCGAGCGTCAGTTGTGACGTGTCGCTGAGGTCAAAGGTGCGGCTGCCGCGCGCAGAGACCGTGGTGTAGTCGAACGTCCCGTAGCTGCCGAATTCATAGGAGAGGCCAATCGAATTCGGCCTCTTGGTGGCGGCGGCGACGCAATTTGCCGCCTCTGGTTCCGGGACCGTTACCGCTTTCCACTCCGGGGCAGGCTCGCTTGCTGCTGCCCCCTGGACGCCAGGGCAATTTAAGGCGACCTGCGCGCGCGCCGGGACTGCCAGCGAGACGAGCGCAAGCAGCGCGACGCTGGATACGGCCATCGAAACTGGTTTGAAAACGCTCACTACATGCCCCCACTCGTGCCCGCCGCCTCAACAGCACATTTGCTGACGTGGCGCCCGCGTCAGCAATACCTGGCAGAGCAGGACGTCCTTGACTGACGGTACGGAGTGCACGCCCAAGGAACGACCGGGACAAGCCCGGCCGTTCGCGGTGTCCCGACCGACATGCCAGGATTTAGTATCCAAGGCAGCGGTTGAGCGGCAGGATGACGATCGGGTCGACCCCGGTGTGCTTCTGGCCCGGCGACGTCGAACTGGAACTCGACGATGACGAACCTGCGGAAGGGCCACCAGCGCCGGCGCGGATATTGGTCTTGATCTTCATGACTCATCTCTCTATTTAAGGGCGTACTTGCGTACAAGGCGAACCGGACAGAACCATTTCAGCCGGATATTTATTGCATTGCCGACGTGGCGGAACTCAATATCCGACGCAACGGCCAAGCGGGACGACAACAACGACGACCGGGTCATCAATGCCGGTATGCTTCTGGCCCGATGCCGACGACGAAGTGGAGGACGGGCCACCAGCGCCGGCGCGGATATTGGTCTTGATCTTCATGAGTCTTCTCTCTCTTGCAAACGGCGTACGCGGGTACGCGACTATCCGGCCAGAACCATTTCGGCCGAATTCCTGTCGGGTGCCGGCGCGCCTTGCGCAGCCCGCTCCCTGATTTCGATGCTGTTGGCGTCGACCCGGATTTCGATCCCGAACAGCCGCGACAACTCGTCGGGCAGGAACGGCAGCGACCTCTGGTCCTTGCCAAGCAGAAGGTTATGCAGATTGATGTCTGCCAGCGTTACTGGCCGCTGCGGCTGCGGACGGGCCAGCAGCTGGTTGGTGTGGTATTGGATGTCCTCAGCAAGTTTCAGGATGGCCTGTGCGCTACCCAGAAAATCCATGATGGCTGCGCCGATCTTGCCGACGAGTTCGTCATTGGGTTCGCGTCCGAGCCTGTTAGCGATGGTCAAGTCAAGCACCAGACGCGCGGCGCCGTGCTCGGCCAGACGCGAAGCTCTAATTTGCGCCGAAAGCAATTCAACCGGCTCCTTGCCGTGAACGGCGCGATAGCATTCTGCATACATATCATCGTAGACGGTCTCGCGGTGGCGGCGCCAGTCCTCATTGGCCAGATACGACGACGACACGCTGTGCACATGGCTCCGGAAACGATCGCGAACGGAGTCAGCGGCGCGGCTCTCACTACGCGGCATCCCGTCGAGGATGCGATGGATCTGCTCATAGGCCCGCGTCATGGCCGGCCAGAGCGAAAACACAACCCCGTAGGATTGCAGGCCAAGCATCGCGTAATCTAGGGCCGGCTCGATCAGCGCCGCTGCCGCCTCAACCTCGGAGTCGAGGTGCTCGGGCAGGCCGTTCTTGGGCTCGGCGCCGTCGATCAGCACGGACAGGAATTCCTCGATCATGAAGCGCGGCCCAGCGCATACGCCGTGATCTGAATGAAACGAATAGTTGCGCTCGGCATAGCCAAAGACCTCTGCCGCGGTCATCGTATCCGACGGCTTCAACATGGCCTCGGCGATGGGCACGAACAGCATCTGGTGCATGGTCATGCGCAGGCCGTCGGTGACGCGAAAGAGATTGGATAGCACCGGATGCAGCGCGCCGTTCCGCAGCGGAGCGTCATGGCGCAGCATCATGAACGAAGGCAGGGCAAGCACCGCCGTGGACAGCCGCTCCAGATGCCCCACGGTCCATCCGTCCGCCGCGTCCGGGAAGCGGGCAATATACACAGCACGGACCTTCAGCAGGAGCGCCATCATCTGCTGCCAGTGCGCGCGCATGGCACGCAGCGCCGTGACATTCATCGGCCGTTCGGTTTGGTAGCGCGTACCCGGATAGGCACAGGTGCGCCATTCGGTCGGCACATCAAGACGCAGCGCCTTGGGAAAGACATTCGCCTCTCCGATCTGCCGGCCGTCCTGATCCATGAACATATGTGCGACCCGGAAGATCGGCACAACCAGTTCCAGATAGCCCGGCTCAAGGGCGGTGCCGGTCAAATCGCGCATCACATCGGGGCCGTCGGCCCAGCAACGCGGTGTGGTCAATTGCGCTGGCGGCAAGGGCGAGGCAAGGTCGCCCCGGGAAAACAGAATCTCGTCGGTTGCGTTGGCATCACCGCGCCGCAACACGCCGTTTTCCAACAGCTGATCGAGCAGGTCGCGGACCACAGGCCATTCGCTAGAGCACCAGGCAACGGCGTCGCCGGCTGAAAAGCGCGACTGCCGCGCCAGCGCCTCGCCAAAGCCGAAGTGTGCGGGATCGTCGAAAGAAATCTCTTTATCACCGTAGTAGAGCTGCAACTCGGGTTTTCCCGAAGCGCCAATCCTGCGCTGCAACACGGCGCTGCGTGATTTTGGAAAGACCAGGATGTCGTTTTGGCTCAACATGCGATATTCCGTACTTTCACGTAGTGAGATGATTTTGCAGTAAGTTGACAGGCCATTTTTAGACAGATTGTGCGGAGGTTGGAAAAATCTTGCGTAAATTCAATGAGTCACACCCAAGATTAAGTTCCAACTTGCGCTCGTCGCAGCCCCTATGAATTGTGCGCTGTCAATCAAAACGCGCATTCCGGAGGTTTATTCCGTTGAAAATGAACACTATAATTGTCAGGCATTTGTCAGCTAAGTGTCAGGAGATTGTCAGCTTGAACATGCGTCGGCTCATTGCAAACTGCGCCACTAAATAGTCAAAATTGGCGTTCGCATTTTTGCCATAGTGTAATGCCTTTTGGGGATCTTGGCGCGTAGTTGTCCGACAGAGACTAAGTCGACCGGGCGGCCATCGGACGAAATTGGGGGCTGCGTTGTCGATGCCATTTTCCAGGACAACGCGGGCCCTGGCGTCTGACTCGCCGCGTGCGTCACTCCTGGTTCTGACGTCGGCGGGTGCGATTCTGGCCGGTTGGCTCATGTGGTTTTCACTGGGCCGTGTTACTCTCTATGAAGTCTCCCGTCAGGCGCGGATCGAAGCCATGGCCTCGGGTCAGGCAGCGATGCCGGGCGAGCTTCTGGTCGCAGCGGACTTCGATCCTTCAGTGGGCGGACTTGGCATCGCGCCGAACCAGCGCGCGGCCCTCAGGATCGACGGCCCAGCCTGGAAGCATCTCGCCGCCTTGCCGATGCGGGTACGGGAGGTCGGTCGACTGGCATCCAACGGGGGCCGTCATGTCGGTCTCGGCTTCGAGCCGTCGGCAGCAGGCCTTGACCTGCAACCAGGCCTGACCGGAACGGTCGAAATTGCCGTGGAGGCGACGTCGCCAATGATGCTCTTGTTGCGCTCGATCGGCTTGGCGACCCCAAAGCCGACAGCGAACCGGCAAGGCTAGGACGTGGCGTCAGTGCGAACCAGGCGGTCGTGGCGCGCCCCCGAGGTGGTCCAAACCTCCGCCATGGATTGCGGCCCGGCGGCGCTCAAATGCTTGCTCGAAGGCCACGGTCTTGCCGCCAGCTACGGGCGGCTGCGCGAAGTCTGCCAGACCAGCATCGATGGGACGTCGATCGACACCATCGAGACGGTCGCCCAGCAACTCGGACTGGAGGTCGAACAGCGGCTGATCCCGATCGATCACATCGCGTTGCCCGAAGCGCAGTCGCTGCCGGCGCTGGTAGTGGTACGGCACGCGGAATCGGCGACGCATTTTGTCGTGATCTGGCGCCGGTTCGGCCGCTGGCTGCAAATCATGGACCCGGCCGTCGGCCGCCGCTGGGTTCCGGAACGGCAGTTCCGTGAAGAGATCTTCCGCCATGTCGCCAGCGTGCAGGCACCCCAGTGGCGAACCTGGGCAGGGTCTGCCGAGTGCATCGTCCCCTTGCAAGCGCGCATGCGCGACCTGGGCCTGTCCGAAACATTGCAATTGGGCTTGGTCAAGGAAGCACTGGACGATCCCGGATGGTTTGCGATCGGGGCGCTCGATGCCGCGGTGCGGCTCGCTCAAAGCCTCGTCGCCGCGGGAGGACTTACTCGCGGCACTGAGGCCGGTGACGTCACCGCCGCGCTGTTCCGCACCACCCGTGATAGTGGTCACGACATCCATACCCTCATCCCGCCAGCTTACTGGTCCGCAGCGCCCGACGTGTCGAACCAGGATCCGACCCGCGAGATGCTACTGATCAAGGGCGGCGTGCTGCTGCATGTCGCCGGCGTGCTTGGCGACGAAGCGGCGCGAACTTCCGGGCGGACAGCATTGCCTCCGGAACTTCAGGCCGTCACCGCTGAAACCCAGGTGTCCCCGCTCGTGACCATGTGGCGGCTGCTGCGCGCCGACGGTCTGCTGGCGCCGATGGCGTTGGTCATCGCGCTCGCCATCGCGACCCTGACCGCGACCCTGGAAACGCTGCTGTTGCGCGGCATGTTGGACATGGCCTCGAGCCTTCCGCTCACTTCGCAACGTGTTGCCGCCGGCCTTGCCCTGGTTGCCCTGGTCGGCATTTTGATGGCCTTCGAACTCGCCGGCGGGTTCGAGGTGTTGCGGCAGGGCCGGCAACTCGAAATGCGTCTGCGGATGGCGCTCCTGAGCAAACTGCCACGGCTCAATGATCGCTATTTCCAGAGCCGGCCGGTCACCGACATGGCGGATCGGAGCCACAATATCCATCTGGTCCGGACCCTGCCTGCCCTCGGGTCGCAACTGGTCCAGTCCCTGTTCGAGCTTGGGCTGACAACAGCCGGCATCACGGTGCTGTCTCCCGGCAGCCTGCCGGCGGCATTGGCGTTGCTGGCCGTGGCGATCCTATTGCCTCTCGTTCTCCAGCCGCTGCTCAACGAGCGCGACCTCAGGGTGCGCAGCCATGCCGGCGCCCTGCACGGGTTCTATCTCGATGCCCTGCTGGGGCTGGTTGCCATCCGTGCCCATCGGGCCGAAGGGAATGTCCAGCGTCAACACGAGAGCCTGCTCACCGACTGGGCCAAGGCGGTACGCAGATCGGTCCTGCTGGGGCTGGGATCGGAGGCCCTGCTGGCGTTTGCGACAACCGGACTTGCCGGCGCCCTGCTGCTGCGTCACTTCGTGACGGCTGGTGGCGTCGCGGGCAGCGATCTGCTGCTGATCTTCTGGGTGCTGAAGGTGCCGGCGACGGGTGGGCGGATCGCCGGGCTGGCGCAACAGTATCCGGCCTTGCGCAATGTCCTGATGCGATTGCTCGAACCGCTCGGGGCGCCGGACGACCCGATCGCGTCGACCGCAGTCGGCGCGGCGGCGGGACAGTCCGAAGCGGCCGCGCCGGGCGTCGCCTTGCGCATCGAGAAGGCAACCGTGCTGGCGGCGGGTCACACCATCCTGCGCGATATCGATGTCTCGATCGGCGCTGGCGAGCATATCGCGATTGTCGGCAAGTCGGGTGCGGGAAAATCATCCTTGATCGGCCTGTTGCTCGGCTGGCATCATCTGGCCGCCGGTCGCATCATTGCCGATGGCCAGGTGTTTGACGGCGGCGCCGTCGAGGGCTTGCGCGGCATCGCGGCTTGGGTCGATCCCGGCATCCAGATCTGGAACACGTCGCTGCGCGACAATCTCGAATATGCCTCGCGGACCGTTGGCGGCGACAGCCTGGACGCAGCGATCGAGACCGCGCGCCTCGGCGCCGTTGTGCGCAATCTGCCCGAAGGCCTGGCCTCCTTGCTTGGCGAGGGCGGCGGCCTGGTGTCGGGCGGTGAAGGCCAGCGGGTCCGGCTCGCCAGGGCCATGTTGAAAAGCGGTACCCGTCTGGCGCTGCTCGACGAGCCCTTCCGCGGCCTTGATCGCGATCAGCGCCGGGACCTTCTGTCGGCGTGCCGGCGCTGGTGGAGGGGGACGACGCTGATCTGTGTGACCCACGATGTCGCGGAAACGCTGAGCTTCGACCGCGTCCTCGTGGTCGAAGACGGGCGCATTGTCGAAGACGGCAAACCGCGCGAGCTGTCACAGTCGGCTACCAGGTACCGGGACCTCCTTCAATCTGAAACACAGGTGCAGCGGACGCTATGGCAGGGGCAGGTCTGGCGGCGGATGACCCTGGCCGATGGCCGCATCCGCGAGGATGCCGGCGCGCCATGACCCAGATCTGCCCCCCGGCCCAGACTGCGCTCGATCCGCTGCTGTGGCCGCGCTCCCGGTTGGCCGAAGCCATCGAGGCGGTCGCCATGCGCGCGGGGTTGGCCCAGCCGGGGAACGCCGACACGCCGGAGCCGCCACCTGATCAAAGCTCGGCGGATGCCGAGGACATCGCGGGTTGGTTCGAGTGGGCCTGCGAGCGTCTCGGCATCGAGGCGCTGCCGGTCGAGTCGGCCGTTGCCGATTTGGACGCGTTCTTGCGCGGTGGCGGGCCTGCCATCGTGTTCCTGCCGCGCGACGCGGCCGGGCGGTTTTTCGTGCTGGCGACCGGCCGCGGCCGAAGTCCGCGACTGCTCGCGCCCGATCAGACGCTGCAGTCCTGCCGCACGGACGTGTTGCGGGCAGCGCTGTGCGGGCATCTCGAACGGCCGCTGGTCCCCGAGGCCGAGCGCGTCCTCGACGTGGCGAAAATTGCCGGCCCCCGTCGGCCTCGTGTCCTCAAGGCCCTACTGGCGGAACGACTGGCGGGCGAGCGCATCGAAGGCCTCTGGCTGCTGCGTCTGCCGGCATCCGCGCCGTTCTGGCGCCAGCTCCTGGAGGCTGGCGTGCAGTGGAAGCTGGCGGCCGTGTTCGGCATTTTCGCTGTCCTCTATGGCCTGGAGATTGTGGCCTGGCGGCTGATCGGCGCCGCCGCGCTCGACGGGCGGTTCGATTTCGGCTGGCTGACGGCCTGGGTGCTGATCCTTTTGACGATGATCCCCTGGCGTCTCTTCGGTGGCTGGCTGGAGGCGATGTTCGCGCTCGACACCGGGCGGGTGCTGAAATCGCGGCTGCTTGCCGGCGCCCTGCGGCTGGCTCCCGACAAGGTCAAGACCGGCGGCCTCGGCCATCTGCTCGGGCGCGTGATGGAATCCCAGGCGCTGGAGGCGCTGGCACTGAGCGGCGGGATGACGGTGCTGGTGTCGGGGCTCGAACTCGTCTTTGCGGCGGGCATCCTGTCGCAAGGCGCGGCGGGCGCCTGGCATCTGCCGCTGCTGGTCATTTGGTGCGGGTTCGGCCTATGGCTGGCGCGCCGCTACCATGCCCGCCTGCGCGCCTGGTCGATGCAACGGCTACGCATGACCAATGATCTGATCGAGGCCATGGTTGGGCATCGCACGCGGCTGGCCCAGGAGATCCCTGCGCGTCGCGATGCCAATGAGGACGCGATGCTTGTGGCCTATCTCGGCGCCTCGCAGGCGTTGGATACGGGTGCACTCCAGGTCACCGCGCTCCTACCCTCTGGCTGGTTGATGGTGGGATTGACGGCAATGATCCCGGCTTTTGTCAGCGGCCAGACACCGGCAGCACTCGCGATCAGTCTCGGCGGGCTGTTCGTGGCCCAACGGGCCTTTGCCGGCATTTCCAGTGGCCTCGCCGGTCTTTCGCGCGCGGCGATCGCGTGGGGACAAGTGGCCGAACTGTTCGAGGCCGGCCAGGAGCGGGCGGCCGATCGCCCGTTCTTGCCTCCGAGCCGGCTGGCCGATGCGCCTTTGGGAGGTCGCCTGATCGAGGCCACCGCGCTGCAGTTCCAGCATTCTCGGCAGGGCGATGTTCTGATTCAGGACGCCAATTTTGCCATCGGCCAGGGCGACCGCATTCTGCTTCAGGGACCTTCGGGCAGCGGCAAATCCACGCTCGCCGCTCTGCTCACCGGCCTCCGGCAGCCGACGGGCGGCCGGCTTCTGCTCAACGGTCTGGACCGCCAGACCCTCGGCGCCAACTGGCACCGCATCGCCACGGCCGCGCCGCAGTTCCACGAGAACCATATCCTCTCGGGAAGCCTTGCCTACAATCTGCTGCTGGGGCGGACCTGGCCAGCCTCCAGCGCCGACCTCGCCGAGGCCGAGGTCTTGTGTTCGGAACTCGGCCTCAGCGAGCTTGTGAGCCGGATGCCTGGCGGCCTGAATCAACGGGTCGGAGAGACCGGCTGGCAACTGTCGCATGGCGAGCGCAGCCGCATTTTTCTGGCCCGCGCTCTGCTGCAGGATGCGCAGCTGACGATCATGGACGAAAGTTTCGCCGCGCTCGATCCCGAGACGCTCGACAAGTGTCTGCAAACCGCGCTCAAGCGCGCGCGGACGCTGATCGTCATCGCCCATCCCTGAGGCAGCCTCAGCTGATGTCGGTCAACACGGTCCGTCGGAATTCGGTCGAGCCGAGCCGCTTGCCGCCACGCTGGAACTGCAGCACTGCCCACTCCTGGGTGCCGATTGACTGCTCGGCCGATGCCAGCGCGCAGCGCGCCTTGAGGTCGGACCAGAAGTCCTCAGGCGCAACACTCAGACGCTCGATATGGGCCGGCGACAGAAAGGCGCGCGCGAAGCCTTCGCCAATCGGCCGGCGCTGCCGGAACAGGCTCGCATCCACCGGCACGATCCGCAAGGCTTCGCTTGACCGGCGGTGCGTGGGATCGACCCGTTCGACGCCCGGCAGGTCGAGCGCCTCGAACAGCAGCGTCAGCCGCTTCAAGAGCGGCTCGACATGCTCGGCAAAACTCCCCGCAGGCTTGTCGCCGAGCGGCGTGCGGTTGCCCAGAATGTAGCTCAGCGGATGGGCGTCATCGAGGCTGAGTTCGCCATGCACGACGAAGAAACTGCCGCCGTCCCGCAGCAGGCGCACGACACCCTTGGCGACCAGCACATCGTCGAGCCAATGCAGCGCCTGCGAAATCGTGATCACGTCGTAGTCGCGATCGTGAAAGACCAGCCGGTTGCAGGACTCATGGATGGCTTCGAGCCGCAGGCCGTCAGCCTTGGCCCGTTTCGTGGC
>Ga0075024_100000551_pt1 | contig 13873 bp, 14 predicted proteins | sample Str013_2_FD_71389 | JGI IMG/M metagenome (GOLD analysis project Ga0075024, IMG submission 71389) | Freshwater sediment microbial communities in response to fracking from Pennsylvania, USA - Straight Creek_MetaG_SC_2013 | ecosystem: Environmental > Aquatic > Freshwater > Creek > Sediment... | reverse complement strand
CCATATCGGCGCAATTCTCGCGGTAGAAGATGAGCGGAAAGGTCTTGTCGTTCTCGACCGACAACAGCACCAGCGCCGTCAACCGCTCCTTGTCGATCTTGATGCCGCGCGTGGAAACGCCTTCGCGCCCCATCTGCTCCAGCACGAAGCGCCCCATCTGCTCGTCGCCGACCGCCGTGAGCAGGCCGGCGCGCAGGCCCAGGCGCGACGCGCCGATGGCGATGTTGGACGGCGACCCGCCGACCGATTTGGCGAACGAGGCGATGTCCTCAAGGCGCGAACCGATCTGCTGGCCGTAGAGGTCAACCGAGCAGCGGCCGAAGGTGATGAGGTCGAGGGCGCGGGTGGTGGCGGTTGGCATGAGTGCGAGGGCTCCGGGCAGGCGGGGAGGTGTTGGCCGGACTGAAACAGCAATTTCAGAGTGGGGTCAATTCGGAACGAAGGCGAGCCTCGGTCCGGGGCACGGATTATCACTGCGGCTCGCGATTGAACGAACTTGCCAAGGTCCAACACAATTCCCTGATACTGGCCAAGGATTGATCCACATCAACGACGGGCGGCGGTTGGAGGCCGCTTGAATAAACCTGTCGCGCCAATCCTCGGAGGATCCCATGCCGCTGAAACAGCCCCGAACCTGGATCCTGGTCGCTGATAGCGCGCGAGCCCGCGCTGTCGCGTGGCTGAGCCGTGACCAGCCGCTGCATCAGGTGGAGGGGTTTGACATGCGCTTTCATCATCAGCAGGCTCATGATATGATGAGCGAACGGCCGGGGCGAGCCCATGAGTCACATGGCACCACGCGCCATGCTATTGAACCTCGCATGGATCCGGTGCGGCAGGCCGAACATCGCTTTGCTGAATCCGTCGCTCAGGCTTTGGATGATCACCTCGCACGCAAGGAGTTCGACCGTTTTGTGCTGGTGGCGGGGCCAACCATGCTTGGTGATCTGCGCGCTGCCTTCTCGACCGGGCTGCTCGCCATCGTACATGGCACGATAGACAAGAACCTGACACATCTCACAAACACTCAGTTGAAGGATCATCTTCTGGCAGCGGACATGATATGACGACTGGTACTCGTTTGACCCGAAGCCTGTCAGGTCACGATCCAGGCACCGAACTTTGATCGCGACGGAGAAGACAAGATGGCATTCGAGGACATCAAGGTACAGATCGCGATGTTGCTGGCTGACACGCAGGAGCAACCGGAGAACCTGCACGCGGTTTACCAGAAAGTCATGCAGGAGATCAATGAAATGAAGGCCTTTGGCATGCCGCTTCCCGAAGACCTGGTTGAACTTGAACGGGCCCTTGAAGAGCGGTTTTCGCAGGACCTGCCGCCAAACTAACCGGTTTGGCGCATCGCTGGTTCTGTGCTGCGCCGACGGTGCGCGTTCTCGTTCGCCTCAGCAAAGGGATGCCCAGCCCCTGAAAGGATTGGCCCGCCGCTGGCTGAACCGTTCATTACCCGGATCGTTACGCCAGTCGCAGCGTCACCAGTTGCAGCGCCCAGTCTTGCGGATGTGCTGCAACTTCGAAGCCCAATTCATGGCACATCTTTAGCATCGTCTTGTTCTCGGTCAGGACGTGACCTTCAATGATCTTGGTGCCCTCAGAGCGGGCATAAGCGATGATTCTCTGCATCAGGTGCCAACCGAGACCAAGCCCTTTTAAATCACTGCGCACAATGACGGCGAACTCGGCCCGCTCGCCGTCGCCCAAGCGGATCAGTCGCGCCACTCCCAGCAATGCGCCGGACGCCTCGATCGCGACAAACGCCATCTCGCGCGCATAGTCGATCTGCGTCAGGCGGGCGACGAAGGCGTGCGAGAGCTGTTTTACGGGGGAGAACATCCGCATACGAATGTCCTCGGGATCAAGGCGGATGAAGAAATCAGCCGCCAGCCGCTCATCGTCTGGCCGTACCGGCCGCAGGCTGACACGCTGGCCAGCGGCGAGCGTGACCTCGGAGGTCAAGGCCGCCGGATAGGGCCGGATGGCCAGGCGATCCCGCTTGGCTGGCGCCTGGCGCACCAGAATACGGGCATCGAGAGCGATGATGCCGGTCTCGTCCGCCAGCAGCGGATTGATGTCAAGTTCACCGATCTCGGGCAGATCCGCCGCCAGCTCAGCAATCCGTACCAACGCGTCGGCCACTGCGTTCAGATCGGCGGCGGGGCGATCGCGATAGCCGGCCAGCAGGCGACTGATGCGGGTGCGCCGTATCAGCCCGAGGGCCAGCGTGCGGTCGAGCGGCGGCAGCACCAAGGCTTTGTCATTGATCACTTCGACCCCGGTACCGCCCGCCCCGAACAGCACGATCGGGCCGAAGGTGGCGTCCTCGGCCAGACCGACAATCAGCTCATGGGCGCGCGGCCGGCTGATCATCGGCTGCACCATGAAGCCGTCGATGCGGATGGCCAATTTGGCGGCGGCAACGTGGCGCATTATAGCCTCGGCAGCCGCGCGCGCCTCCTTGGGATCGAGCAATCCGAGCCGTACCCCACCAACGTCCGACTTGTGCGAGACGTCGCGGGACCAGATCTTCAGAACCACGCGCGTTCCTGGTCCGCCGGCGGCAATCACGGCGGCAGCTTGGACCGCGACCTCCTGTGGGCTCTTCGCGATGCGCGTTTCAACCACCGGAATCCGATAGGCTGTCAGCACGGCTTTGGACTCGGCCTCGTTCAAAAGCGTCCGATGTTCCGCTAACGCGCCAGCAACAATCGCCGCCGCCATTGCCCGGTCTGGGTCAGGACCAAAGGGCGTGTCGCCGGGTGTGCGCAACAGGGCAGCCTGTGAACGCTGATAGGCGATCAGATGCATGAAGGCTTCCACCGCCACCGCTGGCGTGTCGAACGACGGGATGCCGGCGGCCTCGAGCACCTGGCGGCCTGCTGCAGCCGCGGCCGCGCCGAGCCAGGCGCCCAGCGTTGGCTTGGCGCGACCTGCCGCCCGGGCCTCGCCATAGGCCGTCGCGATGGCGCTGGCGGCGTCCGTGCTGGAGGCCACGGCAGTCGGACAATTCAGCGCCAGAATGGCATCCACTCCAGGGTCGGCGAGCAACGCCCGATAGGCCGCGCCATAGCGATCCGGCCCGGCATCGCCAATGATGTCGAGCGGGTTGGCGCGCGACCATGCCACCGGCAGGACCGGATCGAGGTCTGACAGCGTCGCGGCCGACAGCTCCGCCAGCACGCCATCGAGATCCTTCAGGCGATCGACGGCCAGCACGCCGGCGCCGCCGCCATTGGTGAGAATGGCCAGCCGCTCCCCGGCCGTCTTGCCGAGACGGCTCAACACCGCCGCCGCCTGGAACAGGTCGCCGAGATCCTGGACGCGCACCAGGCCGGCGCGCTCGAAGGCGGCATCATAGACCGCATCCGACCCGGCCATGGCGCCGGTATGCGATGCGGCGGCGCGCGCGCCTTCGGGATGCCGGCCGGTCTTCAGTACGATGACGGGCTTCAATCGCGCGGCTGCCCGCGCCGCCGACATGAAACCGCGCGCGTCGCCAATGCCTTCGAGATAGAGCAGGATGGCGCGCACGCTACCGTCCGTTGCCAGATGATCAAGCAAGTCGTCGACATCGACATCCGCCATGTTGCCGAGCGACACCAGGTGCGAAAAGCCGATGTTGCGCGCCTTGGCCCAATCCAGCACCGCCGTCAGGATGGCGCCGGACTGCGAGACCAGCGCCAGGTCGCCAGGCAGCGCCGGCGTGTGGGCAAAGCTGGCGTCGAGCCCCGCGCCCGGCACGATCAGCCCCAGGCAGTTAGGACCGAGCACGCGCATGTCGTGGCGGCGCGCTTCGGCGGCAATGGCGCCGTCGAGGTCGCGCGGACCAGCCGTGATGACGATTGCGGCGCGCGTACCACGCCGGCCGAGCTCGCCGATCAGACCGGGCACGGTCGCTGGGGGGGTGCAGATTACGGCGAGTTCCGGAGTGTCCGGAAGCGCCGTCACCGTTGGAAAACAGCGCACACCGCCGATCTCGGCATGCTTGGGATTGACCAGCCAGACCGGCCCCGGCAGGCCGCCGCCGAGCAGATTGCGTGCGACCGTGGCGCCGACCGAGCCCAGCCTGGTGCTGGCGCCGATCAACGCCACCGACTTTGGCGCCAGCAGGTGGTTCAGGTTGTGAACGGTCATGCGATCAGGCCTCAATGTCAGGACCAGCTTGCCGGAATTGCCCGAGTCACGTTCATCTGCCGCTCCGAGGTCGCCGACTTTATCCTCGTCAACACGGCGTTCGTTAGGCCGAAGCGACTACCGGCGTCGGTTATCCATGGACATTGATCAGGGTCAAGGATATCCAGATTTTGGTTGCTTTGGCGTTGATACTGCGGATTGAAACTTCGATCGAAGACGCGGGCGCGTCGAACGACGGAACTTTAGGGCAACCTTTGCGTTACCCGGCATGACCCGCACCCTCAACCGCCGCGCCATAGTCGCTGGATTGCCCCTTCTGCTAGCTGGCTGTGCGGCCGCGCCGCAGCAGGTTTCGCAACTTGCCCCGCAGCCACTCATGTTGCCGGATGCAGCGTCCCCTTATGGGCCGATCGACACTGAGCCATTTCCGGTCCGAGCACTCGATCTCAACAAGGTCGATCCCGACCTGCTGCGCCAGCAGGTTGCCTACAACGGCCCATACGCTGTGGGGACCGTCATCGTGAGCATTCCTGAGCGACGCCTTCTTCTGGTGCAGCCGGGCGGCTCGGCGATCCGCTACGCGGTTGGTGTCGGGCGCGACGAAGCCCTCAATTTCCGCGGCTCCGCTGTCATCGGGCGCAAAGCGGAGTGGCCGAACTGGACGCCCACCGCAAGCATGATCCAGAGCATGCCCCGCTACCAGGCCTACGCCGGAGGCATGCCGGGAGGCGCCGACAACCCGCTCGGGCCGCGCGCGCTCTATCTCTATCGCGACAATCAGGATACGCATTTCCGCCTGCACGGCACCATCGACCCCAGAAGCATCGGCAAGGCGGTCTCCAGCGGCTGCATCCGGCTGTTCAATCAGGACATTATCGATCTCTACAATCGGGTGCCTGTTGGCGCTCCACTCGTGGTATTGCAGGGCTGATCGTGGTGCCCAGAAACGCAATGCCGTCTTGGCGATCAAAGTGTCAGGTGTTTGTCACGCTGGGTCCGTCGCCTCGAAGGAACGCTCATGAGCGACAACACTGAACCCGTGGTAGATCACGACGAAGTCGAAACCCGCCTGCAGGGCTCGGAGACGCGCTATCGCAATATCGTCGAAGGCTCCTTGCACGGCATCGTCATTCAACAGCAAGGCCGGATCGTTTTTGCCAACTGGGCCATGGCGAACCTGTTTGGTTATGACAACCCGGGCGCCATGATCGGCTTGAGCACCTTCGATGATCTGGTCGCCGAGGACGAGCGGCCGCTGTTGCGCGCACGCACCTCGGCCGTCTACCAGGGCGATCAGGTCCAGCCGCATCCAGGTTGGCAAGGCCGCCGCCCGGACGGCCAACCGATCTGGGTCTCCTCGACCGCCCAGATATCCGAATGGCAGGGGCGCCCCGCCATCACGTCCTTTTATATCGACATCACCCGGGAAAAGCGCGCCGAAGCCCGCCAGCGCGCCATCGAGGCGAAACTGCAGCTTGGCATCGCGATCGCCGGCATCGGCCTCGGCGCCATGGACTATCTCGCCAATACCATCACTTTGGACGCAACCGCTGCCGCGATATTCGCGCTGCCGGCAGACCGGCCGATTCCCCGCGACGAGGTGCACGCCCTGTTTCACCCCGACGATGTCCCCGACATTCTGAGCAAAATGGCTGAAGCCCTGGATCCGAATGGCCTGGGCTTCATGGCCATAGAACATCGGATCATCAGGCCGGACGGCTCAATACGTTGGCTGAGCGCGCGCAAACAGATTGATTTTGCAGCACCGCACGCGGGCGGACCACGGCGCGCCACGACCGGCCTGCTCGCGTTGGTTGACATGTCCGAACATGCTGCGGCCGAAGAGATGACCCGCCTGTCGGAAATGCGCTACCGTCGGCTGTTTGAAGCGGCGCAGGACGGCGTGCTCCTGCTCGACCCGGCGACCTGCCAAATCACCGACGCCAACCCGTTCATGTGGGACCTGCTCGGCTATCCGCGCGATCAGCTGGTCGGCAAGCAACTCTATGAGATCGGTCTGCTTAAAGATGAAGGCGCCAGCCGCGACATGTTTGAGAAACTGACGCAGACGCACCAGGTCCGCTATGAAGATTTGCCGCTGAAGACTCGCAACGGCGAGACCCGGGAGGTTGAAGTCGTAGCCAATCTTTATGACGAGAACGGCCAGCCCGTCATTCAGTGCAACATCCGCGATATTACCGAGCGTAAGCGGGTCGAAGACCACAACAAGCTTCTCATGTTCGAAGTCAATCATCGAGCCAAGAACCTGTTGTCGGTCGTCCTCTCGGTCGCTCAGCACACGGCGCGGGATGGCAATCCGGCGACCTTTGTCGCGCGCCTATCCGAACGCATCCAAGGCCTCGCTGCCAGCCAGGACTTGCTGGTCAAGAACCAGTGGCGTGGGGTCGAGCTGAGCGATCTGGTCGAGGCGCAACTCGCGCATTTCAAGGACCTCATTGGCACGCGCGTGCTGATCGACGGGCCGCCGATGCGGCTGACGCCGGCGACGGCCCAGGGCATCGGCATGGCGCTGCATGAACTGGCCACCAACGCTGGAAAGTACGGTGCATTGTCGAACGACGAGGGCCGTGTGCGCATCTGCTGGCGCGCCAATCGAAACGACACTCCAGCGTTTTCGATGTCCTGGTTGGAGGAGGACGGCCCGAGTGTTGCCCCCCCGGCCCAAAAGGGATTTGGTCAAACCGTGACCGGACGCATGGTGGAAGCGGCCGTCAACGGTAAGGCCGAGATCAGCTATCGCAAAAGCGGACTGTCATGGACCTTGAGCGCACCGCTGATCGATACATCAGAGAAACGGCACTTGGCCGTTGAACCAGACACGGGGATATAGCGCGGTTATGTCACGCGCCAAGAGTGGCGCAGATCGTCAAGGCCGGCTCGGAGGAACCTATTGCCTCCCAGTGGCGTTTCCTTGGCAGGGCTCATTGGGTAGACCTTTGGGCGTCCGATCCAACAATAGGACTTCAGCCATGAAACGTGTATTCACATTGGCAACAGTGGCATTGACGCTGTTCGCCGTTCCGGCGCTTGCCGCCTCGACGACGCCTGATCCGGCCGCAGCTGCCCCCGCCGCAGCCGCGCCCGCCGCCGGCACGACAGACACCGCGATTCCCAAGGTCGTCATTCCGGACGCCACCGGCCCGGCCGCGACCACGACCGCCGCCGACACCGCGGCGCCGAAAGTGATGGTGGCGCCGGCCGCGGCGAGCACGCCGGTGCTCTGGTACAGCCAGGGCAAAGCTGAGATGCGCGCCAGCAAGCTGATCGGGGCCGCCGTGCGTAACCCGGCAGGCGAGACCATCGGAGACGTCAACGAGGTTCTGTTCGACAACAGCGGCAAGGTCAACGCGGTGGTGGTTGGGGTCGGCGGCTTTCTCGGCATGGGTGAGCGCGAAGTCGCCGTCGCCTTTGGTTCGCTGCGCATGGCCCCTGGCGACGACGGCCGCACCGTGATCACGATCGACGCAACCAAGGATGCGCTGAAGACTGCTCCGGTCTGGACTTGGCCGAAGGCATAAGTGCTGATTGACGCATCGCAGGAATGGTCCCGGCACAGGGTGTCGGGACCATTTTTCCGCACTGCCGGCTAAGCCGCCGAGTCCGTCACGGAGGCCAACGCCGTGTCAATGGTCCAAACGAAGCCCTCTTGTGGGTAACCCACGGCTATCGACGCATTCAGCGCCTGCTTGACCATCCGCTCAAAGACCATATGCCCAAAGCCGTTTCTCCCCGGTGGCTCCACCGCAGGCCCCCCGCGCTCCCGCCACGTCATCTGAAATTTGGCGCCGGGCGTATCGGGCAAGACCTGCCAAGATACCGCCACCTTGCCTTGCGGAGCGCTCAGGGCGCCATACTTGGTGGCATTGGTCGCCAGTTCGTGCAGCGCCATGCCGATCGACTGGGCTGCCACGGGCGTCAACACCAGGAGCGGGCCAGCCAGTTCAATGCGCCCGCTGGACTCTTCGGCAAACGGCCGCAATTGTGCGCGCACCAGAGCGGCAAGATCGGCACCCTGCCAATTCTGGCTGACCAGCAGATCATGCGAGGCCGACATGCCCTGCAGGCGCTGGCTGAAGCGTGACTGAAACTCATCATAGTTCCGGCTGCTTCGGCCGGTTTGTGTCGCCATAGCCTGGATGATCGCCAGCAGGTTTTTCGATCTGTGCGAAACTTCGCGCAACAGGAATTGGATATTGCCTTCCTGCTCCTTGCGGCGGGTAATGTCGAGGTTTGTGCCGATCATCCGTACCGGCACGCCGGCAGCGTCGCCCAAGGTCTCGCCGTGCGCCGAAATCCAGCGGATCTCCCCGTTCGGCAGGACAATGCGAAATTCATCCTCATACGCCCCCAGTGTTGCAACCGCCAACGTGCGGGCAGCTCTGACCCGTTCGCGATCGTCGGGGTGCACACGTTCAAGGACGGACTGCATCGTCTTGGTCGGATCGTCCGTCGGTGGGCGGAAGCCGAACAGTTCCTCGAAGGTTTCCGAGACTGCCGCCGTCTTTTGCCCAAGCTCCAGGTCGACATAGGCCAACCGGGCCGTCCTCTGCGCCAAGTGCAAGCGCTCTTCGCTTTGGCGTAAGCGGGCCGCCCTGGACTTGAGTTCGGTGGAAGCCAAGCGGAGCGACTGCGCTACCGCATTCGCCTCGGCCATCGGCGAGACGAAGGTTGCCGCGATATCATTTTTCTGCAGAACATTGGCTGTCGATGCCAGGGCTTGCATGGGAGCGATGATCCAGCGCGCGAACTGCGCGGCCATGGCCAGAGCCAAACCCAGCAGCGCAAGCCCCCACCAGGCCAACGCCAGTTGCGAGCGGCGAATCTCGGCTTCGACCAGCGCCTGTGGGATGATGGCGCTGATATTCCAGCCGGAAACCTTGGATCGCGCAATTGCTCGAACCGTGGGCACACCGCTCATGTCCAGGGTCTCGACTGCGGTACCCGGGGTGCCCTGCATGGCACTGACGATATCGGCCGCCAGCGGCCTGCCGACGAATTCCTCCTGCAACTTGGAGCGCGCCACGACATGGTCGGCGCGATCGGATATGCCGGTCATCCAATCTGCGGGTAAATGCAATCCGGTCATGATGTCGAGCAGATGGCTGGCGTCGATCACCATCACGAGACTGTGGTTCGGCAGGCCCTCGACGTTGAGCGGAATCGTCAAACCATAAACCCATTTATGTGAGATTGCGCCAAGCACGACGTCAGACACAAATGGTTTTCCGCTCGCCAAGGCGCGCTGCTGATCAAGCGGGATTGGAGGTTTGGGCAGTGGCGTACCATAGGGCACGCGCGTGTTCATCAGTTGCTGTCCCGTGCCATCCGCGATGGCGATGTAGGTGCCGGCGCGCTTAACGGCCAGCGTAGCCTGAGCATGGAAGCCGGAAAAATCATGCAACTTAAGCCGGTCCGACAGGGCCAGCGTATCGAGCAAAGTCAGCAAGCGCTCGAAATCCCGGTCGACATTGTCGGCAAGTTCGGCGGCGACCTGGGCCAAGCGCTGCTCGGCCTGCGATCTTTGCAAATCGGCGAACTGCTTGACCAGGTAGCCTGAAAACAGCAATGCCGGAATCACCAGCGCCAGGGTCATCAGGAACAACAGAGTTCGTACCGGCCTGGGGCGACACAACCACGCTGCCAAGTCAGATAAGATGCGCCCGACTGTCGATGGCAGGTCCGAGGTGAGGGCTTGGCGCAGCATGGCAAGGTCCTCTTCAGGGTGGCGCTACCGCTGCTCGCGATTTCCGTGTCGTCGCTCTGGATCCCAAGCATGACTGGAGGGGTCGACCGTGAAAACGATAATTGCAGATATTGACGATGGTACGGAACCGTTGGTTCGCTGCTGCGTTATTCAGCCAGAGCCTGGAAGACGTCCCCCGTCCTCAGCCAGTCTCTTGCCCGCGACGCTCCCGCAAAGCGCCGCGGGTATTTTTATACCCGAAATCATGTCATGGCCCGCTGCCGCTTAGGCAACTGCGCGCGCATGCCAAAGAACAATGCTTGGCTGATAACCGCGCGCACCATGTTTGATTCGAACGGTTTGGTGATCAGAAAGGTCGGTTCCGGCCTGATGCCAGTCAGCAGACGTTCCGGAAAGGCTGTAATGAAGATGACCGGGACATCGATCTCACGCAGGATGTCATTGACAGCATCAAGCCCGGAACTGCCGTCGGCCAGCTGGATATCGGCAAGAACCAGCCCGGGCCGACTGCTGCGTGCCGCCACGACGGCTTCGCTGTGCGTTCGCGCCATCCCAGTGACCCGATGACCAAGGCCCTGCACCAAGCCTTCCAGGTCAATGGCGATCAACGGTTCATCTTCGATGATAAGGACTTCGGTGGCAACCTGCTCGGCGATTTCCTGGCCGGCCTGACTGATCAGATCCGTGACCGTTTCGGCTGGTGCGTTGAGGATGGAGGCAACCTGCGCACTCGAAAATCCCTCAACCGAACTCAACAGGAAGGCCTGTCGTGGCAGCGGTGTGATGGACCCAAGAGTTCCGTCAGTCGCATGCCCCTCCTCAGCCTCGGAACCGGACGACCTGCGATTCAAATCGACCGAGTTCCACACTTTCAGGAAGGTCCGGTACAGGGCCACGCGCGGCTCGACATCGGTAGGAAAACGATCCGGCGCCGCCACCAGGGCCTCCAGAACCTCGACCACGTAAGCGTCGCCGCCCTCCTGACTGCCGGTCAGCGCGCGCGAAAAGCGCCGCAGATAGGGAAGATGCGGCGCAATGCTCTCGGAAATTGACATCTCGTCCATCCTCATTGTTTTTGGTGTGCCGAAGGTTTTTCGCGTCTCGGGCGCAAGACCACTGCCCCAACCAAGCCAAAACGCGATATCGGCAGATTAGTTCCCTGCCGCCGGAACTTTTCATGAGGGAGTGCGTTTTGCAAGGATGGTTGATCGCAAGCAAGGTAATCGGGAAGATGATCAGCGGCGGGGTGGCAGGTTCGTGCTGTCACCGACTCGGCCACGTCGCGCGTGACGCGCACAGCGCTGAGTTCCAGAGGGAAGGTACGTCCGATGACCAAAGTGCGTGGGACGCCGAAGCCGGGCGAAGACCCTCCTTCGGTTGAGTCTGGGAAACGTGATTCAGATCATGGCGGCAAAGATACCGATATGCAGATTTCTCAAGGAAATGGCTCTGACGATGCCGGCCCAGTGCCGGCGCTAGGCCAGGACATCCAGAAGCATCTGGGGCGGAAGCTGAAGGCCTCCTATGACGAACTGGTGCGTCAGCCCGTACCCGACAAGTTCCGCCAGCTCCTTGAGGAATTGGAGCGCCAGGAGAAAAAGCAGTGAACGGAGCTCCGCAATCCCTGCGTGACGAACTGGTGCGAGCCATTCCGAACCTGCGTGCGTTCGCCATGTCGCTGTGCGGGAATTCGGCACGCGCCGATGATCTGGCGCAAGAGACGTTGATGAAGGCCTGGGACAAACTGGCGACATTCCAGGTCGGGACGAACCTGAAAGCGTGGCTGTTCACGATCCTGCGCAATATCTATTTCTCCGAGCAGCGCAAACGGCGGCGCGAGGTCGAGGATGCTGACGGTCAATTGTCGGCGCGACTTGCCGTGCATCCAGAGCAGCTCGGGCATATGGATGCCTGCGATTTTCTCGACGCCCTGCAACAACTCCCGATCGATCAGCGTGAAGCGCTTATCCTGGTCGGCGCCGAGGGCTTTTCCTACGAAGACGTAGCCGCCATATCTGGCTGCGCTGTCGGCACCATCAAGAGCCGGGTCAACCGCGCCAGGCAGCGCCTGACCGACATCCTCGGACTGGCGAACGCCTCCGATTACGGTCCGGACCGCATGGCCGAAGCGGTCATCGCCCATGGCCCGCTGGTGCGCATCAAGTAGCGCCATGCCGCAGCCGGCATGTCGGCCTGCCTTTTGTCGCCGGCGCTTCTTTGTAATGACAATTCAAGGGCGTGGAACCGAACCGCGGCTGGCACGTTTACGTTGCATACCTTGCAGCGTTCATTGGCGTGCAGTTCATGGTCCAGGTGCCCAAATACCAGCGCGAACACCACACGGTGTTGGCAGACTCACTGCTGGCGATATTCGCTATCTCAGGTCTCGCACAAACAGCCGTGGTTGCATCAATTTGGCTCTACTTGTCAATCTTTTGAGCCACAGCGTCATGCACTCGGGAGACTGCCCTTTCGCCGCTGCGGAACCTATTCTGGGCAAATGGCTTCCACTCGCAAACGTGATCGCAGTCTACGTCGTGCGTGGGGCGGGTCCGATTGAAGACATAGCAGACTGTCGTAGGGATATTCTCTTGGAACCAAATCCACACTGCGGCGTTATCTCTGTGAGCCCGGCAGTGCCAGCGCTCAGCTGTTGAACCCACCCGCGGCTTATCGCGGATCCTGAAGGAGACATTGCATGAACTGGGATCAAATCGCAGGCAACTGGAAGCAGATGGAAGGCAAGGTCAAGGAGAAATGGGGTAAACTGACGGATGATGACATCAGCGTCAGCGCCGGCAAACGCGAGCAACTCGTCGGAACCATTCAGCAGCGCTATGGCATCGCCAAGGACGTTGCGGAAAAGCAGATTGACGACTGGGCTCAGACCACCAAGGACGCCCTGTAGTCCTCTGAGACTTGCACTGAATGCCGTCCATGGTCCGATTCCGTCGGACCGTGGAGCCAGGTTTTGGAGACCGCCATGACGCTTTCGACGATTCTGCTGATCATCCTCATACTGTTTCTGGTTGGCGCCCTGCCCTCCTGGCCCTATAGCCGTGCTTGGGGTTACCGCCCATCGGGTGCTCTTGGCACGATCGTGATCATTTTGCTCATCCTGGTTCTGTTGGGGCGGGTCTGATCGCTGAGTGGGATGATCGATTTACAGCGGTCGGCAAGATGCCACGATGCTGCACCTGAAACGACCGATTGGAGAGTTCGCTATGCAAACCACACACAACACGCTTGCCGAGACCATCCGGGTGCAGTCCATTGAACTGCTGAACAAGCATCTTGCGGCCGCAATCGATTTACACGCCCAGGTCAAGCAGGCGCACTGGAATGTTCGCGGACCGGGCTTCATCGCGATACACGAGCTGTTTGACAAAGTTTCCGAAGCTGTCGAGGATTTCTCCGACCAGCTTGCCGAACGCGCCGGTGGGCTCGGTGGCACCGCGCATGGCACGGTTCAGGTGGCTTCGGAGCGCTCCTTCCTGATTCCATACCCCCATGGCATCGCCGACCAGAAGCAGCATGCCTTTGCCGTCGCTGCAAGCCTTGCCGCCTTTGGCCAGTCAACCCGAGACGCCATCAGCCTTGCGACCGCCTTCGGTGATGTCGCTACGGCAGATCTGTTCACGGAAGTCTCGCGCGGCATCGACCAACAGTTGTGGTTCGTGGAATCGCATCTGGAACCAAAGAGCGCGCCGGCCACTGGCAAGCCCGCCGTGAAAGCGCGATAGCCATGACGGGCGAACGTGATGTCAGAGGCCCCTTGCGACTTGACGGTGACCGTCGCCAAACCAACCGACGGCACGGCAATGCCGAGCGACCCCATCGCGGCATGGGAGAACGAAGGTGGGGCACTGAGTTGCGCCTCTCAAAAAGGCTAGAGTGGACCGATAAGCCGACGATATTCAGCTTCGGGCACGCCGTAGGAGGCGGCGGCGGCTCTCTCAAGACGATCCCGATCGAGGATTTTGATGCTTCCTCGCA
>Ga0075024_100000550_pt1 | contig 13879 bp, 9 predicted proteins | sample Str013_2_FD_71389 | JGI IMG/M metagenome (GOLD analysis project Ga0075024, IMG submission 71389) | Freshwater sediment microbial communities in response to fracking from Pennsylvania, USA - Straight Creek_MetaG_SC_2013 | ecosystem: Environmental > Aquatic > Freshwater > Creek > Sediment... | reverse complement strand
CTTGGGTTTCGCTGTCCCTTTCGACATGGTGCACGTCCTCCTGGCTTTTGCGGCCTGAAGCTTCAGGCCGCAAAAGCCAGGAGGACGTGCACCATGTCGAAAGGGACAGCGAAACCCAAGACCGAAGGAGCGATACGGGCCGGCGATGGGCATCATCTGTTCGACCTGAAGACCGCGAAGCCGATCAAGGCGGGCGCCGACTATTCCACCTCGAGCGGCGCGGTGGTGGAGGGCGACCGCATGATGGTCGGGCTGATGCGCATGCCCAAGGGCACGGGCGCGGCGCCGCACTCCCACCCCAACGAGCAGTGGGTGTTCGTGATGGAAGGCGAGTTCGAGAGCACCATCGACGGGGAGACGCATCGGGTGAAGCCGGGCTCGGTGCTCTACATACCCGCCAACGCCGTGCATAGCGGCAAGGCGGTCGGCGACCAGGACCTGGTGTTCTTCACCTGCAAGGATACCTCCCACAGCATCCATGGCATCAAAATCTGAACCCTCGCCCCGGCGCGAACAGGGATCGAAGAGCACCCCCAATGAGCAACGAAAAGCAAGCGACTGCGAAGACGTTCACCGGCTGGCTGCAGCGCCGGCAGTTCCTGCAGGCCTCCTCCGCGACCGCCGTCGGCGCGGTGGCCTATGGCGCACCCCAGGCCGCCATTGCCGCCCCTGCCGGCAAGCTTGCGGTCGAGGAATTCTTCGTCAACAAGGGCGATGTCAAGCTGTGCGTGTGGCGCAAGCGCTTCGTCGGCGACAGCGTCGAGAGCAAGCCGGTGCTGTTCCTGGTGCATGGCTCGACGCCCTCGGCCGGCGCCAGCATGGATCTGAAGGTGCCGGGCCGCAACGACTACTCGCTGATGGAGAAAATGGCCGAGTACGGCTTCGACGTGTGGACCATGGATTTCGAAGGCTACGGCCGCTCCACCCGCTCGGCGAAGCATTGCGGCATCCTGACGGGGGTCGAGGATCTGAAGGCGGTGATGCCGCTGGTGCTGAAAACCTCGGGCAAGTCCTCGGTGATGATGTTCGGCGAATCCTCGGGGGCGATCCGCGCCGGCGTCTATGCGATGGACGAGCCCGCGGTTGTCGAGCGGCTGATCCTGAGCGCCTTCACCTATACCGGCAAGGATGCGCCCGAGATCGACCGGCGGCGGCGGGATGCAGAGAAATACCGCGCCAATCCGCTGCGGCCGATCAGCCTCGCGACGTTCCAGGGCATCTTCAACCGTGACATGCCGGGCACGTCGGAGCCGGTCGTGGCGCAGGCGATGGCCGACTACGAGCTCAAGCTCGGCAATGCCGTGCCGTCCGGCACCTACCTCGACATGGCCACCAAGATGCCGATGGTCGATCCGAAAAAAGTGATGTGCCCGGTGTGCATCATCCGCCCCGAGCACGACGGCAATGCCACGGAGGCGGAGCTGCTCGAGTTCTACGGCCAGCTCGCTAACAAGGACAAGCAGTTCTTCATCCTTTCAGGGCTGTCCCATGCCGCCACGCTCGGCATCAACCGCCACCGCGTCTGGCACGTCATGCGGGAGTTCCTGACATATCCGCCACAGCGCACCGCGTGAGGAGATACGTGCTTCCCGTCCACGTCGCATTGACCCAACTGATGTGGAGGCCGCATCAGGCATCCCACAGCGCGCTGTCCAGCTTGGCCTCGATCAGCAGCGGCGTTGCCGACTTGAGACCGCGCGTGATGGCGGTCACGACGTCGGCGATGCTGGCCGCCTTGAGGCCTTCGACGCCCATCGCCCGGGCGAGCCCGACATAATCGATCGGCGGATCGACGAGGTTCATGCCGACGAAGCTGCCGGTCTGCGCCGCATAGCCGCGCAGGTTGTGGGCGCGCTGCTTCAAAATCCGGTAGGAGGAATTGTTCAGGATCACGGCGATGATCGGCACCTTGGAATTGGCGGCAGTCCACAACGCCTGGATCGTGTACATGGCGCTGCCGTCGCCAACCAGCGCAACCACCGGGCGTGACGGCAGCGCCAGCTTGATGCCGATCGAGGCGGGCAGGCCCCAGCCGATGCCGCCGCCGCGAAGGCCGTAGAAGCTCTGCGGATCATCGCTCTTCAGGAACTGGCGAAGGCCGGTGCCGGACGACAGCGTTTCGTCGATCACCACCGCTTCGGGCGGCAGCGCCTCGCCGATGGCATGGAGCAGCGCCAGCGGCTGCATCGGCTGCGTGCCTTCCAGTTTTTTCGCCTTGGCTTTCAGCTTGGCGAGCTTATCGGCAATCGCCGCCCGGGTCTCGGCGAGGCGCTGTTTCGCCTTGCTCTTGCGCGCCGCCGGCATGTCGTCGATCAACAGCTGGATGACTTCCCTCAGCGTCTCGCGCGCGTCACCGAACAGGGCGACCTTGGCGGGGTAGTTCTTGCCGATCTCCCACGGATCGTTGTCGAGATGGATCAGCGGCAATCCGGCCGGCATCGGGTCGACGTCGGACGGCAGCGACAGCGTGAACAGATCGCCGCCGACGCTGAACATCAGGTCGTGCTCTTTCAGCGTGGCATTGAGCAGCGGTGCGAGGCGGCCGATCGGTCCGGCGAACAGGGGATGCGTTGCGGGGAAGGTGGCTCGGCTCGGCACGCTTTCCGTGTAGACCGGCGCGCCGAGCAGTTCGGCGAGTTGCACCATTTCCGCGAACGCGCCCGACTGCGCGACGGCATCGCCCGCGATCAGCACGGGATGGTCCGATCTGGCGAGCAGCCTGGCTGCCTCCTCGACCGCCTGCCGGTCGGGCCGGATGCGCGGTGCAATGCGGGTCGGCTGCAGCAGGTCGAGCTCGGCTTCCTCCTGCAGGATGTTGCCCGGCAAGGACAGAAATACCGGGCCGGTCGGCAGCGCCATCGCGGTCTTGGCGGCGCGCCGCACGGCGCGCGGCAGCTCCTCGATACGCGGCACCTCCGAGGACCACTTGACGAACGGACGCGCAACGACCGGCAGGTCGCCCCACAAAATCGGCTCGGTGAACGAGAAGCTCTGGTCGTGCTGGCCTGCCGTAATCAGGATCGGCGAGGCGGCCTTCTGCGCGTCGTACAGCATGCCGAGCGCATTGCCGAGTCCGGGCGTTACGTGGGTGTTGACCACGGTGAGGCGGCCGGATGCCTGGGCGTAGCCGTCGGCGATGGCGACCACGGCGGCTTCCTGCAAACCGAGCACATAGCGAATGCCGGTCTCGACGGCGAGTGCGTCCATCAGCGGCAGTTCGGTGGTGCCGGGATTGCCGAAGATGGTGTCGACGCCCTCGCTCTTGAGAATCTCCAGAAACGCCCGCTTGCCCGAAATCGTCGTCATGAGATCCTCCTGTGTCGGCCCAACGCCCTCTGCCTGTTGAAAAAAGTTCGCGCGGGGCCGAAGCCGGCGCGCGTTTCGTCCCCTCCCCGTGCCAGTCCTGCCTTCAGCCCGCATCCCCGCCGCCGGCGGCCCGATCGATGAACAACGTGCCTTTGGTGACGACGCGGTCCTGCGGGCCGATCCCCATCAGCACCTGCACCAGATTGCCGCTAACCAGCCCGGTGGTGATCTTGCGCAGCTCCAGCGATCTGCCTTCGCCGACCACCCATACCCGTGCCGTATCGCCTTCGTAGATCACCGCCTCGCGCGGCACCGCAACCGAGCTCTGGCCATCGCTGGTGAAAACCGTGACGCGGGCAAACATTTCCGGCTTCAAGGCCTTGTCGGCGTTGTCGACCGTGGCGCGCACCTGCAGGCGACGGCTGCCGGCATCGATGATTTCCGCGACATAATTGATTTTGGCAGTGAACTGCCGGTCGCGCGCGGACAAGACCTTGAACGCGACGGTCTGGCCCCTTTTGATCTCCATGGCATCCGCCTCGCGCACGTTGGCAACCAGCCAGACGGTGGACAGATCACCGATGACGAACACCGGGTCGCCCGAAGGATCGCTCGTGCCGGTGGTGATGTACTGGCCCGGGCCGACCTTGCGCTGCACGATGGTGCCGGCGATCGGCGCAAAGATGGGGGTTTCGGGATTGATCTTGCCGGTTTTCTCGAACTCGGCGATCTCCGCCTCGGTCTTCTTCAGGATGCGCAGGCGGTTGCGCACGGCCTCGAGCCCGATCTCGGCGGAGCGCCTGGTATTCTCGGCGACCACCAGATCGGTCTGCGCCTGCTGCCAGTCCTTCTGCGCCGTTGCCTTGGCGTCGAACAGAGCATGCTGGCGCTGCTCGGTGACCTGCGCCATCTTGAGCTGGGACAGGGCGGTATTGACGCCATCGAGCGCCACGATGAAGTCGTTCTCCGCCTGCACCATGTCGGTCGCCTCGATGGTGAACAGCAATTGGCCGGAATCGATCGGGTCGCCGGGCTTCACCGCCAGGCGCTTGATGATCCCCGAATAGGGCGAGAACACCGGGGTGGCGCGGTCCTCGTCGATGGCGATCTTGCCGTCGGTGACCAGCTCCGAGCGGAATGTCTGCTCCTCCACCTTCTGCGTGGTCAGGCTCGCCCACTGCTGGTCGCTGAGCACGAACGAATTCGCCATCTGCCGCGTATCGCGGGCGTCGGGCTTGGCCGCAGGGGCAAGCCTTTGCCGGTCGGAGAGCGACCAGATCCCGATGCCGGCCACAGCCATCATCGCGAGCACCCCTAACAATTTTCTCAGCTTCCGCACGACGAGCTTCCTGGTTGTCGAGCCGGCCACGGACCCACCGCTTGCGGCCGCCCGGGCGGGGCTCAGGACCATACCTCAGCCGCATGACAATTGCGGCCATCGTTGTCCGCCAGCACTGGATATTTCGCCACCGTACCGTTAAAGAATTGACCCGACGACGGGGAGCGGGGTTGCAACAAACCATTTCATGAACGCGGTCATCGAGTTTGCCCTGCGCCAGCGGGTGCTGGTCGTCGTCATGTTCCTCGGCCTGCTCATAGCAGGGTCGGTGATGTTCTCGAAATTGAACATCGAGGCCTATCCCGACCCGGTCCCCCCCCTGGTCGACATCATCACACAAAGTCCCGGGCAATCCGCCGAGGAGATGGAGCGCTACATCACCATCCCGCTCGAGGTGCAACTCGCCGGCATTCCCCACGTTACCGCGATCCGCACCATCTCGCTGTTCGGGCTTTCCGATATCAAGCTGCAGTTCACCTACGACTACACCTACGAGGAGGCCGAGCAGAAGGTACTGAACCGCCTCGCCCAGCTGACACCGCTTCCCAATAACGCACAACCGCAGATTTCGCCAACCAGTCCCATCGGCGAGATCATGCGCTACCGCCTGGTGGGGCCGCCCGGCTTTTCCGTGACCGACCTCAAGACGCTGCAGGACTGGGTGCTGCAGCGGCGCTTCAAGGCGGTTCCGGGCGTCATCGACGTGACCGGGTTCGGCGGCAAGACCAAGGCCTATGAGGTCGCCGTCGACCTGTTCAAGCTGCAGTCCTATGGCCTGACCCTGCCGCAGGTGGTGCAGACGCTCAACAACTCAAATGTCAACGTCGGCGGCCAGACCATCCTCATAAGTGAGCAGGCGGCGGTGGTGCGCGGCATCGGCCTGATCCGCTCGATGGACGACGTGCGCCGCACCATGCTGACCCAGCAGGGCGGCCTGCCGGTGCGGATCAGCGACGTGGCGCAGGTGACTGTCGGTTTTCAACCCCGTCTTGGCATCGTCGGGCAGGACGACAGCGACGACGTCGTCCAAGGCATCGTGCTGATGCGGCGCGGCGAGCAGACGCTGCCGACCCTCGATCGGGTCGAAGCGGAGATCGACAGGGTCAACACCTCCGGCATCCTGCCGCCCGGCGTCAGGATCGAGCGAATCTACGACCGCAAGGAGCTGATCCGCACCACCACCGACACGGTGCTGCACAACATGGTGCTCGGCATCGCCCTGGTGTTCCTGTTCCAGTGGCTGTTTCTGGGCAACGTGCGCAGCGCAGTAATCGTGGCGGCGACCATTCCGTTCGCGCTGTTCTTCGCCATCGGCATCATGGTGCTGCGCGGCGATTCGGCAAACCTGCTGTCGCTCGGCGCAATCGATTTCGGCCTGATCGTCGACTCGACCGTGATCATGGTCGAGAGCATCTTCGGCCATCTCGCCGAACGGCCGGCAGGATTTACCGAAGGCGAGGAAATCACCGGCAAGCGCGCCACCATCTACGACGCGGCGCGGCAGGTCAGCCGGCCGATCTTCTTCTCCGCCGCCATCATCATCGCCGGATTCGTTCCGCTGTTCACCATGTCGGGCGTCGAGGGCCACATATTCGGGCCGATGTCCAGGACCTACGCCTACGCCATCGCAGGCGGCCTGTTGGCGACCTTCACCGTATCGCCGGCGCTGAGCTCGCTGCTGCTCCCCGTGGTGGTGGAGGAGCGCGAGACACTGCTCGTGCGGCTGATCCGCCGCCTCTATCGGCCCGCGCTCGGCGGTGCCGTCGCCAACCGGACACTGACACTCGCCGCCGCGGCGCTGCTGCTGGTCATCTCCGTACTTGCCGTGCGGCTGCTCGGGCTCGAGTTCCTGCCCAAGCTGGAGGAGGGCAACCTATGGATCCGTGCCACCATGCCGGCGTCGATCTCACTGGAAGCCGGCAACGACTACGTCAATCGGATGCGGCGCATGATCCGAAACTATCTCGAAGTGACCACCGTCATCTCCCAGCAAGGCCGGCCGGACGATGGCACCGATGCGACCGGATTCTTCAATGCCGAGTTCTTCGCCCCGCTGAAACCGGAGAGCGAATGGCCGAAGGGGGTGAGCAAGGAGGTCCTGACCAAGGACATGAACGAGAAGCTATCGGCGGCGTTTCCGGGCGTCGAATTCAACTTCTCGCAATACATCGAGGACAACGTCGAGGAGGCGGTGTCGGGCGTGAAGGGCGAGAACTCGATCAAGCTGTTCGGCAACGACCTCGAGACGCTGAACGAAACTGCCAGGAAGATCAAATCGGTGCTGGAGAAGATCACCGGCATCGAGGATCTGGCGATCTTCACCTCGCTCGGCCAGCCGACCGTGCAGATCCGCATCGATCGGGAAAAGGCCGGCCGCTACGGGCTGTCGCCAGGCGACATCAACACCACGGTTCAGATCGCGATCGGCGGGCAGGCTGCGGGCGATCTTTACGAATACGGCAGCGATCGTCACTTCAATATGCTGGTTCGCCTGGCGCCCGAGTACCGCAAAACCTTCCAGACCATCCGCAACATCACCATCGGCGCACAAAACCCGAGTGGCAATGGCATCGTGCAGATCCCGCTCACGGATGTGGCGAGTGTGGAGATCGTATCGGGACCCTCGTTCATCTACCGGGAGAGTCAGGAGCGCTACCTGCCGATCAAATTCTCGGTGCGGGGGCGCGATCTGGGCAGCGCGGTGCTGGAGGCTCAGCAGCGGATCAGGGAGCAGATCGCACTGCCTGCCGGCTATCGGGTGGAATGGGTCGGCGAGTTCGGCAACCTGCAGGAGGCCATCGACCGGCTGCAGCTGGTGGTGCCATTTGCGATCGGGCTGATCGCGCTGCTGTTGTTCGTCAATTTTTCCTCCGCCATCGACATGCTGCTCGGCCTCAGCGTCATCCCGATGGCGATGGTCGGCGGCATCTTCGCGTTGTACATCACCGGCACGCCGTTCAGCGTCTCGGCGGCGATCGGCTTCATCGCTTTATTCGGTATTTCGGTGATGGACAGCATCATTGTCATCTCGCAGTACAACCAGATCGTGCAGGCCGGAGTGAACCGGACCACGGCGATGCTGCGCGCCTGTGAGTTGCAGATGCGGCCGGTGCTGATGACCTGCGTGATCGCGGGTGTCGGGCTGCTGCCGGCGGCGCTGTCGTCGGGCATCGGCTCGCAAGTGCAAAAGCCGCTGGCCGTGGTCGTGGTCGGCGGCATGATGCTGGCGCCGACGCTGATTCTGATCGTGCTGCCGGTGCTGATCCTGGTGTTTTCCAACAGAGCCCCGGCTACGAGGACCTGAGCGGGCGCGTCACTTGCCCTGCGGCTCGAGGAACTTCATGATCGCGGTGTGGTCAGCTCCAGGTCCCAGCGCCTTGGCGGCTTTCGCGAGCAACTCGGCGCAGAACGCCAGCTCGTCGGCCTTGATGCCGAGCTCCTTGGCCAGACTGGCCGCCATGCCGACGTCCTTGTTCATCAGCGCGAGCGAGAAGCCGGAGCCGAAGGTGCGCGAGATGATGTACTGGGCGAGCTTGTTCTCGGTCGTGTTGTTGCGGCCGGTCGAAGCGTTCAACACCTTGGTCATCACCGACGGATCGAGCCCGAACTTCGCGCCGACGAGCAGTGCCTCGCAGGACGCAATCAGCCCCGCCACCGAAACGTAGTTGTTGAGCGCCTTCATGGCGTGACCCGAGCCGAGCGGCCCGGTGCGGTGGATGCTGCCCATCGCCTTCAGAGCCGGCTCGGCGCGGTCGATCAGCGACGCGTCCCCGCCGGCCATGATCGCGAGCGTGCCAGCTTTCGCCTTCGGCACCCCGCCCGAGACCGGCGCATCGATCAGCTTCAGGTCCAGCCTTGCCAGGTCCTTGGCGAGCATCTGCGTATCGATCGGGTAGGACGAGCTCATGTCGATGATCAGGCCACCGGCAAGCATGTTCCTGGCAAAGCCGGGGGACGTGTCCGAGCCGAGCGTGGCCAACCGCACGATCTTGCTGTCCGGCAGCATGGTGATGACGGTGCCGAGGCCCTGGCCGACTTCCGCAAGCCCATTTGCAACGGTGATGTTGGGAGCTTCCGCGGCACATGCGGACGCAGCCTCGGACCGCGTATCATAAATGCGGACGCTGAAGCCGGCCTTCGACAGGCACCGCACCATCGGCGCGCCCATGTTGCCGATGCCGACGAACCCGATTACGTGCTCAGTTCCGGCCATGTGCAATCCTCCGCGAGTTGGCAAGCTGACTATGTTGTCGACCCGGGTCGGGGGAACGCGCAAGCGATTAATGTTAACGCCGCCGCTCGAAAGGCCCGACCAAGGTCTGATGCACTGCGACCTTGGTCCCTTGCGCGACCCGACCGCACGTCACACGCTTCCCCGTCCCTTGGTCACTGGTGCGCGAATTGCAAGTGCATCATCATGGATTCAGAGAAGTGCGCCTGTTAGCCATGGGCGATTAGGGAGATGAGATGCGCGAGACGAACGGCGGACTGCAGCGCAGTTTCCCAGGAGCATCGATAACGCAGATGCTACTTAGCGGACGCGTGTGTGGCCGCAGCATGGTTATCACGTCGGCAGCGTTCCTGCTGATCGGTCTGGCGCCCGCGGCGGCCAAAGGCCCGCCGGCCCTGCCGACGATCGGCATTACAACCCCATTGCTCGCCACGGGTGCGATTCAGGTTCCCAGCCCGCCGCTGCTGTCGGTGCCGCCGGTAGCCACTACGACGCGTGGTTTTGCCATAACCGGGTTCATCCAGGACGCCAAGGTGAGTGACGGCCGCCCGGGCTCCCCCGCTTCGGCGTGCGGCGATCTGCCGGCGAACCAGCAAGGCGGCACCGCCGTCGTCAACGGCCTCAGCATCGTCATTCCTTGCAATACCACGCTGCAGATGCCCGCGGCCACGTTCACCTGGGCCGAGACGTTCGATAAGTCGCGCTTTCCCAAGCCGCTGACACTGAGGACGAGACGTGAAGGCTCCGACAGCGTTGACGATTCCAAGACCGCTGACGATGGTCCGAAATTCCGCTACCCGTCCAACGAGGTGACGATCGTCGGCAATATCGTAGGTGGCAGCTACATTGCCGGCCTGGTCTATATTGCGCAGGAAAAGCTGAACCTCGGCCAGGGGTTCATCACCGACTTCGATTACGCCAATGGCGTCATCATTGTCGATGGCCGCGTCCGCCTGCAGCTCAACGACCCAGCCATCGGTGCGCCGGTGACGGGCGGCCGCTTCAGCGCCGGCCAGACGCCGGACGGCCGCTTCAGCGTCGACAACCAGAATCCGACGATCAAAGCCTCGACCGGCTATCCGATGTGCGTGCCGCGCATCGACCCGGCCCAGGGCGATGATCCGCGCTGCCCGCAGAAAAACCGCCCGCTGGCGGCGAGCGGCTGCCGGAATTTCGCACAAACCAACGTGACGTTTCGGATCGCCAGGGATCTTGCCCCGCCCACCGGCACCTTTTGCAGCGCGTTCGTGATGAAGGCCCCGCCGGGAACACCGCCGACCGCGGCGCTGCCCCCCGCGTTCATCGCCTCCAATACAGAGCCGGATTCGCGCGAGCAGGCGCCCTTCAAGATCGGCGATTTCATCAACTATTCCGGCACGCTGCTGCTGGGCGACAGTCAGGGTCCCGGCGGATCCGACACGATTTCGATTCATACCATCGACGCCAACGTCGGCATTTTCACCCAGCCGGGCTCGCTGCCCGTGTATCTCGCGATCGGCGATTTCGGGGTCAGCGCCGATGCGCCGCTGTTCTTCAATGGGATTCCCCAGGAAGCGCCCAACCGGATATTCCTCGAGGGTTTCGTGACGGACGTCACCTCCATCGTCGACATCTATCTGGTCGATCTGGATCCGGTGACCGGCGCGGAAAGCCAGCGCTGGATCACGCCCGCCGCCATGACCGGAGGCGTCGGCGGGTTCGGCAGCTCGGGCGTGTTCATCGACGGCGGCATCACCACCCAGCGCGACGGACCGCAGCCTGGCCGGGTCAAGATCCGCGCGACCCGCGCCACACCCGGCATCCTCAGATCGCCGACACGTTACATTCGGATTGTCGCGCGCTCGCTATGCGATCCGGTCAACATCAACCACGACGTTGATGTGGGCGGTGCGAAGGTCAACTGCCTCAAGCGCGCACCCGCCGCCAATGGCCTGTACTCCGGCCAGTATCTGGCACCGAATTTCAATTTCATCTTTCCAGAAAACGTCGTGGCAGGAGATCCGATCGTTCCCAAGAACCTGTGGGCACTCGGCTTCCTCGTGAATGGCGAGGGTCCCGGCACCGGCGGCCTGATCCCGACACCCTGGTGAACGAGCGGTGCAATTGGGGTCCAATTCGTCCCGCCGGCAAAGTCAATCGCACCTCCCTCCCCCGTGAGTGGGGAGGATCGGGTGGGGGTGTGACACACTGCATTTCATATCAATAAAAAATACGCTCCAAGCGTGGAGCACGCTGAGCGTTTCGCACGCCGCGGGCGCGGCGATGGCAGCGCAATGAGCGTTGAGGCTTCAGCCGGTCACTTTGGTACGAAACTGCAGCACCGCCTCGACCCGGTTCCGCACATTGAGCTTCTGCATGATAGTGGTCATGTAATGCTTGACTGTTTTTTCACTCAAATTGAGCGAATTGGCGATTTCCTTGTTGGTCAGGCCACGTGACACCTGGTCGAGGACCTGCTCCTCCCGCAACGTCAGATCCGACAGCACATTTTTTTCCTGCCGCGTCTTGGATGACTGTTGCATGACCGTCAAAAGCCGCGCAGCGAGGCCCGGTGTGATATACGACTCGCCGCGATGCACGGACTGTACGATGCGAATGAGATCCGAGCCGCTGGTACCTTTCAGCATGTAGCCGCGCGCCCCCGCCTGCAAGGCGGCGGCGACATCCTCCTCCTGCTCGGAAACGGTGAGCATCACCACCCGCACATCCGGATCCTGGGCAGCAATCGCCGTCGCGGCCTCGATTCCTCCACCTGGCATGCTGACGTCCAGCAGCATCACCTCCGGGTGCTGCGTCTTTGCCAAATTGACCGCATCTGTTGCGCAGCTTCCTTCGCCGACGACATCGAACAGCTTCGAAGTTCGCAATACATGAATGACCCCGTCGCGAAACATCGGATGGTCATCGACAACAGCAATGCGGATTCGGTCAGACATCGGGAAGCTCACCCTTTTGCAACACAAACTGCGCCACGAGCCGCGTACCTGAACCAACGGTCGAATTGAATTCAAAGGTACCGCCGAGCGACTCGACCCTATCCCTCAGCCCTGCAAGACCCAGTCCATCTGATCGGATCACCGCATCCTGGGCCGCGCCCGGACCGCGATCGCTGACTTCCACCAGAATCCGATCCTCGTCACATTTTGCAACAACTTTCTGGTTAACGCCATTGGCATGACGGTACGCATTGTTCAGTCCCTCCTGCGTGAAGCGGTAGAGGCACAGCTTCAGCATATCCGGCAAGGCCTCGGGGAACTCGTCGATTTCTCGCTCAACCTCCGTGCCCGTGCGCTTTTCGTGGTTGCGGGTGGCAAGGTGCAACGCCGTAGTTAACGAAACCGACCGCAGATGCGGCGGCGCAATTCCAGACGAAAGGCTACGGATCTCGTTCAGCGAGTCGGTCATGGCGGTCCGGATGATCTCGAAGCTCGCTTGTTTCACCGGCAGGCTCAGCGACGTATCATCCGGCTGGACGGAATCGAGGCGCAACAGCGCCAATCCGATCAATTGCGCCGGACCATCGTGCAACTCGGCGCCGACGCGGCGCAACACGCGCTCGTTGGTTTCCCCGGTCCGCCGGCGAGCCTCGATCAGATGGCGGCGCAGCTCCTCATTTGCTGCGAGCGCATCCGAAAGCTCGGTCACGCGCTGCTCGAGGAACACCTTCTGTGTCGCAATGGTCCGGCTACCCCGCCGCACGATGCCGAATAGCACAGCCAGCATGCCGAACGTGGAGACCCCGACAATGAAGCCGGTATGCAGCCGCGTGTCGTGGATGCTGGTCCGCAGCGCCTCGGATTTCTGCTCCACCTCGGCAATCGCTATCACGCGCTTGGTTCCGGACTCATAGATGGGCGAATAGAATTCGATCCGGGAGGCCCCCAGACCCTTCGCTCCGAGCGTGGCGATATGAGCTTCCTTGACGACCATGCCACTCGCCGCCTTGCGAAAGGCCTGGGACTGTTGCCGGGTCGTGCCTATCAATTGACGGTCATTGCTATAAAGGATCACCCTGTCGAGCGACGGCCGTCGTTGCGGAGGCGCCCATATCTTGATGTTGACGATTTGCCGTCCTACCGTCGTTTCGACCCGCATCCGGTCAAGCGCGGAAATCACTCCCTCCGAAAGCTGCGGTTCCAGCGCCAGTGGTTGCAGGATGGGCGTGATCAGGCTTTCCAGATAAAAGGCCGTCGTGACCGCGGCATTTTCCGCAACGCCATCCTCGATTCTGGAGCTCACCCAGGTGCCCAGGATTGCCATGCAGCTACTTAAAACGAGCGACGCGGCAACAATGAATTGCATAGAAAGTGAGCACCGCCGCCACATTTCTGCGGCCCGGCTTATTTGATCCGCGAGCTGCCATGTCGGGCGCGGTTGCATTCAACTGACTCTGGTACGCATATGTCCGTCGGATTGAAAAACTATAACATTGTGGCGCCAGCATTAAAACACTTCGGTTAGAATTCGGTTCACCGTCTCGAAGAAAATGGAAGTCCTGAAATTCAATACCCCACCACTCGGTCTGGCCGGCTGCACCAACATGGCCTTCTCTTTCCGCGAACGCGACCTTTCATGCCATTGCAACTCGATCCAAAATGCTTCAATTTGTAACGGCTGCAGTGACTTTCTCTGCTACGCGTTGCCCCCTCGGAACGTCCGAAATCGGCACGTTCTCCACCGGTCGCGAAATTGCAGGGGTCGCAAACATTGGCTGGATCAGGCGCATGTCACAGACAGGCTGTGTTGAACCCAATCGATCGGAATGCGATATGCCCGTCCGCCCAGTCGGGGAGACGACCTCCGATCCACGCATGCAAAAGATTGCGATGGTGGCGCTGGCCTTTGCGCTGTTCTACTTCGCGGTGATGGTTCCCGCCTTCGTCGGGCAGCGGCCTTCGGTCGGTGTGCTGGCGGTTTGGTTGCTGCTCGGCATCGTGCTGGTCGCATTGAGCGTGATCGATTTTCGCGTCCAGCGTCTGCCCGACATCCTTACCTTGCCGTTG
>Ga0075024_100000546_pt1 | contig 13922 bp, 3 predicted proteins | sample Str013_2_FD_71389 | JGI IMG/M metagenome (GOLD analysis project Ga0075024, IMG submission 71389) | Freshwater sediment microbial communities in response to fracking from Pennsylvania, USA - Straight Creek_MetaG_SC_2013 | ecosystem: Environmental > Aquatic > Freshwater > Creek > Sediment... | reverse complement strand
GAGCCGAACAGGCCTTCGAGCGTCGGATAGGCGATCACATCCGCAGCAGCAGGCGCGGAAGCTGCCATCGGCGCAGGACGCAGCAGATGGCCGTCGCTGGCGGCGCCGGCCTTGCCATCCGTCATCGCCGGTGCACCAAGCGCTACGCCGCGCCTGGCGAAGAGATAGCTGGTTGCTATGTTGAGCGTGGCATTGTGGATCTGCCGCGATCGCGCGTGGACCAGCGCCGCCTGATCGCTTCCGCCGAGATCCTGTGCGAAATTGTCGGTGAATGTCTGCTTGTCGAAGCGGACGACATGATAGGCGGCGTTGATCTTGCGCTTGAGCAGGCCCCCCATGGCTTGCGCGCTCGGCGCGATCTGCAGGACGCGCTGCATGTTCTTGATTTCTGTTACGATGGCCGGATCAACCTGGACATTCTTGGCCGCGATATAGTGTTCGACCGGCTGCTGGCCGATGTCGAATTCGGCCTGATGCGATGCCAGAAATGCGCTCACCTGGTCTGGCGCGGCGACCACAAAGTCGCCGCTCTTCACCATGGCTGCCGTGACCGCCGTCGGATAGGCCAGCCGCATCTGGGCGGCGAGAAACTCGGCATAGGCGGCCAGTTTTGCCTGCGGGGTATCGCCGGGGATTTCCTTCGGGATCGGCGTGCTCGATGACAGCAGGGCGGTCCACTTCTGCGGCTGATGATAGCCGACCTGAACGAGCTGGACGGGGTCGGTCAGAGGTTGCGCACCGGCCGCTCCGTGCAGCGCCTGCATGAGCACGGAATTGTTGCCGGTCAGGCGGGCGAGCTTGCCGTCGAGCTGCAATTGGGTCGCCGTCGCCGCGCCGAATGCGCTACCGACGGCCGTCCAAAAAGCGGTCATGTCGGTCCGGTTCGCTGCATAGAGCGCGGCAAATTGCTGCTGTTGGGCGTCCGCGAGGCGGGAGACGGCGAGCATGTCCTTGAGCGGCGAAACGCCCGTCAGGGCCGGACCGCTCAAAAGCTTCTGGGCGCCCAGGATCTGATACTGCTTGACGGCATCGGGGATCGTGGCCTTCAGCGACGCCGGAATGACGCCTTGGTCGACGGTCGTTTTCCAGATCGATTCCACGGATTTGGCGTCGGTGCGATAGAGCGAATCCTCGTCGGTCGGCAGGCCGGCGCGGAAGAGCGCGTAGAAGAATTCCGGCGCGATCGCGCGGGCGGCCGAGGAGGGCGAGGCCGTTCGGGCGCTGAACTGGTCGGCAAGCGCGGCCATCGCCAGCGGGCGAGGGTCGCCCCAGCCGGTCTTGTTGGCGAGATAGGTGATATCCGTACGGTCACCGGTTTCCTGCAAGTCCGCAAGCTTGCCCTTGTAATGGGTGCCGATGGCCGTGGTCAGCTCGGCGTATTCGGACAACAGTTTTGGCGCGAGATCATCGGCGACGATGATGTCGAGCGTCTCGGTGGCCGAGGCGTCATAGCGGATGTCCGAGGCGCCGACGAGCGCGTCGGCGGCGAGCGCGCGAAGCTGGATGTCGGGTGCGGACTTGCCCTGCTGCAGCGCCGGCGCCGGGGAATATTGAATGGAGTACAATCCGCGTTCGTCGGAGGTGGCGAGCGCAAGCAGGAGGTCGGGCCCGGCACTCTTGTCGAGCAGCTGGATTTTCAATGCACCGACGCCGGCGCTCACGGCGCTGTAGACGCGGCCGGACACCGAGAATTTCGGCGGGAATTGCGCATTCACCGCCGCGTTGACGGCCGCCGCGGTCGCGGGATCGACGATGCCAGTGGCCGGGAGATTATGCTGCCGCTGGAATTGCTGGATGACGGCGAGCGTTGCGGGCCCGAACTGCGCGCCGCTGCGCTCGTTGTCGGGAACGGGGAGATTGAGCAATGCGAGCTCGGTGTGCAGCAGGCGCACGTCGTCGCCGGTGAGGCCTTGTTGGAGGTTGCGTCCTTGGATAATCATGGGCGTCTCCCTTCTCATCATACGCCGCGACAATATCGCGATCGCAGCCGCGTCAGATGGTGACTTTGATTCTAAATTATCTCACCATCAAAGTGCCGTACAAACGCATTCTCGTCAGGCCTCCAGAGATACCCGGTGTTGACGGCCTTGCCGTCGCGGATCTGCCATTCTTCGGGCGCATCGTCTCCCCACGTATTAATAAAATAGTCTCCTTCGTGAAAACGTCCCGCCTTGAGCAGCGCTTCTGCCATCGGCAGAGGAATCCATAATTCATTCCCCTTCGTAAAGCCGGCGGTACCCTGCTCTGTAGTCTGGCTCTTGTGGTAATCACGGAAGAAGGAATACCACATGAAAGGCTCTGCTACGGCAGAGAGCCTGCCTACCCCTGACGCTCCCATCCTCATGCCTGCCATGCCAGGAGATGTTTCTGCAAAGCCTGGCAGGTCGGCGGCTCCCGAAGCTTTTAAGGTTTCCAGGTTACGTGCCTGCATCTGCTGTTCCGCAGCGGAAGAAAGCGTTGATTGCTTCGGATCAAATGGCTTCACGTTAGCTGCTGATGGGTCGGCGGAGCTGCGCGTCCAATTCAATTTGGCGCGCTCAGTCATATCCGCTATCGCGGGAAATCGTGCTTTGCTTGCCTGCGCCGCGTTCGCCAGATTGGTTGGTGATTTTGGAGCTTTCGCCTGCTCATCAAGATCCAAATGCTTAGCGACATTGTGGTGGTGTGTCGTCGGTTTACCTTCAATCTCGGCACGTACGTTCGGATCTTTCTTGATAGACCAAACAGACGACATGTGGTCTCCCATTTTCTTCGGATCCAGCTTCACTTCAGCGGCCTGTTTGACTCCCTGGTGATGATGCTGCTGGATAGGTGTCTTGCCTCGTGTCTTCGCGAGCTTCTCGGCACGTTGTTGCATCGGATCCCTGGTGAATCCCTTTTGTTTGGCTGATTCCTGGTTCGCCTTGAATTCCTTTTGTTTTGCGGCGGTATCTTTGCCACGCTGCTTTTGATATTTCTTCGGAGCGAGTCCCGATACGTCAATGTGGCACGTCGGGCTGGCTGCACAGTACAGATAGGCGTTCATGCCACCAGCTAGTGCGGATGGGTCGGCGCTTGTCCATCTGCCCAGCCAATGCGCGTAATATCTTACACCATGACACGCCAAACCGGTTTCCTGATCCCGCTCCATTCCCGCATACCGATATCGCTTTCCGCTTACTTCCGCCGCGCTTCGTCCTGCCTGGTACGACGTGCTGCCATAGGGATAATACTCCTCGTAGGAAATGATCTGCCCCAGGCTATCCAGTTCCATTGACGCGGAACCCAGGTGATTGCCGAACTGATACCGGATGAGTTGCTCCGGAATGTCAGCTTCGTTGCCTTGCGTGCGCATCTCCACCAGCGCGATGCGTTGCTTGTCATCCATCACATGCAACGTCTGGCGCTCGAGACTGGTGCTGGCGCCATCGGTCCCGTACTCGCGATAGATCTCGAAACCGCCGAGATAGATCCGCTCGTAGCGTCGTGTGCCGTTCGAGCGTTCGATGATTTTGCGCACGCGCTGGCCGGTGGCGTCGCAGACATAATAGGTCGTCTCCGGCGTGCCAACGCTAACGGCCTGCCGTGCGGTCGCGCTCAACTGGTCGCGGAAGTCGAGCTGCATCAGGCTCAGATGCGGCATCGACGTCATGTTGCCGTGCACGTCGTGGGAATAAATCTCAGTTGGCGCGGATTCATTGCCGATGCTCGTGCCGCTGAGACGGTTGCTGTGTTTGCCCGGCTCGATGAGGCTTGGCTCGTTGTAGAAATAGAAGCGGGTCCAGTTGCCATTGATCGTAGGCAATGGCGGAATCGGCGCCTGATGAACCAGTTGCAGGAAATTGCCGACCGGGTCGTAGCGGTACTCTTCGCTGTAGCGCCGCATGGCCTGGCCATCGCCCGGTTGCGGCAAGCGCATGCGGAACGAGTCGTCCCAAGTGGTCTGCGGTGCCGAGGCCTGGCCGATCTGCTCGCGCCCCGCCGCCCTGATCAGGCGATAGACCGCGTCATAGACATTGTCGTTGTCGGGCGTGGCGACCTGATTACTGAAATAGATCGTCTGCTGGGCGCCGTCGGCGATTGCGGTGATGTTACCCGCCGGGTCATAGGCGTAGTGCAGGTCTTGCAGCACGGTCTGGTCGGATGATCGCGTCGTTCTGAGATTGATAAGGCGGAAAGTCAGGGGATCGTAGGCATAGTCGGTCCTGGCGCCGTTGCCATATTCGATCAGGGTGCGCTGACCCTTGGCGTTATGATCGATGTTGGTGACGAACGGGGTTGCTGCGGCCGCAGCCCGCAGGTTGACGTCGACCTTTTCCAGCAGGCTGGCTTCGTTGAACGTGGGTCGATAGATGCTGCCGTCGGGAGAGGTCACCGTGATCGGGCGGTTGAGGACGTCAAATGTCGTGCTGCCCGTGAAGGTCTCAGCCTCGAGAGCCGGATTGGTGGCCCAGTCCAGCGTGGCCTTGTATTCCGTCGCAAGCTGACGGCTGCTCCGAAGCAGATTGCCCCTGAAGTCGAAATGCTCGGCCGTGACCTTGCCGGTCTGATCGAACAGTTCGACGGCCTTGCCGCGGAGATTGTTGATGTCCGGGGCCGGACGGCTTTCGCCATAGACCGTGCGGCCGACCAGCCGCTCGGGTCCCGTGCCCTCGCTCATGAAGGCATCCGTGCGCCGCCGCAAGGGATCGTAGACATTGCGGAAACGATGATCGCGGCTGTCCCAGGCGTAGATTGTCTTGCCGAGGACGTCGTTGAGCATCCAGCGCGCACCAGCCTCCATGCTCGTCTGATGAACCCGGGTGCCCAGCATGTCATAGTCGTAAAGCATGACGATGCGGCCGTTGGCGTCGATGACTGCGCGCTGGTTGCCTTCGATATCGAGGTCGACGCGGGTCGAATAGGTCTCATCGACGGTGGCGCCATCGCGTTCGAATCGGTTGTGCGCGACCGTCAGGAACGGGCGGCCGAGCGTGTCGAAGAAGACGATCGCCGGCGTGGCGGCATGAACCGCGGCCTTGACGGCAGCATCCGTCTCGGCGGCCCTAACCTTCGCGTCAGGCCACAAAGCGCCGGCCGCGGTCGCAAAGGCCGGATCGGTCCGCAGCGCATACCAGGTGGGAAGGTAATCGTTACCCGGAAGGCGTGAGAAGAAGGTGCTGACGTCACTATCGGTTTTGGGATCAAGCGTAACGGTGTCATTGACATCGTGGCTCGTCTGTCGCCACGGATCGAACACCACCTTATCCCAGCTGTGGTTGGGGTGAAGCGTGGCGGCGACGCGCGTGAGGGGATCATAGAACAGCACAGGGCTGACGCCGACCTGAATGCCAAACTTGAAGTCGTGGCTGTCGTCGAAGAAAGGCTCGTACTGCCGGACCGGCTTGCCCTTGTTGTTGAAGATGGTCCAGCTGCTACCAACCCAGCGCGGCTCGATCGTCGGACCGGCCGGGGCGAGGGGGCCCGGCTCGGCCTGTGCCTTCTTCTGAATTTCGCGGCCGAAGCCGTCGGAATAGCAGAATCCGACCTGCAGCTTCGAGGCCTGGTCCTGCGCAAGATCGCTCACATGGGTTTCGCGAACGATCGTGGCGGCGAAGGCTGGGCTCGCGACGTTGCCGCTTACCGCGAAGCGGTCGAGATCGTAGATGATCCGCGTCGTGGCCCCCGCGAGAAGCGATGCAGCCTTGGCTCCTCCAGGATCGGCGAAGAATTGGTCGACATCATCCTGCGAGAGATCGGCAACGAAGCCTGCAAGCGTGTCACCCAGCGCTTCGCTGCTCTTGCCCATGATGGCAGCGCCGGCGACCATGCCGAGCGCATCGAACGCAACCTCCGACCGGTTGCCGTTCGCATCGGTGATCAACGCCGACTGCAGCACGCGGTAATCATTGCGATTGACAATGCTGCTGGTGGTGCGCTCTCCGACCGTGACCTTGTTATGCAGCGCATCCTCGGTTTCGAGGATCAGCAGGTCGTGCGCATCATAACCGACCGTGGTGTCATGGCCGAATGGGTCACGGAAGCGGCGCGGAAGGAAGAAATGCGAGGTACCATTGACACGCTCCTGTGCGGGCGTATCCGCAGGATCGGGCGAATAGAATACCCGGCCGGATGGGATCCACCATTGCCCGGCAGGATCGGACGCCGGGAACAGGTTCTGTCCCTTCAGATCGTCGCTCAGTTCATAACCGCCTTCCTGTCCGAGCACCTGCGCCGGGTCGGAGAGCAATACTTCCGTGCCCCGCGTGTAGGTCGCGAGCAGGCCCCTTGTGAAAGCAAGTTGATAGCTCTCATGCGGCAACGCCAACGGTTCGACGCTGCCGAGCGGGAGAGCGGCGCTGAGATCATCCTTGCGGTACAGCGTGCGTGCCTGCGCGATGAGGCGGCGCTTGGGATGGGCGTCGGTCGCGCCCTGGCTGTTGATGTCCTCGTAGGGCAGATCATGAGCTCCATCGCCTGCTTGCGCGACCTTGGCTGCGAGTTCGTCGAAGCCGAACAGTTTGGTGATGTCCGGTGTCGACCGGTCCGGCGTCACGTTGATGAGCTCGAATGTGCGCTGCTCGGCCGCGAGCGGCGCACGGTAGACATCGTCGGCAGAAATCAGATCGGTGTAGGTCGCCGTGGAAGCGGTGACGTGATTGTTCCCTTGCCTGGCGCGGTCTTCCACGGTGAGGACAGGGTCGGGATCGTCATGCCGGCGGCCATAGGCGATTGCGGCGGACTGAAGCGGGTTGCCGAAATCGTCGACCGCCAGCACCATGCTGTGCGTGACCCTGGGATCGGCGAGCTTGTGTCCGGCAATGTCGTAGAGCTTCCGCTCGTAATGGAAATCGATGTTCTCCCGCGCATGGGTGAAGAACACCGCATGTCGATTGGGCCCGGCCGGCTGCAGATGGTTGATGGTGTAACTTCGCTCCGACGCCGTATAGGGTCGATCCGCCTCGTCGGTGCCGTCGAGCGCGTAGACCTCCTGGCGCAGCACGGCCCCCTTGAGCGAACGGCAGGCTTCCGCCATCTCGCCGGCCTCGAGTCCCGGCGGCAGCACGGTGTCGGGCAACAGCATGGCCTCGAACTCGCCGTCGCTCAACCCTTGCAGGGCTGCACTGAGGTCGGATTCGCGCCAGTACTCGTCTTCCAGGTGGCGCGAGATCCGCTGCTCGTCGACATAGGCGCCGGTATGGAACCAGGTCTTGGTCAGAACGGTCGGCACATAGGAGGCGGCATCGATGTTGGTTGCGTCGGGAAAGAGGCCGCTTTGGCTGAGCGCGCCCAATTCCTCGGTATCGTACTGATCGACGCGGCCGAAGCCGCGGAATTCCCGCTCGATGCCGTCGTAGAAGCCGTGATGATAGGTATGGCGGGTGACGAAGCGGTTGCGGCTGACCCGATCGTAGGTCTCGACGCGTTCGACCACGTGCACCGGGAACGGCAGTCGTGTCAGCCAGGGCTGGCCTGACGCGCGGTCCGCGAGATAGAATTTTGTCGAGGGCGCGTAGAACACGCGCGACTCGGCGCCGAGATTGTTTCGGCTGCCGATGAGGAGATGCGGCTTTTCACCCCCCATGAGGTCGACATAGCGCATGGAATGGCGCGCATCGCCCGGAAGCGCCGACGTCCAGACCAGGCAGGCCGTGCCGTTTCCGAGAAGGTCGATCGCTCGCACTTGTGCAAGATCGTCGACATGGGGAAAGACCGAGAGTGTGCGCGGAGCGCTCCAGCGATTGCCCGACTGGTTGAAGTAGAGGCGCACGCCTTCGCGCGCGATATAGATGATGTCCGTAACGCCGGATCCGTCGATGTCGGCAAGGCGAATCCGCCTTTGATCGAACAGGTCGGGGCTGTCGAACCAGGGCGAGGCGTCCATCGTGATCTTCTTGCCGAAGCGGCCATAGCCCAGGTTCGGCCAGTAGCACACCTCGCCGTTGTGGATACGGACGATGTCGGTGAGCCCGTCGCCTGACATGTCCGCCAGGAAGATGGCCTCGTCCTCATCGGCAAAGATGACGGTCGGACCTTCATCCTCGTTTTTCGGCCTGGAGAGGCGGATGGCCGGACCAAATCCGTCCTTGGCCAGCGAAGGATGCCAGGTGAGGGCCTCGTGCTCCGTGATCAGAATGTCGGCAAGGCCGTCGCCGTCGAGATCGAGAAACCGCAAGTTGGGGTCGTCCCACTCGATATTGGGAACGAACGGCAGCGGCGCGAAGCGTTCCCAGCCCTGATCTTGCGTACGCTCGAAAAAGCCGGTCAGCGGCCGCTCAAGCACGACGCAGTCGAGCTGGCCATCGCCTGCGAGATCAAGGAACTGGTGGCGAGGCGTGATGGGCTGCGCAAACGAAGGCAGCGAGGTGACTTGGGAGAGAGGTTCAAGCCGCGCCGAGACAGTCGGCTTGCTGCCGACGAAGGAAAATGTCGATGGGCTGAGATTTCTCTTGTAGTACCAGCATTCGTCCCGTTCGGCGAGCACGCCAGGCAGTCCTTCGCCGTCGAGGTCGAGCCAATGGTAGCTGCGGCTATCAAGACTGCCCGGCAGATTGGCGAGACTGTCGGGGTCGACCTCGCTGACACCATCCTGGATGTTCGCCTCGCTGTACTCGAAATCGACCGAGGGGAGCGATCGCTTCAAATAGGTTCCGTCCGGTTGCAGATGATAACCCGAGTGCGTGATGCGCGTGACGAACGAGCCGATGGCATCTTCGCGGTAGTCGAATTCGGTGGAGCGAACGAGATAGTCTGGCGTACCGAGTTCGTCGGGGAAGTGGTGGAACATCAGCACCCTTCGGCAGAGGCGGTAGGTCCTCAACTCGAAGCCGGGGCGGTACGATGAGAACGGGTCTTGCCGGACCTGCCACGGTTGCGACGGCGCAAGGCTCGCCCGCACGAATTGACGCTTGTCAGAGCCAGGGGGCAGGACCTGGTAATGGCCGTCTTCATAGTCGAAAACGACCTCAAACAGCCAGCCGAGTTGGGCAAGGTCGGGCTGGACCAACGGCGACGGCGTATTCCCGTAACGTATTCGCTTGGGATAGCGGTTCGAGGAGCGCTCTACGCCGCTGCGGTTGCGCTCATGCGCCTCCCCGACATCGATGTTGGCCGAGTCTTCGGCGACATAGTCGTAGACGACGGCATTGCCTTTGTCGTCATAGCTCTCGCTGATCAGCCAGCTGAAGACGCGCAAGGGATCCTGCGGATCGGCAATGCGGCTTTGACTGGTCTTGCCGTAGAGCGTCGTGGTGTTGTCGCTTGTGATCGAGCGCCAATATGTGTCGCCATCCCGCTTGCGCGTCCATCGTTCGATACGCGCGAATAATCCTTCGATCCGAGGGCGGTAGCGGTGCACGACAAAGGCTTCACCCGCGACAGTTCGATCGATGGCCGTCTTGCTCCATGCACCATTTTTCAGTTCGAGTACCGGGACGAGGTCTTCGCTGCCGGACAGCAGGAAGACGTCCGATTCGGCTTCGATGTCGAGATAACGGGGAAGCCCTTTGTCGGTCTTACGGGTGATCGTCGGCAGTGTCAGATTCCAGCCGATCCCAAGCGGACCATTTCCGGCGCCTGAATCATACGACAATGCAAGCTGTGGGCTAAAGCCCGACCGCCCGGGGCTGACCGCGAGCGGAACGGTCATGGAGCCCGTGCCCGTGACCGGGTTGGCTGCGAACTTCTCGCCGATGCCGCGGATTGCGCCGCCGCCCTTGGGTAACGACAGGCTTGGCGCACTTAGAACCGTCGACCGAGATTCCTTGGTCGACGTTTCATCTCCCGAGTGTCCATCCCATCCGCTACGCATGACGGAATCGCCAATGGAGGAAGGATCTCTTGCTTGAGGCCGCTCCAGCCAGGAAGAGGTGCGAACACACCATAATCGTCAAAATACGTTCGTTCTGTGAATGACATCACAACCGCGGATTAATTCTTTGGCCGTGTTTCGTCTTAACCCGGTCGTCGCATATCAATTTTTGCTGGTCGAGAGACAGGCGTACGTATGACGCGCCCGCTTGACGACAGAAGCATTCGGTTGCTCTGTCACCGCGACCAACCTTGCAGGCATCAGTCAGAGACGGAGTCCCTGGTAGGGGCTGGCGCCAAGTGAGGTAAAATGCCCGACTGATAAGCGAATAGGCAAGACGGAGTCAGTCCGCGAATTGATAAGCAAATCATACAAAATGGAGTCAGACGATCGCTGCTAAGAAAACATACGAAAGCTATCCAGTTCACGACTGATAAGAAAATTACACAAATGGAGTCAGTCCATCGACTGATAAGCAAAACGGCTAAACCTTATCAATTGCCGGTTAAGGTCCTATCGGTTCGTTCGCTGCTTAGGCCCACGTGGCGGGATCGACCCTGATTGCCAGTTCGCTCGCGAGCGCGGCGACTCTCGCCGCGCGCTGGTCCTCACGGCGGGCTGGTGATGTCATGCCTGACCTCGTGGCCATTCTCTGCTCCGGACAGGGCGGTCAGCACCCCGCCATGTTCAACCTCGTTGCGAACTGCCCGGCTGCCGAGCCCGTCTTTGCCGCAGCGGCTGCTATACTGGGGCAGGATCCTCGCCGCTTCGTGAAGGAAGCCGCTCCGGCAGAGCTGTTCTCCGACCTCTCCGGCCAAATCCTTTGCTGTACGCAGACCCTGGCCGCGTGGGCGGCGCTGGATGCGGTCCGGCCGGCACGCGCCGTGATCGCGGGCTACAGTATCGGTGAACTCGCGGCGTGGGGGTGCGCCGACGCCCTTGACGAACTGAGCATCCTGCGCTTGGCGCAACGCCGGGCGGCAGTTATGGACGCGGCGGCGCCGAGCGACTCCGGTCTCGCCGCCATCAACGGCCTGCGCCGTCCGGTCCTCGAGCCGATCCTGACACGGCATGCGCTCTCCACAGCAATCGTCAACGACGTCGACAGCTTCACCGTCGGCGGTCTTCGCACCGCGCTTCGGGTCGCCTGCGAGGAGGCGGCGGCGCGCGGAGCGAAGCGCACCGTGATGCTGCCGGTCACCGTCCCGTCGCACACGGTTTTCCTTAGCAAGGCTACCGAGCAGTTCGGCGCCACCCTGCGTGAAGGGTCTCCTCTGCTGCCGCGCGCCGGGTATCGCCTCCTCAGCGGGATCGACGGGGAGATTGTTCTCAACATTGAGACCGGCGTTGACAAGCTGGCCCGTCAGATCTCGACCACCATCGACTGGGCAGCTTGTCTAGAGAGCTGCCGATCGGCCGGCGCACTGGCGTCTCTTGAACTCGGTCCCGGAACCGCGTTGAGCCGTATGGCGTCGACGTTGTTTCCAGATGGACGCGCACGCGCCGTGGAGGAATTCCGCAGTCTGGCCGGACTGCGGACGTGGCCGCAACGAGCGGTAGGCTGATGCGAAGAGAAGGAGGAGGGGATCTCGAAGCGATAGGACAGACCGGCGTAATCGGCGGCTAAGATATCCGCGCTTGGGCGGCCGGAGCGCACACCGGATACACGTTCGCTCGACTCTCGTGTCTGCCGCGGCTTGGGCTGCAAATGGATGCCGCTTTCGGCGACCGCCATCCCGGCGACAATGTACTCGGGACGTTCAATCCGCTGTCTCACATCAAGCCGTCCGTGACGGTGAAGCCTGTGCCGAACCTGTCGATCATGGCCGTCCGAGGGGCACTACGGCCGACATAGGTACGCAGCCGGGCATCCATACCCAAGCTCTCCAGGTCGGGAGGCTCGATCAGCTCCTGTACCCATATTAAATTTTAAATTGTCCACCAGCCGCCTCCGGGCCTCATCAACATCATGGCGAGAGTTCGCTTCAAATCGCGGACACGGACTCGTTGCGGTCGGATCTGGTCGCTCTGCTCGCGAGTATTGTCGCGATGATAGCTTCTCGCGAAGGTGTCCGCCTCGACCATCAATCGCCCGTGCAACTGCCGCAGCAACGTGTCGTGCGTCATGCTTCGGCCCGGAAAGATGATGAACACAATCGCGCGTCCCGTTTTGCGAGTAGCCGGATTTCGGAAAAGGTCGGTGCTTTTCCGTTTCTTCGCCGACACCGTTGTCCGGGTCGAGAAACATGATGTCCGCTCCATCGAGAGCGCTCCGCTTGCGCGCGCTCCCCACGCGCTGCGCTCGACACGCGGCGGCATCGGCTCGCGATGAAACGGTGCTCCCTTTGACCAGATCGCCGCACGCTCAAGCGTAGCGATGCTGCGTTCGGGCAGTGTGGCGAGTCCAGTATAAAGCTCTTCATCGAGCAGCCGCCACGACACCTCGTCGTGTCATTCGAGATGTCGTCCATCTAGTCGTCCGTTATATCCCTGTGCGCAATACTATGCGACACCGAGTGCCCTGTCTGCCCCCGCAAGAGCACGCAGGAGGGCGACTTTGATAACGTGGCTGAGATCGTCGGCATATTGATCGCGCATTTGGTTTCCAAGTCCCCCCGTCAGAACATCCGCCAGATCGCGAGGACGCGGCGAACTCTCTTGCCGCTCTATCACTGCCGAACTTCGGTTGGAATGGCAGCGACGTACCCGAGGTAGGTTTGCGTCAGACACCTAGACCATCGATTCCATGGAACCGGTCTTATGCATGGGATTCATCTGGCCAGTGAAGTCTTGTAGCCTGAGCTTTGATTCGTTCAACGAGGCGAAGGTGATGACGGCATCGCGGCGAGTGATCAAGTTTTCGATCGGACAGCATATCGGCCGCTACATCTCCGGCATCGCCATGCCAGATGGAGGAGTCGACTGGTCGTTCGCTCGCAAGCTGGGGCTCGGGCTGTGGCTGACCGTTTTGTCACCCATCGCCGGGGTCGACTGTTGACTGCTTCGTCGATCATTGTCGACTACCGCGGCCGATCAGGGCGATCACGATAGTGCAATCGGCCGTCCAACCACTGCACTCACATTCGAAGCGCCTAAGACTTCAACAAAGCATGTCCTGTGATAACGCCGTGATAGTAGCCCGACGATGCCGTAGAGCCGGCGTGCAAGCATAACGGAGAACAACCGAAGCGAGGATAGCGAGGATTGCGTCGGCCGCAGACTGAATCTCTGGGAGACGAACAGATGGCCGCGTTATCGAAATACTCCCATCGGGAGACGACGATCGCGGTCTATCGTCGGGCCGTCACCCGGGTCATCGCTCATCTGACGGCGAATCTCGGGGAGGATCACACGCTCGAGGACATGGCCGATGTCGCGACGCTGAGCCCGTTCCATTTCAACAGGATCTTTAGCGAGATCGCCGGCCTGTCGCCGGTCCGCTATCTCTACGCACTGCGCATCGCGGAAGCCAAACGTCTGATCCTGACAACCCGCCTCAAGGTGATCGATATCTGCTATTCGGTCGGCTACAATAGCCTCGGTAGCTTCAACAAGCGCTTCGTCTCTTTGGTCGGTTACTCGCCGCGGCGCATTCGCAGTCTGGCGACGAGCGTCGATCCGGTAGAGTTGCGCCGCCTGATCGACGCGCGGGCCGATGCGAGGGCGCCCAACCGTCGCGAGGCCTGCTCAATCTGGGGAACGACCCATGTCCCGCCCGGTTTCTCGGGGGTCGCCATGGTGGCGCTTTTTCCCGGACCGCCCTCGAACAACTATCCGCTAGCCACCGTGCTTCCCGAACGCGGGGCCTATGTGCTTCCGCCGGTCCGGCAAGAAGGCATTTTCTCCGTCATGGCGGTCGGGCTCACCTGGCACGAGCAAATGGTTGATTTCCTGCTGCAGCCCGATTGCCTGCGGGCCGCCATGCCGCCGATCCACCTCTCGGAAAGCGGGCGGAGCAGCCCGATCGACTTCCATCTGCTGCCCAAGCAGCCGGTCGATCCACCGATCCCGCCCTCGCTGGCGTTCCGGCTCGTCGATCAGTTCATCCGGTTACCACACGAACTGCCGGACGAACTGCCGGAGGTGAATAGCCGGGGCGCAGCGGCGGTTCTTGGAAGGGGGAGGCTATCCAAGATGTCGTTCGCTCCCAGCC
>Ga0075024_100000544_pt1 | contig 13928 bp, 12 predicted proteins | sample Str013_2_FD_71389 | JGI IMG/M metagenome (GOLD analysis project Ga0075024, IMG submission 71389) | Freshwater sediment microbial communities in response to fracking from Pennsylvania, USA - Straight Creek_MetaG_SC_2013 | ecosystem: Environmental > Aquatic > Freshwater > Creek > Sediment... | reverse complement strand
CCGTCTCGGTGCCGCTGGCCATGCTTGGTCATGTGACGCCATTGGTGGCAGCGCTCGCCATGTCGACCAGTTCGATTGCCGTGACGCTAAACGCGCTGAGATTGCGCTCGATGCGCTGCCAACCGAAGGCCGCGAGACGATGACCGCTCTTGCCTGGCTCATTCCGTGCGCGCTGTTCCTGGGGCTGCTGGCACTGGCGGCTTTCCTGTGGGCGCTGGCGGCGGGCCAATTCGAAGACCTGGATGGCGCCGGCTGGCGCGCGATCCTGGATGACGAGCCCGCCGTGAGGCCCGACCAACGCACCGGACCGGACGCAGTCGTTCAAGACCGTCGGCTTGGTGGTTCATCGCGTGCGTGACCTGGTAACCAGCAAAACCGCAGCAGCCTGATGGTCCGACGACTGGTCGAGGTGGAGCGGAGATGGGGCGGATTGCCCGTCCTGGCGGCACGCGCTTTCGGGGCACGTCACGGACTGCCGTGACCGTCAGCAAGGAAAGACAAGAGCGTTGATAGACCTTGAAGCCAACGGCGCTCATGCACCAACTGGGTCGGTAAAAAATCTCGGTACGGATCAAGAAGTTGCTGCCGTTCTATTGTCGCAGCAGCAAGGAGGGCTACTGATATGACACATGAGGCTATCCGAACCGGTGACCATGACGCATCAGCCACGGTTGCCGAAGTGTTTATGACCTGCCTGGCCCGTGCGCGGCACGAGACAACGCCCTTCGACTATTGGCTGCTGAAAGGCGCTCTGCGACCCCTTGATGTCGACGCGGTGCTTGCGTTGCCGCTGGCGGCGCCCGGCAATCCTGTTTTCAGTGGCCGCCGCGAAAGCAACAACGCGCAGCGCATCTTCTTTTCCAGGGAGAACCAGGAGAAGTTCTCGGTCTGCCGGAGGATCGCCGATGGCTTTCAGAACAAGCGTGTACGGACGGCCATTGAAACAGCAACCGCAACGGATCTTACCGAAGCGCAGTTGCGGATCGAATATTGCCAGGATGGACCAGGCTTCTGGCTGGAACCGCATACGGATATTCTCGTCAAGAAGTTCACCATGCTGGTCTATTTGCTCGACACGCCGGAACTGGCCACAGCGGGAACGGACATTCACGAGGGGCCGCCCGACTTCAGATATGTGACCACGGCGCCCTATGGCAAAAACCTGGGCGTGATCTTTATTCCATCACGCAACAGCTGGCACGGCGTCGGGCACAATCCGATCAAGGCGCTGCGCAAATCGCTGATCATCAACTATGTCGCGCGGGATTGGCAGGCCAAAGAGGAACTTGCCTGATCAGGACATCACTTGCAGATCCTTTCGAGGACAGAAAGGTCCGACTGGGCGCGCGATCCATAGGCCCAGCACCGGTCGAGGCTTCGGCCCCCAATCAGCTGCCCAAATGCGGCGGACTGTTGTGGCACGCCTGAAGGCGCACTGATCGCATCGGATGGCGATCCTTATAATCTCATTATGGGCTCGGCCGCCTTCGGCATCGCTTCCTTATGCGAGCGACCGCATAGTCCTGGCCACAGAATGCAAGGAGCATGAACATGCTGGACCTCTATTTCATCGGGTTGGGTACGGTTATTTTCGCCGGATTGGCGCTCTATGCGCGCGCTTGCGACTGGCTCTGAGGGGGCGGCAATGAGTGAACCTCTGTTTGCCTTGGCGGTCGCGGTCGCCCTGGCCGGCTACCTGCTGGTCACGCTGATCCGGCCCGATTGGTTCTGACGCCCCTGCGGTCTTCCTGCTGTCAAAGAAATGGTGCTGCCATGACCTTAATCGGTTGGCTTCAGATTGCGGTTGTCTTCGCCCTGGTGCTGGCGGCGGCGCAGCCGCTAGGATCCTATCTCGCTCGTCTCGTGGACGGCCGCGATACCTTTCTCGCGCCCCTATTGCGACCGGTCGAAAGAGGCGTCTATCGCCTTTCCGGCATCGATCCGGCGCGCGAGCAGGGCTGGCTTGGCTATACGATCGCTATGCTGATGTTCAGTCTCATGGGCTTTCTGCTCCTGTACACCATGCAGCGGCTGCAATTCCTGCTTCCCGCGGTGCTCAACCCGCAAGGATTCGATGCCGTGCCGCCTGATCTGGCCTTCAACACCTCGGTCAGTTTCGTCACCAACACGAATTGGCAAGCCTATAGCGGCGAGACCACCATGAGCCATTTCGTACAGATGGCGGGCCTGACCGTGCACAACTTCTTATCTGCGGCAACCGGGGTTGTCCTGGCAGTGGCGTTGACGCGCGCATTCGTGCGCTCGAAGGCCTCCACGATCGGCAATTTCTGGGTCGACCTTACGCGCGTCATACTTTATGTGCTGCTGCCGCTGTCCGTGGTCGTCGCTATTCTCTACGGCCTGTCCGGCGTGCCGCAGACGCTTGCGGGATCGGTCGAGGCGACCACGCTGGAGGGCGCCAGGCAGACCATCGCGCTCGGCCCTATCGCAAGCCAAGAGGCCATCAAGCAGCTCGGCACCAATGGCGGCGGTTTCTTCAACGCCAATTCCGCTCATCCCTTCGAAAATCCCAGCGCCTGGTCCAATATGCTCGCGATTTGGAGCATGCTGGTGATCTCCGTGGCGCTGGTTTTCATGTTCGGCGCCATGGTGTCCGACCGGCGCCAGGGTCATGCGCTGCTGGCCGCCATGGCGGTGCTGCTGATCGCGGGCGTCGGAATTGTTTACTGGTCGGAGACGTCTGGAACGAGCCTGATGGCGTCCGCCGGCGTCGATCCCACCATGGGCAACATGGAAGGCAAGGAGGTTCGCTTCGGTCAGGCCATGTCGGCCATGTTCGTCGCGGTGACAACGGCGCTATCGTGCGGCGCGGTCAACGCCATGCATGACTCGCTGACGCCGCTCGGCGGCCTGGTGCCGATGTTTCTGATCCAGCTTGGCGAGATCCTGCCGGGCGGCGTCGGCTCGGGCCTATACGGCATGCTTGTGATGGCGATCGTGACGGTGTTCATCGCCGGACTGATGGTCGGGCGCACGCCCGAGTACCTCGGCAAGAAGATCGAGGCGCGCGAAATGAAACTCGCCATGCTGGCCGTGCTGATCCTGCCGGCCTGCATCCTGGGGCTCTCTGCCCTGGCAGCGATATTGCCGGCAGCGCTCTCCAGCCTTGCCAATGCCGGCCCGCACGGCCTGAGCGAGATTCTTTACGCCTACACCTCAGCGACCGGTAACAACGGCTCGGCCTTTGCGGGCCTCAGCGCCAACACACCCTGGTTCAATACGACCACGGCGATCGCCATGCTGCTGGGACGCTTTGCCTACGTCATTCCAGTCATGGCGATGGCCGGTTCGCTCGCGGCCAAGACCAAGGGCGCTGCTTCGGCCGGAACCTTTCCGACTCACGGGCCGCTGTTCGTCGGGCTGTTGATCGGAGTCATTCTTATCCTCACGGGCCTCGAATACTTCCCGGCTCTCGCCCTCGGACCCATTGTCGAGCATTTTCAGATGCTCGCTGGCAAAACCTCCTAAGTGATCATCATGGCAAAGAAGAACGCAACGCAGTCAACTATCGACAAAGGCATTTTCTGGCGCGCCGTCCTTGATGCGGTCATCAAGCTCGATCCGCGCCAATTGGCCCGCAATCCGGTCATGTTCGTGACTGGCGTCGGGGCTGTCCTGGTGACGGCCGACGCCGTACGCGAAATCGGTTGGGGCGGTGGCTCGGCGCTGTTTGCGGTGCAGATCGCGGCCTGGCTGTGGTTTACGGTGCTGTTCGCCAATTTCGCAGAAGCGATCGCTGAAGGTCGCGGCAAGGCCCAGGCGGATGCGCTTCGCAGCACCCGCAAGGATGTCATGGCGAAAGTTCTGTTGTGGCCGGACGATCCGAAAAACGAACTGTTCAAGCCGACGGCGGCTGCCGACCTGGTCATAGGTGATATGGTGCGCGTGGACGCCGGAGACATTATTCCGGCCGACGGCGAAGTCATCCGCGGCGTCGCGTCGGTCAACGAGTCCGCCATCACCGGCGAATCCGCTCCCGTCATCCGCGAGGCGGGTGGCGATCGGTCGGCGGTTACGGGCGGCACGACGGTGCTGTCGGACACAATTGCTGTACGCATCACATCGGCATCCGGTTCGACATTTCTTGATCGCATGATCGCACTGGTGGAGGGCGCCGAGCGGCAGAAGACGCCCAATGAATTGGCGCTCGGTATCCTGCTCTCTGGCCTAACCCTGATCTTCCTGATCGCGGTCGTTACGTTGTGGGGCCTTGCCAGCTATTCAGGTACCGTGCTGACCATCACCATTCTTGTCGCGCTGCTGGTCACGTTGATCCCGACCACGATCGGTGGTCTGCTTTCCGCCATCGGCATCGCGGGTATGGACCGCCTGGTGCAGTTCAACGTGGTTGCGACCTCTGGCCGCGCGGTCGAGGCGGCCGGCGACGTCGATACGCTGTTGCTGGACAAGACCGGTACGATCACCTTTGGCAATCGCATGGCGAGTGAATTTTTGCCGATTGCTGGCGTGCCCGCCAGGCAGCTTGCCGAGGCCACGCTGATGTCGAGCCTGGCCGACGAGACGCCGGAGGGGCGTTCGATCAAGGCTCTAGCTATCAGCACGTTTCGGCTTGCCGAACCTGACCTCGACGGCGCGGTGAAAACCTTTGTGCCGTTCTCGGCAACCACGCGGCTTTCAGGCCTCGATGTCGGCGCACGCAGCATTCGCAAAGGCGCGGTCGACGGCGTCTTGAAGCATCTCCGCACCACGCTCGCGGCGACGCCGCCGGAGTTCCGCCAGGCCGTGGACAGCATCGCCCGCTCGGGCGGCACGCCGCTCGCAGTCAGCGAAAGCGGCCGGTTGCTCGGCGTGATCCACCTCAAGGACATCGTCAAGCCGGGCATCAAGGAGCGCTTTGCGGCCTTACGCACAATGGGCATCAAGACCGTCATGGTGACCGGCGACAATCCGATAACGGCTGCTGCCATTGCATCGGAGGCGGGCGTCGACGATTTCATCGCGGAGGCGACGCCCGAGGACAAGCTCGCCTACATCCGGGCCGAGCAATCGCGCGGCGCATTGATCGCCATGTGCGGCGACGGCACCAACGATGCGCCGGCCTTGGCGCAAGCCGATGTCGGGGTGGCCATGAATACCGGCACCCAGGCGGCGCGCGAAGCCGGCAACATGGTGGATCTCGACAGCAATCCGACCAAGCTGATCGAGGTGGTGGAAATTGGCAAGCAGCTTCTGATGACTCGCGGTTCGCTGACCACCTTCTCAATCGCCAATGACGTCGCCAAGTATTTCGCCATCATCCCGGCGATGTTCGTGACGACATACCCTGAGCTTGGCGCGTTGAATGTCATGCACCTGGCGACGGCACACAGCGCCGTCCTATCGGCGATCATCTTCAATGCGCTGATCATCATTGCACTGATCCCGCTGGCGCTGAAAGGGGTGCCGTATCGAGCCGTAGGGGCGGGCGCCCTGCTGCGCCGCAACCTCTTGATCTACGGCCTTGGCGGTCTTGCCGCCCCGTTCATTGGCATAAAGATCATCGATATGTTTGTCACCTTCGCTCGGCTGGCCTAGGAGCCCATCATGCAAAAGAAACTTCCATTGCTCGATAGCCTGACTGCTGCCCATCCAGGCAGACGCGGAATGCCAGCACAGATATCCGAGCACGCACTGCTTCCCCACGTGAGGCCGGCCATCGTCATGCTGCTTTTGTTTACAGTGCTGACGGGCGTGATCTACCCGCTTGCCATGACAGGAGTGGCGCAAATCGCATTTCCGGCAGCAGCCAACGGCAGCCTCCAAGTCAAGAACAACACGGTGGTTGGTTCCGAGCTGATCGGCCAGGCTTTTTCCAGCGAGCGCTACTTCCGGCCTCGGCCATCCGCTACCACGGCGCCTGACCCAAGGGACGCCAGCAAGTCCGTCGGCGCGCCCTACAATGCAGCGAACTCTGCCGGCTCAAATCTCGGACCGTTGTCCAAAGCCTTGCAGGATCGCGTTGTCGAGAGCGTCCAGGCCATCCAGAGGTCGAGTGGCGCATCAGGCGTACCTGCCGACGCCGTGACCACATCGGCAAGCGGCCTGGATCCCGATATCTCGCCGGCGAACGCGCTCCAGCAGGTCAGGCGGATTGCCAAGGCTCGCAAGCTACCAGAAGATCGGGTGCGCCAACTGGTAACCAACGCGATCGATATGCCGGCGATGGGATTTGTCGGCGAGCCGCATATCAACGTCTTGCAGCTCAATCTGGCGTTGGACGCCGTGCCCTCAAGCTGAAGCAAAGGATATCTTGAATGCTTGAACCGGGCGGCGGCAATGGTGGTCGGCCCTCCCCCGAGGCGATGCTGGCCTTGGCGCGGCGCGAAGAGGCGACGTCAGGCCTAGGCCGGTTGAAAATCTTCCTCGGCGCGGCACCCGGTGTCGGCAAGACCTACGCGATGCTCTCGGCGGCACGCCACGCCACGGCGGAAGGCCGCAACCTCGTTGTGGGTGTGGTGGAGACCCACGGCCGGGCCGAGACCGAGGCGTTGCTGGCCGGACTACGCGTCTTGCCGCGGCGCGCCGTCGAGGACAACGGCCACACCGTCATGGAGTTTGACCTCGATGCGGCGCTGGCGGCCAGACCGAATCTGCTGCTGGTCGACGAACTGGCCCATTCGAACCCGGCCGCTTGCCGCCATCCCAAGCGCTACCTGGATGTGACCGAACTGCTCGACGCTGGCATCGATGTTTGGACCACGATGAACATCCAGCATCTGGAAAGCCTCGCCGATGTGGTGTCGCGCATCACGGGCGTGGTGGTGCGCGAGCGCGTCCCCGATGTAGTGCTTGAGCGTGCCGACGAGATCGTCGTGGTGGACATCACGCCCGTTGACCTCATTCAGCGCCTGAAGGAGGGAAAGGTCTATCTACCGGATAACGCCAAGCGCGCGATCGATAACTTCTTCAAGCCGGCAAACCTGACCGCACTGCGTGAGCTGGCGTTGCGACGCACTGCCGATCAGGTTGACGGCAAGATGGTCACTCTGCTGCGCGAGAACGAGATTGAAGGTCCTTGGCCGAGCAGCGAACGGATCCTGGTTTGCATCGGCGGAGACGACCGTTCAGAGACGGTCGTGCGCGCCGCCAGCCGCCTCGCCCAAGGCCTAAAAGCGTCTCTGGCCGCCGTGCATCTGGAGCGCGCGGGCGCCGAAACCACCAATCCAGCCCATCTCAAGCGCATAGATGATGTGTTGCGGTTGGCGCGACGGCTTGGGGCGGAAACGACCAGGCTGTCGGTGCAGGATATGGCCGGCGAACTGCTGCGCTATGCGCGGCGCGAAAATATCACGCAGATCGTCATGGGGCGCTCCGGCGCCAATCGACTGGCCCGGCTGCGCGGCCAGTCCCTGTCCGATGCCGTACTGAATCGCGCGCATGATATCGCGGTGCACGTGGTGACCCAAGACGCTCCGCGTGCGCGACAGGGCTTTCGTGTCGTCAATTGGCCTCGCGGCCCGTTGGCGGGTTACATCACCGCCGTCGCCTGTGTCGCGGGAGCGGTCGCAACCGGTGCACTGCTGCGAAGCTGGTTCAGCCTTCCGGACCTCTCGATGCTGTTTCTCACCGCTGTGCTGCTCTGCGCTCTGACGCGTGGCGTCGCGCCGGCGATTACGGCAGCGGTGTTGTCCTTCCTGGCTTACAATTTCTTCTTTGTCCCGCCAGCCTATTCGTTCAGCATCGCCGAACCGCAGGAGTTTTTTGCGCTCATCATTTTCTTGATCGTCGCGGTCTTTACCGGCGGCCTGGCGGGCCGCGTGCGTGAACAGGCCGAAGCCATCAGACGGCGCAGCATAAGCACGCAACGGCTGTACGAATTCTCGCGCAAGCTGGCCGCTGCTGGCAGCATCGACGATTTATTGTACTTGATCGCCAGCAAGCTGGCTGCAGCCATTGATGGCGCCGCGCTCGTGCTGATGCCCGAAGCAGGAGAACTGGCGATCAAATCGTCCTGGCCGCCCGAGGATCAGTTGGGCGCGGCCGAATGGGCGGCGGCGCGCTGGTCAGCTGATCATCGCGAGGCCGCCGGACAACAGACCACGACGCTACCGAACGCGCTTTACCAGTTCCGACCGCTTGCCACTTCGCTAGGGGTCCACGGCGCGGTCGGTCTTGCGCCGCAATCAGGCATGGGGCGGTTGCCTGCGGAGGACCAGCGGGTGCTGGAAGCCATGCTTGACCAGGCGGCGCTTGCGATCGAGAGAGCCCAACTGGCCCGGGAAACAGCACGAGCGCATGCGCTGGTCGAGAGCGAACGGTTGCGCTCGGCCCTGCTGTCTTCGATCTCACATGATCTGCGCACGCCGCTGTCGGCCATCGTCGGCTCGGTGACCAGCCTTCGCACTTTGGGACCGAAGATGAGCAAGGCTGACCAGGACGACCTTTTGGCGGCCATCGAGGAAGAGGCCGGAAGGCTGTCGCGGTTTGTCGCCAATCTACTCGACATGACGCGCTTGGAAGCCGGCGCACTCGATCTGACGCGCGATTGGATGGATATCGGGGATGCCTTGCGCGCTGCTGCTGAGCGAGCCCGGCGCAGTTTTCTGCGGCGGGACGTCGAGTTGAGACTTGCCTCCGATCTGCCTCCCGTCCGAGGCGACACCAAACTGCTTGAGCAGGTCGTATTCAATCTGCTGGACAACGCTGACAAATATGCCGACCAAGGGACACCGACAACGGTAACGGCGCAGCGCGATGGTGCCGACGTGGTGCTGGCCGTGGTCGACCAAGGCGCCGGAATCCCGGTGCAGGACCTTGAGCGCGTCTTCGAGAAATTCTATCGTGTGGCCAAGGGTGACGGCCGGGCGCCCGGGACAGGGCTTGGCCTCTCGATCGGACGCGGGATCATCGAGGCGATGGGGGGACGCATATTTGCCCAAAGCCCTGTTCATGAGGGGCGTGGCACAGCCATCATTATCCGTCTGCCGGGCGAGGCGGACGCCGCCGTGACATCCGCCGCCAGCGATGAGCCGCCCCATGAACCAGCCAGCCCTTGAGCCGCGTGTCCTGGTTGTTGACGACGAGCCGCAGATCATCCGCTTTCTGCGGCCAAGTCTGACGGCTGCGGGCTACCTGGTCGAAACCGCCGGAACGGCTGCAGAGGCCCTTCGCCTGGCGGCAACCCGTGCCCCGGACATTGTGGTGCTCGATCTCGGTTTGCCGGACATGGACGGCAAAGACGTGCTGGCGCGCCTGCGCCAATGGTCCAGCGTTCCCATCATCATCCTGTCGGCGCGTGATCGCGAAGCCGAGAAAATCGCTGCGCTCGATCTCGGGGCAGATGATTATATCAACAAGCCGTTTGGCATCGGCGAGCTGACGGCCCGCATGCGGACGGCGCTGCGTCATCACGCCAGCGCCAAGACCGAGGCGACGACCCGTGCAACGGTCCTGTCCTGCTTTGGCCTGGTCCTGGACTCTGAAGCCCACACGGTTACGAATTGCGGCCACCCCGTCAGGTTGACGCCGAAGGAGTTCGAACTGTTACATCTCCTGTTGCGCAACAAAGGCCGCATGCTGACCCATCGCCAGATCCTGACCACCGTCTGGGGTCCCGCCCATGCGCTAGACACTCAGTATCTGCGCGTGTTCATCGGCCAATTACGCAAAAAACTGGATCAAGATCCCGCATCCGCGCAGATGATCGTGACTGAGGCCGGGATCGGGTACCGGCTCACATCGGATTGATACCGTCGAGCGAAAGTAGCAACCCATCATGCCTTTCCTGGAAATGCGCGCCGTCACCAAGCGCTTTGGCCCAGCCGAAGTCCTGCGCGGGCTCGACCTTGCCGTCGACGAACATCAGGTGGTGTGCCTGATCGGACCGTCCGGCTGCGGAAAATCGACGCTATTGCGCTGCATCAATGGCTTGGAGTCGATCCAGGGGGGTGAGATTGTGCTGGCGGGCGACCGTGTCTCGGGACCGGGCGTGGATGTGGACCGGCTGCGTCGCACCGTCGGCATCGTGTTCCAGAGTTTCAACCTGTTCCCACACATGAGCGTGCTGGAAAATATCACGCTGGCGCCTGTCAAGGTGCTGGGCCTGTCGGTGCAGGCGGCCGAGGACCGCGCCATGGCTCTGCTGACGCGGATCGGCCTGGAGACCAAGGCTCGCGACTATCCGGACCGGCTCTCGGGCGGCCAGCAGCAACGCGTCGCCATTGTCAGGGCGCTGGCCATGGACCCAAAGGTGATGCTGCTGGACGAGATCACCTCGGCGCTCGATCCCGAACTGGTCGCCGAAGTGCTGAATATCGTGCGCGACCTGGCTGCCCAGGGTATGACCATGCTGCTGGCCACGCACGAAATGGGCTTTGCCCGCGAGGTGGCCAGCAAAGTCTGCTTCCTCTACGAGGGCCGCGTGCATGAGCAGGGCCCGCCGGCCCAGATGTTCGGCGATCCCCTGCAAGAGCGCACACGGACGTTCCTGAAACGCATCATCGAGGCGGGACGGCTGTAGGTTGGGTCAAGCGTTTCAGCGCGACCCAATATGCCACGAGCAGAGCCTGCGGCGAGATGTTGGGTCGCGCAAGAGCTTGACCCAACCTAATACCAAGCTTCACAGATGTTGACCTACGAGAGTGGTCTTTCCGGCGTCGATGGCGTAGGGGCGAGACTTGTCTCGCCCTCGTGCGACACGGCACATTCTGAGAGGGCGAGACAAGTCTCGCCCCTACGCCATCTGCTTTTGTGCCAAACACAGGCTGCAGGCGACCAAGAGTCAGTATCAATGAAGGTTGGTATAATTGGTTCGCTGATCAGCCGTAGCTGGCGTAAACCTTCGACGTGCCGTCGGTCTGAAACAGCAACACCTGGTAGGGATCCGTGGTCGCGGTCTCCATGCCCGGCGACCCTTGCGGCATTCCAGCTACCGACAATCCGCGCGCTGCCGGCTTGTCGGTCAGCAGCCGCAGGATATCCTTGGGCGGCACATGCCCCTCGATGACATAGCCGCCGATCTCGCCGGCATGGCAGCCTTGCAGCGCATCGGGCACGCCAAGGCGGGAGTGGATTGCGGCCATGTCGTCGACATCGCTCAGCGTCACCGGCAGGCCAGCCTCGGCCATCAGCTCGGACCACTTGTGGCAACAGCCGCAGCCGGACATGCGATAGATCGTTACGCTGGCCGCATGGGCAGAGCTTGGCCAGGTCAGCGCGGCCAGCGAGCCGGCGGCGATGAGGGAGCGACGGGTCAGTATCATGTTGGTGTCCTCAGCTGACGTATGTTGGTGTCTGCAGCACCAAAGTTGGACATTCTGACGTCGGTCAGCCCCGCAACTCGCGCGGCAGGCTGAAGCGGATGTTTTCCCGCGCCGTGGTGGTGTTCTCGACCGTCGCCTGATAGCGCTGGCGGAACGCATCGACGATCTCGTTCACCAGCACCTCGGGGGCGGACGCCCCGGCCGTGATGCCGACGCTGGTCACGCCCTCGAACGCCTCCCAGGGAATGTCATCGACACTCTGCAGCAGCATGGCCCTGGGGCAGCCGGCGCGCTCAGCCACTTCCACCAGGCGTTTGGAGTTGGAACTGTTCGGCGAGCCCACCACGATCAGTCGTTGGCAGCGCGGCGCGATGGCTTTGACCGCCGCCTGACGGTTGGTGGTGGCGTAACAGATGTCCTCCTTGTGCGGCCCGACGATTTCGGGAAAGCGTTGGCGCAGGATCGACACGATCTCGCTGGTGTCGTCGACCGAAAGTGTGGTCTGCGTAATATAGGCCAGCTTTAGGGGATTGCGCGGTGTGAAGGCGCGCGCATCGGCGGCGGTCTCGATCAGGCTGACCGCTCCCTCCGGCAGCTGGCCCATGGTGCCGATCACCTCGGGATGGCCGGCATGACCGATCAGCACCATGTCGTGGCCCAGGTCGTGATGCCGCTCGGCCTCCACATGCACCTTGGAGACCAACGGACAGGTGGCGTCCAGGACGAACATCTTGCGGCTGCGCGCCTCGGCCGGCACTGCTTTGGGCACGCCATGGGCCGAAAACACTACCGGATGGTCGCCGGGTGGAATCTCGGTCAATTCCTCGACGAACACCGCTCCCTTGGCACGCAGGCTCTCGACCACGAATTTGTTGTGGACGATTTCATGGCGGACATAGACCGGGGCGCCGTAGCGCTTCAAGGCCTCCTCGACGATCTGGATGGCGCGGTCCACGCCGGCGCAAAACCCGCGTGGAGCCGCCAGATAGACCTGCATCGGCATGAGCGGGCGCCCCTGTGTCCCATCAGCAACCATAACCATCGCCTTCCTCGTCGTGCCGGCGTTGCGCCGCAAAGACGTCACACTTGCCGCAGATAGTCCACCTTGCCGAAGACGCCGCAGCCAACTAGCGTCGGCGGCGAGGGCAATAGGGGAAATCGAGTCGGCGGTGTCCAATCCAAGTTCAAAGAACATAGGGATGCCGGGCGACAAAAGAACTGGGGCATGTTAGCTTTGGCCAAGCACACGACGTTTGGCGCTGTGGGGACGGCGCTGCTGCTGAGTTGCCTGACTGCCGGTCTCGGCGGTTGTGGCATGCCGTCGTTTGGCGGTCTCCTGGGTCCGAAGGCGGCAACGCCGATCGCGGCTGCCGGGGTTTCCGAGGCAACCATGCTGGACGCTGCTAAGAGCAGCGAAGCAGGCGGCGCCACCGATGAGGTTGCAATCCGCTCCTGTCCGCAATTTGCGGTTTTTCCGACCACCCAGGTGGTGACGGTCTACGAGGCCGGCCGCCAGGGCGATGCGCTTGCCGTCGTGCACCGCGGTGAAATTACGCAGACCGCGCGCGAATGCCAGATCGACGGTGGTCGGGTCAGCATCAAATATGGGTTCTCGGGCCGCATCCTGTTGGGGCCGCGCGGCAAGGCGGGCCATGTCGGTTTGCCAGTGAACATCGTGCTCACTGACGCCACAAAGCAACGCGTCCAGGGCGATTCGCTGCGCGTGGAAGTCGACATCACGCCCGACCAGCCGATCGGCTATTTCTCGAGCGTGCGTACGATCACCTTCGATGTGCCGCAGGGCGGACGCACGGCCGATTACAAACTGTATGTTGCCTTCGACAAAGTGGGCGGCGCGGGCTGATTTGCTTTTGCCGGGTTTGCCGTATAGTCTCACGTCATAGCCATTCGAGGCCCGCGGGAGAGACCGGAATACCGGCCGTTCGCGGCTACGTCCGGCGCCGAAGGAGCAACCGCCCCGGAAACTCTCAGGCAAACGGACCGCTGGGCCGATGGCACTCTGGAAAGCGGGTTTTCGCGCGTTTGCAAAAATCCCACCCACGGGGATAAGTCGTTCGAGAGAACGGTGAAATCTCTCAGGTCCAACCGACAGAGGGGGCATGTGACGAGACCGCGATCGTGCGGGACCGTTTCGTGCAACTTTGTGGGGACCTTGATGGGCTCGGAACCGAGCGGCGCGGACGCGCCGCTGCTGCGTACACCTCTCTACGATCAACACATTGCCGCTGGCGCCAAATTGGTGCCATTCGCCGGCTATGAGATGCCCGTGCAGTACCCCATGGGGGTGCTGAAGGAGCATCTATGGACGCGCGAAAAGGCCGGGCTGTTCGATGTCAGCCATATGGGGCAGGCGTTTCTCATCCCCGAGGATAAGCGCTACGAGACGGCGGCCGCATTCCTGGAAACGCTGTGTCCAGCTGATTTCGCGCAGCTCAAGCCCGGTCAGCAACGCTACAGCCAATTGCTGGCTGACGACGGCGGCATTCTCGATGACCTGATGGCGACCCGCCTTGGGTTCGAGGGACATCACCATTGGCTCTATGTGGTCGTGAATGCGTCGCGCAAGCAGACTGACCTGGCGCGCATTGACTCCCATCTGCCCACGGGCTTGACGCTGCGTCGTGCTGAGGGTTTTGCTTTGATCGCCCTGCAGGGGCCGGCGGCGTCTAAAGCTCTGTCGAGCCA
>Ga0075024_100000543_pt1 | contig 13935 bp, 10 predicted proteins | sample Str013_2_FD_71389 | JGI IMG/M metagenome (GOLD analysis project Ga0075024, IMG submission 71389) | Freshwater sediment microbial communities in response to fracking from Pennsylvania, USA - Straight Creek_MetaG_SC_2013 | ecosystem: Environmental > Aquatic > Freshwater > Creek > Sediment... | reverse complement strand
GTCGGCCTCAGCCCGGCCACTCCGCGAGCGGCAGGAAGGTCGCCACGTTGGCCTTGGTCACGACGCCACCATCAGGTAGCGACGCGAGCGGATCCACCCCGGCCGACGGTGTGCCGGACCGGATGGCGTCGATCAGCGCCTTCGTGCCTTGTCCACCCTCGGTCGCGGGCATCTGCATGACCGTGCCGAAGCGTTCGCCCGAGGCGATCCCCTGGAGTGCGACCGCGCCGCCGCCGTAGCCGACGAGGCGGACCTTGTCCTTGATGTCCTTGACTGCCTGGACCGCGCCAGTGATGGCCTGGTCGGCGCTGACGATGACCGAGACATCCGGGTGAGCCGTGACGATGTCCTGGGCGGCCTTCAGGCCGAGCGCCGTCGTGTAGAACGACTCACCGGTATCGGACACGACCTTGATCTCGGGATGGGGGGCGATGGCCTCATCGAACGCCTTCTTGAGCGCGATGTCGAGCGCGGCGGCCTTGACCGACCAGATGTAGCCGACGTTGCACGGGTGGGCCGCGTCCGCCTTGAGATCTGCGCAGGCGGTCACGACGAGGTTCCCGATCTTCTTGCCGAGCTCGCTCGGGACGAACGCGACGTTCGAGCTCAGGCCCGGGACCTGCGAATCGGGGGTGGTCATGTCGGAGCCCAGCACCTGATCGATGTTGCCGACCTTGATCCCCGCGGCGATGGCTTTCTTGACGTCCTCGACCATGCCCGCGCCGTACAACGGCTGGGTGATGATCGCATCGTACTTGCCGGAGGCGACAGCGTCCTGGAGCTGCTTCACCTGGTCGGCCGGGTTCAGGTTCGCGTCGAACACGGTGATGTTCGCGTTGCCGGCGGCCGCCGCGGCCTTCGCCGCCGCAAGCATCGGGGCGTCGTAGCTGTTGGCGACCGCGAACGACAGGTACGCGATCTCGAGCTTCTTGTCGTTGGCGCTCGGGGCGGCCGCCTGGCTCGGGGCCGCGGACGGAGCCGCGACGCTGGGTGCCGCGCTCGGAGCCGCCGACGGAGCGGTCGACGCCGTTCCTCCGCTACAGGCCGCCAACGCAAGCGTTGCGACACCGAGCAGCCCGGCGAGCCGCCTCATGCGGATCCCGCCGATCGGATCTATGCGCATGTGATCCTCCTCACGTCCAGCGGTCCTCCGCCGCGATCCCCGGGAGTGTGTAGAGACAGTGAACACGTGTCAAGCCATATTGCAATGTTGCGCAACCTGAGCGCACACTTGTGGCTCGCAAGTCGACACCGCCCATGTGTAGCATGGATGAACTCGTCCTCCCGTCCCCGGGCTCAACCCGCCATGGATCGATCAGCATTGGGGTACGTGTCGTGATGTCACCACTCGCCTCGCCCGGCTCGATGAACGTCGACTGGGAAGAGCGCTGGAACGTCGATCGGTTGCGCACCTACCGGACGTCCCGCGCCCGTGCGGCCCTCGCCGCCTCGGACCTGGGTGCAGTCCTGCTGTTCGACTTCAACAACATCCGGTATGTCACGAGCACCCACATCGGGGAGTGGGCACGCGACAAGATGACCCGCTACGCCCTGCTGACCCGCGGCGGCGACCCGCACATCTGGGACTTCGGCTCGGCGGCGAAGCACCATCGGCTCAGCTGCCCGTGGCTGCGCCAGGAGAACATCCACGCCGGGATGGTCGGCCTGCGCGGCGCGGTCGCACCGGACGCCGGCCTGTTCCGGTCCGCGGCTCGTGAGATCGCCGCGATCCTGAGCACCGAGGGTGTCGCGGACATGCCGATCGGCATGGACATCGTGGAACCACCGATGCTCGCCGCCCTGGCCGAGGAGGGCGTTACCGTTCGTGACGGCCAGCAGGTCCTGCTCGACGCGCGGGAGGTCAAGTCGGCCGACGAGATCACCCTGCTCAACATCGCCTGCTCGATGGTCGACGGGGCGTACCAGCTGCTGTCGGAACAGCTCAAGCCGGGTGTCCGCGAGAGCGAGCTCGTGGCGAACGTCACGCAGTACCTGTTCGACCTCGGGTCGGAGCACGTCGACAACATCAACGCGGTGTCCGGTGAGCGCTGCAGCCCTCACCCGCACGTCTTCTCGGACCGGATCATCCGGCCGGGCGACCAGGCCTTCTTCGACATCATCCACACGTTCATCGGCTACAAGACCTGCTACTACCGGACATTCGCGGTCGGCAAGGGAACCGACGCCCAGCGCGACGCGTACAAGCAGGCCCGCGAATGGATCGACAAGTCCATCGAACTGATGCGCCCCGGTGTCACGACCGACCGGGTCGCAAGCGTCTGGCCGAAGGCGCAGGACTTCGGGTTCGACAACGAGATGGATTGTTTTGGGCTCCAGTTCGGCCACAGCGTCGGACTGTTCCTCCACGAGCGGCCGATCATCAGCCGGCTGAATTCGCTCGACCACCCAGTCGAGCTCAAGGAGGGCATGGTCATCGCGCTCGAGACCTACTGCCCGGCGAAGGACGGCGTCTCCGCGGCGCGCATCGAGGAGGAGGTCGTCATCACCGCCAACGGTCCGCAGATCATCACCCGCTTCCCGTCCGACGAGTTGTTCGTCGCCAACGCCTACTGACCGACCACCAGCCAGGAGGCAGCCGCATGGCGACGACCGCCGCTGACATCGATCGCGACACCCGGCTCCGGATGTACCGGACGATGGTCGAGTGCCGGTTCTTCGAGATCCGTGCCCAGGAACTGTTCTTCGAGGGCCTCGTCCGCGGGACGACCCACCTCGGCATCGGCCAGGAGGCCGTCGCGGCCGGCTTCGCCGCAGCGATGCGCGCCGACGACTACACGTTCTGCACGTACCGCGGCCACAACCACACGCTGGCGCGCGGCGTCCCGATGGCGCCGATCTTCGCCGAGCTGTTCGGGCGCGGGACCGGCCTCCTCGGCGGCAAGGGCGGCTCGATGCACCTGACCAGCGTCGAGCACGGCGCGATGGGCTCGTACGCCATCGTCGGGGCCCACCTGCCGATCGCCCTCGGGGCGGCCTGGTCGGCCCAGTACCGCAAGTCGGGCCAGGTCGCGGTCTGCTTCTTCGGCGACGGCACGACCAACATCGGGGCATTCCACGAGGCGCTCAACATGGCCGCGGTCTGGAGGGCGCCGGTCGTGTTCGTGTGCGAGAACAACGGCTACATGGAGTACACGCCGATCGGCGCGGTGACCGCGGTCGAGCACCCGGCCGCGGACCGGGCGTCGGCCTATGGGCTCGAATCGATCCTCGTCGACGGCAACGACGTGGACGCCGTGCATGACGTAGCGCGGACGGCGGTCGATCGGGCGCGCACGGGCGACGGGCCGTCGCTCATCGAGGCGCTGACCTACCGGCACGGTGGTCACTCGCGGGCCGATCCAGGCAAGTACCGGCCCGACGAGGAGGTCGCCGCCTGGAAGGCACGCGACCCGATCCCGTCGTACCGGGCGCGGCTCGAGGCGGCTGGCGTGGACGCCGCGGCGCTCGATGCCATCGAGGCTGAGACCCGCGATGCGGTCGCCGTCGCCGAGACCGAGGCGCGCGCTGCGGCGGAGCCGTCCCCGGACGTGCTCGAGACCCAGGTCTGGAACGACGGGGGCTCGTCATGGCGGAATTGACATACCGCGCGGCCATCGCCAGGGGCATCGCCCAGGAGATGCGGCGCGATCCGATGGTGGTGCTCATCGGCGAGGACGTCGGGTCGGCCGGCGGCGTGTTCAAGCTGACCGAAGGGCTGTTCGCGGAGTTCGGGGCGGACCGCGTCCGCGACACGCCGATCAGCGAGCAGGCCATCGTCGGCGCCGCGATGGGCGCGGCGATGACCGGTCTCCGCCCGATCGCCGAGCTGATGTTCAGCGACTTCTTCGCGGTGACCTGGGACATGGTCGTCAACCAGATCGCCAAGACCCGCTATATGACCGACGGCCAGGTGTCGCTTCCGCTCGTGCTCCGGACCGCCAACGGCGCAGGCCTTCGCTTCGGTGCCCAGCACAGCCAGAGCATCGAGAACTGGGCGATGGCCATCCCGGGCCTCAAGATCGTCGCGCCGTCCAATCCCCGCGACATGGTCGGCCTCCTGGCCGCCGCCGTCCGCGATCCGGACCCGGTCATCGTCTGCGAGCACAAGGCGCTCTTCGCAGACAAGGCGGAAGTGCCCGATGGCGAGATCGTCGACACACTCGGCACCGCGCGCGTCGTGCGCGTGGGCAGCGATGCCACGATCGTCGCCCTCGCGGCGATGGTGCCCAAGGCGGTCGCGGCCGCCGATCGGCTGGCGGCCGACCACGGTGTCGAAGCCGAGGTCATCGACCTGCGCTCGCTCGTCCCGCTCGACACCGCGGCCATCCTCGCCTCGGTCGCGAAGACCAGCCGATTGTTCACGGTCGAGGAGAACCCGCGGCTGTGCGGCTGGGGCGCGGAGATCGCCTCGATCGTCGCCGACGAGGGTTTCTACAGTCTCGACGCGCCGATCGTCCGGATCACCACCCCGCACATCCCGCTGCCGTCGGCGGCCGCGCTCGAGGACCTCGCGGTCCCGTCGGTCGAGCGGATCGTCGAGACCGTCAGACGCCGGATGGACGACGCCGCGTGACTGGACCGATCGTCGCCGTCATCGGCATCGGCCGGATGGGGTCGGCCATGGCCGAACGGCTGACCGACCAGGGCGTCACGGTCGTCGTCTACAACCGGACGCCGGAGCGGGCGGCGACCTTGGCCGCGCGGATCGGAGCGAGTGTCGCGGCCACCCCGGCGGAGGCGGCATCGATGGCCGACATCGTCATCTCGATGGTCGCCGATGACGCCGCGGTGCGCGAGCTGTACGAAGGGCCTTTCGGGGTCGCCGCAGGTCTCCGGCCCGGTTCCGTCGCGGTCGACATGAGCACCGTGCTCCCGGCCACGATCCGATCGGTCGCGCCTGCGGTCCGCGCACGGGCTGCCGGGATCCTCGACGCTCCGGTCTCGGGCAGTGTCTCGTCGACTCTCTCAGGCGAGCTTGCGATCATGGTCGGTGGCGATGCCGCGGACCTCGAGCGCGCCCGTCCCGTCCTCGACTGCCTGGCCAAACGGGTCTTCCACCTCGGTCGTCTTGGGACCGGAGCGGCGATGAAGCTCGCCGTCAACACCGTGGTCTTCGGGCTCAACGAGGCCGTCGCAGAGGCGCTCGTCCTCGCAGAGGCTAACGGCATCGACCGCACCCTCGCCTACGACGTACTCGCGGCGAGCGCCGTGGGCGCCCCGTTCGTCGCCTACAAGCGGGCGGCCTTCCTCGAGCCGGACGCGACGCCCGTCGCATTCGCGCTGGAACTGGCCGCCAAGGACCTCGGCCTCATCGCCAACCTGGCCGAGGCGTCCGGAAGCGCCATGCCCCAGGCGGCCATCAACCTCGCCACCATCCAGGCGGCAGAGCAGTCGGTCGGGGAACACGCCGACTTCTCGATGGTCGCGAGTCACCTGCGTCAGGAGGGCCGGCGATGACCGATCGGCCATGAGGAGGGCACAGAACAGGAGATCGTCGTCACGGACCGAACCGATCCGACCGAACCGTACACGAGGGAACGATCGATGACCGACCGCATGCTCATCAAGGGTGGGATCGTCCTCACCCAGGACCCGGCGCTCGGCGAGATGGCCGGCGCCGACGTGCTGATCGAGGGCGACAAGATCGCCGCGGTCGGCCACAACCTATCGGCCGACGGCGCACGCACGATCGATGCGGCCGGAGACATCGTCATCCCGGGCTTCATCGACACGCACCGCCACACGTGGGAGACCTCGATCCGGACCTGCGCCCCGGACTTCGCGTTGATCACCTATTTCGGATCCATCCTCGACAAGTTCGCGCCGCACTATCGTCCCGACGATGTCTATGCCGGGAACCTGTGGGGCTCCCTCGAGTGCATCAACGCCGGCATCACGACCCTCGTCGATTGGTCGCACATCATCAATACGCCCGACCATGCCGACGCGGGCATCCGCGGGTTGCAGGAGTCGAAGATCCGGTCCGTCTACGCCTACGGCTTCGGCAACACCTCGCTCGTCGATTGGTGGTTCGGCCCGGATTACACGGGCAGCGTCCTGACCTCGAACGGCCCCGATGCGCGCCGGATCCGGAAGGAGTACTTCAACTCGGACGACGGACGGATCACCATGGCCCTCGCGACCCGCGGGCCCAACTTCTGCAAGCCGGAGGTCGTCCGCCACGACTGGGAGCTGGCCAAGGAGCTCGGGCTGAACATCACCGTCCACGTCGCGATGGACCGTTTCGGCTACACGAAGATGCAGATCACGGGCCTGCGCGACATGGACTTGCTGTACCCGAACACGACCTATGTCCACGCCTCGCATTTCACGGACGAGGAATGGGCCCTCGCCCGCGACTCCGGTGGGAACGTGTCGTTCGCGCCGCAGATCGAGGTCCAGATGGGTCACGGCTGGGCGCCTGCCGTGACAGCGATGTCCTATCACCTTCCGATCGGCCTGTCGTCCGACGTGGCCACGACCGCGCCGTCCGACCAGTTCACCCAGATGCGCTCGATCTTCGGCTCGGAGCGCGGGCGCAAGCACCAGGAGGCCTGGGAGGCGGATCTCGATGGACTGGAGGCCTCTCCGGGCCTCATCACCGCGCGCCAGGTCCTGGGCTGGGCGACCATCGGCGGGGCGCAGGTCGCGGGGATCGCCGACCGGACCGGCTCGCTGACACCCGGAAAGCAGGCGGACATCGTCGTCATCGACGGCTCGGCGGTGAACGTCGCTCCGATCATCGACCCTGTCGGTGCCGTCGTCTGCGCCGCCGACGTCTCGAATGTCAAGACGGTCATGGTGGCCGGCGAGATCCTCAAGGAGGAGTTCCGGCTGAAGGCGTCTCTCGACGCGCCCCGCAGGGCCGTCGAGGGCTCGCGCGACTACCTCCTCTCGAAGTTCGGCGACCCCGAGCCGGGATGGATCGTGAAGGCGACCGCTTAGGCATCTCCCATGGATCCGAGCGTCCGGTCGAGCCGGACGCTCGGCGACGGGGAGCCACTCGGACCGTTGTCCTGACGCGGGGCGCGCGACCGACCCTTGACGGCCTCTTGGGCGCCGCACATCCTCCCGTCATGCCCTCTCTGTTCATCGACGGCCAGTGGCTTCCCTCCGCCGACGGCGCCTGCTCCCCCGTCGTCAACCCGTCCGACGCGACAGTCATCACCGAGGTGGACGTCGCCACCGACGCCCAGGTCCAGGCCGCGATCGCCGCCGCCCGCCACGCTTTCGACACGACCGAATGGCCGCGCCGCCCGACGATCGAGCGGGCGACCCTCCTGGATCGCGTCGCGGGCCTCATCGACCGCGACCAGGAAGAGATGGCTCGCCTCGAGACGCTCAACACCGGCAAGGCGATGCGCGAAAGTCGCTGGGACATCGCCGACGTCGCGCGCGTCTTTCGTTACTACGCCGACCTCGCCGACAAGAACGCCGGCCGCCTGGTCGATCCGGGCAACCCGGACGCTCTGAGCCGGATCGTCTATGAGCCGGTCGGAGTGTGTGGGCTCATCGGGCCGTGGAACTACCCGCTCCTCCAGGTCAGCTGGAAGGTCGCGCCGGCGCTGGCGGCAGGCAACACGATGGTCGTGAAGCCGGCCCAGGTCACGCCGCTGACGGCCATCCACCTGGTGCGCCTGCTCGAGGAAGCCGGTGTCCCGGCCGGGGTCGTCAACCTGGTCCTCGGACCGGGTGGGCGGGTCGGCCAGGCGCTCGCGGACAGCCCGGACGTGGACCTCATCTCGCTGACCGGCGGCCACGAGGCCGGGCGGGCCCTGCTCATCGGGGCGGCCGTCAACTTCAAGAAGGTCGCCCTCGAGATGGGCGGCAAGAGCCCGAATATCGTCTTCGACGACGCCGACTTCGAGACGGCCGTGGACAACGCGGTGACAGCGGCGTTCACCCACTCCGGCCAGGTCTGCTCGGCCGGATCGCGGGCGATCGTCCAGGACACGATCTACGAACGATTCGTGACCGAGGTTGGCCGGCGCGCGGATGCGATCCGGCTCGGGCACGGGACGGACGACGCGACCGAGACCGGCGCGCTCATCAGCGCCGATCATCGGGCCAAGGTCGAGGCGTTCGTCGCCGGCGCGATCGCCGCCGGCGCCAGGCTCGTCGCCGGCGGCCACCGGCCGACCGAACCCGACCTCCAGGCCGGATTCTTCTATCGCCCGACGGTCTTCGCCGATGTCGACCCGGGAATGCGGATCGTCCGCGAGGAAGTGTTCGGCCCCGTCCTCACCATCGAGCGGTTCGCGACCGAGGACGAGGCGATCGCCCTCGCCAACGACACGACCTACGGTCTGGCGGGCGCGGTCTGGACCGCCGACGCCGGCCGGGCGCAGCGTGTGGCGGCACGCCTCCGGCACGGGACGATCTGGATCAACGACTACAACACCTACCTGCCACAGGCCGAGTGGGGCGGCTTCAAGATGTCGGGGATCGGGCGCGAGCTCGGACCATCCGGCCTTGACGAATACCGCGAGGCCAAGCACATCTGGCAGAACACGCGCCCGGGACCAACGGGCTGGTTCGGGGGCTGATACTGGCGCGCGAAGAGAATCGACGATGGGCGCGCGCCAGCAAAGTCGTGCCTCGGAGTCTCGGTTTCGTGCGCGGGGCTCGAATCCGGCCTGTCGAGCGGCGAAACTGAGTGTCGACAACGGGACGTCGAAGAGACGCATGCCGTCGTCCACGCTGATCGGGCGCCTTCGGTCCGCGACTCGACTCTGAGACGACAGGCCCGGTTCGGTCCCGGACCCCCAACCGGTCCGCGACTGACAGTCGTGCCTCGGAGTCTCGGTTCCACACCGCAGGCGGCTGAATCGAGAGGCGCCTCGGGGACCGAGGCGCCTCTGCGTCTGCGACACATGAGAGTTCGACTGGACCTGGCTTACTCCGCCGGGATCTCCGAGTGGATGGCGTCGAGGTCGACGCCCTGGCTTCGGCGAACGAGGCGCGCCACCACGTACAGGAGCGCCGCCGCGCCGTAGACGACGCCGAGGAAGGTGATCGACTTGGTGTTGCTGACCCCGATCCCGTAGAGCGGGTCCTTCAGCCAGAGGCCGACCGTCCAGGCCAGGATGATCGAGGTGATCAGCCCGGCGCCGCTGATGACGAGCTTCAGGTGGGCGACCGGCGAGTTATCGAAGATCTTCGGCTTGTACCACGGCAGGATGGCCGCGGCAACAGAGCTGCCGAGGAAGGTCACAGCGATGACCAGCGTGGCATCCAGGGTCAAGGCCCTGAAGTCGGCCGAGTAGGCGTAGATGACGCTCACCACGACCGCCGGGATCATGATGTAGAGCAGGGCGATGATCGGCACAGCGCGACGCTCGGACACCTGGGCGGCGTGGTCGGGCAGGACCCGGTCGAACGCCGCGGCGAAGATCATCCGGGTGGATGAGAGGAACAGCGTCCCCGACCAGCCCAGGAACCACACGCCGAAGAGCACGACCATGCCGATCTGGAACAGCGAGTTGTCGATGAGGTACGACGCCAGCAGCGGCGGATAGCTCCAGATCGGGACCACCGGCACCGTCGTCGTGTAGCCGTAGAAGTATTGGATGAAGTTGACATTCGTGGCGTTGAAGAACAACCAGCCGAATGTGTGCGCGGCGAGAAGGATGAACGCGAGCGCCAGACCAGCGGTGATCCAGATGCCGCCGAGCATGCCGCGCAGGACCTTGCGGAAATCACCCGAGCCGCGGACCTCGCCGTAGAGCGTGGAGCCCCAGTTCGGGTACAGGATCCAGAAGAGCATGAAGGGGATCATCGCCAGGGTCGCCGTCAGCGTCGCCCCGAGATCCGTGCCAAGGTCGAACGGATCGAGTGAGCCCGTGAAGGCCGGATCCGGAGCCGGGAGAGCGGCTGCAGCGATCGTCTTGTCGTAGGCGCCGGAGACCCCGAACAGGTTCAAGTTCGCCCGGTCGAAGGCGACCTTGAAGTCGGCCTGGTTCGAGGTCAGCATCAACACGAACATGATGGCGAGGCCGATCAGCCCGAGATACAGGCACCACTTCTGGATCCGCGCATAGCCGGCCATGCCGAGCGCGACGAGGGCGGACGTCAGGATGATGGTGACGATCGAGACGAACAGGATGCCGTTCCCCGAGCCGAAGAACGTCAGGGCGTCGGATGACTTGACCAGCGCCGCGAGCGGCTGGAAGAACTCGATGTTGAGGATCGCGCCATAGATCGGCGCCCACATGGCGAGGATGAACCACCAACCGGTGGCGGCCAGGACGAAGCCGATGCCGCCATTGAGCCGGCCGATGATGCCGCCGACGATGACGCCGACGATGGCCGCGCCGATCGCGACCGTGTCGCCCATCGCAAGGGCGTTCGACACCAGGAAGAAACCGATGCCGCCGACGACCGCGCCGGTCAGCGTGCCCGGGATCCCGTCGAGGACCCGGCTCTGCCAGATGTAGTCTCCACCGGCCCGCGGCATCGCCGCGATGAGACCAGCGTAGGCGACGGCCAGGAACGTGACTGCGACGGCAGCCAGGACGATCGACAGGATCGGGTTCGCGCCGGGCACGTACGCGAAGACCGCCAGGCTGTAGAACATGCCCAGCGTGACAAGGTTGACCGACATGAACGAGTAAGTGAACGCGTCGAACCCCGACCAGCCCTTGACCAGGCCGGTCGCGTTCCTGAGGAACAGTGATGGGGCCGCGCTCGAGCCGGGGACGGATGCCATGCTTCCTCCTCTCGACGAACCGATGGACCGATCAGCCGTTGATCAGCAGATAGCGCTTCACCGTTCCCTTCTTCGAATCGAGATCGACGATGGCCGCCTGGAGCACGCCGTCCTCGTACGAGCTGCCGGGATTGACCGCCAGGGTGGGACCGAGCTTGACCGCGCCCTTCCCTTCATGGATGTGACCGTGGAGCGACAGCGGCGGAGCGTACGCGAGGATCGACTCGCGGACCGCCCTTGAGCCGACGGGGATCAGCGCCTGTCCGCCCGACACGTAGTTCATGTCGGCGTCGAGCTTCGGGGCGTTGTCGAGATTGGAGCCGTACGGCGGCGCGTGGAAGTTGAAGATCGCGCGATGGGGGTCGGCGACCGACGCGACGAGACCGTCGATGCGTTCGCGGAGTTCGGGCTCCGGGAGCTCGCGGTAGGTGTTCCACGGCGTCGGATTGGCGTAGCCGGTCGAGACGAGGGTGAAGCCGTCGAGCTCGATCGTATTGCCCTCGCCGAGCTCGAGGAGCTCTGCGCGCTCGATGATCTCGTCCATCTCGAAGATGTCGTCGTTGGCGGGCGACACGATGCAGCGGATGCCTGTGCCGGCCAATCGCTCGTCGCCGAGGGCCATCCAGCGCTCCACGTTGTCGAGCATGACCGCCTGGAACCGGGCGTCGACCAGCGCTGAGTCGGCGGCCCAGGCGTCCACTTCGTCACGGGTCAGGCGGACGGGGTAATAGCCGCGGTCGCTGATCCGCTTCTCCATCGCGCGGAGCTCCTCATCCGTGGTCAGCACATGGTGCTGGCCCTGGAGCTCCAGTTCCCAGTTCGAGCCATCGGCGACGATCGGGACCATCGCCTTGCCGGTCATGTCGCCACCCATGATCAGGACATCCGCCTTGTGGAACTTGCCGGCGTTGAGGAACTTGCGCCAGCAGACCTCTGAGCCGTGGATATCCGTGGCGAAGAAGATCCGCATCAGTTGTGCCCCATCTCCTCGGGATCCTGGTACCACGCCTGGCGCTCGCCGACCTTCGACCGGAGCTTCCAGCGGGTGGATTTCGGGGCATCGAGGATGGCGGCCCGCAGCGCTGCAACCTGCGCGCCCGGCTCGAACAGGACGTCCCGACCGTTGTTGAGATCGAGGTCCTCGGGGACGAGCTCGACCGCCAGGTACTGATCGAGCGTGTCGAGGTTGCCGGTGACCGTCCGCCACCAGCCCCAGTCGTTCGACGTGAACGACAGGAGCCGGGGCACGTTGATGGCGCCCTGCCCGAGACGTGCATCGGGCGCGCCATCGTCCTGGGCGAGCGGGTGCTCCGCCAGCAGGACGAGCGCATCGAGCACGTCCTTCCGATTGATCTTGACGATCTGGAGTTTCGACAGCAGGAGTTCGGCGAGCGGCAGGGTCGGCGTCGATTTGGACAGGCGGTCGCTGAATTCGAAACGGTGGCACATCTCGAGGCTGTCCACCAGGACGTCCACCGGACGGCTGCGCGGGACATCCACGAAGTAGGCCTGCTTGCCGCCGAACAGCGCGTTGTGGCGCTTGTCGGCCGTGTAGCCCTCCTTGGCCAGGAGGTCGTAGAAGGCGCCGCGGTCCTTCCCCCGGGTCGCGAAGTCGAGGTCCACTTCGACCCGCCTCGTCCGTGCAGGCCAGTCCGGCGCGTGAGCCCGGATGGCCATGCCGCCCATCAGCCGGACGAGCAGACCGCGCTTGTCGGCGAGGTCCACGATCCGCATCGATTCGGCGAGCGGGTCCTGGAGCGTCTGTGCGTCGCGGGGCTCGCCTGGATCAGCGGTCATCGACCGTCCCTCCGATCGGCACCCGAGGGGCCCTGGGTGCCTGATGGTCAGCGAGTATAGGACCGGCCGTTCACACGACGTTGATGAATCCGCACCATCCTCTTGACGCCCGCACGAGCGCGGGCGTCCAATGCGCACGGAGGCCGCGCGACGGCCCTCCGCGTCGTCCACACTGTCGGCCGGACGGAGGCGGGGGACCATCCGAGGAAGAGGAGGTCCTCGGCGTTTCCGGTCTGGGTATCGACATCGCACTGGAGGATGGATGTTGTCTAGTCATCGCTCGGTGACCCGTGTTGCGGGTCTCCTGACCATCGCCGCTCTCGCGTTCGCGGCCTGTTCATCGTCGGGAGCCTCGACGGCTCCGTCGGCGGCCGCATCAGTGGCCGCGCCATCGGTCGCGGCCCCGTCAGCGGCCCCGTCGGCGGCCGCATCCACCGCGGCATCGGCGGCCCCGTCGGCCGCGTCCATGGACACCCTGATCGCCGCCGCCAAGGCTGAAGGCGGTCTGACCACCATCGCGCTCCCGCGCGACTGGTGCAACTACGGAGCCGCCATCGACGGCTTCACCGCGAAATACGGGATCCCGATCAATGGCCTGAACCCGGGTGGTGGCTCGAAGGACGAGCTGGCCGCGATCACCGCGAACAAGAACAATCCCGGACCGGCCGCGCCGGACGTCGTCGACGTCGGGCTCGCGTTCGGCCCCCAGGGCGTTGCCCAGGGCCTCTTCCAGCCGTATAAGGTCGCGACCTGGGACACGATCCCGGATTCGGCCAAATCGGCCGACGGCATGTGGTATGGCGACTACTTCGGCGTCATGTCGTTCGAAGTCAACACCAAGGTCGTGACCACCGTCCCGAAGGACTGGCCCGACCTCCTCAAGCCGGACTACAAGAAGATGGTCGCACTGGCCGGTGACCCGCTTGCGTCGAACCAGGCCCAGTCCGCCGTGTGGGCGTCCGGGCTCTCGTCGAACGGCGGCAACCTCGACAGCGTCAAGGAAGGCCTCGACTTCTTCAAGAAGCTCAGCGATGCCGGCAACTTCGTCCCGGTCATCGCAAGCACGGCCACCGTCGCAAGCGGCAACACGCCGGTCCGCCTCGCCTGGACCTATAACGGCCTGGCCGACAAGGACAGCCTCAAGGGCAACCCCCCGATCGAAGTCGTCGTCCCGACGTCCGGCCGCTTCGGCGGGATGTACGTCCAGGCGATCAGCGCATATGCCCCGCATCCGAACGCTGCCAAGCTGTGGATGGAATACCTCTACTCCGACGTAGGCCAGAACATCTGGCTGAGCGGGTACTGCAACCCGATCCGCTACGACGACATGGCAGCCAAGAACACCCTCGATCCGGCCGCGCTCGCGAAGCTGCCCGAATCGAAGGGGACAGTGCTGCCGACATTGGCCCAGATCACGGCCGCCTCGAAGG
>Ga0075024_100000541_pt1 | contig 13978 bp, 8 predicted proteins | sample Str013_2_FD_71389 | JGI IMG/M metagenome (GOLD analysis project Ga0075024, IMG submission 71389) | Freshwater sediment microbial communities in response to fracking from Pennsylvania, USA - Straight Creek_MetaG_SC_2013 | ecosystem: Environmental > Aquatic > Freshwater > Creek > Sediment... | reverse complement strand
GCGGCTGCGGCGACCGCGCCGGTGAGCAGCGAGGCGATGACGCCCGTCGCTGAACGCACCCCGCTCGGCGGCCAGACGCCGCTCCTGGTGGTCGAGAAGCTGGTGAAGGAGTATCCGCGCAAGGGCGCCGGGACATCGTTCCGGCAATTGTTCGCGCGCAAGCCGGCGCCCGAGCCGGAGACCTTTCGCGCCGTGGACCACGTCAGCTTCGTGATCCATCGCGGCGAAAGCGTCGGACTAGTGGGCGAATCGGGCTGCGGCAAGTCCACGACCTCGACGATGGTGATGCGCCTCATCGACAAGACCGATGGGGTCATCATGTTCGACGGCCAGGATATCGGCGCGATCCCGGCCCGGCAGTTCGCCCGGCTGCCGCTGCGCAAGCGCATTCAGATGGTGTTCCAGGACCCGACCGACAGTCTCAATCCGCGCTTCACCGCGGCGCGTGCCATCGCGGATCCGCTGCTGCGCCTCGGCGACCTGAAAGGGCGCGACGCCGTGCGCGCCCGTTGCGAGGAGCTCGCCCGTCAGGTCGGGCTTCCGGTCGGGCTCTTGGATCGGTTTCCGCACCAGCTCTCGGGCGGGCAGAAGGCCCGGGTCGGCATCGCGCGCGCGATCGCGCTCAATCCCGATCTCGCAATCCTGGACGAGCCGACGGCGGCGCTCGACGTTTCGGTGCAGGCGGTGGTGCTCAATCTGCTGCAGGAGCTCAAGCAGTCATTGGGCATGAGCTACCTGTTCGTCTCCCACGACCTCAACGTGGTGCGGCTATTGTGCGACCGCGTCATCGTCATGCAGGCCGGGCGGATCGTCGAGCAGGGTCCGACCGAACGGGTGTTGTCGGCGCCACAAGAGCAATATACTCGCGATCTTCTGGCCGCTATACCGCACCCGCGGTTCGAGCAGCACGCGTAAACAGAGAAGCCGAGAAGCATGGCAAGAACGCGCAAACGGCGCCCGAAGGCCAAGGCGGCGCGAGCGAAAGCTGCACCAAGAACGCGTGCACGAAAGACGCCCCGGGCAGGCCGCAAGGCGGCCAAGCCGAAATCCAGCACGGCGCCTTCCTCCGACCCGCTCGATGGCTTCATCGAAGCCGCCGCGCGCCTGCTTGCGCTGCCACTCGAGCCGCAATGGCATGCGGCCGTCAAGGCCAACCTGGAAGTGAACCTGCGGCTGGCGGCCTTTGTGGCCGAATTCGCCTTGCCGGACGAAGCCGAGCCTGCGCCGGTCTTCACGGCTTGAGGACCAGCGACAGGATTAGGACATCGTAACAAGTCATTGGGACTTTGTAACAAGACATGGCGATCGACCCGACCACCGCCTCGGCTGCCGAGATCGCACGCGCGGTGAGCGCCGGCGTATTGAGCGCCGTCGAGGTGATCGAGCAGGCGCTCCTCACCATTCGGATGCGCGACCCGGTGCTCAATTGCTTCACCGCCGTCACCGCGCAGCGCGCCGGCGCCAGGGCACGGGCCATCGACCAGGATCGCAGCAACAACAAGCGGCTGGGGCCGCTGGCGGGCGTTCCCTTCGCGGTCAAGAACCTGTTCGACGTCGAGGGACTGGCGACGCTCGCGGGCTCCAAGATCAACCGCACCCGCGCGCCCGCGACCCGCGACGCGGCCCTGATCGAACGGCTCGAATCCGCCGGCGCCATCCTGGTGGGGGCTCTCAACATGGGCGAATACGCCTATGACTTCACAGGCGAAAACATCCACGCCGGTCCTTCGCGCAATCCCCATGACGTGAGCCGCATGACCGGCGGTTCGTCCGGCGGCTCCGGCGGCGCCGTCGCCGGCCGGCTGGTGCCGCTCGCGCTCGCCTCCGACACCAACGGCTCGATCCGGGTGCCGGCTTCGCTCTGCGGCCTGTTCGGGCTCAAGCCCACCTATGGAAGGCTGACGCGGGCGCGGACGTTTCCATTCGTGGCGAGCCTCGACCATCTCGGACCGCTGGCCCGCACCACTGAGGATCTCGCGCTCGCCTACGATGCCATGCAAGGCCCCGATCCGGAGGATCCGGCTTGTGCCATCCGCCCGACTGAGCCGGTGGCGCCCCTGCTCGGGCGCGGGATCGAGGGCCTCACCATCGCGGTCGCGGGCGGTTATTTTCGCGCCGGCGCCGGCCCCGAGGCATTCGTCGCGGTCGATCGCGTGGCCGCGGCGCTCGGCGCCAACCAGGACATCGAGATACCGGAGGCCGCTCGCGCACGCGCCGCCGCCTATGTGATCACGGCGACCGAGGGCGCCGCGCTGCACCTCGACCGTCTGCGCACCCAGGCGCACGATTTCGATTCCGCGGTGCGCGACCGGTTGATCGCGGGCGCGATGGTGCCGGCGGCGCTGGTCGCCAAGGCGCAGATTTTCCGCCGCTGGTACCGCGCCCGCGTGCTCGAATTGTTCGAGAGGGTCGACGCCATCCTGGCGCCGGCGACGCCTTGCACGGCTCCGGCCATCGGCCAGACCACCTTCTGGCTCGACGGCAAGGAGCTTCCGGTGCGGGCCAATCTCGGCATCTACACCCAGCCGATCTCGTTCATCGGCCTGCCGGTGGTCGCCGTGCCGATCGGGCTCGCGCCGCTGCCGATCGGCGTGCAGATCATCGCCGCACCCTGGCGCGAGGACGTGGCGCTGCGCATCGCCTACGCGCTCGAGCGCATGGGCATCGCCGTGGCGCCAACTCCACCAACTTAGGGCATGTTTTGATCAGTGGAATCGCCCAGTTCGTCATGGCCGGGCTTGTCCCGGCCACCCACGCCTTGCTTGCTGCTGCGCTGTTAAGACGTGGGTGCCCGGCACAAGGCCGGGCATGACAGCCGAGAGATTGTGCATCAATCCGAACCGGAATTAGCTCTAGAGAGATATGTAAGGAGAAACCGATGGACATCGACCTGCCGGAGGTCCTTGCGCAAGTGCGGGCGGCGTTCGATCGCTACGAGCAGGCGCTGGTCGCCAACGACGTCGCCGCCCTCGACGCCATGTTTCACGACGATCCGCGCACCATCCGCTACGGCGGGACCGAGAACCTCTACGGCTTCCAGGAAATCAAAGCCTTCCGCGCCGCCCGCTCGCCGGTCGGCTTGGCGCGCACGCTGGCGAAGACGGTGATCACGACCTATGGCCACGAGCATGCGGTCGCCTCGACATTGTTCCGGCGCGCGTCTACGCCCGGCAAGATCGGCCGGCAGATGCAAACCTGGGTGCGCTTCGCGGAAGGCTGGCGCGTCGTCGCCGCCCATGTGAGCCTGATCGAGGAAGCGAAGTGAGCAGGTGCTCGGGCGTGGACTCATCGATGCGCAGCCACAGCCTGATCGAGGCAATTTGGTCCCCATCTGCCCGAAAGTGGAAGTCCAATGCTCAATCTGAGTTTTGTTGACCCCCAGCCGAAGTGGTCTCTCCAAGTGAACCGATGCAAAGCAGCGCAGAAAGGGAAGCGTGGGTAGGTCAGTTGTGGCAGGGCATAGCGCTTCTCTTGGTTGATTTTTTGGTGATATACTACGCCGCGTAGGTAAGCAAAATAGACCGCGAGCGCGCCATGACTACACGCCGTAGCAACTTGTCCTTCATCGGGTTAGCCGGATTGCTCGCTGGCGTCAGCATTCTTTTGGGCGGCGCCGCAGGCGCACAGGAGTCGCAGGACAAAGCAACATGTCTGTCCGACAGCGCCGCCATCGCGCCCGATCTGAGAATTAGCACCTGCACCGCAGTGATCCAGTCCGGGAAAGATCCGCCGAAAACACTTGCCTTAGACCTCTTCTATCGTGGCGGTGCTCTTCTTCAAAAAGGCGAAATCGATCGTGCAATCGCGGACTTTGACGAAGCTATCCGAATTGACGCCAGCGGGCCTCTAGCATTCGGCGGGCGCGGCATGGCCTTTATGATCAAGGGTCAGGCCGACCACGCACTTGCGGATTACAACGAGGCAGTCAGGCTCGATCCCAATTCCTCCGACGCGCTTGTCAGCCGCGGCGCAGCGTATAGCGCAAAGGGCGATCTCGACAGCGCAATCGCGGACTACAACGAGGCCCTGCAAATCAATCCGAGGGATGCAGGAGCGCTCTCCAACCGCGGCATCGCGTATCTTGCAAAAGGCAACATTGACCAAGCGCTCGTGGACTACAATGAAGCAATCCGCCTCAACCCGAAATCGGCTGCATCCCTCAACAATCGCGGCAACTTGTATTTGCAAAAAGGCAGCCTCGACGTAGCAATAGGCGATTATAGCGAAGCGATCAAGCTCAATCCGAATGACCCCGCCTCGTTCGGCAGCCGCGGCAACGCCTACTTGGCAAAACGCGACCTCGTGCACGCTCTTGCAGATTACACCGAGGCGCTTCGACTAAATCCCAATTTGCCGAAAGTGCTCGCCAACCGCGGCGCCATCTATCTGCAGATCGGCAACTTGAACAACGGAATCACGGATATTAGCAGCTCAATCAGGCTCGATCCAACAAGCGCCTCGGCGTTTAGCAATCGCAGCAATGCATATGCTTTGAAGGGCGAGCTCGACCGTGCACTTGCGGATGGCAACGAGGCGACTAGGCTCAATCCCAACGAGCCTAACAACTTCAGCGGCCGTGGCATCGCATATATGCTGAAGGGTGACTTCGATCATGCGCTCGCCGACTTTGACGAAGCAATCAGGCTCAAACCAGACTTCGCAATGGCGATCAGCAATCGGGGCAGCATCTATCACGCGAAGGGGGACCTCGACCGCGCTCTGGCGGATTATAACGAGGCGATCAGGCTCGACCCCAGCTATCCGATAACCTTTTATAGCAGGGGCGTTGCGTACTTCGGCAAAGGGGAATTCAATCTTTCGGCTGCGGATTTCGCACATCGCATGCAACAAGGGTCCGCCGATCCCTCCCTGATGCTTTGGCTCTATCTTGCGCATGCGCATTCCGGCGACAAATCCGCCTCCGCTAAACTTGAATCAAGCGCCAAGACAATCAAGCAGTCTGATTGGCCTTATCCCGCCGTCGAATTGTTCCTCGGGCGGCGCCAACCCTCAGCAGCGCTCGCGGCGACGGCTACGCCAGTCCAACGGTGTGAGGCTCTGTTCTATGTGGGGGAATGGCAACTGCTGCAATCAAATCGCGCTGCTGCCATCCAAGCGCTAAAGACAGCAACAAGCTCCTGTCCGATGGTGCTTATGGAATCCAGGGGTGCGCGAAGCGAACTCGGACGGCTCGCGCCATGATACGCGACTTAGCCGCAGGACCGCGTAGGCCTGACGCATGCTGTTGATCGCGACTGATCTTGCGGCAATGTCCGTCACGCCGGCACCTTCTGCTCCGCCAGAAAGGCGCGCCAGCCGCCGAAGCTGGAAATATCGCGCGCGCCGGCAAGTGCCTCGGCCTCCACCAGAAATCCTTGCACGGTGCGGCCATCGGCGAGCCTGATCGTGCCGATCGACAGCGGAGCCGGCACCGCGGCGACGAAGCGACCGAAGTGCTCCGCCGGCAAGGCCCAGATCTCGATCGCGATGGTGGCGCCGGTGCCCTCCGGCACGCGCAGCAAACCCGGCTTCGCCGGATGCGTCACGGCAAGCGCATAGAGCCGATAGTCGGCGGTGGTGGTCGTTGCCTCGAGCAATCGCGCGCCCAACGACTTGAGCTCGCCGTTGAGCGGCATGCCGCCGAGATGCGCCCCGACGACGGCGATCGGAAACTCTCCGGCCGCGGGCGCGACCGACAGTGCGGCGAGCGGGGGCTGCGCGCGCCCGAGCGCGCCGAGCGGCAGCCCGGTCGCGGCGTGAAACACGCGCCCGATCGAGGCCAGCATGGCATCATGTCCGGCCGGCGCCAGCAGCGTGACGCCGAACGGCGTGCCGTCGGCATGCATGGCAGCCGGAATCGCGAGCCCGCACAGGTCGAGCAGATTGACGAAATTGGTGTAGGTGCCGAGCCGGCTGTTGAGCCCAATCGGATCGGCCAGCACCTGCTCGATCGTATAAACGGTCGGCACCGTGGGCAGCAGCAGCGCATCGATCCCGGCAAAGACGTGGTCGCGCATGCGGCGCAGTCCTTCCAGCCGATAGAACGCCGCAAAGGCATCGACCGCGCTCGGGTGTGAGCCGGCCAGGATGATGTCGCGGGTGACCGGATGCATGGACTCCGGGGCCGAGGCGATCAGCGAGCGCGCCGCGATGTAGCGCTCCGCCACCCAGGGCCCCTCATAGAGCAGGCGCGCCGCCTCATAGAACGGTTCCATATCGATCTCGACGATGGCGGCGCCGAGCTTGGCAAAACCCGCAATGGCCGCCTCATAGGCGGCAGCCGAATTGCGATCCCCGAAGAACAGGCGTTGGCCCGGCGGCGGCACACCCAACGGGAAGCCGTCCGGCATGGCCCCCAGGTTGCTCAGCGGGCGTGGACGCGAATAGGGATCGGCCGCGTCGGGGCCGGCCAGCAGCGCGAGCGCCGCAAAGGCATCGTCGGTCGTGTGCGCAAACACCGATACGCAATCGAGCGATCGGCAGGCTGGCACGAGCCCGGCCGTGGAAACGAGGCCAAGGCTGGGTTTTAGTCCCACGATGTTGCTCAGAGCCGCCGGAACGCGGCCGGACCCGGCCGTGTCGGTTCCGAGCGCGAGCGGAACGATGCCGGCCGCGACCGCAAGCCCCGAGCCGCTGCTCGAGCCGCCGGGGATCAGGCGGGGATCGAACAGGTTACGCGGAATGCCGTAGGGCGAACGCACGCCGACGAGACCAGTCGCGAACTGATCGAGATTGCTCTTGCCGATCACGACGGCGCCGGCGCGCCTGAGCCGCGCGACCGCGGTCGCATCGGCGCTCGGCTGATACGCGAAGGCCGCACAGGCTGCGGTGGTGGCTAAGCCCTTGACGTCGATGTTGTCCTTGACCGCGACCGGAACGCCGTAAAGCGGACGATCGCCATGGCCCTCGTCGGTCAGCCGACGCGCCTCCGCGACGACCTCGGCTTCCGGGCGCAGCGCGATGAACAGCGCCGGGTCGGCATGGGCGGCGATGCGCGCGAATGTTCGCTCGACCGTTTCGACGGGAGACATGGTCCCGGCGCGATGAGCCCGCACGATCTCCGCAACGGTCTCGGTCACGCGCGGCTCCTGACCGGGCGACTAAATGGATTGCGCTGAGGTTTCATTCGCTCCTTGGCGGTCCGGCAGGGTTCGTACGGCGCCGCCGTAACTCTACCGAATTCAGAGCTGCCGCGCTCGGCAATAATCATTTCGAAACAGTTGTTTACGTGAATCGGCGGCAAAAACGGACTGACCCCGGCGGCGCCCGGATTATGATTGAGGCTTAAATTGCCGGCAATCCGTTGCGACGCGATGGTCTTCGCATTCGACTTTAGGGAATCAACCCCCCGCACCCAGCTCCGCATAAATCCGCTGCACGAAACGCGCCGTCTCGTGCTGGCGCATTTCCGCGATGATCGCCGTCAATTCGGGCGGCATGCGCTCGAGCGGCGGGATCGGGGACCGGTAACCTTCGGGGAGCAGCAGCGGGGCCGCCGCCGCCGCGAGGCTGAGGTCCGACAAAGTCAGGGCATCGCCGGCGAGGTAGCGGCGGCCTCCGGCCAGGCGCGCGTCGGTCTTCGTGAAGATCATCCTGATCCGGGTGAGCGCATCCTGCGCCTTGGGGGCGCTCAGCTGCAGGAGAAGCGTCAGCAGCGCGGACTGAAAAGCATACGTGCCGCCCAGCACGGCCTTTTCTCCAGGCGGAACGCCGCGGAAGAACGGCTCCATCATGATGTCGCGGTGCGGCAGCAGATGAAAATAGGCGACCACGGCCGTGTAGGCCGCGAGCTCGCCGTTGTACAGGTCCCAGTCGGCGTCGACCTGGATCCCGAGCGGCATGCGGGCGGGGATGAGCTTGCGCTCGACCGGGCAGCTTTGCTCGAAATGGTCGACGATGGCGCGCGGGCCGGCGAGCCGCAGCCCCTGCCCGTACAGAACCGGGACGCGCACCGTAAAGGCGCGCCAGAGCGCGAGAATCGAGCCCCACGCAAAAACGTGCGGCTCCTCCTGATACGAAATTGCATAGTGAGCCAGCAGCAAGCGGGACGTTTCGCTGTCGATCATCGGCGCGAAGGTCAGAAGCGACAGCGGTGCTTGCGCAGCCGGCACAGAAGTCATCCAACGACGCTCAGGTAGTCGATCAATCGTTTGCCCGGCATGAAGTAGTAGCCGCCGCCCTTCGTGGTGATCAAGGGCGGCACCTGCGAAAGTCGCAACGGACCTTGCCGGCTGGGGATGGTGTAGCCGCACACGCCGGCCTCGCCGTCTCCGAGCAGCGGATCCTTCTCGCAGGAAAGGCCGTGGAACGAGGGGCTGTTGAGCCAGGTCTGCTGCACGAACTCGAATTGCCGCTCGATATCGCCGTTCAAACACATGAACAGCAGGCCTTCGTTCTTCCCGGGCTCCGGTTCGTAGCGACGGCCCACCCGCATAATGCGATGCCGATTGGTGATGCCGATCTGCTCGTTCGATCCGGGATCGAGGCTGTCGCGCGGATTGGCACGGCGGATGTGCGACCCGAACGGACATCGCAACGCTTCCGGATCCTCGGTGCCGAACAGGAAATTATTGTCCGCAACGTGCCGCGGCTTGGGCGGCGGTGGCGGCGGGGCCCTAGGATCAATGACCGGCTGGACGATTGCCGGGCGCTCGATGGCGGCGGCCTGACTGGCCGGATGGGTCGTCGGCCGCGCGGTTTCGGTGGCTGCGACTCCGGATAGCTCGATTTCCTTGGTGCGAGAATCATAGGGGTGACGCAGCAGCGACGAGCCGTCTCGCCATCGCCCCACCAATTTGGCGGCGATGAACTCCGGCGTAATGTTGTAAGGCTGCAGGAGACTGTCGGCGAGCCGCGTCGCCTCGCTCTCGCAAAACCGGTCGAAGCCGGCCCGGTCCTGCTCCAGTTGGCGGATGACCAGAAAGCTGCCGTTGAAGCCGACGTCGCGATCGCCTTCGACGCCGGCGCGCGCGAAGTCGCTCGCGTCCACCAGCGGAAGCCGGTTCGCCGGATCGGAAGTCGCCGACATCGTGGGGCCGGGCGGCAGGTTGCCGCGATTGTCCGGATAGCCGAGGATGAACTCGCCGGGCTCGACCAGGTGGATCGGATCGGCGTTGCGCAGGCCCTTATAGGTGCCGCGGATGACCGGCTGCGATATGCCATCGATGAAGCCGAACGCCTCTTTCTTGTCGTCCGGGATCTCCTTGAGCGGAATGCTGTAGGGCGCGGCCATCCCGGATTGCTGGGCAATGCGGCGCAGCTCGGCTTCCAGCTCGTCGACGGCATCCTGCGTCTTGCCGTAGACCAGAAGCGACGCGTCCGGCTGCCGGGGATAGCCCCAGCTCCACGTCTCGCCCGCATTGCCGCGGTCGTCGCCGAGAATGCGGGCGCGCGCCTTGCTCGTCATGCCTTCCAGAAACGCAAATGGAAAGGTCTCGAGGCTTTCCGCCGGCAGTCCGAGGCGAGCGAGCGCGCGCGCGCCGAGCGCGAGCGTCAGCGCCCGCGGCGCCTTCCCTTCCGCTCCCCCATCCCCCTGCAGCCGGCGCCCGTCGTTGAAGGCGATATGCGGGCGGACGGCCGCCAGCCACCGTCGCGCCGCGGTAACGTCCTGCGGCAGATCAAACAGCAGGCAGGCGCCGAACGGCAGGAAACCCAGCCCGCCGAAGGCCAGGCTCTGGATGTCGCTGCTGACCAGCTTGGAGGTCGGACGGGCGGCCGAGCCGAACAATGCCAGCCAGTTGATGGCGTCGTCCTCGGTCATGGCGCCCGATAGGCCGAGGCGGATCTGCGCGTTGGTGCGGATGATGGTCGTGGTCAGGGTCGGATAGGCGCTGTACCAGAACCTCGTCGGGACCATGCTGTGCCGGGCGTAGCGCTTGAAGCGCTCGCCGTCGGTGGCGCCGTCCTGGAACAGATTTTGGGTCCGCGGGAAGCCCACGGAATTCGACCAGACCGCCGTCAGCCCGGCATGGGCGCGCGTAATGAAGTCTTCCAGATAGCTTTCCCAGCTGCCGTCGAAGTTGGAGAAAAACATCACGTCGGGACTGTTGGGCGCCGTGACCCAGCGCGCGAAATGGATGGTCCCGATGTCGCTGAGGAAGCCGGGACGATAGAAATTCGCGGCGAACTCGCCGATAATCCAGAACACCAGCCGGGACGTGAACCAGCGGACAAAGCCCGGCTTGCGCTGGGTCATGGAGATCATGTGGTTCTGCGTGCAGTGGTTCTCGCGCTCGAATATCGCGGCGAGCGTCGCGCGGTCGGGCGCCCGCTCCTCGAGCGAATCGTTGGCCTCGGCCTTGCGCAGCAGGTTGTAGACCACGCCCGCAAAGACCAAGACGACGATCAGCACGACGAAGACGGCGATCCAGAATCCCTTCCATAGCGCCGGCACGAAACCCGCCAGGAATGCGCAAAGCAATGCCCATATGTCGGATGTGCCGTTGGCGTGCCGCCATCCCGCATAGACAGCCACGACCAACAGCAGCGATCCGACAATCAACAGAAGCGGACCCAGATAGGTCTTCGCGAACGAACCCAACAGCTGGAATACGAAGGTGACCACCGTCGGCTGCTCGAACGGCGGCTCCGGCGTGCCGGGCTCCAGCGCCGAGGCGAATTCCGGCTCTTTCGCCAGCGCGGCCCGAATTTCGGTGAGCTGCGTGGTGGCGTTCACGTGGCCGGAATTGGGCTTGAGCAGCGTCGCGACATGGGCGGCCAGCTTGTGCTCGCGCCGGATGCGACCGACCGTCATGCCTGGGGTGCCGGCGAACACAACGCCGGGATTGGCGGTCCAGCCGCAACCCACCACGACGAGGTGGCTGCGCAGATAGGCGAGCAGCTCGCCGGCATCGCGCCAGTCGCTCGCGAGCATGAAGACCGGCCGCAGACAGACCCCCATGGCGGTCACGATCCGCGCCAGCGCCTGATCCTGCGTCCCGTCGGCCGAGAACTCCAGCACCAGGTAGGCGCGCTGGCCGTCCGGGGACCGAAGCGCATGCAGGCTCGCGAAATGCGTGCCGAGCTCGCCATCGGGCTGGTCGGTCGCATCGAGCGCAGCCGCAATATCGGGCCGCGCCGGATTTCCCAGCGCGTCGATGGCCGCTTCCGCGTCGGACACCCGATCGAGCGCCAGCGGCGCGATGATGGTAACGAGAGCGTTGCTCGCCTGCGTCATCGTTCGAACCGCATTGTCAGGTGGTCCGGGAACGGACCCGCCCATTGCACTGGACCGATCGACTTTATTCCGCGCCGCACCAGTGCGCCGACCAGGAGCGGGATCTGGAAGGCGTTCACGGCCCGCCCGGCACACGGATGCAGGCCACCGCCAAAGTGCAAATAGGCCGCGACCGGACGGTCGGGGCGCATCTGCTGCGGATCCGGGAATGCCTCCGCGTCGAGCATCGCGGCCTGGGTCCAGGCGATGACGTCGTCGCCCTCCCGAATATCGACGTCGGCCAGGCGCGTGCTCGTCACGGCGCGGCGGATCAGGATGGGATTGTGCGGCCAGCGCCGCAGCGCCTCCCGGCACCAGCCCGCGAGCCGGATCTCGTCGTCCACATCGGCCGCGATCTTTCGCGCGAGCGCGGCATCCTTTCCGATCATCACTACGATCTTGGCCACCGCCGTTGCGGTGGTATCGATGCTGCCGACCAGCATGCCGCCGAGCGTGCGGCGCACGCCGTCATCGTCGAGCATCCTGCCGGCCAGCAGCTTGCCCATCATGTCGGCGCCGAAATCTCCCGTGGCCCGCCGGCGCGCGATCTCGGCTGAGAGCCAATCGCGCATCAGCACGGCTGCCCGCAATGCCCGGGCCTCGATCGCTTTGTCGCCGGACAGGTTCAGAAAGATGTGCGCGAAGACGGCGCGGGCGACATCCATGAACGTCTGCTCGTCCGGACCTGCGACCCCGAACAACGCACGCGCGGTGTGGGCCGCGATCGGCCGGGCGTAGCCGCCGACCACATCGATTTCGTTGCCGGCCGCCTGGGCGATCCGGGCCGCAGCCTCTTCGGCGACCGAGCGGCGCATCGGCCCCAGATCCACATGCGCGAGTCCCTGGTAGAGCGCGCGGCGCTCATGGGCGAGCGTCGCGCCACGATCCATGCCGAGCACAAAGGGACCGTTGACGGCTTCGATCCGCGCGCCGTTGACCGGCGCGATCCGGAATTCGAGATCGCGAGCCAGCAGCTCGCTCACATGCGCATGGCGGGCCACGATGACTTTGCTGCCCACCCGAATGGGGTCACCCCAAAGGGCCGCGAGCCAGGCGCCCGCCCGTGCAACCAAAGCCGGCACCGTCGGGCCAGCAAACAGATCCGCGAAAAAACCGCCGGGGCTGGCCGGCGTGGCAATATCGGCGGCCCTGATATCAGCGGCCCCGATGCCCAATCCCGACGCGGCGCTCATCGGCTGCTCCCGATACCGTTGGTTGAATGCTACCCTGATGCAAGCAGGCGAGTCCAGCGCCCCGGGCCCGATTCGACATTTGTATTTTGTATTTCTCGAAGTGGTCGAGCATTTATTTCTTGTCCCCAGGCAATCTATCTTGTTGCCCACACGGCTTGCGGTATTCGAACACCTCGTACTCACTTCGCTTGATCGCGCGCAGCTGAGGAACCGGATGGACGCGCTCACACCGCCTCGCTGTCGAGGACCCTTCGGCCGAGACAACAACAAAACTGCAAAGACAAAACGTGAGGGGCGGTGATTTGATTTGGATCTCGTGCCGGCAAGCATATCCAAGCGAGTTAGTCTAACGAGCGCGATTGAGGTCCCGAAAATCGGGACGTCGCAGTTTTGTAAGTAACGTTACTTAGGCAGAGTCACCTTTCCGTCTCGATTAACCTCAAATTAGTTGTAGCCTACCATAGCTTAGCGCAACGCACGCAGCGTGCTCTCGCTTGCGAGGTGGAAGGGAAACCACAATGCGCCGGCCACAATTCGGGATTCGACGTCTGATCAACGTCGGATTTGGAAGTCTCCTCGCGCTCGGCCTCGTGCTCACGATTGTCGCTGTCCGCGCCCTCACTCAAATCAATGGTGAAGTCAGCAAGATGGATGCGCTGTCCGAAAACAGCGCGCGCATTCAGGATGTCTCGCGCGATTTCGAGATCCTGCGGGGCACGGTGCAACGCAACAAGCTCGAGGGTGACGACAGCGCGGGCAAAGGCGCAGCGCAGCACGCCGTGCAATTGCTTCGGGCCGCGAGCAAGGGGACGCCCTCCGAGGAACGGCGCAGAATGTACGTCGATCTCGAAGCGGCGGTCGGTCAATTTCTCGACCGACGGGTCGCGTTGGTGAGCATCACCAGGCAGGCGCAAGCCGGGAGAACCATGCTGCTCGCCGATGGCGACGAACTTGCTGTCGGAACCGACAGAATGTTCGCTGCCGCGCGCGCCGGCGCAAATCCGTCGAGCATGGCCATGGCCGCAAGGGTCGAAACGGATATCTTGCTCGTGCGCGTCGCCAGCTGGCGATTTCTGGCGACGCAGGACGTCGACGGAGAAACGGCCTTTAAGGCCAATCTCGCCAAGGCACGCGAATCGATCGCAGCCTTGGAGGAAGCTCCGCTATCCATCGATCTTCGCGCGCTGGTCGAGCCGGTGAAGACCGTTCTGGATCGCTATGCGGCAAACTTCGAGCTGGCGGCGGCCGACACGGTCAAGATCAACGAGCTGCACGACGACGTGATCGTGCCGCAGCTCTCCATGATGCAATCGGTGATCGCCGCCGCCCAGACCTCGCTGCGGAAGGACTTCGCATCGGCGAGAAACTCGGTCGATGCCAAGATTGGCGCCACCACCGGAACCCAGGAGATCGTCGGCGCCATGGCGCTCTTGCTCGGCGGGTTGTTCGCCTTCTGGGTCGGCCGCGGCATCGTGCAGCCGATCGCAGGCATGACGCGGGCCATGGAGAGGCTCGCGGCCGGCGATACCGGGACGGAAATCCCTTCGGCCGACGCCGGCGGCGAGATCGG